>Ga0335073_10004500_pt1 | contig 19475 bp, 15 predicted proteins | sample Lox_Sample_22_FD_207093 | JGI IMG/M metagenome (GOLD analysis project Ga0335073, IMG submission 207093) | Soil microbial communities from Loxahatchee National Wildlife Refuge, Florida, United States - Lox_Sample_2.2 | ecosystem: Environmental > Terrestrial > Soil > Wetlands | place: USA...
GGCCGCGGCGAGCCAGGGGCTGTTCGGGCCGCGGAGCAGGACCCGGTTACCCGGCTGCAGGCCGAAGTCCTCGGTCAGCACCTGGGCCAGCTGGTTGGTCCGCCGGACCGTCTCGCCGTAGGTCCAGGTCTGCGTCGGCGAGCGCAGGCAGGGCCGGTCTTCCCCCTCGCGGGCGGCCGTCACGTCGAGCAGCTCCGCGGCGCAGTTCAGCCGCTCGGGGTAGTGGAGCTGGGGGAGGTCGTACAGGAACTCCGGCCACTGATCCTGCGGGGGGAGCCGGTCACGGCAGAAGGTATCGGCATACGCCGAAGGGGAGAGCATCTGGCCGCACTCCTTGTGGTCCCGTAGGAGTGTTATTCAGAACCGGTCCGCGAGTCCGGGCCTGTCGGGCCCGGGCGAGCGGCCGGTGCCGTGAGGTACGGCGAGAACCACAGCATGAATCTGAATAACACGACTATTAAAGAAGCTACTGTGTAGGTCACCAGTATTTACCTTTTATGACGGCAGTCAAGAGATCGCCATACCTGGGGAGTCTGCGATGAGCTCGTTCCGTGCTTCGGCCCCGCTGACCAGCCAGTGGCAGCATTTCGGCTTCTCGGTGGCCGGCGGCGTGGCCACCGTGACCCTCGACCGGCCGGACAAGCTCAACGCGCTCACCTTCGAAGCGTACGCCGACCTGCGTGACCTGCTGGCGGAGCTCCCGCAGCGCGGTGACGTGCGGGTCCTGGTCGTGCGGGGCAGCGGCCGCGCGTTCTGCTCGGGCGGGGACGTCAACGAGATCATCGGGGCCACTCTGGCCATGACCCCGGACCAGCTGCTGGCCTTCACCCGGATGACCGGCGAGGTGATCAGGGAGATGCGCGAGTGCCCGGTGCCGATCATCGCCGCCGTGCACGGCATGGCGGCCGGGGCGGGCGCGGTGATCGCGCTGGCCGCCGACTTCCGCGTCTGCACCCCGGGCGCCCGGTTCGCGTTCCTGTTCACCAAGGTCGGGCTGTCCGGCGCGGACATGGGCGCGGCGTACCTGCTGCCCCGGCTGGTCGGGCTGGGCCACGCGACCCGGCTGCTGATGCTTGGCGACACGGTCAACGCCGACGAGGCCGACCGGATCGGGCTGGTCTCCGTGCTGGCCGGCGCGGACGCGTTCGAGGAGGCCGTGACCGGGCTCGCGGGCCGGCTCGCTTCCGGGCCGACGCAGGCCTACGCGCAGACCAAGGCGCTGCTGACCCGGGAGCAGGACATGAGCCTGTCGGCCGCGCTCGAACTCGAGGCGATGACCCAGGCGCTGCTGATGAACGGCCAGGACTACGCCGAGTTCCACGCCGCGTTCACCGCCGGCCGCCAGCCCCGCTGGCAGGGGAGGTAGCGAGCCCAGATAGGTCAGCCCAGATAGGTCAGCTGGGGTCGGTCAGGACGGGGCGCAGTGTGTCGAGGACTGCGGGGTCCTCGATGGTGGAGGGCACCGGCTCGTCGCGGCCGTCGGCGATGCCGCGCATGGTCTTGCGGAGGATCTTGCCTGAGCGGGTCTTGGGCAGGGCGGCGATCACGTCGACCCGCCGCAGTGCGGCGACCGCTCCGATCTGGTCCCGCACGAGCTGGACCAGCTCGCCGGACACGACGGCTGGATCGGTGCTGACGCCGGCCTTCAGCACCACGAACCCGCGCGGGATCTGGCCCTTGAGGTCGTCGTCCACTCCGATGACCGCGCATTCGGCCACGGCCGGGTGGCTGGCGAGCACTTCTTCCATCTGCCCGGTGGACAACCGGTGCCCGGCCACGTTGATCACGTCGTCGATGCGGCCCATCACGTACAGGTAGCCGTCGCTGTCGCGGTAACCGCCGTCCCCCGTGGTATAGAAGCCGGGGTGCTGCGACATGTAGGAGCTGACGAAACGCTCGTCGTCGCCCCACAAGGTGGGCAGGCATCCCGGCGGCAGCGGCAGCCGTACCGCGATCTCCCCGGTCTGGCCGGCCTCCATCTCTGCCCCGCCGACGTCCAGGATGCGGACGTCGTAGCCGGGCATGGGCATGGTGGGTGAGCCGGGCCTGGTTGGCAGCGGCTCCAGGCCCATCGGGTCGGCGGCGATGGCCCACCCGGTCTCGGTCTGCCACCAGTGGTCGACGACCGGGACGCCGAGCAGCTGGCCCGCCCATCGGTAGGTCTCGGGATCGAGCCGCTCGCCGGCCAAGAACAGGCACCTGAACCCGGACAGGTCGTATTCCTGGAGCAACTTGCCCTCCGGGTCCTCCTTCTTGATCGCGCGCAACGCGGTCGGCGCGGTGAACATCGACTTGACCTTGTGTTCGGCGATGACCCGCCAGAACGCGCCCGCGTCCGGGGTTCCCACCGGCTTGCCCTCGTACAACACGGTCGTGCATCCGGTCAGCAGCGGGGCGTAGACGATGTAGGAGTGCCCGACCACCCAGCCCACGTCGGAGGCGGCCCAGAACACCTCGCCCGGCCCGGTGTCGTAGATGCTGGTCATGCTCCAGCGGAGCGCGACCGCGTGGCCGCCGTTGTCGCGGACCACGCCCTTGGGCTTGGCCGTCGTGCCGGAGGTGTACAGGATATACAGGGGGTCGGTCGCCGCGATGGGGACGCAGGCCGCGGGTTCAGCCTCGGCCGTCGCCTGGCTCCAGTCCAGGTCGCGCCCGGCGATCAGGTCAGCGACCGCCTGCGGCCGCTGCAAGATCACGCAGCGCTCCGGCTTGTTGAGCGCCAGGTCGATGGCGCGGTCCAGGATCGGCTTGTACTCGATGATGCGGTTGATCTCGATGCCGCACGAGGCCGAGACCATGACCTTCGGCGCGGCGTCGTCGATGCGCGTCGCGAGCTCGGCCGCCGCGAAGCCGCCGAACACCACCGAGTGCACCGCGCCGATCCGCGCACACGCCAGCATCGCGATCACGGCCTCGGGGACCATCGGCATATAGATGATGACCCGGTCGCCCTGGTCCACGCCCAGTCCGCGCAGCACCCCGGCGAACCGGGCGACCTCGTCCAGCAGTTCGGCGTAGGTGTACGTCCGCCGGGTGGCTGTGACCGGGCTGTCGTAGATGAGCCCCGCCTGGCCGCCCCGGCCGTCGCGGACGTGCCGGTCCAGCGCGTTGAAGCAGGTATTCATCACCCCGTCGGCGAACCAGCGGTAGAACGGCGGGTTCGAGGCGTCCAGCACCTCGGTGGGTGCCCGGTACCAGTCGATCTCCCGAGCTGCCTCGCTCCAGAAGCCCCCGGGATCGGCCAGGCTTCGCTGGAATGCGTCTGTGTAGCGGCCCATGACGAACTCCATATTCACATCGCTGCTGGCTTTAAACGAAGGATAGGAGGGTGACGTTCCGGTTCGGGCGCCGCAGATGCGGTGGTCCCTGGCCATCGAGCACCGGCGGGCCCTGGAGGCCGAGGGACGGGTTCTGCTGGCCATCACCCCCGACACCCCGCTGCCGGACTGGACGGCCTGGGGCCTGGACTGAGAGCCTCACGTGCCGGGCGTGGCCAGATCTAGTTCGCCTTCCGGGCCGTCCCCAGGATCCGTGGCGCTACCGGCCAGACGAAGGCATCCGGCGGGAACCGGAAGCCACGGCACGCCTCGATGGTGAAGACCTGCTCGATGGCCGCCCGGGTCTGGCGCTGGGGGTGGCACCCGCCCATCAGTCGCGGCCAGACCAGGTCGGCGGCCTGCTGGAACCCGGCGAACAGGAAGTCCCGGCTGCGCACGTGCTCGTAGAAGCGCAGCTGGCCGCCCGGCCGCAGCACCCGGTGAAACTCGATGAGCGCCGCCGAGGGATCGGCCACCGAGCACAGCAGCCCGGACACGACCACGGCGTCGAAGGAGCCGTCCTCAGCGGGCAGCTCGTCCGCGGTCCCGTCCGCGACCCGGATCGGGACCGGCGCGGCCGCGGCCGCCTGCACCGCCCGGCTACGCAAGTACGGCTCGGGTTCGACCGCGACGACCTCGGTCACCGATGCGGGATAGTGCGGGAAGTTCAGGCCGTTGCCCGGGCCCACCTCCAGCACCCGGCCGGACAGCCCGGCGAGCATCTCCCGCCTGTACTCCCGGTTGCCGCGTTCCTCGTTACGCCCGCCGAACCGGGCGAAGTACCGTGCGAAAAGCGGATTGTTGACCAGCGCCATGCCTATCTACCTATCACGCGCGTACCGTGGCGCCGCTACCCCACCCGGCGTGGTAACACCTATTTATGAAGATGGCGCTGGCGGTGCTGGCTCTGATCGCGGCGGCGGGCTGCGCGACCTCCGCCGCCCCGGCCTCCGCCGCTCCTGCCGTCGGCGCTTCGCACGCGGGGGGCACCACGAGCACCCTGTACGACATCGGGTGCCTGAGCGCGTCGCACTGTTTCGCGGTCGGTGACGCCGGGACTCTGCTGGCCACCACGGACGGCGGCCGCGCCTGGCGCCGCGAGACCAGCCCGGCCACGGCGCCGCTGTACCGGATCGCCTGCGCGGCCCCGGCCTCCTGCTACGTCATCGCCCGGCCGGACACCATCCTGGTCACGCACGACGCCGGGGCGCACTGGTCCGCCCGCGTGCTCCCCCTTCACGTCTCCGGGCTATCGCTGACCGGATGCGTGATCGGCGATCCCACAGTCGCACAGGGGGAGACCGCGTGCCGTCTCGGGCTGCTGGACATCGCCTGCCCCAGCGCCAGCACCTGTTACGCGGTCGCCACCGCACCCGGCGGATACGACACCAGCCCCATCTCCGGCGGCTCCGCGCCCGGCAGCTCTTTGTGGCTCACCCGGAACGGCGGTACCACCTGGGCTCGCCAGCCGATCCCGCAAGGGGTGGTCTGCAACGGAGACTGCAGCCAGAGCCAGCTGTACGGTTATCCCCTGGAATGGGTCTCCTGCGCGGCCGCCGGGCCGTGCTGGGCCGGCGGCAACCAGCTCATCGGCAGCCACGAAGGGTTCGCCGCCGCCTTTCTGGTCACGTCCGCGCCGGGCGGCTCCTGGCGGCTGGAGCCGGACTGCCCGCCCGGCATCTGCTCCGAGCCGGTCACCGACGTGGGCGCCTGCCCCACCAGCACCGGCTGCTACGCGGTCAACAACTCCAACCCCTTCGGCGACGGCAGCAGCACGATAAACATCTACACCGCGACCGGCAAGAACGGCCCCGGCGTCACGGTGCCGACCGGCCTGGTCATCAACGACATCACCTGCCCGGCCGCAGGCACCTGCTACACGGCCGGCGCCCGCGGCGTCATCCTCCGCACCACCAACGGCACCAGGTTCACGCAGGTCAAGACCTCCACCCGAGAGAACCTGTACGGCATCACCTGCGTCACCACGTCCCTCTGCTACGCCGCAGGCGCCTCTGGCACCATCGAAGCCCTCCACGAGGGCTAACGCTTCGGGACAGGAAGCCAACGCCGCAGGAGCCGAGCCTCGCTAGCCATCAACGGTGCGGCAGTTGCGCGCCAGAGTGACCCATGTGACAGCCTGCACGCCGACCATCCGCCTCCGGAAACCAGTGGTTGTGACAACGTACCCGGAAGAGCCGTTACGTTGTCACAACCATTGATTGGCCGAGTCTCGCGCGCGCGTGACTGGATGGTCCGGTGGGGCGGCAGAATCGGATGTTGCGAAGCCGATCGCAGGACCGTCCCGCGTAGCGAGCTCAGCGGTAGAGTTCGCGGGCGATGATGGAGCGCTGCACCTCCGAGGCGCCCTCGTAGATGCGCGGCGCCCGCACCTCGCGGTACAGGTGCTCGAGCAGGTGTCCCTGGCGCAGCGCCCGCGCCCCGTGGATCTGCACCGCGGCGTCCACCACGAACTGCGCCGCCTCGGTCGCGAACAGCTTGGCCATCGCCGACCGGCCGGTGATCCCCTCTTCTCCTGCGTCGTAGGCCGCGGCGGCCGCGTAGACCAGCAGCCGCGCCGCCTCGGTCCGGGTCGCCATCTCGGCCAGCAGGTGCGCCACGGCCTGCTGATCCTTCAGCGGCCCGCCGAACGCCGTCCGGCTTCCCGCGTGCCGCACCGCCGCGTCGAGTGCGGCCTGGGCCATGCCGACCGCGAACGCGCCCACGCTGGGCCGGAACAGGTCCAGCGTGCGCATCGCCACCCGGAAGCCACGGTCCGGCTCGCCCAGGAGCTCACCGCGTCCCACCCGGACCCCGTCGAAGGTCAGGCTCCCGATCGGGTGCGGGCTGATCATGTCCAGGTGCTCGCCGCGCAGGCCGGGCCGGTCGGCGGGCACCGCGAACGCGCTCACGCCCCGGGCGCCCGCGCCGAGGGTGGTCCGGGCGAAGACCGTGTAGATGTCGGCCTCGGGGGCGTTGGAGATCCAGGTCTTCTCGCCGGTCAGCCGCCAGCCATCGCCATCGGCCTCGGCCCGGAGCGAGAGCGCGGCAGCGTCCGACCCGGCCTCCGGCTCGGTGAGCGCGAACGCCGCCACCGCGTCACCGGCCGCCACCGCGGGCAGCCAGCGTCGCACCGTGTCCTCCTGGCCGGACTGCAGGATGGGGTAGGCGCCCAGGCCTTGCAGGGCCAGCGCGGTCTCCGCCTCGGTGCTCTGCGTGGCCAGCGCCTCCCGCAGCAGGCACAGATCGGTGCTGGCGGCCTGCCGGGACATCGAATCGCCGGATAGCCCGGGAAACAGCCGCGCGAGCAAGCCGAGCTCGCCCATCGCCTTGATCAGCTCGCGGTTCACGTGACCCGGAGGACCGGCGTCGGCCAGCGGCCGCAGCTGCGAAGCGGCGACCGCGCGGACCTCGCCGGCGAACTCCCGCTGCGCTGAAGTCAGCCCGAACGCGGTCACGACGCGGCCTCCGCGGACGGGCGCCAGCGGGCGTGCGCGGTGCGCGGCGTCCCGGCCCGGATCAGCTCCAGCCGCGGCCTCGGCCCGTCTGTGCGCCCGGCCGCAGGCCGGCGGCGGCCCGCGGCGAACGGGTCCGGCCAGGCCGCGCCCGGGCCGGTGTACTCCTGCTCGGCGGCGGCGTGCAGGGTCCACTGCGGGTCGTACAGGTGGGTCCGGCCGAGCGCGCACAGGTCGGCCCGGCCCGCCAGGATGATCGAGTTCACGTCGTCGTAGGAGGAGATCGCGCCGACCGCGATCACCGCGACGCCGTACTTGGTGCCGATCTCGTTCCGGATCCGGTCCGCGTACGGCGTCTGGTAGCTGCGGCCGAAGGCGGGCTGCTCGTCGCTGACCACCTGCCCCGTCGACACGTCGACACCGGCCGCGCCGTGCTCGGCGAACGCCCGGGCGATCTCGACGGCCTCCTCCCCTCCCACCCCGCCCTCACACCAGTCGGTGGCCGAGATCCGCACCGTCATCGGCCGCTCCTGCGGCCACACCGCCCGGACGGCGTCGAACACCTCGAGCGGGTAGCGCAGCCGGGCGGCCAGCGATCCGCCGTACCGGTCGGTGCGCCGGTTGGTCAGCGGGGACAGGAACGAGGACAGCAGGTAACCGTGCGCGCAGTGCAGTTCGAGCAGGTCAAAACCGGCGCGCGCCGCCGCGGCAGCCGCAGCCACGAACTGCGCCTTGATCGCCGCGAGCTCCGCCAAATCAAGCGAGCGCGGCGTCTGGCTGCCCGCCTTGTACGGAAGGGACGACGGCCCGCAGACCTCCCAGTTACCGTCCGGCAGCGGCTCGTCCATCCCCTCCCACATCAGCTTGGTCGAGCCCTTCCGCCCCGAGTGCCCGAGCTGGATCCCGATCTTCGCGCTCGTCCTGTCATGCACAAACGACACCACCCGCCGCCAGGACTCCTCTTGCTCGGCGGTGTACATCCCCGTGCAGCCGGGCGTGATCCGCCCGGTGGGGGAGACGCAGACCATCTCGGTCATCACCAGCCCCGCGCCGCCCAGCGCCTTGCTGCCCAGGTGCACCAGGTGGAAGTCGCCCGGCACACCATCCACCGCCGAGTACATGTCCATGGGGGAGACGATCACCCGGTTGGCCAGCTCCAGCTGGCCGATCCGGAACGGCTGGAACATCGGCGGGCACGCCACGCGCGCGTCCTCCTGGCTGGCCGCGAACCACTCGTCCATCCCGGCCACGAACTCCGGGTCACGCAGCCGCAGGTTGTCGTAGGTGACCCGGCGGCTGCGGGTCATGATGTTAAACGCGAACTGGTGCGGGTCCTGGTCGGCGTACTGGCCGAGGTTCTCGAACCACTCCAGGCTGGCCTGTGCCGCGCGCTGGGTCGAGGCGACCACCGGCCGGCGCTCAGCTTCGTAGGCGGCCAGGCCGCCGTCCACGGTGTCGTGTTCATGCAGGCACGCGGCCAGGGCCAGCGCGTCCTCCATGGCCAGCTTGGTGCCCGAGCCGATGGAGAAGTGCGCGGTGTGCGCGGCGTCCCCGAGCAGCACCACGTTCTCGTGCCGCCAGGTCTGGCACCGGACCGTGGCGAACGTGGTCCAGCGCGAGTTGTTGGCGAACAGCTGGTGCCCGCCCAGCATGCCGGCGCACAGGCCCCGGATGCGCTCGATCGACGCCTCGTCGCTCTGGCCCGGCACCAGCCCGGCCGGCTCGGTGAACCCGGCTCGCCGCCAGACGTCCTCGTGCATCTCCAGGATGAACGTGCTGGCCTGATCGCTGTACGGGTAGCCGTGCACCTGCATGATCCCGGCCGGGGTATCCAGGATGTAGAACTTGAACGCGTCGAACACCAGGTCCGTGCCCAGCCAGATGTACCTGCAGCGTCTTTTTTCAAGATTTGGGACGAACGAACCGGCGTACTTGCCCCTGGTCATCGAGTTCGCCCCGTCGGCGGCAACCACCAGATCGTGACCCGCCGTAAGGGTCCCCACGTCCGGTGCCTCGGTGCGGAACAGGACCTGCACGCCGAGTTCGGCGCAGCGGGCTTGCAGGATGGCCAGCAGCCGCTTGCGGCTCATCGCGGCGAAGCCGTGGCCGCCCGAAGTAAAGGTAGTAGAGCGCCGGTGCACGTCGATGTCGTCCCAGCGGGCGAACTCGCGGCGCATCTTCTGGAAGATCTCGATGTCGGCGTGCTCGATGCCGCCCAGGGTCTCGTCGGAGAACACCACCCCGAAGCCGAACGTGTCGTCGGCCGCGTTGCGCTCCCAGACCGTGATGTCATGCCGGGGGTCGAGCTGCTTGGCCAGGGCCGCGAAGTACAGCCCGCCGGGGCCGCCGCCCAGGACCGCAATACGCACGGTGCTCCTCCTCTGGCCGCCGCTGACCTGATGATATGACGAAACCTCTACGACCGTCAACAGAACGCTATATCGGACGCCAGGCGCTAGGGTTCACCCATGGACGTCGAGCGGATCAACCCGGCCGGACTGGCCCGGCCGTCCGGCTTCTCGCACGCGGTGTCGGTGGCCGCGAGCCGGATGGTGTTCCTGGCCGGCCAGGTCGGCATGGACCGGGACGGGAAGGTGGTCGGCGGCGGCGTCGTGGCCCAGTTCGAGCAGGCCCTGGCCAACCTGCTCACCGCGCTGGCCGCCGCGGGCGGCCAGCCGGGTGACCTGGTCAGCCTGACCATCTACATCGTCGACCTGGCGGACTACCAGGCGCACGCCAGGGAAATCGGCGCGGTCTGGCGCCGGCTGGCCGGCACCGAGTACCCGGCCACGGCCGGGGTGGGCGTCACCCGGCTGTGGGATCCGGGGGCCCTGGTTGAACTCCAGGGCATCGCGGCGGTCAGCCCCTGATGGCCGTGGCTATCAACCGCTGGAAGCTGAGTCGCTGAGCACACGCTGCACGTAAATGCGCGCCGGTTCCTCGAGCAGCGCGCGCAGGGCGAAGAAATCCTCGGCGGCCCGCAGGCCGGCCCAGCCGGCCGGCAGCAGCTCGGCCGGCAGGCCAGGGTCCAGGTAGGGGAGCTGCCGCCAGTCGGTCACCACCCGCACGTAGTCAGCGAATGCCCGCCCCGCCCCGCCGATGCCGTCCTCGTAGCGGCGCAGCGTCGGCTCGTACGCCTGGATGAACGCCTTGTACCGGAGCTCGAGGTCACCCAGGTCCCACCAGTCACGGATCTTGTCCGCCGGGTCGCCGAAGGCCAGGTGATCCGCGTGGAACAGGTCGGCGTAGGAGTCCAGCCCGAGCCGTCGCAGCGTCTCCGCGGTGGCGTCGTCCGGGTGGGCGGGCACGATCCACACCCCGGGCGCCACCATCCCGAACCCCAGCCGGGTCAGCTCTGATCGCAGCACGTGCCGCCGGTGGCGCTGCGCTTCCGGCACCGAGAACACCGCGAGCAGCCACCCGTCGCCCAGCACCGCCCGCCGCCGCCGGAAGATCCGTGCGTCGCCCTCCTGCAGGATGGCCAGCGCCTCGGCGGACAGCTGATAGCCCGCCGATCCCTCCTGCCGGCGCGCCTCCAGGATGCCCCGCCGCTTCAGGCGGGAGATGGCCGAACGCACCGCGGGCTCGTCCACTCCAAGGTCACCCAGCAATCGGATGAGCGCCGCGACCGACAGCCAGCCCCCGTCGGAGCGAGCATAGAGCCCGTAGACCGTGATGATCAGGTGCCGCAGCCGCGCCGACCGGGCGGTGGCGTCCCCGCCTGGTTCGTTCGTTTCTGCTACGACCGTCACCAGGCCACGATACCAACTATCCTTGCCCGCCCGGAGGCGTCACCGAGATCATGACTAGATGACCGAGCTGCCGAGCTACGCCGACCTGCCGCCCGCCCCGTACGGCGGGCGGTCCGCCTGGGGCCTGTTCGGCGCCCAGGACAATCTGGGGCTGGTCAACCTGATGACCCCGGAACGGATCGCGGCCGCCGCCCGCCTGGTCCGGCGCGGGCAGGTCTTCTGCCTGGACATGCCGCTCGGCAGCATCTCCCCGGCCCTGGCCACCTTCCGCGGCGCGCCCCGGCACCACGTGCTGCACCAGCCCGGCACAGCCGGCTTCGATGACGTCTACGACAACTTCTACCCGCAGGCCTCCAGCCAGTGGGATTCCCTGGCCCACTACGGCTACGCGCCGGACCAGTTGTACAACGGCGCCACCGAAGCCGAGGTGCTGGCCGGTACCCGGAACACCATCGACCACTGGGCCCGGCACGGGCTGGCCGGCCGCGGGGTTCTGCTCGACGTGGAGCGGGCCAGGCGGGCCGCCGGCCGGCCCTACGATCCCGGCGGCCCCGTCGCTCTCGGCGTCGAGGACCTGGAGCTGGCCCGGCGCCAGGCGGGCGTCGAGTACGCGCCGGGCGACGTCATCGTGCTCCACACCGGCTTCGCCGCCTGGTACGTCGAGCAGCCCGACCAGGTCAAGCACCGGCTGCACGGCAACGTCATCTCGCCCGGCCTGGCCCATACCGAGGCCATCTGCGAGTACCTGTGGAACAGCCACGCGGCCGCCATCGCCGCGGACAACTTCGCCGTCGAGGTCTTCCCGGCCGATCGCAGCCCGGCGGCGCACCCGTTCGGGTTCCTGCACCACGTGCTCATCGGCCTGTTCGGCCTGGCCCTGGGCGAGCTGTGGTGGCTTTCCGACCTGGCCCGCGACTGCGCGGCCGACGGTGTCTACGAGATGTTTCTGGTCAGCGCGCCGCTGAACGCTCCCGGCGGGATCGGCTCACCCGCCAACGCCGTCGCCATCAAGTAACTCAGATCACCGTAACGGTGCCGGAACGTTCGGCCCGTAACGTAAGCGCTCGGAGCATAAGAAGGCCTGGCAGGTGACCGATGACAGCGTTCTGGCGCGCATGGTCGATCTGGGCCGTCTCGGTGGGCGTGGCCGCGGCCGCGCTCCTGTCCAACGTCTTGTACCCGCTGCCCGCGAAACTGGCCAGCGAGGCCGGGAGCGGGCTGGATGGGGTGGTCGGGGGCGTGTTCATCGCCGCCTTCGCCACGGTTGGCGCATTGCTGGCGTGGAAGCGGCCGGGAAACCCCATCGGATGGTTGCTGTCAGCGACGGGCCTGGCGTACGCCGTAGGGGCCTTCAACGTGTTGCTGTTGCACTTTCATCAGACGCTGACCCTGGCCAGCTGGGTGGGCTTTACCTTCCTGCTGGGCATAGGGTTGTGCGTGTTCGTGGTGCTGCTGTTTCCCACGGGGCACCTGCCCTCGCCCCGCTGGCGGCCGGTGGCCTGGGCTGCCGGGGCGGGCGTGGCTGGGTGGGGAGTGGGCGCCGCGTTCGCCCCCACCATCTTCACGGCCAGCCCGTCGCCGCCGAACCCGGTCGGCGTGCCCAGGCCGGCCGGGGACATCCTCTATGCCGTGGCGGCGGGTAGCGCCCTGCTGATGGCCGTCACCGGCCTGGCCGCCATCGTGTCTCTGGCGGTCCGGTACCGGCGCGCCGGGACGGCCGAACGTGCGCAGCTGAAGTGGCTGGTCTACGTGGGCGCTCTGATCGCGATGGCGCTGGTCGTCGAGGTGCTGCTGCAGCAGATCATGGGTACGGGCACCGCGGCGAACAACCTCCAGAACGCGCTGAGCACCGGGGTCATCGCGCTGGTCCCGCTGGCCATTGGCATCGCTATCCTGCGGTACCGGCTGTATGACATTGACCGGATCATCTCGCGGACCGTGGCCTACGCGATCATCACCGGCCTGCTGATCGGGATCTACGCCGGCCTGGTGCTGCTGGCTACCGAGGTGCTCGAGATCCACAGCGCGGTCGCCGTGGCCGTTGCCACCCTGATCGCGGCCGCCCTGTTCAGCCCGGTGCGGCGGCGGGTGCAGCACCGGGTCGACCGGCGGTTCAACCGGGCCCGGTACGACGCCGAGACCACCGTGGCCGCGTTCGCGGCCCGCTTGAAGGACGCGGTCGACCTGGACACCGTCCGCGCCGACCTGGCCAGCGTGGTGCACGAGGCCCTGGAGCCCGCGCACGTCACGGTGTGGACCGGCACGCTAAGACCCGGGCGTAGTCCGTGATGTCCTGCTCGAACTCCGCCACGACCTGCGGGGTGAGCGTGCGGCGGGTCTGGCTGATGGCGTGCACGATGTCGCCGGTGCTGGCCTCCTCGTGGCCGTGCTCGAACAGGACGCGCTCGAACACCAGCTGCGCGGCGCGGCGCGCGGCGAATTCGATGTCCGCCGGGGTGAACAGCCGCGACTCTTCCACGATCGCGGTCATCTCCAGCTCGCCGTGCGGGAGAGCGGCCAGGTACCGGTCCCAGATCGCCTCCCGGGCGGCCCTGTCCGGCGGTCCGATCGGGATCACGTAGTCGAACCGGCCGTGCCGCAGGAACGCGCTGTCCAGGGCGCGCACCGAGTTCGTGGCGCAGATCAGCAGCCGCTCCTCCTGCTCCCGGAACGGCGGGATCAGCTTGAGCATCTCGTTGGTCACGCCCTGCGCGGCCGAGACCGTGCGCGGCTGACGCGACCCGGCGATCTCCTCCACCTCGTCGATGAACAGCACCACCTTGTCCAGCTCAGCCACCAGGGCGAAGGACTCCCGCAGGGCCGCCGCCAGCCCGGCCGGGGACTCACCGGCCAGCCGGGAGGGGAACAGCTCCACGAACGGCCAGCCGAGCCGTGATGCGACGCCCTTGGCGAAGGTGGTCTTGCCCGTTCCCGGCGGGCCGAACAGCACGATCGCCCGCGGCGGCACCAGCCCGAGCCGCTCGGCCAGCTGCGGCTGCGCCAGTGGCAGGATGACCCGCCGTTCGATCAGCTCTTTCTCCCGGACCATGCCGCCCAGCTGATCCCAGGCGCCGGCCCGCACCATGCGCCCGCCGAGCTGGCCGAGGACCCCGGCACTGGCCGGGCCGACCGGTTCGACCCGCTCGTACAGGACCATGCCCCGGTGCGCCCGGTACCCGGAGTGCTCCAGCGCCAGCGGCCCGATCTCGCTGTCGCCGTCCAGCAGGCACTGGATCCGGTGTACGCCGGCCGCTACCAGCCGCCGCTCCAGCTCGCCGAGCATCGCGCTGCCGATCCCACGGTGCCGCCAGGCCGCGCCCAGGCTGATCCGCATCACCCAGGCCCGGTCGCCGCTCACGGTCGCGACCGCTGTTCCGGCCAGCTCCTCGCCGACCACGGCCACCACCGCGGGCTGGTGTGAGCGGACCGCCGCGATCAGGTCCGAGAGCCCGAAGGCGGGCGCCTCGCTGCTGGCCTCCGGCTTGTCCCACAGCCGGACGGCCGCGTCCAGGTCATCGGCATGGAAATCACGCACCCGCCACATCGCCATGCACCAGTGTCTCACCCGGCCAGCCGCCCGGGCTCCGGGTAAGCTCCCCGATACGGCCCGTACCGCGGCGCGGATCGTGTCCTCCAGCCCCTCCAGGGGGACCTTCCCGTCGATGCGCTCGCCGTTGACGTAGAACTTCGGGGTGGCGTTCACGCCGTCCTCGATGCCCTCATGCACGTCGCGCTCGATCTTGGGCAGGTAGGCGTGGCCGGTGACCTCGTCCCGGAACCGGCCGACGTCCAGGTCCAGGGCCGCGGCGCAGTCCAGCAGGGAATCCAGGTCGAGACGGGATGCGGGCTGCAGCAGCAGCTCGTACATCTCCCAGAATTTCCACTGGGCGCCGGCCGCCTCGGCCGCCTCCGCGGCCTGCTCCGCGTGCGGGTGCAGCTGGGTGATGGGGAAGTTCCGGAACACGAACCGCACCGTGTCCGGATACCGGGCCAGCATCTCGGCCACGTCCCGGGCCGCCCCCCGGCAGTACGGGCACTCGTAGTCCCCGTACTCCAGCACTGTCACCGGCGCGTACACCCGGCCGCGTACATGATCATCGGCCGTCACCTTAGTCACCGCGAACTCCTCCACCCCCACAGCATGACATGAAGGGGGACCATCGTAGGATCGGTCCCGGCCAACCCGGAAGGAGCGGCAATGACCGAAGGCCCAGGATCCGGCGCGGGCCGCGTCGTCGTCGGCGTGGACGGGTCACATCCCTCCCAGCAGGCCCTGCGCTGGGGCGCTCACCTCGCCGCGACCTTCAGCGCGGGCCTGGACGCCGTGACCTCCTGGGATTACCCGGCCGGCTACGGCTGGGGTTCGATACCGTCCGACTGGGACCCGGCCCAGGACATGCAGAAGGTCCTGGACCAGACCCTCCAGGACGTCTTCGGCGATCAGCCCCCGGCCGGGCTGCGCCGGCTGGTGCGGGAGGGCGGCGCCGCCCAGGTCCTGCTCGACGCGTCCCAGGGCGCGATCATGCTGATCGTCGGCAGCCGCGGGCACGGCGGCTTTGCCGGCCTGCTGCTGGGTTCGGTCAGCGCCAACGTCGCCGAGCACGCCACCTGCCCGGTCCTGGTCATCCACGGCGACCAGCCCCCGCCGGCCTAGCACCGCATCCGGGAACTTCGCCCGGATTCCGGGTCGATGGTGCCGTTGTACTCGCTACCGGCCTCAGACTCACTCACCGGCATGGTGATGCGCGCTTGACCTGAATCAGGGCACCGTATCAGCATGTGACAATAGACCCTACGGGAGGACAGAGGCTGACGGGGCCATGGTAGACGGCGACGTAGGCCAGCGAGCTGAGCAGGTACACCGCCGAAACGGTCTCGGGCCAGACCTCGTCCAGTCCAAGCTACGCCGCCCCGTGACACGGCCCGGGGCCCTCCGCAGGTCACCGCTGATCGACAAGCTCGTCCGGGACAACTCCCGCCCGGTCGTTTCGGTGGCCGCGCCCGCAGGCTACGGGAAGACGACCCTGCTGTCGCAGTGGGCCGAGCGCAACGGCCAGGCCTTCGCCTGGGTGTCGGTCGACGACAAGGACAACGACCCGAAGGTCCTGCTCACCTATATCGCCGCGGCGCTCGATGCCATCGAACCGGTCGGTGGGCGGGTATTCGACGCGCTGACCTCCCCGGTCAGCTCGGTACCCGGCTCGGTCGTGCCGCGGCTGGGCACCGCCTTCTCCTCGATGACCGCGCCGGTCGCTCTGATCCTGGATGACGTGCACGTCCTGCACAATTCCGAGTGCCGGTCCGCGCTTTCGGTGCTGGCCGATCACATACCGGACCGCTCCCGGCTGGTACTGGCCGGCCGGGACCAGCCGCCTGTGCGGGTCGCGCGGCTGCGTGCCGAGGGAAAGATCTTGGAGATCGGCCCGGCTGACCTGTCGTTTACCCGAGGGGAAGCGGGCGGACTGCTGCGCGCGGCCGGGGTGGCGCTGGACGAGGAGGACCTGGCTGAGCTGCACAGCCGGACCGAGGGGTGGCCAGTCGGGCTGTACCTGGCGGCGCTGGCCATCAGGGCAGGTGGCTCGTTCGGCGGCGCGGCGTCCTTCGGAGGCGGCGACGTGTTCGTGAGCGAGTACGTCGAATCGGAGTTCCTGTCCCGGATCTCCCGGGAGCAGCGCAGGTTCCTGATCCGGACCGCGGTGCTGGAGCGGATGTACGGGCCGCTGTGCGAGGCGGTGCTGGAGCGGCCCGGCTCCGGCTCGGTCCTGGCCGAGCTGGCCCGGTCGAACCTGCTGCTGGTACCGCTGGACCACCGGGGGCAGTGGTACCGCTACCACCACCTGTTCCGGGACATGCTGCTGGCCGAACTGGAGCGCCGGGAGCCCGATCTGATCCCGGTGCTGCGGCGCCGCGCGGCCGCCTGGTACCTGCGGAACGGGATGCCGGAGGAGGCGCTGGAGCACTCCATCGCGGCCGGGGACGTCGAGATGGGCGCCCGCCTGGTAGAAGAGCTCATGCTGCCCGTCTACCGTCAGGGCCGGGTGACCACGCTTCAGCGGTGGATCGGCTGGCTGGAGGACCGGGACGGGATCGGGGGACGCCCGCTGGCCGCGGTGTGGGCCTCCATCCTCGCCGCGCGGACAGGGCGGCCGGTCGAGGCCGAGCGGTGGGCCGTGGCGGTCGATCGCTGGCAGTACGGGAAGGCGGCCCGGCCCGATGACCCGGCCGTCGAGGTGTGGGCCGCCGTGCTCCGTGCCCTGCTGTGCCGCCAGGGGGTCCAGCAGATGCGTACCGACGCCGACGAGGCAGCGCGCCTGGTCGGCATCACGGGCATCGTGGCACCGGTGGTCCCGTTCTTGCAGGGGATCGCGCAGGTCCTGTCCGGTGACCGTGACGGCGGCGACGCCTCCTTCTGTGATGCCGTCGGCGCCGGGGACCGCGGCGCACCCGACGTCCTCGCGGCGGCGCTGTGCGAACGGTCGCTGCTGGCGATGGCGCGCGGTGACTGGGGCCGGACCGAGGACCTGGCCGGGCAGGCACGCGCTGTGCTGCGCGAGGCCCGGATCGAGGACAGCTACATCACGCCGCTGATCAGCGCCGCGCAAGCCCGCGCCGCCTGGCACCGCGGAGACAGCGCGGCGGCCCGGCAGCAGCTGGCCGGCGCGCAGCGGCTGCGGTCTGTGCTGACCTACGCGATCCCGTACCTGGCCGTCCAGGCCCGGATCGAGCTCGCCCGCGTCCACCTCGCGCTGGCCGACATGGCCGGGGCCAGGACGCTGATGCGGGAGGTCAATGAGATACTCAACCGCCGGCCCGACCTGGGCACCCTGACCGGCGAGGCGCAGGCGCTGCGAGCCCAGCTGTCCGCCAGGCGCGGCCCGAGCGCTCCCGGAGCCTCATCGCTGACTGCCGCCGAGCTGCGCGTGCTGCCTCTGCTTGCCACCCACCTGTCGTTCCCGGAGATCGGCGCCGCATTGTTCTTGTCGCCGAACACGGTCAAGTCGCAGGCCATGTCGCTGTACCGGAAGCTGGGAGCCACCTCGCGCAGCCAGGTGGTCGCCCGGTGCCGGGAGCTGGCCCTCCTGGACGGGTAAATCACCATCCGGAACCCGGCCTGGCCGTGCTCACCCCATCACCACAGCAGAGGTCAAGCCGGAGATCACGAATTTGCGGAAGGTGAACGCCAGGACGCCGATCGGGAGCACCGCCACCACGCTGGCGCGAAGATGGTCCCGAAGCCGTCCTGCACGAAGGCCTGCGAGTAGTTACCGCCGCTGACCGGGTTCGGGAAGTACTGCGGCGGGCTGTCTCCCATCGAGGACGGGGTCTTGCGCTTTCTGCCGTCGCCCGGGGGACGCTTTTGATGCTGCCGCCTACCGGGCACGAATGAGCATTGTTTCGGCAGGTCAGCAGCGTAATGGGCCAGGTAGCAGGTGCGCGTGACGCAGTTTGCACACCTGAGGGTTCGGCGGACCGCTCCCGCTAGTCTCACGGGGAGCGGCCGCCACTCTCACCGCTCGTCAGAGTGAGTACGCGGCTCGATTACGAGTCGACGTCCTAGGTTCACAGGACCGATGTGCGACTTGGTCGAGCCGTCTCTAGCTGGCCCGATGGCGCCATCGACCCCGGCTCGGAAGCCGCGTCCGCTAGGTCAGGGCTTGACCTCGCGCAGGCGGCCGGTCTCGACTTCGTAGACGAAGCCGCGCACCGAGTCCTTGTGCGGGATGAAGGGGCTGGCCTTGATCCGGGCGATGGACTGGCGTACATCGTCGTCCAGGTCCGGGAACGCCTCTAGGGCAAACGGCGGCCGGATACCCGTCTCCGCTTCGATCTGGGCCTTCACGTCGTCATCGTGGAAGGTGAGCATCCCGCAGTCCGTGTGGTGGATGAGGATGATCTCGTTCGTGCCGAGCAGGCGCTGAGAGATGGTGATGGACCGGATCGCGTCGTCGGTCACCACCCCGCCCGCGTTCCGCACGACGTGCGCGTCGCCCTCGGACAGGCCCAGGACCCCGTAGGGATTGAGCCGGGCGTCCATGCAGGCCAGGACGAGGACGTGCGAGGCGGGCGGCAACGGCAGGTCCCCCTTGTCGAAGCTCGCGGCGTACCGCTCGGCGTTGGCCACGAACGTGTCGGTGCTGCTCACGGTTCCTCCCGGGAGAACGGATCTGGCCTCGCTGGAACGTATCCACCTGAACCATATCTCAATCTCAACTTATCCGGTCGGAATTACCGTCTGCACGGTTGGGCGAAGCTCACGGTCCAAGGACCGCCGGACCCCTGAAACGCGGCGAACAGCCAGGCTCAGCTCGAGCCGAGCCGGTCCACCAGTTCCTGGTGCAGCTCCCACAGCCGCTCGGGCAGGTGGTCGCCGAACATCCGGAAGAACTCGGGCATCCGGTCGGCCTCCACCTTCCAGTCCTGGGGGTCCGCCGTGAGCAGCAGGTCCAGGTCGGCCTGGCTGAGCCGCAGGCCGTCGAGGTCCAGCGCGCCTGGCGCCGGGAGGTTCCCGATCGGGGTGGCCACCGCTTCCGCGTCGCCGGACAGCCCCTCACTGGATAGCCGCTGCACGATCCACTTCAGCACCCGGCTGTTCTCGCCGAACCCGGGCCACACGAACCGCCCGGACTCGTCCTTGCGGAACCAGTTGACGTAGAACAGCCGCGGCAGCTGGCTCCGGTCCGGCGCAGCCGCGCCGAGCGCGAGCCAGTGGCCGAAGTAGTCGCCCATGTTGTAACCGCAAAACGGCAGCATCGCGAACGGGTCCCGGCGCAGCTCGCCCACCGTGCCCTCGGCCGCGGCGGTCTTCTCCGAGGCCACGTTCGCCCCCAGGAACACGCCGTGATCCCAGTCGAAGGACTCGATGACCAGCGGGACCGTCGAAGCCCGCCGGCCGCCGAACAGGATCGCCGAGATCGGCACGCCGGCCGGGTCGTCCCACTCCGGCGCGATGATCG
>Ga0335073_10004501_pt1 | contig 19470 bp, 13 predicted proteins | sample Lox_Sample_22_FD_207093 | JGI IMG/M metagenome (GOLD analysis project Ga0335073, IMG submission 207093) | Soil microbial communities from Loxahatchee National Wildlife Refuge, Florida, United States - Lox_Sample_2.2 | ecosystem: Environmental > Terrestrial > Soil > Wetlands | place: USA...
CAGGAAGCGGCCGAAGCGGTGAACAAGGAAAAGCTCGAAGCCGCGCGCGAAAAGAACAAGGAACACAGCGAAAAAGCGCACGAAAGAGCGGTCGAAACGAACGAACGCGCACGCGAACGCAACGTCGAACGGATCGAACGCGTCAAGGAACAGAACGAAGCGCGGATCGAAAAGGCCGAACAGACCGAAGCCCGCGAAAAAGAACGCGCTGAAAAACGCAAACTGCTCGAAGAAGAAAAAGCCAAAAAGAAAGAAGAACGCGAAAAAGAAAAAGAAGGCGGCGAAGGACCCGTATAGCCGCCCCTTAGGCCCTCTGGGCTGAGCCTTCGGAGGGACGGAGGGAGTCTCGGCCTTCGGAGGACTTCTTAGGAGTTCTTCTTCAGGAGCCGCGCCCGATCGGGGGTGCGGCTCTCTTTTCGCACGCTGTGCCGCCCGCGCCGCCGATCGAGTGGGGCGCGGGCGGCAGGCGTGGGTTCCCCATACCCACGCCTTCTCCCGGGAGGGTCAAACGTTTGGAGTTGCCGGGGCCGCGTCCTGGCGAATCTCGGAGGCGACGCCGAAGTGATCTGTGGAAACGAAGTGTGCAGCAGCAAGAGCCTCGCGCCCACTAGACCTTGGTCCAGGTCTCGCGGCCCGGCCGGGGCGGAGCCGGCTACGCCCCCTACGCAGTGGCGGGGCGCGGCGAGGAGACCGATCCGTCGCTGGTCGCGACAACCGATTCCATCTCGCGCTGCAGCTGCGGAGCGATGCGCAGGAAGGCCGCGACGACGTGGGGGTCGAACTGGCTGCCGCTACCGGCCTCGAGCTCGGCGAGGACCCTCTCGGCTGACCACGCCTCCTTGTAGCTCCGCTTGGAGCTGAGCGCGTCGTAGACGTCGACAACGGCGCAGATCCGCGCCGCGAGCGGGATCTCCTCTCCGGCGAGCCCGGCCGGGTAGCCGCCGCCGTCCCAGCGCTCGTGATGAGACCTCGCGATGTCCTGCGCCATCTGCACGAGTGGGTTCTCGGACCCGGCGAGGATCTCGGCACCGACGGTCGTGTGCGCCCTGATCACGGCCCACTCCTCCTCGCTGAGCGCGCCGGGCTTCAGCAGAATGCTGTCGGGAACCCCGATCTTGCCAATGTCGTGCATCGCGCTGGCATGTTGCAGCCGCTCGGCGTCCACGGGGTCCCAGCCGAGCTCGAGTGCGAGTCGCCGGCACAGCCGGCCGATCCGGCGGACGTGCTCGCCGGTCTCGACGTCGCGGGTCTCGACGGCCTGCGCCAGGCGCTGGATCAGCTCCAGTTGGCTGGCGTACAGCTGGCGGGCGAACGCGTTGCGCTCCAGGAACGCGGCGACGTAGCTGGCGGCGACCATACCAATCGTGCCGAGGCACCATGCGGCGAGTGGGTAGGTGATGACGAGCACGGTGCCCGAGTCGAACGCGAGCTGCGCGATCGCGAGATAGAGCGCGGCGAGCGCCGCCGCGATCAGGACCGAGACGAGCACGCGGAAACGCAGCGCCAGCAACGGGGCCGCGGCGCCGGCGAGCACGATCGCCAGCAGCGCGAGCCACGAGCCCGCAGGCTGGAGTGGGTTCTGATGAAGCGCGGTCCAGATCGCGTTCGCTTGGATCTCGGGGCCGGGCATCGGCGTGTCCGAGGCGATCGAGGTCTGGTGGACGTCTTGGAGCGTGGGCGCCGTCGCCCCGACCACGACGATCTTCCCCCTGAAGGCCCCCGGGGGCACTTCGCCCCGCAGCACCTTGGAGAAGGAGATCGTCGGTACGGTGCCGGGCGGGCCGCGGAAGTCGATCAGCGCCTTGTCGTGGGAGAACCGCGCGGAGGAGACCGAAGTTCCCGCGACGTGCGCCCCGGCCACGGCGAGGCTTCTCAGACCCAGCAGCGAGTAGGGGTAGCGGCGGATTACTCCGCCATCTTCGGCGGGCAGGTTCGCGGCGGCGGCCACGGCATGGGCGCGCCTGAGGTTCGCTTCGCCGCCGAGCACGTTCGTGCGTCCGTGCGCGTCGACTTCGGTCGCCGCGAGCACCACGTCGTGGGCTTTGCGGATCGATTCGAACAGCGCGAGGTCATCGCGTTCGTCGGTTGGCTCGCTGAACTGGACGTCGTAGACGATCGCCCGAGCCCCGTCGATCCGCAGGCGATCGATCACACCTGCATGCAGTCTGCGCGGGAAGGGCCAAGCGCGCTGCAGCGCCGAGAAGGTCTCGTCGTCGATCGCGACGACCGCGACGTCCGAGGGGCGCGCGTGGTGTGCGAGTCCGAAGCGAACGTCCAGCGAGTCGTTCTCCAGGCGAGGCCAGGCGTCGGCAAGATATGAGACCGCGCCTGCGGCGATAGCTATCGCCGCGGCAATCGCCAGCACGAGCGTCTTCGGGGCGAGCGCCGGGAAGCGCCTCATCGAGCGCACGGCCTCAGCGTTTGGCGAGGTAGCTGTGGCCTGCCCTGACCAGGACCGTGCGGTGGCGGTGAAGGTCGCGCACGCTCACGACGCCCTGGCGCACACGCGTGAACGTTCCCCCACAACGCTCGACCGTCTCCCAAAAGGTCCCCCGCACGGTGGCGACGCTGTTCTGCCCACGGGTGCTGAAGTGGCCGTGGTTGTCTTTGGCCCACAGGCCGTGCGTGCCTCGGCTACGGCTAGCCGCAGCCGACGAAGCGCTCGCGGCGTGAGGACGACGTTGGTGGCGCGCGCAGGCCGGTGGCGCGAGCAGGGTCAGCGTCGTCATGCCCGGCGGCGCCGTCGCCTGACGCGCGATAAAGCTGGCTCCCCAGAGGGTCACCGATTGCGTGTGGCCCGCTTGGTCGGTCGCCGTCGAGAGGTCGATCACCCCGTGCGTCACGTCGATCACCGACCCCAGCGGCAGGTTCGTGATGTCCGAGAGCGGCTGCGATGCCGTGGCGCCGGGCAGGCGGACGAGCACCTGGCCGGAGAGGACTCTTAGCTGCGCGGTCTGGCCCAGCGCGGGCAGGGTGCCCGGCGTGATCGGGGCGATCGGCGAGAGCGCTGTGACCGGCGCGCTCGTGAGCAGCAGCGCCGGCGGCGCGTCCTGCACCGGCTGCGGCGAGACGGGCAGGCTTTCGGATGTAAAGACCATGTCGCTGCCGTAGCTGGTCCCCGCGACGCAGCCTGAGCAGTTGGTGGCGACGAGGCGGTAGTGGTAGCTCGTGCCCGGAGCGAGGTCCGTCAGCTCCTGGCTGACCTCGTGCGCGGTGCTGTCCGCGCCCACGCCGCCTTCTTCACCGTCAGCGCGATTACCGTAGGAGGACGTCTGGCCCCATTCGAAGTAGTAGTCGGTTGGGGCACCGCGCGGGTTGACCGAGCCAGCGACCGTGGCGCTCGTGGCGGAGACTGCGGTCGTGGCCTTCGTTTCAGCGTCGGGCGCGGGTGCGGTCGTGAATGTCTGGTCTTGGCCGTAGGAGGTGCCTTCGGCGCAACCGCCGCAGTTGCTCGCGACGACCCGAAAGTGGTAAGCGGTATCGGGCGCCAGGCCTGTCAGGCCCTGTTCGAGTGAGTGTTCGCTCGTGTCCGAGCCGACGCTTAGGTCGGAGGCCGGGACCCGAGCTCCATAAGCGGTCGTAAGCCCCCAATCGAAGTGATAGGTCGTGGGCTGTCCCTGAGGATTGACCCGCGCCGCCAGCGTCGCGCCCGTCAGCGAGACGCCCGTCGCCGCGTCGGTAAAGGCGTCGGGCGGGAGGGTCGTCGAGAAGGTCTGGTCGGGCCCGTAGGTAGTGCCGGCCGCGTTCGTGGCCACTGCGCGGACGTGGTAGAGCATCGCGGGCGCGAGGCCGCTCAGGTTCGCGGTCACGGGTGCAGGGCTCGCGGCGCTGCCCGCGGAGGATGAGGTCGTCTGCGCGCCATACGCCGTGGTCGTCCCATATTCGAACAGGTAGCTCGTCGCCTGCGAGTTCGCTCCGATCGGCGCCTGTACCCCCGCGGTCTGCTCGCTCACCGCCGAAGCCGTCGTTTCGCCGACGCTCGGTGCGACCGTGATCCGCGCGATCTGTCCGTGGTTGCCGTTCTCGGTGAACCACAGGTTGCCGTCGGGCCCCGGAGCGATCTGCTCGGGTTGGCTGTTGCTCGTCGGCGTCGCGTACTCGGTGATCGTCCCGGAGGGCGTGATCTTGCCGATCCGACCTGTGCCCTTGAACTCGGTGAAATAGATGTTGCCGTCGTCGGCGGCCGCGATACCTTCGGGCTGGCTATTAGTCGTGAGCCCGGTCGTGAACTGGGTGATCGTCCCCGTGGGCGTGATGCGCCCGATCCTCCCGGGATCGGCCGACTCGGTGAACCACAGGTTGCCGTCGGGGCCCGCGGTGATGCTCTGCGGCTGGCTGTTCGCCGTCAGGCCCGTCGAGAACTCCGTAATCGTGCCGCTTGCAGTGATCCGGCCGATCTTCGCGGGGTTCGCGGTCTCTGTGAACCACAGGTTCCCATCGGGACCCAAAGTGATGCCCTGGGGTTTGCTGCTCGCGCTCAAGCCGCTGCTGAAGACGGTTCCGGTGCCTTCGGTTGTGATGCGCCCGATGCCCGCGGGGTTGGAGGCGATCGTGAACCAGAGGTTTCCGTCGGGACCCGAGGCGATCCCGGCCGGCGTGACGGTCGTGAACAGTTCTGAGAGGAGGCCTTTGTTGAGCGCGAACTCTTTCGCGGTGCCGCTCGGCGTGAGCCGGACGACCGCCTCTTCGCTTGGCTCGGTGAACCACAGGTTGCCGTCGGGGCCCAGCGCGATGCCTTCCGCCGTGCCGATGCCGCCGCTGGAGAATTCGCTAATCGATCCGGCGGTGGTGCTGCGACCGATGCCGCCGCCGCCCGCGTCCTGGGCGAACCAGAGCGCGCCGTCGGGCCCCGCGACGATGCCGCGCGGCGCGTGGTCGTGGGACGGAATCGGGTACTCCGTAGTCGTCGGCGCCGCGATTGCCGACCCGGCTCCGGACAGCAGCGCAAGCGTCGCAACGAGGGCGGCCGCGAGCCTTGGAGCAGTCACCATGAGGTCCGCATCGGCCGGGCACGGGAGCTCCTTTAACCACAATAAACACGGAGTTCCGAAGGTCGGAATTGCAGCCCGAACTGGAGGGCTCAGGAAGAGAGCCGACGAGGGGACTCGAACCCCCTAACCTGAGCATGGGGGAAGCAGGCTCCCCCCATGAGCCCCCACGGACACAGAGCCGACGAGGGGACTCGAACCCCTGACCCCTTCATTACGAGTGAAGTGCTCTACCAGCTGAGCTACGTCGGCGCGGCCCCAGATGCTAGCGGCGCGGGCGCCTCCTCGACAGAGCCCAGCTCTACTAGGACGTCGAGCAGCGATTCGCCGTGCTTCTCGCAGAACGCCGGGCCGATGCCGCGGATCTCCAGCAGATCGTCGAGGCTGCTCGGCTTGGCACGCAGCACGTCCTCGAGCACGGCGTTCGCCGCGACCGTATAGGCGGGCTTGCCTTCGGCGCGCTCGTGCCGCCACGCGCGCAGGCGCTCGAAGCGGGGCTCGTCCTCCGGCGAGAGTGGCTCGCGCTCGGGCGCACCCGACGCCGTCGCGCCCGAGCCGCCTCGCCCGGCTCTCGCACCTCCGCGTGCCGCGCGGATCGGGGCGTTCACCGCCGCGAGCAGCGCCTCGTCGGTCGCGCAAACGTCGCAGCAGCGCACGGTGGGTCGGCCCGGCTCTGAGTCGCCAAAGTGATCAAGGATCTGGCGGCGGCGGCAGCGCTCGCCGCTGGTCATGTAGCGCTCGATCGAGCGATAGGAGTCCCAGCCGCGATTGCGCGAGGCCTGGATCGCCGCGCGCGCGAGTCGCGGGCTGCCCCGGCCGGTCAGGCGTACGTAGAGCCCGTCCGCGCCCGCGGGTTCTAGCTCGACCGCGCCGGCGCGCTCGGCGATCGACAGCAGCACCCGGTCGCGCTCGCCCAGCTCACCGTGACCCACGGTCGCGACCTCGCCCTCCCCGCCGGGCTGCGCGCCTCGGCGCAGGCGCGCGACGTAGCCCTTCACGTCCTCGACGCTTGTCTCGCGCTCCTTGATAAAGCGGATCAGGCGGCCGAGGTCCATCCGCGCGCCGAGCAACAGCGCCCGGGCCGGCTCGCCGTCGCGCCCCGCGCGACCAGCCTCCTGGTAGTAGGCCTCAAGGCTCGTGGGTAGCGCCCAGTGGGCGACGGTGCGGACGTCCGCCTTATCCACGCCCATCCCGAACGCGTTCGTCGCGACGACGACCTCGGCATCGCCTTCCATGAAGGCCTCCTGGCTCGCGCGACGCCGCTCGGGGTCCATTCCCGCGTGGTAGGTCACGCTCGAAAGACCTTCCGCCGCGAGGCGCTCGGCGACGGCGTCGGTGTCCTTGCGCGTGCCGCAGTAGACGATCGCGGGTCGCGCCGCGGGATCGCCGAGCACGTGCAGCAGCGCGGCCCACTTGCGCGCGACCGCGCCCTTGCCCTCGACGCTCACGACGTCGAACGTGAGGTTGGGGCGATCGAAGCCGGAGCGAACCTGGACGGGGTCACGTAGCTCAAGGCGCGTGACGATCTCCTCGGCCACGCGCGGAGTCGCGGTCGCGGTTGCCGCCATCACCGCCGGCCGCTCAGCGCCCGCGTGGCTACTGCGCAGCGAGGCGATCGCGTCGTGCAGGCGCAGGTAGTCGGGTCTGAAGTCATGGCCCCACTCCGCGACGCAGTGCGCCTCGTCGACGACAAACAACGAGACCTCGCGTTGGGCAAGCGCGGTGCGGAACGCAACCGAGGCAAAGCGCTCGGGCGCGGCGAGCACGAGCTGGGCCTCACCCGCGGAGATCTCGCGCAGCGCTTGCTCGTTGTGCCCCTCCTCCATCCCGGAGGCGAGCATCGCCGCGCTGACGCCCGCTCGCCGCAGCCGCTGCCACTGGTCGGACATCAGCGCGATCAGCGGGCTCACGACGACAACGAGCCCCTGGCCCGTGAGCGCGGGGAGCTGATAACAAAGCGACTTGCCCCCGCCGGTCGGCATCACTACGAGGCTGTCGCGTCCGTCAAGCGCAGCCTGCACCGCCTCGCGCTGACCGGGCCGGAAGGCGTCGAGGCCGAACCGCCGCAGCAGGTCCTCGGGAGTCGAACCTGCGTATATACGATCGCTATCGAAGTCTTGCGTCGGGGTGCCCGCGTCCATCCCGAGGACGTTACGCGGCGCTTCGGTTGCGACCGGCGGCGCTTCGGTTGCGACCGGCGCGCTCGCGCCAAACGACGCGGGCGCCGCGCGCGGGCACGAGCGTGATCGCCCGGCGGCGGTTCCACTCCCCGCGGCCCGCGAGGCCCGCCCGTCCCGCGAGGCCGAGTCGCGCGGGCGGCAGGCCGGGCTCGAGCTCGGAGAGCATCGTGCGCAGCATCAGACGCATCTCGAGCTGGGCGAAGGAGGCGCCGATACAGCGGCGGATCCCGCCGCCGAAGGGAATCCAGGAGAAGGTGTCGGGCGAGGCGTCGAGGAAGCGCTCAGGGCGGAACTCGAGCGGTTCGTCATACACGCGCGGGTTGCGGTTCGTGAGATAGATCGAGGGCATGACCCGCGTGCCCGCGGGCAGGCGCCGTCCGCCTAGCTCCATCTCTGCGGTCAACATGCGGGCGACGATCGGCACGACGGGCCGCACGCGCAGCGTCTCGTTCACGACCGCGGTCATGTAGTCCTCGCGCTCGCCCGCGTCTATCTCCTCAACGAGGCGAGCGAGCTTCTGGGGGTGGCGCACGAGCCGCTCGATCGCCCAGGCAACCGAGGTCGCAGTGGTCTCGTGGCCCGCGAGCAGCAGAGTCACGAGCTCGTCGCGAAGCTCAGGGTCGGTCATCGCCTCGCCCTGCTCGTCGCGAGCCTGCATCAGCAGCGAGAGGATGTCGGTGCGCTCGGCGAGGTCGGCCTGCGTCCGGCGACGGGCGAGCTCGTCGTAGATCACGGCGTCGAGTCGGTCGAGCGCGCGGCCGATCGCCCCCGGCGGGCGGTCAAGCTTCGGCATCCGTAGCGCGATCGGCAGCAGCCGCAAAGGGTTCATTGGTGCGAGCAATCCAGAGATCGCTTGGCGCAGCGGATCCATCCGCTCGGCTTCGACCCCGAATACCGCGCGTAGGATCACCTCGAGCGTGATCGCCCGTGTGCGGTCCTGCAAGTGCATCGGCTCGCCGAGCGGCCAGCCGGCGAGGTCCTCCCGCGTGGCCTGCACGATCGTCTGCTCGTACTCGCGCATCCGCTCACCGTGGAACGGGGGCAGGAGCAGCTTGCGTTGGCGCATGTGCTCGGGCCCCGTGAGGGTGATCACCGAGTGCTCGCCCATCACCCCCCTCACGGGGGAGTTGCCTGCGGAGGAGGGCGCGAGCTCGGGGGGCGCAGTGAAGATGCGCTTGACGTCCTCGGGCGCGCTTATGAGCACGAGCTGCATCCCGCTGGGCCAGAAGGTGATCGTGAACATCTCTCCGAAGCGCGCGGCACAGCGGTCCATCACCCAGGTAGGGGCGACAGCCCAGGCGAGCGTCTGCAGGAATGGATGAACACGGGGGCCCGCGGGCACGGCGGCCTCCGGGGTCGATCCCGGAGCGCCGGCCCCACCGGTAGGCGGCTCGGCGATCCCGGGCTCGGTGGCCGCGGGCCTGGGCACGGTTGTAGCCATCGCCACGAACGCTAGCGCGCAGCGCACGGCTTGACAGGACCGGTGCGAAGCGTCTCAGCGCGGCAGGATGCGCCGCGAGCGCGCGAGGCGCTCGATCCGTGCCTGCTCGCGAAGTGCGTCCTCCAGGCGCCGGCGAGCCCGCTCGACATCGCCGTGAGAGAGGGTCTTAGCGCGCGAGCGCACGTGGGCAACGAGCATCCGGGCGGGTAGGACGCGCACGCCCTTGCGCCGTCGACCGGGGCGGTCGACCCACGCACGGCTGAACACGAGCAGGGGCTCGACCTTGATCTGCGTGACCCGTTCGACCGCGTCACGCTGGGCCTGGGCCTGGCGGATCGTGGTCCCGTGGACGCGGCCGACCCGGACGGGGCCAGGGTGGCTCTTGGTCTCGACCGTAAAGACACCCCCCGGCCCGATCAGGATGTGATCGACGTTTCCGTGTCCGAGGCTCGCGTCGTGAATTACGCACCACTGCTCGGGATCGAGCTCGGCGAGCAGGCGACCGACGTGCTCCTCCGCTCGCGCTCCCCGGTCGCGCCGGTCGACAAGCGGAAGCACGTAGCGGGAGATCACGAACATGCTCGCGAGCAGGCCGAGCTCGGCGAACAGGAAGCGCAGGTCGTGCAGCCCAAAAGTACGCCCGAGCGCCGCTGTCGCGACGGCGAGCACGCCGAGCGTGACGAGCGTGCGTAGACGCAGGCGCAACACCGCGGCGCGCGCGTGCTGTCCGGCGGTGCGGCCGGCGGCATCTCCTACGTGCATCCCTGCGCCCTCACGGGTCCTCATCGGAAGAAAACAGCCCGCGCCTGAGTGGATCGTCCGCGGCCGACGGGGGGCCAGGATGCGCCCGGATCGTGTCTCCGATCGGAAATTTCCCCAAAAAGCGTGGAGCGGGAGGACGTTCTTCTAAAGCAGCCGCGAGCGTCCGCCGAAGGCCAAAACAGAGATGGCGCTGTATCCGAATGGCTCATCCAATCCGAAGGACTCGCCCACAGCGGACGTGTGCCTGCTGCTGCGTGCGCACGCCGAGTCGCGCTGGTTGAGCAACGAGCTGGTGCCGGTGCTGCGCGAGGTCGAGCAGCGCGAGACGATCTCCGATCGGCAGCTGGGCACCGCGCTCGCCTACCTCGAGGTACTGTGGATTGAGGCGTGCGCTCGCGCGCGCGAGACCGAGTCCGCGCGCGTGGAGCTGGACGCGCTCGGCGGCGCGGACGCCGCGCTCGCGGAGAAGGCTCACCGCTACCACGCCGCGGTACGTCGTCTGCGCGAGAAGGCCGAAGTCCGCGTCTGTCGCGTGCTCGTCGTGCCTGATGAGCTTGCAAGTGAGGGTGGCCGGCGACGGATCGTGCCCCGCGCGCTGAACGACCGCCCCGCGAGCGCCTAGGCCTCGCACCGCCCGCCGCACGGGACGGTCCCCGGAAACCGACCGAGGCGCCCGATCGCATAGGCTGCCGCCTCGTGTCAACCCGCTTTGATCTGCAATCGCACTCGACCCACTCGGACGGGGAACTGCCCGCGGAGGAGGTCGTCAAACGGGCGGGCGAAGCCGGTGTCGAGCTGCTCGCGCTGAGCGACCACGACACGATCAGCGGCGTCGCGGAGGCGATCGCGGCGGGGGAGCGCTATGGCGTGAAGATCGTGCCCGCGACCGAGATCTCCGCGGTCGACGCGGACGCGCCGGTCCCGCGCGAACTGCACATCCTCGGCTACAAGATCGACCACACGGGCCCGCCGATGACCGAGCGCCTGCAGGAGTTCCTCGCCGACCGCGAGAAACGCACGCTGAGAATGCGTGACGCGCTGCGCGAGTGCGGCCTTGAGCTGGACGAAGCCGAGATCGAGCAGCGAATCTCCGAAGGTAAACCAATCGGTCGGCCCCACCTCGCGAACGCGGTGCTGAACGCGCCCGCAAACGCACAGCGGCTGAAGGACGAGCAGATCGACGACGTGGGCTCGCTGATTCGCGGCTACCTGATCGAGGGCAAGCCGGCGTTCCGTCTGCGCGAGACACCGACCGTCGCCGAGGCCGTGCAGGCGATCCACGAGGCGGGCGGCGTCGCCGTGTGGGCCCACCCCTTCTGGGACATCGAAGCCGACGTCGAAGTGCTCGCGAGCATCGATCGCTTCCGCGCGCTGGGGATCGACGGGGTCGAGGTCTTCTACGTGACGCACACCGAGCCGCAGACCCGACTGCTCGCCTCACGCTGCGAGGAGCTGGGCCTGCTCACGACGGGCTCCGCCGACTTCCACGGCCCCGAGAACCGCCTGTTCTCGCGCTTCATGGCGTTCGAGACCTACGACCTCGAACCGAACCTCGGCCCGATCGCCGACTGACGGTCGTTCGTTCTCTTTCTCTTAATCAATAAATAGAAGGCGATCCCGCCGAGCGGACGGCGCGATCCCCGCCCCACTCAGACCGTCGCGGGCTGCGCGAGCAGGTTCTCGAGGCGATAGGCCAGCGCCTCCAGCGCCAGCTCCTCCGAGACGTTCAGGCGCAAACGCAGACGCGCATCCTGCACCAGCTCGACCGCCTCGCGTAGAGGACCGCCCTCTCGCCCTTCGGCGTCGGCCTCCAGCTCGGCACGGCGGTCGCTCGCGTGGACTAGCTCAGTTGCACCCTCGTGGACGCAGAGCACGTCGCGCAGCCACAGCTCCACGAGCCGCAACGTGAGATCCAGCGCCTGCGTGCGCGCACGTCGCTCGCCCCGGCGGCGTGCCTCCCCCGCCTCGCGTTCGTGTTTTTTGCGCTCCTTTGCGGGCAGCAGCTCCAGCTCCTCTTGCAGTTGCCCCTCCGCCTGCTCGCCCGCTTGTGCGCCCGCGGCCTTCGCGGCCGCGAGCATCTGTTCCCACGGACGTCCCTCGCTCTCGCCAGCGAGCGCCGCGCGCGCGAAGCCCTCAGCGCTCGCGCGCAGGGCTGCGCCCCGCTCGCTCGCGAGCAGCTCGGCCAGGCTCGCATCGCCCAGCGAGAGGCGCGCCGCGGCTTGAGCCGCCTCGTCCTCCGCGCCCCCAAGCCCCTGCGCGATCCGCTCCGGCGGCAGTGGATCGAAGCGCACGGGCTGGCAGCGCGAGGCGATCGTCGCCAGCACGTCCTCACGGCGATCGGTCAGCAGCAGCAGGTGCACGTAGTCCGCCGGTTCCTCGAGCGTCTTCAGCATCCGGTTCGCAGCCTGGTCGTTCATCCGATCGACCCCCTCGATCACGAACACGCGCCTCGCGGCCTCAAACGGGGTGCGGGTCGCCGCGGCCACGACCGGCTCCTCGATGTCCGAGACAAGCATCTCCGCCGCACCCGAAGGTTTGACCCACGTCAGATCGGGGTGCGCGCCACGCGCAATCCGCTCGCGCACGCCGCGCGCCTCGTGCCGCTCGTCGGCGAGCAGCGCCGCCGCGAAGGCCAGCGCCGCCGCGCGCTTGCCCGTGCCGGGCGGCCCGTGAAACAAGTACGCGTGCGAGGGGCTGCCACCTAGAGCCAGAGCCGGTTCCAGCACTGCCCGCGCGTGGGGGTGCGCGTCGATGCCCGGCAACCTCTCTGCCCCTTTCGCGATTGACATGGAAGGCATGCTAGATGCCGCTTGGGAGACGACGCGCGCGGCCCGCTCCGCCGCGGCTCGATCGCGGTCGCCCGCCTGCCCGCGCGTTACCGTCCCTTGATCGTACGCGGCAAGCTGATCACGATCGAGGGTCTCGACGGCGCGGGCAAGTCCACACTCGCCGGCGCCCTGTGCGAGGCGATCGGTGCCGCGGGGCTACCCGTCGAACTGTTGCGAGAGCCCGGCGGGGTCGCGCTCTCCGAGCGCGTGCGCGCGCTCGTGAAGGACCCCGCGCTCGAGGTCTCCGCCCCGGCTGAGGCGCTGCTCTATGCAGCCGCCCGCGCGCAGCTCGTGCGCGAGCGGGTCGAACCGCTGCTGCACGACGGGGTACACGTGCTGCTCGACCGCTACGTCGACTCCTCGCTCGCCTACCAGGGCGCGGCCCGCGGACTTGGCGTCGAGCTCGTGCGTGAGATCAACCGCTTCGCCACCGGTGGGCTGGACCCCGACCGTACGCTGCTCCTGCGGATCGACCCTGCAGAGGGACGCGCGCGTCAGGCCGCTCGCGACGAGCGCCCCGACCGCCTGGAGCGCGAGGACGAAGAGTTCTTCCTCTGCATCGCTCGCGCCTACGACGAGCTCGCCGCCGCCGAGCCTCAACGGATTCGCGTGCTGGACGCGAGTTTCACCCCCGCTACCGTGCTCTCCGACGCGCTCGACGCGCTCAGCGATCTGCTTGCGCTGCGCCCCGCCGCGCGTGGCTAGCATGGCCGCCGTGGCCCGCCTCCTCGCGATCCTTCTCGTGACCGCCCTGCTCGCTGCGAGCGCCGCCGATAGCGCAAGCGCCGCCGTAGCGACAGCGCCCGCCGCGACCGTCCCCACGACCACTTACGCGCCGGCCGGGACGAGCACGTCGGGCGCGAGCATTGGTACGACGACTCCTGGTACCGGCACGACCCCGGGGACGGCCGGCAGCGCGACCTCGCCGAGCACCGGCCTTCCCGCGACCGCGACGCCTCAGGGCACGAGGACCGCGCAGACGACCGCCCCACAGACTCCGGGCTCGACCGGGAAGTCCAAGGCGAAGGGCAACGGCGGGCTTTCGGCGGCGGCTATCGCGATCGCCGCCGTGGCTGGGCTGCTCTTGCTCGCCTGCCTAGCCTGGGCGCTCGCGCGGCGGCGGACCTTCGAGCCGCACTGGTTGCTTTCGCTGCGCCATTCGCTCGCTGAGGCTGGGTTTCGCGCCTCGGCGACTTGGTCGGAATTCGCCGACTGGGCGCGGCTCGGGCGCTGAGACCTCTTAGACGCGCCCAGGCGCCCGGGACCACGAGCGACTCCTCCGGCGACTCGGGCCGCAGCGCGAGCCACGAGCGCCGGAGGAGTCAGTGGGGGGCTTAGGAGATCACCAGCGGTGTCGCACCCGTCAGTTCGATCTTCTTGAGCTTGTTCTTCTTCGTGCAGGGTTCGCCCTTGCCGCCCTTGAAGACCGACGTACCCGAGAAGGTGTCGGTGAGGCTCATGCCCGCGTAGGGACCCGATTCGAGCGTGCCGTTCAAGCCGTAGCTAGCAGGACCGCCCGTGAACGAGAACGTCCCCTGCGAGTTGCCGTGTCCGTGGCCCCACTTCAGTGAGCCGCTACCGGTCGCCGCGAGCAGGCCGCCGTTCAGCGTGGCGCACGTCGCACCTTCAGCAGTCTTCACGTGGATCACGTACTTGGTAGACGCACCCGCTTCGCCGGTGCATTCGCTCGCCGTGCCCTTGATCGTGATGTTCTGCACCTTCGCGTTCGCTTCTTCAAGGCCCGGTGAGAACGTCGCCGTCGCGGCGCTCGACACACAAGTCGCGCCGGTTTCTTCGACGGCGCTCGCCGAGGTTGCGGCAAGCCCGATAACCGCGCCGGCGGCTACGCCCAGCACGGCGAGCTTTGAGACAAAGCTGCGCATAGTTTTCCCTCCATTAAGTTGTTTGACTGACCACCTCTAAGAGTTGGCGACCGTATTAACGCCGCAGTTCCAAAAAGGTTGGACAGAGGGAATCGAGTCCGAGTCGACTCGTATGATGAGGTTCGCCCCCGCCTAGGGATGCGTTGCTTAGCCCTTGGCTTGCTGGCCCGGCGGTTCGTGTTCCGCGCCGACCCGCGAGCCATGTTCTTCGGAGGCTCCGGGTGCAGGGCTCAGTTCCTTCTGCACCTGCCCTTTCGGAGCTTCTTCGAGCCGATTGGGTTCGATGTTCGGCTGAGCGGACGAGCCGCTCCCGGCCTCGCCGGTTTCGGCTTGGCCGGGAGCACCTGGGCTTGCGTGTCCGTTGCTCGCTGCGCCCGGCGTCGCCGTCGCCACCGAGGACTTGCCTCCGTGCGAGGCAGAGCCCCCCTGGACAGCCTGGGTCCCGCTCGCCGCTTCGCCGTGGCCAAGCGCCTTGCCGTTGGCTGCGGCATTCGTATGTTCGGCGCCGCGGTGACCACGCGAGTTGCCGTGACTTGTCGAATTGCCGTGGCTTGCCGAATTGCCATTGCCGACCCCAATGCCGTTGCCCTGCCCGTGGCTGTGTTCCGCCGACTTGCCGTTGCCGTTCGTGCCTGCGTGGGCAGCTTCGCTGTTGCCGTGGCCTTCGGCGTGGCCGATGGCCTTCCCGTTCCCGCTCCGTTCCTGGCCTGCAGCGTGGGATCCGCCTTGCTCCTCTACCAGCGCGACTTTGGCCTGCGTAGGACCTCCCGCAGGGCGGTCGGCCTGCTCGGGTCGAACCGTCTTTCCGGCTAGCTCCCCGCCCGCGACCGGGGTTGCAGGATCGGCCGAGCCCGACGAGGGCGTGCCGCTCGGCGTGGCGACGCCGTCGGCGAGCGGCGCGGACGTGCCCCGACCGGCGCGACCCCCTACCCGGCTCGATGCGAGCTCGACCGCACGCGTGGAGTGGAGTCTGCCGACCGACGGAGCCGAGGCCGCGGCGCTTATCGCAAGCGTCCCCGCCCCGGCGCCTGCTGCCAGGCCGCTCACCCCGATCAGCACCTTCGCGAGCAGCGTCTTCGCGCCGGCCCCACCCAGCTCGAGCGCGCCGGCCATCGTGATGCCGGCCCCCGTGCCGCCGACGCAGACGCCTGCTCCCGCGGCGTGCCCCGCAGTGGCGTCGAGCACACGTCGCTTGAGCGCGAGCGTCGGCAGCAGCGGCAGCACCGCGCCCAGCTCGCGGCGACGCCGGAGGACCCGATCGGCATATGCGCGACAGTCCTCGCACGAGCGCAGATGGCGACGCAAACGACCGCGTAGCAACGTGGCGCCTCGCGCGCTCGCGAGCTCGTCGCGGATCTCGTGACAGGCCGTTTCCCGCGCGACACGCTCGGAGGCGAGCGTCGCGCGCGCCTGAAAGATGTAGGACTTCACGGTGTCCGGCGATACGCCGAGCACCCGACCGATCTCGCGCTGACTCTGACCGTGCAGCTCGGCCAAGACCAATGCCGTGCGATGACGCTCCGGCAGCTCGAGCATCGTCGCCAAAAGCTGGCGGATACTCTCACGCCGCTCGACCTTCGCGAACAGGTCCTCGCCAGAGCCTTCCGCGAGCGGCTCGGCCTCCTGAGGACGACGCTTACGTAGGACACCGACGCAGGCATTGCGGGCGATCGCAAATAGCCACGGGCGCACTTCCACCTCGCGCTCGTCTCGCAGCAAGGCGCAGTAGGCGGAGGCGAAGGTCGACTGGACCGCGTCCTCGGCATCCTCGCGCGAGCCAAGCATGAAAAAGCAATAAGAGAGCAGCGCCGCGGCGTGGCGGTCGTACAGCGCCTCAAAAGCCGTGGGATCACCACGCCGCAAGAGCGCCACCAGACGGTCGTCGGACGCGAGCCGCCGCGGGGCTCGCGGACGCATCCGCGGCCCGACGCGAGCTCGCCGATCTGTCTCCTGCACCTTGCCCTCCTAGTTCCGCGCCGCCAACCCCAAGACCAGCGCACGCGCAATTAGAAACCAGAGTTTACCCAAGATGGCAGCCGCGAAACGCGTCTCCCGGAGCGGTCGACCTCGATTAAAACGGTCCCATTGTGCGAAAACGACGGTTCCGAAATGTGAAATTTCGTGGCGCCACAGCCCAGGGCCAGGCTTTCAAGGCAGGTGCCACCCGCGTTCCCCAGACTCACGCTGAGTGACCTGCCGAATCTTCCCGAAATTTTCGGGATTTGCGGGCAAAATTAGCGTCTGCGAGGCTTATGCCAAGGGCAAGTAAGTAGTAAAATTGAAGCTAACTTTGCCGCCGATCTTGAGCTCCGCGCGCGCTGCTTTTCCGTCCGGCTCGAACGCCACGATGCCAGACCCCCGAACAACAGCTCAATGGCAGCCCGCACCGCCGGCGCAGCAGAGGAGGAAGGTCTGATGAACGAAGCTCCGCACCCCACCATCTCGCACGCGACAGCGCCCGGCGAAGCGCTTGAGATCAAGCGTTTCTTTACGATCGTCGGCACGCATCCGTTCGATGCCGTGGAGTGGGAGCCGCGCGATGCGCGCATCGGTCACGGGGATCGCATCGCCTTTGAGCAGGAGGATGTCGAGTTCCCACGGAGCTGGTCGCAGAACGCGACCAACATCGTCAGCCAGAAGTATTTCCGCGGACAGCTCGGCAGCCCGACGCGCGAGCGCTCGGTCAAGCAGATGATCTCGCGTGTCGCGGGCACGATCGCCGGCTGGGGGGCCGAGCGCGGCTACTTCGCCTCAAGCGAGGACGCGGAGACTTTCGAGCACGAGCTCACCCACATCCTGCTGCACCAGATGGCGGCGTTCAATTCGCCCGTGTGGTTCAACGTCGGCTTTGAGGAGCGTCCGCAGTGCAGCGCTTGCTTCATCCTCTCCGTGGACGACACGATGGAGTCGATCCTCGACTGGAACACCAAGGAGGGCAACATCTTCCGCGGTGGCTCCGGCTCGGGCATCAACCTCTCCAAAATCCGCGGCTCGATGGAGCCGCTGGCCAAGGGCGGGACGGCGTCGGGGCCGGTCTCGTTCATGCGCGGTGCCGACTCATGGGCGGGAACGATCAAGTCCGGCGGCAAGACGCGCCGCGCCGCCAAGATGGTCGTGCTGGACATCGACCACCCCGACATACGCGAGTTCATCTGGTGCAAGGCCAAGGAGGAGGACAAGGCAGCAGCGCTGCGCGACGCGGGCTTCGATATGTCGATCGACGGCGACGGCTTCTTCTCAATCCAGTACCAAAACGCGAACAACTCAGTGCGCGTAACCGATGAGTTCATGCGAGCCGTCGAGGAGGATCGGGAGTGGCGCCTGATCGCGCGTACGACCGGCGAACCGGTGGGAGAGCCAGTGAGCGCACGCGAGCTGATGCGCGAGATCGCCGAGGCCGCCTACCGTTGCGCCGACCCGGGTGTGCAGTACGACACGACGATCAATCGCTGGCACACGAGCCCTAACTCGGGCCGCATCAACGCTTCAAACCCGTGCAGCGAGTACATGCACGTCGATGACTCGGCCTGCAATCTGGCTTCGCTGAACCTGATGAAGTTTCGTCGCACCGACGGCACATTTGACGTGGAGTCTTTTGAGCACGCCGTCGACGTAGTCCTGCTCGCGCAGGAGATCATCGTCGGGCCGTCGAGCTACCCGACCGAGCAGATCGGCTCCAACGCGCGTGCCTTCCGCCAGCTCGGTCTCGGCTACGCGAACCTGGGCGCCTACCTAATGAGCAACGGTATGCCCTATGACTCAGACTCAGGCCGTGAGACCGCGGCAGCGATTACTGCGCTGATGACCGGGCGCGCCTACCGCCGCTCGGCCGAGATCGCAGCGGCACTCGGAGCCTACGAGCACTACGAGGAGAACCGCGAGGCGCACAACAACGTGATGCGCATGCACCGCGACGCTTCCTATGTGATCCCCGAGGAAGACAGCGCGGACGGCGAGCTACTCGCCGCGGCGCGGCGCGCTTGGGAGGAGGCTGTGGAGCTGGGCGAGCACCACGGCTACCGAAACGCACAGGCGACGGTGCTCGCTCCGACGGGCACGATCTCCTTCCTGATGGATTGCGACACGACCGGCGTCGAGCCGGACTTCTCGCTGGTCAAGTTCAAGGAGCTGGTCGGCGGCGGGCAGATGACGATCGTCAACCGCACGGTGCCGCTGGCGCTGCAGACGCTCAACTACTCCGAGCCGCAGGTCGAGCAGATCGAGGCACACCTCTCAGAGCACGGCACGATCGTCGGCGCCCCGGGCCTTGCCGAGGAGCACCTCTCGGTGTTCGATGTAGCGGTCGGCGAGCGAGCGATCTCACACATGGGCCATATCAAGATGATGGGCGCGGTCCAGCCGTTTATCTCTGGCGCAATCTCAAAGACGGTGAACCTGCCGCAGGAGGCGACGGTCGAGGACATCGCCGACGCTTACACGCAAGCATGGCGCCTGGGCGTGAAGGCGCTTGCGATTTACCGCGACGGGTCGAAGACAGCGCAGGCGCTGCGGACCGACGCGAAGCAGGAGGTCGAGGCGCCCGTCGACGTCGAGGCGCTGATCGAGCAAGCGAAGGTCGAAGGCCGCGCCGAAGCGCTGGCCGATGCGGGTCCGATGCGTAAAAGGATGCCGCGTGAGCGCCAGTCGATCACGCACAAGTTCTCGATCGCCGGTCACGAGGGCTACATCACGGCGGGCATGTATGAGGACGGCTCGGTCGGCGAGATCTTCCTGACCGACATCGGCAAGGAGGGCTCGACGCTGCGCGGGATGATGAACTCGTTCGCGACGGCGATCAGCATCGCGCTGCAATACGGAGTGCCGCTCGAGACGCTGGTGCAGAAGTTCAGCTACATGCGCTTCGAGCCCGAGGGGATCACCCAGAACCCGGAGATCCCATTCGCGAAGTCGATGCCGGACTACATCATGCGCTGGTTGGCCTCGCGCTTCTTGGATGCGGACGCCCAGGAGGAGCTCGGCATCCTCACACCGGAGGTACGCGCTCGTCAGGCCGCGCAGGAGACCGCGCAAGCAGTGCGCGCTTCCGACACGGCAGGTCCAAGCGCGCAAGCGGGCGAGGGCTCAAGCCCGGCGGCGGCCTCGTTCACCGACACGCCTCCGGTCGTGCCGGCCAAGCTCCAGGGTTTTGACCTTGGCCCGGCGTGCGGTCAGTGCGGAGGGATGATGCAGCGGACGGGCAGTTGTTACACGTGCTCGTCCTGCGGCAACAACACCGGCTGCGGTTGAGCGCGATAGGCGGCGCATCTCGACGTCCTCCCTCGTTCGCGTGCAAAGCACGCCACACTCGGTGCGTCCTTGAGCTGCTTGCCTCTCGCCCTCAACGGGCGCGCCGGTTCCCGCCCATCGATTCCTAGTTTTACCGCCGAC
>Ga0335073_10004502_pt1 | contig 19468 bp, 23 predicted proteins | sample Lox_Sample_22_FD_207093 | JGI IMG/M metagenome (GOLD analysis project Ga0335073, IMG submission 207093) | Soil microbial communities from Loxahatchee National Wildlife Refuge, Florida, United States - Lox_Sample_2.2 | ecosystem: Environmental > Terrestrial > Soil > Wetlands | place: USA...
CAGCAGAATGAGCAGGACCTTGATCACGCGACTCTCCTCGGGTTAGCTCTTTCGAATAGCGCGCCGGCAAAGGCGGCCGGAGCCGTGGCGCGCGGCAGCTTCCCGGGATCGGAGGTGTCAAACGTGCCGACTGCTCCCGGCCGGAGAGCCAGCCTGCCGATGGGCGGGCATCCCGGCAGCGGGTCAGCAGGTTTAAGCGTTGCGGTGCGGGCACTTACCGCAGGTCTCTTAACGGAAGGGGAGCGGCATGGTCATTCTCGCGGTCCTGCTGATTGCGCTCATTCTCGGCGGCCTGGGCTTCGTGCTTCATGTCCTGTGGTGGATCGCCCTCGTCGTCATCGTGCTGTGGCTGCTGGGCTTCCTGTTCCGTTCCGCTGAGTCCGCGGGCGCTAGACGCCGGCGCTGGTACCGCTGGTAGTAGCAGACAGCTAGCCGGACCCGACGACCACTGGTCTGCGGCGCAGTGATGACTCGCCCGACGCCTGACTCGCCGGTGGTTGCGGTCATGAACGGCAAGGGCGGAGTCGGGAAGCACGAACTGGATGCGTCCCAGTTCGACAAGATCAGGCAAGCCCGCGGGTATGACCTCATCGTCGTGGACTGCCCGGGATCCCTGGAGGGACACGACGTGCTGGCTGCGGTGCTGGCCTGCACCGACTTTGCGCTCATCCCCTACGACCATGAGGTGACCTCGCTGGCGCCGACCATCAGGACCGCTCACTTTGCTGCGGCCCGCGGCGTCCCCTACGCCGTTGTCGTCACCAATGTCGACCCGCGCCTCGGTGCCGCGCATCTGCTCGACGCGTGGAGCCGGCTGGACGACCTTGGCATTCCCCACTTCCGCACCGCGATACGTCGTTATCGCACCTGGAGCACGAGCCTTGCGGCCGGCGTGCCGATCACTCGCTACGTCGGTCACCACGCGCGCGATGCCAGGGACGACCTGGCCGCAGTCATGACCGAGCTACTGAGGAACATGCCGTGACGAAGGACAATAAGCGTCAGGGGATGAGGGAGCTGCTGGCGATGCAGCGCTCTGGGCCTCCTATCACGCCCTCTGAGGCTGCCAGGCAGCGCAGGTCGGCTTGCGGACCCGCACCAGACTCCGCTGGCACAGGTTCGCCAGAAGAGCTTGCGCCCGCTGAGGAAAAAAGCCGTCCGCCTGCGGGTGCAGGCATGGTGAACCAGCCCGTTCCCGGCCCGATCCGGAGCGCGGTCTCGCGTGCTACGAGTAACGAGCGCACGCGACTGGCCGCAATTTCTGCCCTCGCAGTCCTGGTCGCGTACTGCCTGGGGCGGGCCGTCGGCGGCAGGCGACAGCACGGGCCGCAGAGCGGACTGGGGGCCACGTGGCTGCGTGACAGGGCCGGGAGGGCTGGCGTTTAGACCGCGAGGCACGGGTACCCACCTCGCTACAGCCTGCTGGCCAGGTCGCAGGCATCCGGATGCTAGCCGTCTGGCCCGGCGGAGAGGCGGGACTCATGTCCGGCACCGACCGCAGCACTGGCACCGCCAGATTTGGCAGCGGCTCGAATCCGGTGGCGCTGGCCCGCCGGGCAATCGGAGCGCTCGACCGCTGGCAGCGGCGGAACAAGCCGGCCGGGGTCGCCTACGCCGTGGTGAAGAAGTTCGGTGACGACAGCGCCAACCTGATCGTCGTGAGCCTGGCCTGGTACGGATTCACCGCGATCTTCCCGCTCCTGCTGGTGGTCGTCACCGTGTTCGGCCTTGTCGGCCAGAAGTCGCTCGGCTCCGGCGTCGTGAGTACGCTCCATCACTTCCCGGTCGTCGGCTCGAGCTTCAACCCGGCCAGCCACAGCGTGCTGCACGCCAGCATCCTGGGCCTGATCATCGGCCTGGTCGGCCTGCTCTACGGCGCGCAGGGCGTGACGCAGTCGGCCGAGCAGGCCATGGCGATGGTGTGGAATGTGCCCCAGCTGGACCGCGCGGGCTTCGTCCCGCGGCTCCTCCGCAGCCTGCTCGGACTGCTCGTCATCGGATCAGCATTCCTCATCAACGCCTTCATCACCACGTACGCCACCGGCGGCACCGCCAGCTACCTGATCCGCGTTCCGGTCCTGATCGGCCTGGTCGTGCTCAACAGCGTGCTGTACCTCGCCGCGTTCGCTGCGCTGACGTCCGTGCCGGTGCCAGCCCGGAAGCTGATGCCTGGAGCCGTCCTCGCCGCCGTCGGCTTCACCGCCCTGATCACCGTCGGAACCGGCCTCGTCACTCATCAGCTCAAGGACGCCTCCGCGACCTACGGCGCGTTCGGCACCGTCATCGGCATCGTGGCGTTCCTCCTGCTGCTTTCCAAGCTCACGCTGTATGCGGCGGAGCTGAACCCGGTGCTCGCCCGCTCGCTCTACCCGCGGGCACTGCCCCTTGGCGGCGAGCCCGCCCACGCCGACCGCGCCCACCTCGCCGACCTCGTGCACGAGCAACGGCGGCGTGGCGACCAGGTCATCGGCGTCGGATTCGGCGACGACGCCGCCGACGAGGCCGCCGCCGACGCCGCCGCGGACTCCGGTGGCGGACCGCCCGCGAGCGGTGAGCACCCCGACACGGCCGGCAATACCCACACCCATACCGGGCGGGCCCGGCGCAACCGCGTGCGGCTTATCGGAGCGCTGGCACTGGGCGCCGCGGCCGTGGCCGCCCGGAAGGCCCTGAGCGATGCCCGGCATCGCCGTTGACACGACGTGCCGTTTACGGGGATCAGCGTCCACTCTGCTCAGCCGTTCGGATGAGCGGGAGCGTAGTCAGCTTGCCACCGAGATCTCGCTGACACCGGCCGGCGCATCGACGTCGTAACGGTTCGCCGCCGACGTCCAGCCCAGGGCGGCCAGGATGGTCCCTCCGCCTAGTCCGACGTGAGTCTGGCCGGCGAGCGTCGCCGTTGACGCGCCGCCGTACAGCCGCAGCCGCGCTGGCACGCCGTGTGGCAAGGTCAGCATTACCTGGGATGCGCCGCCGGCCAGCGTGATGGGGATCGTGCCATGCGGCTGCGGCAGCGTCATGTTGATCAGGCTCGACCCGGCGGTCAAGTCAATGCTGCTCACGTCGCCGTGGCTGAGGTCGAGGACGGTCTGAGTTGCGCCGCCGCTGAACTGCAGGTGCCAGGCGACAGCAGAGCTCAGCTGGATCAGTACCGCGCTCGGCCCGCTGTGCCCGGTGTTACCGAAGAACAATTCGACCCGGCCCGCCTGCTGTACAAGCTGCGGCCGGACAGCCGAGTTCGCCGGAGTGCTGACCCTAATCAGGGTCTCCTGCGGGACGCCAGCGTCGACAGTTACGGTCGTGACGCCGCTCACGACGGCCAGAGTCGCGCTGCGCTGGCCGTCGGCAGTCAGCATGGTGGCGTAGTCTTCGCGTCCAGCCGGATGTGTTCCGTGAAAGCCGGACCGCAGCAGCGCGGCAGGCGTCCCAGCGCAACTGCACAGCACCACGGCGCAGCCCACGAGGCCGGCCGCCCAGATCGCTAACCGTCGCGTCCGCATGCCCGCGAACTGCCCCGAATATGCCCGTCCACTCACGGGGCGCGCGTTCCGGGCCTCGGAGGCAGCGAGCGTCGTGCTGCAGCGAGTGCCTGCCGACCCTCCGGAGCAGCAGCGGGGGCGGCCCGTCAGGTCGGCGGGTACCGGCATCTGCACGAGGTCTAGCGGAAGTGGCGCCTGGCCGCGACCGCTCAGTCCGACCCAGGCTTCGCCGACCGGCTCGCAAGAGTCCGGCAGGCGGTTCGTGCGGGCAGCCTGGAGGGACCACAGTCGGACTGTGCAGGGCGGCCCCGAACCACGTGCCACGTCGTGACACGCTGCGGTACAGTGAGGCCGTGGCTGATCACTACACGCTGCGACTGGCTCCGGGGATCCGGCAACGGCTCGCCGACTGGGCGCGCCGGTCCGGTATGCCCCAGCGGAGTCTTGCCCAGCGGTACGTCGATGAGGGCCTTCGGCACGATGCTCATCCGCTGATCCAGTTCCTTGACGGGCCTAGCGGGCGGCGCGCCAGCCTGGCTGGCCGCGGCCTGGATGTCTGGGAAGTCATCGCCACTGTCCGCGACAACAGCGGGTCAATTGCTCGGGCCGCCGACTACCTGCAGGTACCCGTAGGCCTGGTCGAGGCTGCCGTGGCTTACTACGGCGAATACAAAGAGGAGATCGATGCGGAGATCGGCTTCAATGAGGCCGAGTATGAGCGCGGGATGGCGGCGGCTGCGGCGGGCGAGCAGGCGCTGCGCGGGTGAAAGCTCTGCTTGACGAGCAGCTGTCTCCGCAGATCGCCGCACTTCTCCGCCAAGCTGGCCTAGATGTGGAAGCTGTCGCCGACCGGTCCGACCTGATGGGGCGCAGCGACATGCTCCTCTTCGAGGTCGCCTGCGGCGAAGGCCGGGCTGTCATCACCAATAACATCAAGGACTTCCGCCCGCTCGCTGCTCGATGGCTCGCCCAGGGCCGCATCCATGCCGGGCTGATCCTGCTCCCTTCCTCACGTACGCGCACGCGCGACTCCATTACGGTGCTGGCCGACCGTATCGCCAGCGTAACGCGAGACAATCCCGATGGCTTGGCCAGCAGCGAGCGCTGGATCGGCCTGCTGCCGAGGGCTTGACCGGCCAAGCTTGTTCGGTGGCGCCGGGTCTCATCAGCTAGTGCGGGCTTGATGGCGTAGTACACGGCCTCGGTACTACTGGTAGCCCTGAGCACAGCCTGGTCTGTGGATACCTCCAGGGGGGCAATGACCATACACACGTGGCGGTCCGAGGATGCCGGTACCGTGGCACAGCAAGTCCGACGGTTGTGCAGCTCGCCCCGAGGGGCGGAGGAGCTAGCGGGCGGTGGAGCCGCGCTCGATCAGCCGGGCGCTGATAACGCGAGACCGCTCCCGTGACCCGTGGTCGATGATGTCGGCCAGCAGGTCGACGGCTTCCCGGCCGAGCGTCTCCGGCTGGAGGTCGATGACTGTGATAGCCGGGTCAAATGACCGTGTCTGCTCGGCGTCGTTCCCGGCTGCGACGAGCAAGTCGTGGGGTATCCGCAGACCCATCGACAGGGCTGCCCTGGCGACGCCGGCAGCATGCCGGCCGGTCTGGCAGTAGATCGCGTCGGGCGCGCCGGGCTCCGCAAGGATCTGGGCGGCGATCTTCGCTCCGCCCTCCTCGCCTGCGGACTCTGGCACTCTGAGCAGGCGGGCTGGCATGCGGTGTGTTTGGCACCAGGCGCGGAATGCACGCGCGGTCTCGGCGTTCCACGAGTTCCGCTCGGTACCGCTGATGAAACAGATGCGCCGGGCTCCGCGGGCGGCGAGCAGATCGAGCAGCTGAGTGCTGGCGTCCCTGTCCGCGGTAGACACCCAGGCGGTGCGATTCTTCCGGGCCGGGTCCCAGCCGATTGTCACAACCGGTATCCCGGCGTCAAGCAGCGTTCCCACGACGGGATCGTCGGTCCGCGGGTCCTCCACGACGTAGCCGTCGACCCACAAGGGTCCCTCGGAGTTCTCGTCGCCCGCTCGCAGCGGCACCAGCATGAGGCCGAACCCGCGGTCCATGGCTGTGAACGCCGCTGTACCAGCCATCCGGCTGAAGTGATCGACACCCGCAGGCCGGTAGGTCCCCGTCGAGTCCAGGGAACGAATACTAAGGCCAAGAACGCCGCTGCGGCCACGGCGCAAGCCCCGCGCGAAAGGGTTGGCCACGTAGCCGATCCGGGCAGCCTCCGCGAACACCCGGTCGCGGGTGGCCGTCGAGATCGTGCCCTTGCCGTTAAGAGCGAGCGAAACTGTCGACAGCGACACTCCGAGATTCTCGGCGACGTCATGAATGGTGATGCGCCGGGCAGTGGGCGCGTCGCGGCCTGGTTCGCCGGGACCGGCTGGCGTGTGTCCGGTCCGGGCGTCGGTCATGGTGCTGACTGTAAACAATCGGTCTCGGTCCGCACAATCATCTGGACATAAAACGATTGATCTCGTACCGTCACGTTATCCGGGCCGCCTGGTCGGACGGATCACCACACGGGAGGAGTCCGCATGAGTACTCCGGAGCGATCAGATCGCTACTCCGTTAGCCGACGTTCGGTTCTCGCGGGCACGGTCGGCTTCGCCGGCTCGCTGGCGCTGGCCGCGTGCGGCTCGAACGCGCCCAGCACGTCGACGAAGAAGCCGACCATCGAGCCCAAGGTGGACGGCAACCTGAACTGGTTCAGCTGGGCAGACTACGTTGAGCCTTCGATCGTCAGCGACTTCGAGAAGAAGTACGGCGTGACCGTCACCATCTCTACGTTCGACTCGAACGACGCGATGCTCGAGAAGCTGGCGGCCGGCCTTCCTTATGACTTGGTTACTGACAACAGCGCGTACATGATCCGTTCGATCGCGGGCGGGGTGGTTCAGCCGTTCGACCTGCACGCCCTTAGCAACTACTCGCAGCTCGTGCCCTACTTCCGCAAGCCGATCTACGAGCACAGCGCCCTGAACTACTCAGCGCCCTACAGCGGCGGCGGGACCGGCATCATCTGGCGCACCGACAAGGTCTCTTCGATGACCCAATCATGGAACGACCTGTGGGACCACCCCGAGGCCAAGGGCCATATCTACGTGCTCGACTACGTCGAGGACACTCTGGGCGCTAGCTTGCTGCGCAAGGGCTACGACATCAACTCCGGAGTCCCCGGCCAAGTGACCACCGCTACCGATGCGCTCCTGCAGCTGAAGCCTGAGCTTGGCGGTATCTCCAGCGACACGCAAACTGACGTTGGCAACGGCAACGCGTGGATCCACCACTCCTGGGTCCCGGACGCGATCGCCCTCATGACACGGTCCAAGTACGCCGCCAAGCTGCAGTTCGAGTTCACGCCGAAAGAGGGGATACCGTTCGGCATGGACCTGCTGTCCATCGGCGCGAACGCGAAGTCTCCCGGCACGGCGATGCTCTTCATCGACTGGATACTCTCACCGGAGATGTCGGCACGGAACGCCGGATACACCGGTCAGGCATCAGGCACGGTCGCAGGCGACGCGGCGTTCCAGCAGGTTGTCAAGCACTTCCCGGCGTTTGCGGACGGCGTGCAGTACAACAAGGCGCTGTGGCGGGAGTCTGCCACTGGGACCCGGCAGACCCTCTGGACCCAGCAGTGGAACCGATTCGAGGCATGACGACTGCCAGCCCCGAAGCCGGACGGCGGCTCTGGACCGCGCTGCTCACCCCAGGAGGCCTCGTCCTGCTGGTGCTCTTCCTCGTTCCCCTCGGCATGCTGATCGTCTTCTCATTTGGCACCGTCAACGTGATCGGGACGCCGGTGCTAGGGCACACCCTGCTCAACTTCGACCTTGTGTTCCAGAGCTACAACCTGGACGTGGTCGCACGCACTGTCTGGTATGCAGGCCTGGCAACGGCGATCTGCCTGATCGTCGGCTACGCCGTCGCCTACACCGCGAGCCGCTTCGGCGGACGGGCAGGTAACGCGGTCATCGTCATGGTGGTAGTGCCGTGGCTCGTCGACTACCTGGTCCGCATCTACGCCTGGAAGCTGTTCCTCGGTGACGGGGGCCTGCTCAACGCCGTCCTCGGCCATTTCGGCGTCGGAGCCATCACGTGGACCGGCACGTGGTACGCGGTCGTGGGCGGGCTTGTCTATGGTTACCTGCCACTCATGATCCTTCCGATCTACGCCGCACTCAGTGACATGGACGCATCGCTGATCGATGCCGGAAAGGATCTGTACGGGTCGCCGCGGGCGACGTTCTTCCACGTGACGCTCCCAGCCACACGGCAAGGAGTGGTCGGCGGCTGCCTGCTGGTATTCCTCCCGGCGCTCGGCGACTTCGCCACGGCGCAGTTCCTGGGCGGCCCCAACAACACCATGATCGGGAACATCATCGCTGACCAGTTCGTGGAATCTGGATCGCAGACGTTCGGCGCGGCGCTGGCGGTCTCTCTGATCGCCGTGCTCGCGATCACCGTGGTGCTTGTTGCCCTCATCCTGCGCCGGCGGGCGCGCCTCATCCAGTTGGTAAGCCGATGAGGCACAGCAAGGCCGGTTTTGACCGTCCGCGATTCCTCTGGGTCGTTACAGCCCTGACGCTTGTGTTCTTCTACACGCCGCTCGCCGTGGTCTTCGCCTACTCGATGAATAACTCAAACTCGCTGACCGCCTTCCATGGTGCCGGGTTCCGCTGGTACCGGACGCTCTTCGCCGATCACGCGATGCTGTCATCACTGTGGGTGAGCCTGCAGATCGCGGTTGTGGCTACAGCGGGATCAGTTGTCCTGGGCACGATGCTCGCATTCGGCATCCATCGCGGCCGCAAGAGCCTCGGCCGACCCGCCAACGCGACAGTGTTCCTCCGCATCGTGACTCCTGAGACCGCCACCGGAGTGGCGATGCTGCTGATGTTCACCCAGCTGGGCATCACCCTCTCGATGACGACGATCATCATCAGCCACATCGCGATGTGCGTCGCGTTCGTCACAGTCGTGATCTACAGCCGGCTCGTTCTGCTCAACGACGAGGTAGAGGAGTCGGCAATGGATCTGGGGGCGACCAGGCTCGGCGCAGTGTGGCTCGTCGCCGTTCCCGCGCTGCGGCCCGCGATCATCGCAGCAGCGCTGCTCTCCTTCGTTCTGAGCTTCGACGACTTCATCACCTCGTTCTTCACCTCGGGCATCGGCGTCCCGCCCCTTCCGGTCCGCATTTACGGGATGCTCCGCGAGGGCGTAACACCCGAGATCAATGCCGTGGGAGTGGTCATGCTCGTCATCACCGCTGTGGCGATCGCACTGGCGGCACTGACCGCTCGAGCGCTCACCCGGCGAACGGGAGCCCTGGCGGCGCCCGCGATGGAAGCTCTGCGGGAGGAGCAGTATGCCTGACGGTCGGCTTACGGTGCAGCTCGCCGGCGTCACCAAGATCTTCGGCGGCCGCCCGGCCGTGGACAACGTCAGCCTCGACACCCGAAGCGGGGAATTCTTCTCGCTGCTCGGTCCGTCCGGATGCGGAAAGACCACCACTCTTCGCATGCTGGCCGGCCTCATCATGCCCGACTCCGGCCGCATTCTACTGGATGGGCAGGACGTGACGCGCATTCCTCCATATCGCAGGGATGTCAACACCGTCTTCCAGTCCTACGCGCTCTTCGGTCACCTGACAGTGGCCGACAACGTGGCGTTCGGGCTCAAACGCAAGAAGGTGCCCAGGCCGGAGATCCGCCGGAGGGTCGGCGAGATGCTCGAACTCGTCGGCCTCGCAGACCGGTCCGCAGCCCGCCCCGACGAGCTGTCGGGCGGGCAGCGCCAGCGCGTGGCGCTCGCGCGGTCACTGGTCAACATGCCCAAGGTCCTCCTGCTCGACGAGCCACTGGGAGCGCTGGACCTGAAGCTCCGGCGGCAGATGCAGGTCGAGCTCAAGCGCATCCAGCGCGAGGTCGGCATCACCTTCATCTATGTGACGCACGACCAGGAGGAAGCGCTGACGATGTCGGACCGGGTCGGCGTCATGAATGCCGGGCGGCTTGAGCAGGTCGACGTTCCTGAGGGCCTCTACGAGCAGCCAGCTACCGCATTTGTTGCCGGGTTCATCGGCAGTTCCAACCTGATGACTGGCACGCGCGTCGCGGACGGCATCAAGCTCGACGAAGGCCTGATCGTGCCCGTGCCGCGAGGGCGCGCCGCCGCCCTCTCGCCAGGAGAGGCAGTGGTCGTCTCGCTGCGGCCGGAGAACGTGGTACTGGACGGGCAGCTGTCGGCCCCAGGTGCGTCCCTGCGCGGCCAGGTGAGCGAGGTGCTGTACCTCGGCCCCGCTACCCAGTACACGATCGAGTGCGCCAACGGCCTGCGCCTCATCGCCACCGAACCCAACGGGCAGGGCAACAGGGAGAAGCCACGCGCTGTCGGCACCGACGTAACGGTCTCCTGGTCTGCGGAAAGCTCCGTCGTCCTGCCAGCCTCGCCGACAAAGGAGCTCGCATGAGCATGATCATCGGCATGGACAACCACGACATCGCCTGCATCAATGTCGAGGTTCTCTATGAGTTCTATGTCAACACGCTCGGCCTCACCCTCGCTTACCCGTGGGAGCCGGGGCAGGACTGGTTCGCTGCCACGGCCGGGACAACCACCCTCTATTTCTTCAAGGGCACCGGCGAGCACCTGCCGAAGGCTGGCCCCGAGATCGGCGCCAACCGTCCTGGCCTCGAATCCCTGGCATTCCTCGTCGCCGACCTGGACGAAGCCGTAGCCGCGCTGGACGGCAAGGTCGAGTGGTCCGGCGAATCCCACAAGTGGACTCACCCGAACGGGTCATGGTTCTACTTCCGGCATCTCTATGACCCGGAGGGAAACAAGCTGAGCCTCAGCGAGGCTCACGACATTCGCTGGCAGTCCGCGACCGCGCGAACAAACCAGGACCGCTGAAGCCAAGGAGCAGCAATGCGCATGGACGGGAAGGTCGTCGTCGTCACTGGCGCCGGCCGCGGCAACGGGCGAGCAATCGCAGAACGACTTGCGGCAGAGGGCGCGACGGTCGTCCTGGGCGACATTAATACTGCCGACCTGGAGGCCGTCGTCAGCGGCATCACTGAGTCGGGCGGGAAGGCGACTGGTCAGTACTGCGACGTCTCGCAAGAAGCCGACGTAGAGGCGCTGATGGCCGCGGCGGAGAACCTCGGCGGGCCCCACGCGGTGGTCGCGCAGGCAGGGGCTTCGTTCGAGGGCACTCTTGAGGAAACTCCGCCCGACAAATGGGACTGGTTCCTGTCCGTCGATCTCAAGGGGACTTACCTGTGCGCACGGGCTGCGATACCCCGCATGCGCATGCTGGGCGGCGGATCCATCGTGAACATGTCCGGCACCTATGCATACATGCCCGAGTACGGCGTCGCCGTCCAGGCGGCGGCCAAGGGAGCCATCCTGGCTGTCACGCGGGCACTCGCCGTCGAGGTGGGGCGCTACAACATCAGGGCCAACTGCATCGTCCCCGGGTATATCGAGACGCCCATGGTCACGAACTGGGCCAACATGCATGCCGATCCCGCAGCGGCCCGCGCTGCAGCGGCCCAGCTCCACGCACTGCGCCGGATGGGCAAGCCGGAAGAAGTGGCTGCGATGGCGCTGTTCCTCTGCTCGGAAGAGTCGTCGTTCTCGACCGGGCACCCGTACCACGTCGATGGTGGCCTCGCGACGGGCATGAATGCGGCCAAGCACACCGACGAGGACTGAACGCCGATATGACGGATCGCCCGCACGGCGCCTCGTCGTCAGTGTCCTTTACCTTCGACGTTGACGCCGAGGAGGTGTGGCTCGGCGAAGATCCCAAGAACGCCAGGCGCCCCGTTGTGCTTTCCCAGGGCAGTTATGGTCCGCGAGTCGGGCTAGCCTCGATTCTCGAGATCCTGGACCTGAACGGCGTTGTGGCGTCGTTCTTCTTCCCAGGCAGAGTCGCAGAGGCTTATCCGGCGGCGGTGGAGTCCGTGCTCGCGGCAGGGCACGAAGTTGCCCATCACGGCTATACGCATCGAGCGCCCGGCTCGCTCACGCCTGGGGAGCAGGCCGAGGAGTTCGAGCGCGGTATCGCCGCGCTGCAGGTATTCGGCGTCACGCCTTCCGGGTACCGGGCGCCGTCCTGGGACTTCGGTCCGGACACACTCCGGCTTGTCCAGCAGTTCGGCTTCCGCTACTCGTCCAACTTCATGACCGACATCCGGCCATTCCGGCACGAGGGCACGGAGGTCATCGAGGTCCCGGTGCATTGGATCCTCGATGATGCCGCACACTTCTGGTTCAGCGGCGACACGTGGACCAAGAAAATCTCCACGAACACAGAAGTTGAGGAGATCTTCACTGCTGAGGCGTCAGGGATCGCGCGCCTTGGCGGCACTGTCGTGTACACCTTCCACCCGCAGATCATCGGCAGGCCAGGACGGCTGCCGCTACTCGAAAGCGCCATCACCCGTGCCGTGGCCGACCCGCACGTGTGGGTTGCCACGGCTGCTGACATCGCCGACGACGCCAGAAAGCAGGAGACGTGAACTCGCTACACCGCTATCCGCGGATCCGGGTCAGCGGGAGTCCCAGGGAGAGGGGCTTCCAGTACGGCTCGCGAGCCCGAGAGCGCGTCCGTGCCGGGATGGCGGGCTATGAGAGAGCCTTCGCCCTGTCCGCAGGGTGGACCTGGGAGCAGGCGGTGGATGCCGTGGCGCACCTTGTTGAGCCAGTGCGGGTGGCTTTCCCCCAGTACCTAGCCGAGATGGAGGGCATCGCCGAAGGCGCCGGCCTCGACGTTGCCGACGTCTTCACGATGAACGCACGCACCGAGGTAATGTGGGCCGCCACAGCCAGACAAGCCGAGGCAGACCGAGCGGCGTTCTCGCGCGAATGCAGTTCCTTCGCCTTGCTACCGCAGCGCACCGCGAGCGGTCACACCCTCATCGGGCAGAGCTGGGACTGGCTCAGCCACAGTTTCGACACCCTAGTCGTCCTGGAGGTCGAGCAGGACGGCTCTCCCAACTTCGTCACCGTCGTGGAGGCAGGCCTGCTGGCAAAGACCAGCATGAACTCCTCAGGTCTCGCCGTCGCGGTCAACTCCCTGGTCACCTCGGCCGACAAGGCGGAGCCGGGCCTGCCGTTTCACGTTCTGATCCGGGCGTTTGCCGACTGCGACACCCTCACCGACGCCGTCTACATCATCTCCAAGCACCAGCGCTCATCGTCGGGCAACTATCTTCTCGCCCACGCCGATGGCCTTGCAGTGAACCTCGAGACCACTCCTGGCGGCTATCGAGGCGTAACACCGCAGCTTCCCTACCGGGGAGCGCTCGTGCACACCAATCACTTCATTTCTCCGGTGCCCGGCTCACAGGACGTCGGGCACTACGCGATGGCTGATAGCCTCATCCGGCTTCAGCGAGTCACGGCGCAAGTCGCCGAGAGCGAAGTGTCAGCGACCGTAGAAGCGCTGCACGCAGCCCTGAGCGACCACGCCGATTTCCCGGCAGCGGTCTGCTGCCACCCGGACCCCCGCAGCACCGACGGTCTTGAGTGGGCGACAGTCGCGGCCGTGGTCATGGACCTCGATGAGAAAGTCATGTATCTCAGCGAGGGCAACCCATGCCAGTACCCGCCAGAGCTGCTCAGCTTCGACGGTCTGCTGGCTAAGCCGTCGCCTTTGGCCGCCGCGCGCGAGTCCGTCGAACGAGCCAGCGTCAGGACCAGCCTGTGACGAGCTACAGGATCGCCGTCATCCCCGGCGACGGCGTGGGCAAGGAGGTCATTAAAGCCGGCCAGGAGGTGCTAGATACGGTCGCTGCGCGCTCCGGCGGCTCGATCAAGCTACAGTGGACCGAGTTTCCCTGGGGCAGCACGTATTTCGAGCAGTCGGGACGGATGATGCCCGAGGACGGCCTGGACCAGCTCCGCGAATACGATGCGATCTACTTCGGGGCTGTCGGCTGGAAGACGGTCCCCGACCACGTCAGCCTATGGGGCCTCCGTCTAGCCATCTGTCAGGGGCTGGATCAGTGGGCCAACATCCGTCCCGTCCGGCTCCTACCCGGCGTTCAAACGCCGCTGCGAGGCACAGACAGACGCGGCCTTGAGTGGCTCGTCGTGCGGGAAAACAGCGAGGGCGAGTACGCCGGGCTCGGCGGACGTAATCTTTCCGGTCGCGGCCGCGGGAGTGAAGTGGCCGTTCAGACGTCGTTGTTCACCGAGGTCGGGTGCGAGCGAATTATTCGGTTCGCATTTGACCGGGCGCGCCTGTGGCCGCGCAAGAAGCTGACCAGCGTGACTAAGAGCAACGCCCAGCAATACGGCATGGTGCTGTGGGACGAGGTGTTCGCACGCGTCGCCGCCGACTACCCCGACGTCGAGGTAGACAGCTGCCTGGTCGACGCGATGGCAGCGCGTTTCGTGCTCCGCCCAAGCGACCTGTCGGTGGTGGTTGCATCGAACCTCTTCGCCGACATTCTGTCGGATCTCGGTAGCGCCATGGCAGGCAGCCTGGGCCTTGCTGCCAGCGCCAACCTCAACCCGGAGCGGCGATCCCCGAGCATGTTCGAGCCAGTGCACGGGTCAGCGCCAGACATCGCGGGCCGTGGCATCGCCAACCCCATCGGAGCGATCGAGAGCGGCGCACTAATGCTCGAACACCTCGGCCACGGCAAGGAAGCCCGACTCATCCGTCGCGCGGTGGATGCCACCACCGCAGCCGGAATCCTGCCAGCCGATCTCGGCGGCACCGCCAAGACAAGCGAGATCACCGCATCCGTTCTCGCCTTCACCGTCGAGCCGCCCGCGCCGAGTTCGTCACCCGACCCAGACGTCACGTATGAAAGATAGCCGTCGGCATGGCGAGTTTCGAACCCGCCGGCCCCCTGCTCCCAAACCAGCCCAGACCGATCGCCGGACGTAGCTCGGCGACGGCCCAGGTGCCATCTACCTGCGGCGAAGTTCGCCACACATCGCGCGACGGGGCCTGACTGCTGGGCATGTTGGCTCCCACCTTGGCTCCCACATCAAGACCGCCGGCGGCTCTGTTCGATCTATCGAACAGAGGGTCGGAAGCCTAAACGGGCAAGCGGTCGACGCGGCTGACGGTGATCAGATCATCTTCGATGACGTATACGACGCGATAGGCACCCACGCACAGACGGTGATACTCGCCCGCGTGGAAGCCGTCATCAGGCAGAGGATCTTTAGCCAGCGCGGCGACGGCTGCGCCGATAGCACGCATGCCATCCTGGTCCGCCATAAAGCGGCGTGCCGACGCCCTCGCCATCGGAGACCATTCGATTCTCACGGCTCAGCGAGCAGCTCGGCCATCGCCTGCTCGTGAGAGACCGCTCCGGGCCGGCCAGCCGCCACCCACTCACGGTGCGCCGCGAGCGTGGTCTCGATCTCGGCTGACTCGACGACCTCCGCCGGCGCCAGGCGCCCCACAGCCTGAAGCCGCCGCAGATCGGCCAGAGGCACGATTGCCGCCGCTTGACCCCCGAGTTGGATCACCTGGTACGGCTCACCTGGATCCGGTATAAGAGGCTGTGCCGTCATGCCAGCCACCATAACGCCATCGGCCGTCGGACGGGCGTCGACCACACGCCAATGCCGAATTCCGGTGGCCACGACCAGCAGCGGCGGGCTGCCAGGCTCACGCTGCAAACGAGACAGGGCCAAGCGCGGGTGGACCCAGGCTGGAAGAGCCAGTGCTTGGCGCGCCGCGCCGAGAAGAGCACATACATGCCGAAGCGAACATTCCGGGTTCACATACTTATCAGGGTGAAGGGCGAACAGAGCGGGGAACCGCTCGCCGCTGGTGATCGAGATGCAAGGAGGGAAGGCTCGTGGCGCGCTGGCGTAAGGGCGAGCAGACTGTGCAGTTCCTGGTAGACCGTGGCCGACTGGAGGCCTTCGAGAGCAGCGACCTGACCGGGCTGGCCACTGCCCGGATTCACCGGGCTGCGCTCCGGCTTAACGCCACTGCCGTCGCGGCACTGCAAACGGGGACGTCCATGGCGCGTATGCCGCGGCATACGACGCCTACCGGATGGCGGCCGAAGCCCTCTTAGCGCGCCAGGGGCTGCGCGCGACCAGCGGCGACGGCTCGCATATGTCCGTCGAAGACGCCGTGTCCGCACAGTTCGCCGAGGCGATAGCAGCATTCGCCAAGCCGACCTTCGAACGGTTCCGGCGTACGCGTCACACCGCGCAGTATTTCGACCCGTCTGCCGCGCCCATCACCAAGCCAGACGCCGCATGGGCAATCGAGAAGGCTGCCGCGGCGCTCTCCGGAGCGCAGGCACTGCTGTCAGCCACCCCGCCGGACCGGTTCACTTAGTCAGCGGCGAGCGCGAGCTTGAGCATCGGACGGCCAGGCACGGTCTCGTGGAAGGAGCCCGATCCGGCGGTGAGCCAGTCTGACTCACGAACTGTCACCTGAACCTGCCGGCCCAGCCGCTGCTCGGCCCCGCTGAGCGCCGCGTAGAGCCGGTCCCTGTCAGGATCCCCCACCACCAGGACATCGACGTCGCCGACCGGCCGACGCCCGGGCTCCCCGGAATGCCGTGCCGCCCACGACCCGTAAACGTAGGCCTCATCGATACCGCCCACATCCCGCAGCGCATCGGCCAGCACGGCCGGAACGCCGAACGCTCTTGTCAGCACGTCGGCCAGCCCGACGTAGTAACGGCTTTCGGTGTTGGCTCGCACGAGCCGGGTATTGCCGACTTTCCTCGAGGTGACCAGCCCCGCCTGCTCGGCGCGCTGAACCTCCCAGTAGACCGACGGATGCGGCGCACCGGTCAGCTGCGAGATCTCGGTGAGGCTCAGCTCACGACCAGGATCGCCAAGCCTCCTCATCGCTTGTCTGCTTCTTCCTCCTGCTTCTAGATCCGCCACGCTCCGCGGGGACGCGTCTCCAGGACAACAGAGTTTTACAGCTAGCACGACCGCTCTTGCGGCCTCGGGCTCGAGCAAAATTTTTCCCTCTGTCCATGCCCATGAAAAGTCCCCACTAATGGCCAGGTCTCTCCTTGGGTTTGGCGCTCAGGGTCAGGGGGTGAGGCTGATTGCAAGGTTCCAGTCGGCCGCCAGAGCCACTCAGTCGCCTGGTGAACGCAGGAGTTGCTCGCGTCCTTGACCGACAGGTAGCGAGGCGCAGACTGGCGAGCTACGGCAGGACGCGAGAGCCAGGGCCGGAGGAGTTCCGGGCCGGGCAAGGGCTCGGAGTTAGCCGCGCTGCAGTTGGCCCCCGTCAACCGGCAGGGCGACGCCGGTAATCGCCCGCGCTTCGTCGGAGACCAGGAACGCGATGGCGTTGCTGACGTCGCGCGGCTCGAGCCAGTCAAGTGGCAGCAGCTGCATAGTCCGGAACACGACCTTGGCATCCTCGAGAGTCGGGTGCTGAACATCCGGCCGGAACATCGCGTAGGTCCCGTCGTTCATCATCATGTCGGTGTTGATCAGCCCAGGGCAGACGGTGTTCACCCGGATGTTGTGCGGGCCGAGCTCATTAGCCAGGGTGCGCATCAGGCCGTTGACACCATGCTTGGCCGCGACGTAGCCGGCGATGTTGCCGTATCCGTGCAGCCCGGCCAGCGAGCTAGTGAGCACCACGGCGCCACCGTGACCGCGAGCAATCATCGAGGGAACGCACGCTTTGACCGTCCGCCAGACGCCCGTCAGGTTCACGTCCACCACGTTCTGCCACTGGTCGTCGGCCAGTTCCCAGGTGGGCGCGTGGGACGCCGTCCCGGCATTCGCGACGACGATATCGATGTGCCCGAAGGCAGCCAGCGCCCTGGTGACCACCTGGTCGAGCGCTGCCTGATCCCGCACGTCGGCTTGCGCGGCCAGCACGCGCACGCCTTCAGCCTCGACTAGCTTGGCCGTGAGCTGCAGGTCTGCGGGAGTCGCCGCCGGGTAGTACGCGGTCGGGATCGGGGCCGCGATGTCGATCGCGACGATGTCCGCACCGTCCTCGGCCAGCCGCACGGCATGAGAGCGGCCCTGGCCCCGCGCCGCGCCGGTGATCAGCGCGACCTTCCCCTGTAGCTTCGACATCGTCCCTGCCTAGTACTCAACCGAAATTAGATAGGAATCATCGTAAGGAATATCTTGACAGCTGCCTAGTCCTGGCGCTGCAATTAGCTGCATGGTGGCAGGTAGGTGCGCAGGCCGCGTTGCCGCGGTGACCGGAGGAAGCCGCGGCATCGGGCGGGCCATCGCGGAGGCGCTGCTTGCCGAGGGAGCGAGCGTCGCGATCTGCGGCCGGTCCGCTGAGAAGGGCAAGACCGCGCTGGAGGAGATGAACGCCGGCGACCGCGGCTACTTCGTCGCATGCGACGTCCGACGGCAGGACGAGGTCGAGGGCTTTATCGACGACACGGCCCGGCATTTCGGCGCGCTCGACATCCTGGTGAGCAACGCCGGGGGCACTGACGGCTTCGCGAGGGTCCACGAGCTGAGCGACGAGGCCTGGAACAACGCCCTGGCCTGGAACCTGAACTCGACGTTCTGGGCGACCCGGCGCGCCCTGCCCTACATGCTGCGCAACCGGTGGGGGCGGATCATCGCCATCTCGTCGGTCGAGGGCAAGCAGGCGACCAAGCCCGCGCTGAGCCACTACATCACCAACAAGCATGCGATCAACGGGTTCGTGAAGGCCGTGGCTTACGAGTATGGGCCGGATGGCATCACGTCCAACGCGATCTGCCCCGGCGCGATCGAGACGGACACCATGCGCGACGCCGGAGCTGCCGCGGCTGCCGCAGCGGGCATCAGCTACCAGGAATTCCTGGATCGTTATGCCCAGGAGTCAATGATCAAGCGGCTGATCGGCGCTGACGAAGTCGCCGCGATGGCCGTGCTGCTGGCAAGCGATGCAGGCGCCGGCATCACCGGCGCGCTACTCAACGTTGACGGCGGCAGCGCACCCTGGTGAGCGGCCAGGCGACCGGCGAGCAAGGGAGAAGACATGTCACGAACCGCCAGCGCTTACATTGACGGCCGCTGGGTCACCGGTCAGGGCGAGCCGTTCGAAGTGATCAACCCGGCGACCGAGGAAGTGCTCGCGGTTGTCCCGGCGCTGACAACCGCGCAGGCCGACGAAGCGGTGGCGGCCGCCGGACGCGCCTTCGCGGGCGGGCCGTGGAGCCGCGTGCCGGCGAGGGAACGCAGCCGTATGTTGCACCGGATTGCCGACCTGCTCGAGCGCGACCAGGGCAAGCTGGTCGACCTCATGATCACTGAGATTGGCACGCCGCGCGCGGTCGCCGAGTTCATGCAGGTGCCCTTCCCGATCCGCAACTTCCGGTGGTTCGCCGACGCTGCTGCGGGACTGGCTGCAGGACCCGACCAGACGCTTCCCACCACGGCTGCGGGCGAGGGCACCGCCACCCTGCTCACCAGGGAGCCAATCGGCGTCGTGCTCGGCCTCACCGCCTTCAACTTCCCGCTGAACCTGGCCGCCTGGAAGGTCGGCGGTGCCCTCGCTTCCGGCTGCAGCATCGTGCTGATGTGCTCGCCAAAGTCCGTCCTGTCCACGACGGCGCTCGCGGCACTGATCGAGGAGGCAGGCGTGCCGCCGGGCGCGGTCAACTTCGTCTACGGACCGCCGGAGGTGGCCGAGCACCTCTGCCGACACCCGGCCGTTGACTTCGTCACGTTCACTGGTTCGGCAGCGGTCGGCAAGCGGATCGTGGAGCTCACAGCACCTACGCTGAAGCGCGTCGTGCTGGAGCTCGGCGGCAAGTCCGCCGATGTCGTGCTGCCTGGCACCGATGTGGAATCGCTTGCCCTGCGCTGCGTCCTCGGCTGGACGGGCAACGCCGGGCAGGGCTGCAGCTCGCTGACGCGCACCCTGGTGCACCGGGCAGACTACGAGCGCTACCTCGCCGCGGCCGTGGCCTCCGCCGAGGCGATGGGATGCGGTGACCCCCAGGACGCCAGCACCGTGGTAGGGCCGCTCGTCTCGGCAGCACAGCG
>Ga0335073_10004503_pt1 | contig 19468 bp, 19 predicted proteins | sample Lox_Sample_22_FD_207093 | JGI IMG/M metagenome (GOLD analysis project Ga0335073, IMG submission 207093) | Soil microbial communities from Loxahatchee National Wildlife Refuge, Florida, United States - Lox_Sample_2.2 | ecosystem: Environmental > Terrestrial > Soil > Wetlands | place: USA...
CCATCTGGCCCCACCAGCAGCTGTCGGTGTTCTCCAGCAGAGCGCCGAGCCCGGCCGCGATGCTCATCAGCGCACCGGTGTTGGTGTACGGAGCAGTCGCTCCCCAGACCGTGCCGCGGAGCAGCAGCGTGCGCAGCGCGGCGTTGTGGAAGAAGCCTCCGCTGGTGAAAATCACGCCCTTGCGCGCACGGATTGCCTTGGTCACCCCGCCCGCGTCGGCCGCCACGCCGACGACCTCGCCGCGGCTGTTGGCAAAGGCGCGGTGCACGACGTGGCCGGTAAGCAACTCGATGCCTGCCCTGGCGGCGTGGGCTACCAGCAAGTCGACGGTCTGCTGGCCCTGGCCGGGCCCGTGCGTGCCGCCGGTGTCCGCCATCAGCGCCCGGCCATACTCGATCTTGTTTTCCGGCAGCTCGGCGTGGTACTCAAGATGACCCATCGGGTTGAACACGCCGTCCGGCGTGACCCCGTCGCTGAGCACCGATCCCATCGCGCCGATCTGAGTGAGCTCGGCCACCGCGGTTGCGGCGACGTCGTAGTAAGTGGAGATCTGCCGGTACGGCCGGTCCTGCAGGCCGAGAGTCGGGGACTCCGGGTCGTACCTGGTCGGGTATGAGAGCCTCGCCATCAGCCGCAGGCAGTCTGCGCGCGGGTCGGAGATGCCAGCCTCGCGCAGGTAGGAGTTGTTCGGGATCCAGTACTCACCGGACGAGATCCGCATGATCCCGCCAGGCTCGTCGGCAGCCTCCAGCACGATGACCTCGCTGCCGCGTCCCCTGGCGGTCGCCGCGGCGACAAGGCCGGCGAAGCCGCCGCCCACCACGATCACATCGGTCTCGCTGTCCCACGCAGCCGGCGGGCGCTCATTAGCTGTGCTTGTCATGTCGTCGACCAGTCCCTTCGTCAGGTGGGAAGTCAGCCGGAGAAGCCTCCGTACTGGCTGCGGAAGAACAGCAACGGCTCGGATCCGGGACCCTCGCCGACGTACAGCGGGCGGCCGGTGACGATGTCGTGGTCACCGCCGGCCAGCACCGACTCCAGGCGGCATTCGATGTGCGCGATCACCCCGGACAGGATCGGCGCCCCGGTCATGCCAGGCGACCAGCCAACTCCGTCGAACTTGTCGGCGCCCGACACGGCGAACTTGCGGCAGATCGCTTCCTGGTCGGCCGCCAGGATGTTGACTGCGAAGGTGCCGACGGCACGGATGCGCGGCCAGGTCTGCGACGAGTGCGCCGGGCAGAACATCACTAGCGGCGGGTCGAGCGACACCGAGGAAAACGACTGGCAGGTCATGCCGATCGGCTCGCCGTCGTCCGCGGTCACCACCACGATGCCGGTGGCGAAGTGGCTCAGGATGCGGCGGAACGTGACCGCATCGCTGACTAGCCGGCCGGCCGGCAGGGGCGAGTGGCTACCGGGCATGCCCGCTCCTGCCGGAGCGGCGGGTCTGGCGGCAAGCATCGCCCGGCACCGTCAGAAGGCCGCGCGAGCGTACAGCCGCCGCGCGTTCCCCTCAAAGATCTTGTACTTGTCATCCGCGGACAGCCAGTCCAGATCCTGAACGAGCGCCAGCGTGTCGTCGAACGGACGTCCGGTAACCGGGTCGGTTGCCTGCGCAGTGCCCAGCATCTCGGTGGCGAACAGTACGTTGTCCGGCCCCATCCGGCGGATGGTGAGGTTCATCGCATCCTCGTCATAGACCGCCAGGTCGAAGTAGAGGCGCCTGACGGACTCCTCGAAGGGGGTGCCGGACCGTCCGGCCGCGAGACTGCGCAGCCGGTTCCAGTGGAACGGGATGCCGCCGCCGCCGTGCGGGATGACGAGCTTCAGGTCGGGGAAGTCGGTCAGCACCTTCGACGTCGTCAGCTCGACAACTGCGGCGACGTCAGTGTTGACGTAGTGCGCCCCGTTCATATGCAGGTGCGGGTTCAGCGTCGAGCCGGCATGAATCAGGCCCGGCACGTCAAGCTCGCACATCCGCTCCCAGAGCGGGTACCACCAGCGATCGCCGAGAGACGGCGTCAGCGGCGCGACGCCGCCAGAGATGTCCGGGTTGATATTGCAGCCGACGAACCCCATGCCCACGCACCGGTCCAGTTCGGCCAGGCAGTTTGCGGGGCTCACGCCCGGCGACTGGGGCAGCTGACAGGCCGGGGTGAAGTTGTCCGGGAACATCGCGGCGGCCCGCGCGATCAGGTCGTTGTTGACCTCGGTCCAGTTCCGGCTGATGATCTCGCCGCCGAACTCGTGCCCCATGAACGCCGCGCGCGGCGAGAAAATGGACTTGTCCACTCCGCGCAGAGCCATCGCGTCGATGTGCACCTGCAGCGTCGCCTTGAGCTGCTCGTCCGAGATGCCCGGGCTGCCCTTCGCGCCTCCCCTGGCCAGCTGCAGGATCTGCCGGCCGCGGTATGCGTCAAGCTCAGGCGGGACCTTGGTGTAGTGACCGTGCACGTCGATGATCACGTCGTCACCTGCTTTTCGGCCAGGGCCTTCCGCCCGATCTCGGTTGCCCGGTGAGTCCGGCCAGGATTCGGCATCAGCCAGCGGAATCCCTGCTCGATGCGCTTCTCGACGTTCTGCTCGGTGACGTGCGGGATACCGCAGGGCACGCCCGCGTCCGCGCAGATGGCGACGACGTCCGCGATCGCTGCTTCGACGTCGGGGTGCTCGTAAGCGCGGGGATGACCGAGGTCCTGGCTCAGGTCGCCCTCGCCGATCAGCACCACCCCGATGCCAGGGACATCGGCGAGCATCTTCGGCAGGTTGCGAATCGCGGCGGCTTCCTCGCACATGATCACGACGAGGATGTCCCCATCCGGTGCGAGCGGCCAGGTGTCGGCACGGCGGTAGTACTCGCCGACATCGACGCCCCAGTAGCGGGCGGCGGTGAACGGGCCGTCGCCGCGCAGGCCGGGCGGCTCGTAGCCGGGCGAGCCTGGCGGCCGCGGGTAGCGGCACGCAGCGACCGCGTTGCGCGCCTCGGCGACAGTGCTCACGTGCGGCCAGATCACGCCGTAGACGCCGGAGTCCAGGACCTGCTTGGCCAGCCACTGCGTCATCTCCGAGCCGTTCGCCGGGATCCGGACGAACGGCGTGACCTGCGGCCGGACATTCCCCTGCGCGGCGATCAGCCGCCGGTCGAGCAGGAACTGCAAACTGATCCGCAGCGCACTGACGTCGAACGGGTTGTGTTCCATCTCGAAGACGACCACATCGTACGGCCCGGCCGCCATCGCCTGCGCGTTGCCGATGTCGGCCGGCGCGAAGGAGGCGAAGACCGTCTGCCCGGCGGCCAGTGCCGCGATGCCGCCGTTCAGGTGCTCGCTTGGCTCCATCAGCTCTCCTGCTTGGTCTGCGCGGGCCAGTAGCCCCAGTAACTGAGGTTGGTCAGCTCGCGGGTGACCCAGTTGTTCTCGTCGACGTGACGGCCGTGCACGCCGAACTCGAACTCGAACCCGCCGGGGCAGAACACGTAGAAGGACAGCACCTCGTCGTTGGAGTGCTGACCGATCTCGGTCTTCAGCACGCCAGCTTCCCTGGCTCTGGCGTAGGCCCGGCCGAAGGTCTTGATCGAGTCCACCTCGACCATCATGTGCCGCATGCCCTGCGGCGATGACGCCTGAGTCAGCGCGATCGTGTGGTGCCGCGGGTTGCAGCCGAGGAACCGCAGCCGGATCGGCGCGAGATTCGGGATGCGCACGACCATCGAGTCGCGGTGCTTGAATCCGGCGACGTTGGTGTAGAAGTCAAAGGTCGCGTCCATGTCGCCAGCCGGGAGCACGACATGCCCGGCACCCAGGGCTCCGGTGACGAACTCGCCGCCGTGCGGCAAGCTGACCGGCAGGCCGTCGACCTGCTGGCTGAAAAACAGCTCGAGCGGGTTGCCGCCGGGATCCTCAAGGCTGACGAATCGCTCGACCAGCCGCTCTTCGGCGTCGGCGGTGGTCCCTTCCTTCACGGCGATGCCCGCCGCGCTGAGCTCAGCCACCGCGGCAGTGAGCGCCGCCTGATCCCGCAGCTCCAGCCCGACCGCCGCGACCTTGTCGGCGTCACCGGGCACGATCATGATCCGGGCCGGCCGTTCGTCCATGCGCAGCCGGAGCGAGCCGTCCGGGCCGTCGTCAGCGTGCATGCCGAGCACATCCTCGGCGAAGGAGCGCCACTGGCTGGTGACTGTCGACTCCAGCCGCACGTAGCCCAGGCTGTGAATCTTCATTCCGCTGTACTCCTCAGGTCGCGATCGCGGCGGTCAGCCGGCCAGCAGGAAGTCGGTGGTGACGCGCTCGTATTCGGCCCGCTGCTCGATGTGGGCCCAGTGCCCGGCCTTGGGCAGCACGTAGAGCCGGGCGTTCTTCAGCATCTGGAAGGTGAGGAACGCGCCGTCCAGTGGCTGGACCCGGTCCTCCCGGCCCCAGATGACCATCACCTCGTGCTGGACCTTGGACACCTCCCGCCACAGCTCGCCAGACTCGGCGAAAGCCGGGTTGCGGTTGGCCCGCTGCATCGCGGCCAGGCCATCGGTCGCCGGGGTGGTCGCGGCCTGGAACCGTTCCTCGATCAGCTCGTCGGTGACCAGGGATTCGTCGTACACCAGGGTCTTCAGGAAGGCGGCCATCTTCTCCCTGGTCGGGCCGGGCGGCGCGTGGAAGTCCATGATCCGCCTGATGCCCTCACTCGGCCGCGGCGTGAACAAGCCGATCGACAGGGCCGAGCCCGGGCCCATCAGCACCAGCCGGTTTGCCCGGTCCGGGAAGTCCAGCGCGAACCTGACCACGACCGCCGCGCCGAGCGAGTTGCCGATAAAGTGCACCTTCTCCAGGCCCTGGTCGTCCATGAACCCGGCAAGCATCGCGGCCGTCCAGCTCATCCAGTGCCGGTCGAACTCGGCTGGTGTCTCAGTCCCGCCGAAGCCCGGCTGGTCGATGAGGTAGGTATGAAAGTTCTGGCTGTAGCCGGGAAGGCTGCCGGAGAAGTTGCTCCAGGCCGACACACCGGGACCCGCACCGTGCAGCATGAACAGCGGCTCGCCGCTGCCGGCCTCGTGGTAATGCACGGCCAAGCCACCAACCTTGGTGGTGCGGCTGGTCTCTTCGTAGCTCAGTGACTCGGGCATGGCTGCTCCAGGGCGGGGAGTTGGAACTGAGGACGGCTAGATTCCGCTGTCGGCTATGGACAGGCCGAACGACATGGCGCCGTAGGCCATCAGCATCGGCTCGGGCACGTTGCTGTTGTGCTGGGCGCCGGCATGGATGTCCCGCCACGCTCGCTGGATCGGGTTGAGTTCATGCAGCACCCGGCCGCCGGAGTTCTGGAACACCCGGTCCACCGCAGAGATCGCAAGCTGGGTGGCACGCACCTGATCGAGGCGGGCCCTGGCCCTGACCTCCACCGGGATGTCCTTCTCGTCCCCCGCCAGCGCCATCATGTCCTCGAGGTCGCGCTTCAACTGGAGCCGGGCGCCGTCCAGTTCACCGGCCGCTTCGGCGACCCTTGCCTGCGAGAACGGCTCCTCGGCGACGCGCGTGCCCCTGGTGATCCGCATGCGCTCGGCGGTCCAGGTGATGTGGTCGTCGAGCGCACCCTGCGCCGCGCCGAGCAGTGGCGCCGCGATCCCGAAGGTAAACACCGGGCCGAACGGCAGCCGGTAGATCGGCGAGTCGCTGGTCACGCTTCCCGACCGGTAGTCGTGCGTGCGGTGCTCGGGCACGAACGCGTCGGTGACCACGACGTCGTTGCTTCCCGTGCCGCGCAGGCCCACGACCCGCCAGACGTCATCGATCACGAAGTCGGACCGCGGCACCAGGAAGCACAGCCGCCGCACGTTGCCGGCATCGTCTGTGGCAGCCCCGCCGAGGATGGCCCACTGGGCGTGGTCACAGCCGGAGGAGAACGACCATCGGCCGTTCAGCCGGTAGCCGCCGTCCACGATCTCCACGTTTCCTCGTGGTGTGTAGGACGAGCAGATCAGGGTGTCCTGATCCGAGCCCCACACGTCTTCCTGCGCCTGCTCCGGCATCAGGCCGAGCTGCCAGTTGTGCACGCCGATGACGGAGTAAACCCAACCGGTGGAGCAGCAGGCTGCGCTGATGATCATCGCGACTTCGAGGAAGACCTGCGGATCGAGCTCGTAACCGCCGAACCTGGCGGGCTGCAGAATCCGGAACAGGCCCGCTTCCTTGAGCTCGGCGATGGTCTCGTCGGAGACCCGGCGCGCTTCCTCGGTGGCGAACGCCCGCTCGCGGAGCACCGGGGCGAGCGACCTGGCCTTGTCCAACGCATCGACTGGACGCATCCGCAATCCTTCCCTGCGAATCGCTGGCAGCCCGGCACGCCCGGGCTCGTAGCAACACTGTCTGCCGCAGCAGTCCTGGCTGTCATCAACTCATCCCGGTCAGCGGCACGCGGCGGCCAGCGGGCACGGCGGCCGGGAAGACTGCTGCCATGACGACCGCGTTTGTAACAGGCGCAGGCGGCGGCATCGGCCGCGCTGTGGCCATGCGCTTCGCCCGGACCGGATCTGCGGTCACCGTGGTGGACATCGATCAGGCCAGCGGCGAGGAGACGGCTGGCCTGGTCCGGGAGGCCGGCGCTCCTGCGCTGTTCGTCCAGGCCGACGTCGCCAGCAGCGAGGACATTCAGGCTGCGGTTCAGGCGACCGTCACCGAATTCGGCAGCCTCGATTTCGCGCATAACAACGCCGGCATCACCGGCGAGCGCACTCGCGTGCACGAAACCAGCCGCGAGGACTGGCAGCGGATCCTGGACGTCAACCTCACCGGGATCTGGAACTGCATGCGGTATCAGATACCGGTGATGCTCGCTGCTGGCGGCGGCGCGATCGTCAACACCTCCTCTGCTGCCGGGCTCACCGGAACTCCTGAATTGTCTGCCTACGCCGCCAGCAAGTTCGGCGTCATCGGCCTGACCCGGTCGGTTGCGGTGGAGTACGCCGCAGACGGCATCAGGGTCAACGCCGTCTGCCCCGGCCTGGTCTGGACGCCGATGCTGGCTGCGTTCACCCAGGCTCACCCTGACTGGCTGGCCGGCACCCACCTGCCGCAGGGCCGGATGGCTGACCCCGATGACATCGCTGCCGCGGTGTTCTGGCTCTGCTCCGCCGATGCTGGTCACGTCAACGGCGTCGCGCTGCCGGTGGACGGCGGCGTGCTGGCCGGCGGCGCGCGCCCATCCGCCCGGACGGCGGCCCAGGGAACGGGTAGCGCACCACCAGCGTCTTAGCAGAGTGACAGGGAGCGGGCGGGCAGCGGCTTACGGCATCGCCTGGCGTGCCGGTTGCCTGGCGGCCGGAATCTTGATCGGGTTCGGGGTCGCCGGTTGCGCGCAGGCCCCTGCGCCCAACTCGGGTTCGTTCAGTGAGTTTTACACGGGCGTCGTTCTGGCCTCGCCGGCGAACTGCGTGCGAGTGACCCAGCCCATTCAGATGGCCGTCCTGGGCCTGCTCTGTCTGCAACGCTCACCGGGCCCGGCCGGCTCATGTGTGCACGGTGTCGTAAGCAACGGAGGCCGGCTTGCCGGCGCCATCACGTGGCTCCCCGCAACGGGTCACCCAGTGGCAGCCGCGAAGTGCAGGCCGTCACCGGCGCTGCCGCAGATGGCGCGGGAAAACCAGATCGTCGGCGTGGTGTGGACCGACCCGCGCTGCCTGGCGGTGCCGCTGCCCTACCCCGGCAGCCGGGACGGCCTGATCTGCGCTGCCCGCCCCGTCGGCACCGTCGGCGAGTGCGCCAGGGCGTGGTACCGGGTGCCGGGGGCCCGGAGGGGCGGCGGCCCGTTCGACGGCAGCGTCATCCGGAGCTCTCCTAGCTGGTGTAAGGGTTTCCGCCGCTGGTGACCCGGCGCCGTTGGAGATCTTCAGTCGTTGATGGCCGGGTACACGAGCGTTTTCAGCTGCCCGCGAAAGTTGAACGTGCCAGAGGGCAGGAGCTGGGTCATGAAGACCACGGCGAGATCTTCCGCAGGGTCAACCCAGAAGATCGTGGACGCCGCGCCGCCCCACATGAACTCACCCGCTGAGCCGATGACCTGGGTTAGTGCCGGAGCCTTGGCAACGGCGACGGTCAGCCCGAACCCCATGCCCGCGAATCCCACCTCACCGTAGCCGCCGGGCAGCGCGACTGACTCAAGGTCGCCGTCTCCGGGCAGGTGATTAGCCGTCATCAGCTCGACCGTCTTGCGTCCGAGGATGCGCACGCCGTCGAGCTCACCGCCGCCGAGCAGCATCTGGCAGAACCGCAGATAGTCGGTCGTCGTCGAGACCAGCCCGCCGCCGCCGGACAAGAACGACGGCTCGGTCCGGTATCCGCTGCGCTCCGGATCGTCGGTCAGGACGAGCTTCTTGCTGGCGTCGCGCCGGTAGCACGCAGCGAACCGGCCCGCCATCCCGTCCGGTACCGCGAACCCGGTGTCGGTCATGCCGAGAGGCTGGAAGAGAGCGTCACGGAGATAGTCGTCGAAGCGCTGTCCCGAGATGATCTCGACAAGCCGGCCGCAGATGTCCGTCGACACCGAGTAGAGCCAGTGGGTGCCGGGATGGAACTCCAGCGGATAGTTCGCATAGTGCTCCACCATGGATTCCAGGGTGGCGCCGCGACCCCGCCGCATCCCCGGCGTGAAACCGTCAGATTTGGCAGCGTTATCGGCCGAGAACAGCTCCTGCAGCGTTCGGCCGCCCGCAAAGCCAAGGCCGGACATATGCGTCATCAGGTCGCGCACCGTCATCGGCCGCCGTGGATCGACGAGTTGCTCCGAGCCGTCCTCCGCGTTTTCGCGGACCTTCAGGTCGCGCCACCGCGGGATGAAACGCGAGACCGGATCACTGAGCTGGAACATCCCCTGCTCATACAGCGTCAGCAGCGCCACCCCGGTGATCGGCTTTGTCATCGAGTAGATCCGCCAGATCGTGTCCTCCTCGACGGGCAGCGACCGCTGCAGGTCCCGGTGACCGAGCGAGCGGAAAAAAGCCACCTGGCCGTGACGCGAGACGGCGACCTGACAACCAGCGATGCGGCCGGCCTCGATATACCGGTGCTGCAGGTGCTCGGTGATGCGCTCAAGTCGGCGCTCGTCGAATCCCGCTCCAGCCGGATCCACCTTCATGCGTCTGCTCCCGTCGTCCTGGCCGGTATTCGCCACCTGGAAGACACGCTAACTCCGCGACCGGTCCGGGAACTAGCAGCCGGCAGGGCTGCTAGCTCCCGGAGTCAGGCGGCAGCGTCAGACGCTGGCATCAGTCGCCCGTGTCGGTCAGCTGGGCGGCCGGCTCCTGTTCGACCGGCACTCGGAGATGCTGGCTGACGTCGCCGATGTGCTCGATGACGATAAGCCGGTCGGCGAAGTGCCACTGACCGTCAGCGTCACGGGCGAAGGCGTCCTCGTACCGGCCGGCCACGATCGGCTGCAGCGGCAGCGCGGGGCGGCTCTGCAGCACGGTGAAGTACGACCGGGCCGATGCTGTCCCGGCCGCCTCGTCGGCGTCCACGATCAGGTTGGTCGTAACGTGCTTGGTTGCCGGGGTCCCGTCCTCGAACCGCTGCACACTGCCGTCGAACGCAGCGAATACTTCGGCTGCGCCGGTAAACGTCGCGCCCTCGCCGGACGCTGTCCGTAGCGTGGCCCCGGCAAACAGGGCGGCCATCCCGGCCAGATCTCCGGCGTCGAGGCGGTCGGCGTATCCGAAGACAAGCCGCGCGATCGCTGCATAAGCAGGTTCCATGCGCCGACGATAAATCGCCCGCGGCCCCGGCAGGCCCGCCGTCTCAGGCAGCGGGACACTCGCGGTCAGCCGAGCGAGGAACCACGCCGGTGTCTGGTTCGTCGAAGCGATATGCAACGGCTCCCGGCGATCGTGATCGCGGGACTCGTGCTGATCGCCGCCGCGGGCTGTGCGTCGTCCGCCGCGCCTGCGCAGCGCCGGACGGCAGCCGGGCCGGTCGCGAAGGTAACCGGATACCGGTCTGTCCCGACGATGAGCTCGTCTTCGGCCGGCCCCGTAACGGTCCGGGTCACCGGAGCGCAGGCGAGCAGACTCGCGCTGCTGGTGCGCCAGCTACCGTCGGCGCCGCCAGCGCACTGCGAGGAGCCCCTCGGGCTGATGTACCGGATCGGCTTGGCTGCCGGTGCGGTCGCGCACTCGGCGGCGCTGGTGGAGGGTTACCGGTGCGGCGCCGCCGTGACGGTTGCCGTCGCGGGACAGAAAGCCTCCTGGCGGCGCGACGCCCGGTGCGCATTGATCCGCGCCGTGCGCCGGGTGCTCCCGGCTCGGGCGAAAGCGACGCGCGGTCTTTCTATCGGGTGTGACGGCTAGCGTCGGGCCCGGGCGCCAGGTAGGCGACCGGCAGGTCAAGGCCGCCGGCCGCCTGGCCGAGGCGCAGCGCGACCCGGGCACCCGGTCCCGGTCCGGCCGGCGCATCGCAGCCGGGCTGGTTCGCTGCCAGGTTGCAGATGAGCCGCGGACCCTCGTCAAGCTCGACCAGCGCGACCAGGTACGGAAGCCGGCCGCGGACCGCCGGATGCACCGCGTGCTCGACGCTGGTGAAGCTGACCAGCCGGCCCTGGCCGGAGGCCTCGAACCAGCCCAGTTCGTGCATGGTGCCGCCAGGGCACACCGGCTCGGGCGGATGCACTACGATCGCGCAGTCAGCGCACCGCTGCAGCAGGACCACGCCGCGTCGCGCCGCCGCCCAGTAAGCAGCCGTGAGTGCTGTCTCCGCCGGCACGATCCGGCCGCCTGCTGGCTCGCTCGTCATGGCGCCAGCAGCGCAGCGCTCGGGCCGGAGCTGACGAGCACCGGCCCGCTCCGGCTCACCTGGTTGGCCGATTCGCCACGGCACTGCCTGACTGCCTCGGTCAGGTGGTTCATGCCGTGCACGTAGGCCTCGGACAGATGACCGCCGCTGGTGTTGACCGGCAGCGGGCTGGCCGCGCCGATACCGTGCGCGGTCACTGCCCGCCAGGCCGTGAACGGCTCGTGAAAACCGTACGCTTCCAGGCCTAGCAGCACCGATATGGTCGTGGCGTCGTAGATCATGGCGACCGCGATGTCACTCGGCCGCAATCCGGCGTTCTCAAGCAGCCTGCGCGCGATGCCGCGGTACTGCGGTCCGTTGCGCAGCTCGCCGTACACCGAGATGGACTCGGCGTAGCGGAACAGGCCCGCGGTCGCGCCCAGAACGCTCACCCCCGGCCGGCTGAGTGCCTTAGCGACCGACGGTGCCGCGACCACCACTGCGGCCGCGCCGTCGGACTCGAGAGCCAGGTCGAACAGCCTGAGCGGCGTGGAGATCATCCGGCCGGCCAGGTATCCGGACATGTCCAGCGGCCTGTCCCGCAGGATTGCGAGCGGGTTGCGAGCGGCGAACTGCCGCTGGCCGATCGCGATCTGACCGAGCGCCGACGCCAGCTGCTCGTCAGTCAGGCCTGCCTGCCACTGGTACTCCCGGGCCCACAGCGCCATTACCTGGCCGGGACTAAGCAGCCCGTAAGGGCCGGCAAAAGCACCGGACGGAGCCCGGTCGCCGCTCGCCACGACGTCACCAGACCCGAGCCCGTCGCCAAGTGTGCGCTCCGCCCGCCCGTAACGCGTCTTGGTCCACCCGTTCAGCGCGCGATAGCAGACCACAACTCTCGCCAGCCCGGCAGCCACCGCGCCGCAGGCGTGCGCGAGCACCGCCGGCGCGCCCAGGCCGCCGTAACCGGTCTGCGAGTAGTAGCCGATGCGCAGGCCGAGCGAGCGGACCAGCATCGCCTCGTCGACGTCGTCATACGAGTAGCGCACCAGCCCGTCGACAGCGCTGGCGGCCAGCCCGGCGTCGGCCAGCGCCCGAGTGACCGCGTCGACGGCCAGCTCCCATTCGGACCGGTCGGTGCCGCGCGCGTAGGCAGACTCCCCTACGCCGACGATCTGCGCCAGGGGTTCCCGGCCAGTCATCTCACGACACCGTCATCTCACAGGACCGCGACAGGGTTGACCGCCGACCCGGTAGCGCGCCGCAGCCGCAGCGGGCAGATCACGGCAAGGAATTCCCACCGGCTTTCCGCTGCACAAGCCGCTGCCAGGTCCTCCAGCCAGGCGTTGTCCAGCAGCGGCAGGCCGAGTAGAACCAGCGCCCCGGCGTGCACTGGCATCGGATGCGGGGCGCCGCCCGGCGTCATCTGATCGGACACGCCGTCACTGCCGAGCAACGCGACATCGTGCGCGCGCAGCCACGGCAGGCTGTCCGCCGCCAGCCCCGGCAAGCCCGCAGTGACCGGATCGGTCCTGCCATGCTGCGCGGCTCTGGCGTCGCGCCCGACCCGGACGAGCAGGATGTCACCCGGCCGGACCTCGGCCTGCCGCGCCGCAGCAGCGTCCAGCTCGGCAGGGTGTACATACTCCCCCGGCTCGAGCCACGGCCGGTTCTGCGCGGCGGGCAGGTCGAGCAGCACCCCGCGGCCGACGATGCCGCCGGCGAACGCCTCGACCGACCCGGTGCCCGCGCCGGTCCTGGTAGTGACGCGGCCCGCGGGTTGTCCGTTGTACGTGGCACCGTCGAAGAACTGGTGCGAGAACGCGTCGACATGCGTGACCGCGAAGCCGTGCGGCGCGAGGCCGAGCCAGTCGCTGGCATGGCTGCCGCCCCTGGCCGGCGCGTCCTCGCCGGATGCTTTCATCAGCTGCAGCGGCGGTTGCGGGTCGTCGGGCTGAGGCGGTCCGCCGACTCGCCGGCCGAGCGACACACTGGTCCCGCTCCGCACCAGCGCCGCCGCGGCGCGGCGCCGCTCCGCAGTCAGCAGGTTCAGCGTGCCGAGCTGGTCGTCGTCCCCCCAGCGGCCCCAGTTCGTCGCGGACGCGGCATAGCGATCCAGCTCGGCGAGAAGTTCCGGCGTCCAGCCGGGTGCCGCCGGAGCGGTCTCGCTGTCGGTTGCAGGTACTTGCCCCGCCATCAGATCACGCCCTGTTCCCGCAGCTTGCCGAGCTCGGCCCCGGTTAGCCCGAGCCTGCCGTACACGATGTCATTGTGCTCGCCGAGTCGCGGGCCGGCCCAGCGGATGCTCGCCGGAGTCCGGGACAGCCGGAACGGCGTGTTCACCATCCGCAGCAGGCCAAGGTCGTCGTCCGGCACGCTGGCAATCGAGCCGAGAGCCGCGTACTGCGGATCGGCCACGATGTCGCGGACGTCGTACACCGTGGAAATAGGGACCCCGGCCTGTTGGCAGGCCGACACGACTGTCGCGTGGTCGAGGGAGCCGACCCAGCCGCCGACGATCTCGTCGAGCTCGTCCGCATGCCTGGCACGCTCGGCCGCGCTGCGGAACCATGGCTCGCGGACCACATCAGGCCGGCCGATGAGCTCGAGCAACCGGTCAGCGGTCGACTGAGTGCTGGTCGACAGGGCGAGCCACCGGCCATCGCTGGACAGGTACATGTTCCTCGGCGCGTTGACGGTTGACCGGTTGCCTACCCGCTGGGCTACCCGGCCGAGCTGATCATGCTCGATGATCTGCGGCTCCAGAACCGTCAGCAGTGGCTCGATGATGGAGACGTCGATTTCCTGACCGGCTCCGCTGGACCTCGTTTCCCATAGTGCTGTCATGATCGCGAGCGCGGTAGTGATGCCGGTGACGGTGTCGGCGAGTCCGAACGGCGGCAGCATTGGCGGACCGTCCGCGGACCCGTTGCGGTGCGCGAACCCGCTCATGGACTCGGCGATGGTGCCGAAGCCGGGCAGCGTCGACATCGGTCCCGACTGGCCGAAGCCCGTCACGTGGGCCATTACCAGCGCCGGGCTGACTGCCTGCAGCGCCGGGTAATCGATCCCCCACCTGGCCATCGTTCCCGGCCGGAAGTTCTCCACCACGACGTCGGCCCCGCTCGCCAGCCGGCGGAAGATGTCCTGCCCCTCCGGCCTGGACAGATCCAGGGTGATGCAGAGCTTCCCGCGGCCAAGCTCCTTCCACCACAGGCCATGGCCGTCCTTCTGCCCCCCGTGGTTGCGGAGCGAGTCGCCGTCGGCCGGATGCTCGATCTTCACGACCTCGGCACCGAGGTCGGCCATCAGCATCGTGGCCAGCGGGCCGGCGATCAGATTCGATGCATCCAGCACCCGCACGTTTCGCAGCGGGCCGGTGCCCGCCGCCCCCGGCCCCGCCCGTCTCGGAGCTGCCATGCGCCCTCCGTTACCCTCGGTCAATGTCGCGGTTGAGTTATCCGATGGCCGGGATGACCTCCTCGCCGAACAGCCGGATCGACTTCATGACCTGATCGTGCGGGATGTCGCCGAGCTGCATGGCGACGAGCATCTGAGTCGCGCCCGCGTCCTTGAAGCCGCGGATGCGTTCGGCGATCATGTCCGGGGAGCCGACCAGGATCATGCCGTTTTCCTGCAGGTACTCGAATTTGGCCGGACCCGAGCGAGCCGGGCCCCGTTTCAGAGCTGTCGCGTACCACTCGTAGCCGGGCGGCAGCTCGCGCTTGGCGCCCCAGCGCAGGAAGTGCTCGACGGTGACGTCCAGGTAGCGAACGAAGGAGTCCTGGCAGATCGCCCTCGCGGCCGCTTCCGTTTCAGCGCAGAAGCACATCATGAAGACCGCGGCCTGCTCGTTCCTGACGGAGATCTGGCGAGTGGACGCAGCCATCGCGGCCCGCCACTCGGCGAGCCTGCGGCCCATCGCGTCCTTGTCGACAGCCATGCCGAAGGCCAGCACTCCGAGTCCGTAGTCGCCTGCGAGGGCGTAGCTCATCGGGCTGGTCGCTGCCATCCACATTGGCGGGTGAGGCTTCTGGACCGGTCGCGGGAACACCTTCCGGGGCGGCAGTTCCAGGTACTTGCCGTGGTACTCGACCTCTTGCTCGCCGCTGGTCCACAGGCGCTGCAGGAACTCGACCGACTCCGACCACATGTCCCTGGTGTCGCCGGGGTCGATGCCGAAGCCGCCGATCTCGAGCTCGGCGATCGACCGCCCGGTCCCGAAATCGACGCGGCCGCCAGACAAGATGTCCAGCGCGCCGATCCGCTCGGCGACCCGAACCGGATGGTTGAACGGCATCGGGAGGAGCACGACGCCGTGGCCGATCCGGATCCGGCTAGTCTGCTGCGCTACCGCCGTCAGCCAGATCTCCGGCGCTCCCATGTGGGAGAACTCCTCCCGGAAGTGATGCTCGACTGCCCACACATGCGTGAAACCAGCCTGCTCAGCCGCGATCGCCTGGGCGACGCCGTTGCGGTAGGCGTCAGCTTCCGTTGCCGGCCCCCACGGCTTGGGTACCTGCATCTCAAAAAGCAGACCGAAGTCCATCCGACCTCCCGTTCGCCCGGCAGCGCCGAAGCGCCGTTTCGCTAGCACTCATGCTTGACGAGCCCGCAGCCGCGGCCAAGCTCGTGTCCTGCTTGCTGGGAAACTCACGTGGCGGTTTTGCCGCCGTCGATCGTGACGACGCTGCCCGTCATCCACCCGGACTCGTCGCTTGCCAGGAACACAGCCACGCCAGCCACCTCCTCCTCAGTTCCGGTACGCCGCATCGGATAGACCTGCCCGGCGCTTGCCGCCAGCTCTTCTTCGGTGCTGCCCTGGACCAGTCCGGCCCCCTGCGCCCAGAGCCCGCGAATCAGCGGCGTCGGAATCGTGCCAGGCGCGATGGCATTAACCCGGATGCCGGACGGGCCGTAATCGACCGCCATCTGCTTCGTCAGGCCGATCACTGCAGCCTTGCTGGCGCAGTACGCAGCCAGCCGGCCAACACCGCGCATGCCGCCGATACTTGCCTGATTGACGATCGCGCCGGCACCGGCCTCGAGCATGTGCGGCAGCACGTACTTGCCGCACAGGAAGACGCCGGTCAGGTTGATGTCCAGGATCCGGTGCCACTCGGCTTCGTCGCAGTCGTGCACGGACCCGACGCCGATCACTCCGGCGTTCGCGTACAAGACGTCGATCGATCCGAATTCGGCTACCGCACGGCCGGCCATCGCGCGCACCGCGTCCGCGTCGGTCACGTCCGTGTGCTGCGCAAGCGCCGTGCCGCCGACGTCCCGCGCAAGGCTCGCGGTCTCCTCGTTCCGGTCGGCGGCTATGTCCGCGCACAGCACCGCAGCCCCCTCTGCGGCGAACCGCAGCGCCGCGGCCCGGCCGATACCAGATCCCGCGCCGGTGACGATTGCTGACTTGCCTGCCAGCCGGCCTGTCATGACTCATCTCCTTCGCCGCGGCTGCGTGCGCGTTCCGCTCGTCGTGGTCAGATCAGCTTGAGCGGCGCGGTCGCTCCGCGCCACCAGGCGGTCAGGTGAGTGGAACAGCTCTCCCCCGCCAGGGGCCTGACCAGCGACACTGGTGGGATGTCGGCCCACTGGCAGGAGTGCGCGTGAAGGTGTACCAGGCCATCGCCCGGCTGCTGACTGCCGCCGGGGTCACTACCGTCTTCGGCGTCATGGGCGACGGCAACATGCACTGGCTGGCGGAGTACGCCAGCCTTCCGGGCACCCGCTGGTGCCCGGCCTGGCATGAGGCCGGCGCGGTCGGGATGGCCGACGGCTACGCGGTAGCCGCGCGCGCCGCCGAACTGACCGCTGGCGAGACGACCACGGTCGGCGTGGCGACGGTGACGATGGGGCCGGGAGTTGCCCAGGCACTCGGCGCGCTGACCGCGGCGGTCCGGACCAGGTCGCCTGTCGTAGTGATCACCGCGGAGCCGGCTCACGTGACGCCGCCGAACAGTCAGGACATCGACCAGCGGTCCTGGGCGGCCACGGCGGGCGCGCGGTACTGGCTGGTTACCGACCCGGCCGATGCCGGCAGCGTGCTGGCCGAGGCGATGGCGAGCGCGAGGTCAGGCCAGCCGGCCGTGGTGGCCATCGCCGCCGAGCTGATGGAGCACGAGATCGACTCGCTGCCTGCTGCGGCCGATCCGGACGGCCGTCTGCCGGGGCCGGCGCTGCCGGCGGACGGGTCCACGGACGAGGCGCTGACTGCCGCGGCGGAGTTGCTGGCCAGCAGCAACCGCCCGCTCGTGCTGCTCGGCCGCGGGGCGGTGGCCGGCTGCGCGATTCCGGCTGCCGTCGAACTTGGCCGCCGAATCGGCGCGGGCTTTCTCAGTACCGTTCCGGCCAAAGGCTGCATCGCCGGCTTCCAGGACCCGTTCGATCTCGGTCTGGCCGGCACCATGGCGCATCCGGCAGCCCGCGAGCTTGCCGCCAGCGCCGACGTTGTGCTGGTCGTCGGGGCAGCACTCGACTCACACAACACCGCCCGCGGGTCCTTCTTCGACGCAGCGGAGCTGATCCGGATCGACTGCCGTCCGCCGGCGCAGCTCTGGCAGCCGGGCTGGCCCGTCACCGAGATCACATCCGGCTCGGCGGCAGCCGTCGCTGAGCTCGGCCGGCAGCTTCCGGCCAGCATCAGGCCGGGCCTGCGAACCCAGGCGACCGCTGCGTTGCTGGCCAGCGAGCCCCCGCGGCGTGCCGCCCTTGCTGCCCGCGAGACTCCGGACGGGCTTAATCCATGGGCGGTCATCGCGGCGATTGACGATGCGGTCCCGGGCGACGCGCACATCATCACCGGGGTCGGCCACTTCTGGTACTTCGCGGCCCCGTACCTGTCCGCGCGGCCCGGCCGCACCTTCCACTTCGGCTACGGCTTCGGCCTGATCGGCCAGGGCATCCCGCTCGCGGCCGGAGCAGCCGTCGCTTCGCTAGCAGGCGGCCGCCGCCGCCCGGCGGTCGCGATCGAGGGCGACGGCAGCTTCCTGATGAACCTGCAGGAACTTCAGTCTGCCGTTCGCTTCGGCGCCGACTTGCTGGTACTCGTGCTGAACAACGAAGCGTACGGGTCCGAGTTTCACAAGCTCGGGATAGCCGGGCTTGACCCAGCCGGCGGATGCTTTCCCGATCCCGTCGGCATCAGCCAGGTGGCGACGGCGCTGGGCGCCGCCGCCGGGCAGGTGCGCACGCCGGCTGAGTTGCGGGCCGGGCTTACGGCCTTCAGCCGCTCCGGTGGCGTGCGGGTGCTGGATATCGCGATCGCTCGCTCCGTCATGAGCGAGGCCTACCAGCTGATGCACCTGGGCGGGGAACCGGCCGTTGCGCTTCCCCCTCACTCTGAGATCGGCAAGGAGCACTGAGTTGAGCGGACCCCGTTTCCATCCGATCGAAGCGGCCCTGGCAGACATTGCGGCCGGACGGCCGGTCGTCGTCGTTGACGACGAGGACAGGGAGAACGAGGGTGACCTCATCTTCGCTGCGGAGAAGGCAACGCCCGAGCTGATCGCGTTCATGGTGCGGGACTGCGGCGGCCTGGTCTGCGCCCCGATGACCGGCGCCGACCTTGACAGGCTGGCTCTCGGTCAGATGGTCAGCCAGAACTCAGAACGGATGGGGACTGCATTCACCGTGTCCGTCGACGCCAGGGGCGGGGTGACGACCGGCATCTCGGCGGCCGACCGGGCCACCACGATCCGGCTGCTGGCGGACCCGGCGACCACTGCGCACGACATCGTCAGGCCAGGGCACGTGTTTCCGCTGCGTGCCCGTGAAGGCGGCGTGCTGCGCCGGCCGGGGCATACCGAGGCTGCAGTCGACCTGGCCTGGCTCGCTGGCCTGCGGCCGGCCGGGGTCATCTGCGAGATCATGAACGCCGACGGAACCCTGGCCCGGTTGCCGCAGCTCGCGGCCTTCGCCGAGCGGCACTCACTCCGGCTCATCTCGATCGCGGACCTGATCGCTTACCGGCTCCGGACGGAGAAACAGGTGGAGCGCGTCGGCGAGGCCCGCCTCCCGTTGCGGCACGGCCAGTTCACCGCTGTGGGCTTCAGGAGCCTGCTGGACGGGACTGAGCACATCGCGCTGACCATGGGAGATCTGTCCGACGGAACTGACGTGCTCGTGCGGGTTCACTCCGAGTGCCTGACCGGGGATGTCTTCGGTTCGCTGCGCTGCGACTGCGGGCCGCAGCTCGCTGCCGCCCTGGCCGCGGTCGCCAAGCAAGGCCGGGGCGTCGTGCTGTACATGCGCGGGCAGGAGGGGCGCGGCATCGGCCTGCTGCACAAGCTGCAGGCCTATCAGCTCCAGGACGCGGGCGCTGACACCGTCGATGCCAATCTCCGGCTCGGCCTGCCTGCGGATGCGAGGGATTACGGCACCGGCGCGCAGATCCTGGCCGATCTCGGCGTCCGGACCATGCGGCTGCTGACCAACAACCCGGCGAAGCGGGCGGGCCTGGAAGGCTACGGCCTGTCCATCGTCGGGCGTGAGCCACTGCCGGTTCACGCCAACCGGCATAACCTCCGCTACCTGCGGGTCAAGCGCGACCGGATGGGGCACGACCTGCCGGGCCTGCCCTGGCACGACGACGAGGTGTCCTGGGCTTCGCTCGCGAACCGTCCCGCCAGGTCGAGCTTTTGCGGTTCGGACGCTGACGGCACCACCACCGACCAGGTCTCGATGTTCGGCCTGGATGGCCAGGACTAAGGACG
>Ga0335073_10004504_pt1 | contig 19467 bp, 15 predicted proteins | sample Lox_Sample_22_FD_207093 | JGI IMG/M metagenome (GOLD analysis project Ga0335073, IMG submission 207093) | Soil microbial communities from Loxahatchee National Wildlife Refuge, Florida, United States - Lox_Sample_2.2 | ecosystem: Environmental > Terrestrial > Soil > Wetlands | place: USA...
TCGCCCGCGCTTCCTGGCAGCGGGCTCCCACCAGGCAACCGCACGAAGGAGTACCGCATATCCATGGCCGCCACCCTCGCCGAGATCCTGCTCGCGCCCGGCACCTTGCCCCACGTGGTCGATGACTGCCTGACCCTGATCGACCGTGAGGTCAGCGACAAGTCGGGGGTCGGAGGCACCGGGATCAAGCTCGCCTACAAGACCGCGAAGACCTTCGCGCCTAACTACCTGCACAACACGATGGAGTCGCTGCTCCCCGACATCGCTGACAAGCTCCAGCCGTTCTGGGCGGACTTCAGCGAGTCCGGCGGCTCCGACTTCGGCGACTACCTCAGCAAGCGCGGTGAGGAAGTGTCTGAAGCGCTGCTGCAGATGGCCGATCACCGGGCGACGCTGTCCGACCGGCCCGTGATCGTCAAGGCTTACCAGGCTGTCCGCGGCACCGCCGCCAGGCACATCGAGGCCGCGCTGCCCGCGGTCGGGCAACTCGTCGCCAAGTACGCGTCCGCCGCCTGATCAGCCTGAGACGGCAGCAGCGGGTTCTGCCGGGTTCAGCGCGCTCGTCGCCAGTTCCCGCAACTCGACGCGCCTGACCTTGCCGGTAGCGGTCGTGGGGTACCCGTCGGTGAAGATGACGCGGCGTGGCCGCTTGAACGCGGGCAGGCCGGCCAGGCAGAACTCGATCAGCTCATCCTCGCTGGCGGTTGCCCCGGCCTGGAGCACTACGTAGGCGACCGGCTTCTCGAGCCCGTCAGGATCGGTGCCCGCCACGACCACGGCCTGCGCCACGGCCTCGTGCGCGAGCAACCGGGACTCGACCTCGGCAGGCGAGACCCAGATGCCGCTCGCCTTGAGCATGTCGCCGGTACGGCCCAGGCAGGTGTAGTAGCCGTCGGCATCGAGCACGTACGTGTCGCCGGTACGCAGCCACTCGCCCTGGAAGACCAGCCGCGACGCCTCGTACCTCGACCAGTACCCGGTCGCCGCCGACGCGCCGCGCACGAACAGCGTCCCTGGCGTCCCGGCCGGCACGGGCGTGCCTTCCTCATCGAGGATCTTCAGGTCGTAGCCAGGCACGGCAACCCCTGTCGTCCCTGGTCGAACCGAGCCCTCCCGGTTCGACAAGAAGATATGCAGCATCTCGGTCATCCCGATCCCGTCAAGGATGTCCACGCCGAAGTGCCCCGTCCACCGCTCGTAGAGCGCCGCGGGCAGCGCCTCGCCCGCCGAGGCGGCCAGCCGCACCCCGCCGAGCGCATCGGCCGCCAGTCCTGCCCTCAGCATGTTCGCGAAGAACGTCGGCCCCGCGAAGAACAGCGTCACGCCGTACTCGGCCGTCCGCGCAGCGACCCCCTCGGGCCTGGCGGGAGCCGGTTCGAGCACGCTGGCGGCCCCGGCCGACAGCGGGAAAAGCAGCGAGTTCCCCAGCCCGTACGCGAAGAACGCCTTGGCAGCCGACAGGCACCGGTCATCCGGCCTGATCCCGAGCACTTGCTGCCCGTACGTCTCGCATACGACGCGCACTGAGCCGTGCCGGTGCATGGCCGCCTTGCTCTTGCCCGTTGTCCCCGACGTATACAGCCAGAACGCAGGAAAGTCGGCCGTCGTCGGATACACCGGGTCGAGCGGCGAAGCCGACGCGGTCAGCGCGGACAGATCATGCACAGGCACCGGCGAGGCGGCGGGCAGCACCCCGCCTGCCGCGAGGATTCCCGCCAGCTCAGGCGCACTCCCCGCCGCCTCAGCCACGACCGGGCCGAACGCGGGCGTCACCGCGACCAGCCTGGCACGCGAATCCGCGAGCAGTTCGGCCAGGCCGTCCGCCCGCAGCATCGTCGACACCGGCACGGGCACCGCGCCGATCCGCATCGCGGCGAGAAACACGACCGCGAACTCCTGGCTGTCCGCCATCACCATCAGCAGCCGCTGCTCGGGCAGCAGCCCGAGGTCGCGAAGCACGGAAGCCGTCCTGCGCACCAGATCGGACAGTTCTCCGTACGTCAGCGACCCGCCAGGCCCGGTCAGCGCAAGCCGGTCACCATCTCCGGCCAGAAGCCGCCGGTCAAGCAAGTACTCACACGCGTTGAACAACTCGCCGTCGGCGGCAGCAGCCATTCAGGTCTCCTAAGCCAGGTGAACGTACTCGTAATCAAACGGCTTGCCGTTGATGCCGTGCCTCGGCGGCGCGATCCAGGCCGCGATCTTCCCTCGCTCGTGCACCGGCTGCATCAGCGAACGCACGTGCGTTTTGTCCTCCTCGGCTGGCAGCCACGCGCCCTGCCGCCGCTCCCACTCCTGCGGCGAGAGCAGTTCGCCGTCTGGCGAGGCCTCGACGCCCGCGAACGCTCCGACCTTCCTGTTGAACGCCACGTGCGGCAGCTTCAGCCGCTGCGGGAGCCCGGCCTCGGCCAGGATCTTGTTCCACCGGTTGACCCCGCCCTGGCAGTCGCTGATGTACTCGCGCCGCAGGTCGGTGTTGAGCCCGGTCAGCGCGGGCACCTCGGTCTGGCCGATCTCTCCGTCCACGAGGGAGTCCACGAGGAAGCCGTCATCGGCGAGCCGGTGATCGTCCTTGCGCCGGTCTTCCATCCAGCGGCCCTTCAGCCCTGCGGTGTAGTAGTTCGCCACATTAGTGGAGGTCTCGCCGCCGAACAGGTCAAGTGACACGCTGTAGTGGAAGTTGAGGTACTTCTGGATCACCGTGAGCGGCACTGCCCCGTAAGGCCCGGCGTCATCGGTGTCCCGCTCCACCATGAGCTGAGCCGTGCGCTCGACAACCCTGTCTACCCCCGTCGTGCCCACCATCATGTGGTGCGCCTCTTCTTTCAGCATGAACTCGCACGTTCGAGAGAGCGGGTCGAACGCCGACTCCTTCAAGGTCCCTAGCTGGTACTTGCCGTCCCTGTCCGTGAAGTACGTGAACATGAAGAACGAGAGCCAGTCAGGCGTTTCCTCGTTGAACGCGCCGAGGATCCTCGGGGACTCGGCGCTGCCCGAGTTGCGCCGCAGCAGGTCCTCTGCCTCTTCCCGCCCGTCCCGCCCGAAGTACGCATGCAGCAGGTACACCATCGCCCACAGGTGCCTGCCTTCTTCCACGTTCACCTGGAACAGGTTCCGCAGGTCGTAAAGGCTCGGCGCGGTGGCGCCCAGGTTCCGCTGCTGCTCGACGGACGCTGGCTCGGTGTCGCCCTGCACCACGATCAGGCGCCGGAGCTCGGACCGGTACTCGCCAGGCACCTTGGCCCAGACCGGCTCGCCCTTGTGCTCACCGAACCCGACGACCCGCCCCGGATCGCGCTCAGCGAGGAAGATCCCCCACCGGTAATCCCTCATCGCCACGTGCCCGAACTGAGCCCAGCCTTCGCGGCCGACGTTAATCGCCGTCCGGAGATAAACGTCCTGCGCCGGCAGCGCGGGCCCCATCGAATCCCACCAGTTCAGGAAGTTCGGCTGCCACGACTCCAATGCCCGCTGCAGCCGCCTGTCCTCGCGGAGGCCGACGTTGTTCGGGATCTTCTCGGCATAGTCCATGATCACACCCGGTTCCGGTCGAAGTCGGCTCGCTGCCCGGTGCCGTATTTACGCAGCGCTCCCTGCGGCCCTGACGCGTTCGGCCGGTTGAAGATCCAGTTCTGCCAGGCCGTGAGCCGCCCGAAGATCTTCGTCTCCATGGTCTCAGGCCCGGCGAACCGGTAATTGGCTTCCAGTCCAGTCAGCGCGTCAGGGCTGAAACTCGCCCGTTCCTCGATCGCGATCCTGACTTCTTCTTCCCAGTCAATGTCGTCAGGGGCAAAAGTCACCAGCCCGAGCCCGGCGGCTTCCTCCGCCGTCAGCGCTGCCCCGACGTGGTCAAGCACCAAGTCAAGTGCCTTATTGTCGCCAGAAAACCGCGTGGCGGCTCTCGACAGCCCGTTGCTCATGGGCAGGAGGCCGGCGTTGAGCGGCGTGAGCGTGATCGTCGCTGGCTCCGCATCGGGGTCGGTGTCAAACACCCCGTCAAGCATGAAGCTCCGGTCGGCGGCCAGCGCGAGCTCGAGCAGCAGCCCGGAGAAGCAGCTTCCCGGCTCGATCAGCGCGATGAGGCTACGGCTGGTCACGTCGAGCCGCTTGAACGTCCGCCCGGCGTACAAGAGGATCTCGTTGACCAGCCAGTCATCCCTGTGCGCGAGCAGGAACTCGTCGTAGGCGAGCGCCAGCGCCTGGTCGCCTCGCGTCCGCAGTGTCCAGGTGCCGAGATCGTTTTCGTTGGTGCGCAGGTCAAGTATCAGGTCATCAAGTTCCCTGATCACCGCGAGCGGCCAGAAGCCCGCGTCGATCCCGGCCAGCGCCTTCTCGTCAGGTGGCTCCCCGTCCGGCCCGCGTACGGTGATCGCCGCTTCCCTGCCTTCGCGGTCAAGGCCGGCGCTGACGTACTGGTACTCGATCGCGTCGTCCGTGCGCTTCTTCGCCAGCGGCGTGAGCCGAACCCCGGTCGCGTTCTCCGGCCGGCGTGACAGCGCCGCGAGTTCGGCCGCGCGGGTCGCCACCGCCTCGTCCCAGCTGCTGCGCGGCACGACTTCGTCAACGAGCCGCCACTGCGCCGCCCTCGCCCCGCCGATCCCCTCCGACTTCGTCGAGAAGTAGTCGGCCAGGTCGCGCCGCACATGCCGCTTATCGGTGATCCGCGTCAGTCCCCCGGTGCCTGGCAGCACCCCGAGCAGCGGCAACTCCGGCAGCGACACCACCGAGGAGCGGTCGTCAACCAGCATGATGTGGTCGCATGCCAGCGCCAGTTCGTAGCCGCCGCCAGAGGCCGCGCCGTTGAGCGCGGCGAGATAGACCTGGCCCGACCCCGACGTCGCGTCCTCGATGCCGTTCCTTGTCTCGTTGGTAAATTTGCAGAAATTGACCTTCCAGGCATGCGGGGAAGACGCCAGCATCTTGATGTTGGCGCCGGCGCAGAAGATCTTCTCCCTGGCGCTGGTCAGGACCACGACCCTGACCTCTGGATGCTCGAACCGCAGCCGCTGCGCAGCGTCGTACAACTCGATGTCGACGCCTAGGTCGTAAGAGTTCAGCTTGAGCTCGTAACCCCCGCGCAGCCCGCCCGCCTCGTCCACGTCCATCGCCAGCGTCGCGACGGCCCCGTCGAGGCGCAGGCGCCAGTGCCGGTACTCCTCCGGGCACGTCTGGAAGCTGACCCGCTCGCTCATGCCATCATTCTACAGAGCTAGGTACAGGTCGCAAGATTCAAGTAGAATGTTGTGGTGAGCGGCGGCCCGGCAATGTCCAGCCCGGCACTGTCCAGCCCGGCACTGTCCAGACGGCACTCGGCGGGGGCAGAGAGCGCGCGCGGCCTGCTGTTCACCGTGCTCGGCGAGTTCGTGCTGCCCACTGGCGGGACGGCCTGGACCTCGGCTTTCATCGAGGTATTCGCTCGCCTTCGAATCGAGGAGAAGTCGATCAGGCAGGCGCTGGCCAGAACCGCCGCCGACGGCTGGATCAGCCCTGAGCGAGTTGGCCGGCGTACCAGGTGGCGCCTGACCGCGGCTGGTGAGCGGTTGCTGACCGAGGGCACAGAGCGGATCTATGCGTTCGGCGGTTCGCAGCCCGCATGGGACGGACGCTGGCTGCTTGTGCTTGCCCGCGTGCCGGAAAGCGACCGTACCGTGCGGCACGTCCTGCGTACCCGGCTGAGCTGGGCAGGGCTAGGGAGCCCCGCACCTGGCGTATGGGTAACCACGCACACGGAGCGGCGGAGCGAGGTCGAGGAGGTGCTGCGCCAGGCCCCCGTACCAGGCGGTCAGGTCTTCATCGCCGAGCACCTCGCTGGCGCCATGCCAGAACTGACCGCGCAATCCTGGGATCTGCCCGCGATCGGTCAGCAGTACGAGCGGTTCCTCGCGGAATTCGCCTGGCCGGCGGCGGATGATCCGCTCGTGCGGCTCACCGAACTCGTGCACGCCTGGCGGCGTTTCCCCTCGGTCGATCCCGGCCTGCCCGCCGAACTGCTGCCGGAAGGCTGGAGCGGCAGCAAAGCGGCAGAACTGTTCGCGGCCAGGCACGCCGGCTGGTCGCACGCGGCGATACGCCAGTGGAAAGAGCTGGACGCCTGAACCCCGCCTCACCGGTCGCGGCCGTGCACGTCCGCGCCGTGCTTGTCCGCGCCGTGCCTGGTGACGTGCTCGGTCATCGCTGCCAGGTCGCCTGGGTCGCCGTACCGGACCCAGAGTTCGCGGTGGAAACGGTACTTATCCGTGTCTCCGGGCTCAGGGGCGAGCACGCCGCCGAGCATCGCCGCCGCGCGCGCGGCGTCCTTGGCTAGCTGCGCGACCGCGCGGGCGGCTTCAGGCTCGCGCAGCGCGCTGAGCGCCTCGGCGACCTTCAGCGCCCGGTCGGCCACGTCCTCGACGATGGACTGCGCGTACGACAACCGCCTCGCATCAGGATCTGTGCTTGCCATCGTCTGTGCTTGCCATCATCTGTGCTTGCCATCATCTGTGCTTGCCTTCTCCGGCCACGTCCTGCCTGACGCTCACGGCGGGACGCCATCCAATATATTCGGCGGGAGAACTCACGACCTGGCGGAGTGATCATGCGCATTGGTGCGGGGCTTGACAGCAGGCTCGGGCTCAGTTTCGGCGAGCTACGCGAGGCAGGGCGGGAAGCGGCGCGGCTCGGGTTCGAGAGCTTGTGGACGCCGGCCGGCGGCGTGCCAGACGCCTTTCACGTCTGCGCGGCCTGGCTGCAAGACTCCGAGGTGCGGGCGGGAATCTCCGTAGTGCCCGCGCCCGCGCTGTGGACGCCGAGAGCGCTGGCGATCCAGGCCGCGACCGTCGGGCAGATCTCGGACGGGCGGTTCGTGCTCGGGATAGGCACCGGCGGTTACGGGCCAGGGTTCTGGGCCTCGCTTGGCCTGCCCGACCGGCCGATCGCGGTCATGCGCGACTACCTGACCATCGTGCGCGGCCTGCTGGCCGGGCAGACCGTGACGCATGACGGCCTGATCAGCGTGCGCGGCGCCTCCCTCGGCGTGCACGGGCTGCCTCGGGTTCCCGTGCAACTCGGCGCGCTCGGGCCGCAGATGGTGCGGCTGGCCGGCGAGTCGTCTGACGGGGCGTTGCTGAACTGGGCGACGCCCGAGCGGATCGCCGAGAGCCGGCGGCTGGTCGCCGAGGGGGCGGCGAAGGCGGGCCGCGATCCCGGCGAGTGCCCGCTCGTCATGTACATCAGGGTGTGCGTAGACGACGACGTCGCGGCGGCACGCCGGGCGCTTGGGCGGCAGGTGCTGACCTATGCGATGGCGAGGCCAGGGGTGCCGCCGACCACCGGTTACCGCGGCATGTTCGCGCAGATGGGATTCGGCGAAGTCCTGTCTGACCTGGAGCGCAGGCAGGCCGCGGGCGAGCAGCTCGACGCGCTCGCCGATGACGCGCCTGACGAACTGCTGAATGCCGTTGGCTACTTCGGTCCCGCTTCAGGAGCGCCTGAGGCCTATGCCAGGCTCAGCGCCGGGCTCGACGAGACCATGGTGCGCGTGATCACGGCCCGCGCGGGACTGGAACCTGTCATCGCCGCGCTCGAGGCACTGACTCCGGCCAAGATCAGGGCGGCGGCCGGCTAACCGCCCGCCCCACGCCGGAACGCGCTAGACACCGCAAACCCCGGATTCCGGGCATTCCGCCGGGCTAACAGCATCGCTGGCTTGTTGTTGTCGTTCGCGGGCCGGGGCCGGGGACATCGTTGGCTACCTGATGCTGTGCCCGTAGCATCGCGGAGCCACCGATGCTGTTCGCCGCAGGCGGGTTACGACATCGGTGGCTCCGCGATGCTGTTGCGGGCGGGCGGAGCCATCCGGGGTGCGGGATCGCCGCAAAAGGGGCATCGGGCATTTGGCAATTACTTCCGTTACCTGAGGCTGTCGCTGGTAGCCGCACTGCAATTTTCACTGCGCCGTGCTTTGCATTATCAAATTACTAAGAAGATCGCATCTTCGCTGGTCAAACCAGCTTTCAGGTAAGAAAAATAATGCCTTTTCGCTCTAGCGAAAATTGTCCGAGCGCGCCATGGTTGGAAATAGCAGCACAGCGAGGGAGACCGCCATGACATCCATGATTACGCCATCAAGCTCGGACAGTTCCACCTCCGTTGCCGCGCCCATCAGCCTCTACGAAGCCATCGGCGGGCACGCTTCCGTTACCGCGGCCGTCGACATCTTCTACGCCAAAATGCTTGCCGATCCGGTGGTCAGCAAGTTCTTCCCCGGAGGCGTCGGACCTGTCCACCGCGCGCACATCGCCACCGTTCTCTGCGAGGCACTTGGCGGCCCCGAGCGTTACCACGGGCCCGATCTCGCCGAGGCGCACCGCGATCACGCCATTTCCGACACCGACTTTGACATCACCGCCGGCCACCTTGCCGCCACCCTGCAAGAGCTTGGCGTACCTGACAACATGGTCGGCCAGATCATCGAGATCGTCGCCGGGCTGCGGCCGATCGTCGTCACCGCCTGACCCCGGTCGCCGTGCGCGAGCGGGCCAGGCACCTCCCCTGGCCCGCTCGCCGCGCGGCTCGCACGCCGGCTGCGGGAAACCCCGGCCCGTCAGCGGCCCATCAGGTAGAACTCCGGGTTGGGCCGCAGCGCCGTCAGGTGGGCGAGCCGGTTCGAGGCGGCGAAGAGCGCCGTGATCGCGCCGACGTCCCAGATCTCGTCGTCGGTGAGCCCGGCGGCACGAGCCTTGTCAAGATCGGCTTCGCCGAACAACTCGGGCTTCCTGGCCAGCGCGAGCGCCAGGTCGGCGATCGCCCGCTGACGCGGGCCGAGTTCGGCCTGCCAGGGGCTGGCCGCGACCTGGTCAGGCAGGTGCGGGTCCCTGGACCGCAGGCGCAGGATCGCGCCGTGCGCGACAACGCAGTAAGTGCAGTGGTTAGCGCCAGACGTGGCCACGACGACCAGTTCGCGTTCCGCTTTGCTCAGGCCGTCGGCCCTGTCCATCAGAGCGTCGTGGTAGTCGAGAAAGGCCCGCAGTTCTGCGGGCCGGTGCCCGAGCGCACGAAAGATATTAGGGACGAATCCCGATTTCTCAGCGATAACACCGATCCGTTCCCGCAGGTCCGCGGGTAGCTCGTCCATCTCTGTGACTCCGAACCTGCTGTCCGCCATGGCTGCCTCCTCGCTCGCCGCTGCTCCCATCTTCGCGTGTGCCGGGAAGAGCACATGTATGAGCGGATCGGCCCTAAGGCCAACAGGTCGATCGGTAGAGTGCGACAGGGACAAGAGCACAGGGCAGGTGACTGGCTGCGCGACCGATGCCGCAGACGTCATCAGGGAGGGGCGGATCCGTTGGAGCTGAAGTCAGTCCGCATTCAGAACTACCGGAGCATCGACGACTCCGGTGTGGTGCCGATCTCCGATATCACCTGCATGGTCGGTAAGAACGAGTCAGGAAAGACCGCGTTCCTGCACGCGCTCCACCTGCTGAACCCGCTGAACCCGATTGGCGGCAAGACCAGGTTCGACGACGTGATGGACTTCCCCAGCAAGCGGTTCTCCGCTTACCGCAAGGTACGGGAGACCTCTCCGGCGGACGTCGTGACCGCGGTGTTCGAGCTGAGCGACAACGAGCTGAAGGTCATCGAGGAAGACCTCGGTCCTGGCGTGCTCAAGAGCCGCGAGATCACCGTGGTCAAGGGTTACGACAGCCGGCGCCGTTACATCTCGTCCTACGACGTCGGCAAGGCGATCGAGCACCTGTCCTCCGGTCTTGAGCTGACCGCGGCCGAGAAGCAGGCGGTCCAGGGCGCGAGCACGATCCCCGAGCTGACCGCCGCGCTCGGCGCGATCGTCGGGCCGCACGTCTCGGTGACCGAATTGCTTGCCAGGCTCGACACCTGGCGCGATCACTCGCTCGGCGTGTACCTGGTCGACAACTACCTCGACGGCTGGCTGCCCAGGTTCTTCTATTTTTCCGACTACAGCACGATGCGCGGCCGGGTATCGCTGCCTGACCTGAAAGCCAAGGAGGCGTCGGGTCTCACCGACGAGGCCGACCGTACCTTCCTCTCGCTGCTGCAGACGGTGGACGCCGACCTCACGGAGTTCGAGGAGCTGGACTTCGAGGCGCTGACCCGCGATCTCGAAGGAGTCGCCAACGGCATCACCAAGGACGTGTTCAGCTTCTGGCGGCAGAACCCAGGACTGCGCGTCACGTTCCAGATGTCGCCAGGCAACCCGGCCGCCGACCCGCCGCTGAACCGCGGGCCGGTCGTCAACCTGCGCATTTACAATCCCAAGCACTCGGTAACCGTGCCGTTCGACGAGCGCTCACGTGGCTTCGTGTGGTTTTTTTCCTTCTATTCCTACTTCAGCAACATCCCGCAGGACCCGCGCCGCAATACGATCCTGCTGCTCGACGAGCCAGGCCTGAGCCTGCACGCCACCGCCCAGGCGGACGTGCTCGCCTTCATCGAGCACAAGCTCGCGGCAAAACACCAGGTCATCTACACGACGCATTCGCCTTTCCTCATCGACCCGCAGCGCATCGACCGGGTGCGCACCGTGCAGGACGTCGATGACCAGGGCACGATCATCAGCGCCGATAACTTCAAGCGCGACAGCGAAACGCTGTTCCCGCTACAGGCCGCCCTGAGCTATGAGCTGGCTCAGGCACTGGTCACCGGGCCTGACTGCCTGCTCGTCGGCTGGCCGTCTGACCTGATCTACCTGCAGATGCTGAGCCAGGCCTGCCTGGAGGCCGGCCTTTCCTCGCTGGACCAGAGCTGGGTCATTACCCCGGTCGGCGGGGCAGACAAGGTTTCCGCGTTCGTCAGCCTGACGGGCTCGCCGGCGCTGAACGTGGCCGTGCTGATCGACGGCGGTACCGGCGACCAGCAGCGGATCAAGGCGCTCGCCGACAACGGGCACGCGGAGACCAAGGCCCTGATCCAGATCAGCGAGTTCACCACGGGCAAGGAAGCCGACATCGAGGACCTGCTGGGCGCCGACTGCTACTGCGCGCTGTTCTCCAGCGTTTACGGCAAGGACCTGCCGCTCGGCACGCTCAAGCCGTCGGACATCAAGTCCAGGGTTCCGCGCATCGCCGTTCGGGTGGAGCAGTACCTGCGGGACAATGACATCCCGATCGGAACGATCGACAGGTACCGGCTCGCGGTCTGCTTCCTGCGGGAGCAGCAGGCGATGCTCCCCAAGCTGACCACCGCGTCCCTGGAGCGAGCGGCCAAGCTGTTCGAGCGCATCAACAGCTGCCTGCCCTAGCCAAGCGAGCAGCTTCGGTATCTGGCCATCCGCGAGGGCCGCAGGCGGGATAAGCACAGTGATGTAGGGGCGTTGTCGCTGGCTGACGGAACCGCGTCAGGGAAGCATTGGGGTGACCAGCTAGCCCCCGAGGAACCCCGCCATGCACCCGCCATCAGTCAACGAGGCCGGCCAGGTCGGCCAGGACGACATCGAGCCATGGATCAAGACGAGGCTGCGCGGCTTCCTTGATGCCAGGGCCGAGTCGCTCGCAGCGGTGAGTCCGCAGTTCGTGCCCTTTGTCAGAGCCGTGAGGGAAATCTTGGACACCGGCTCAGGACAGCCGTTTCCCCCGTTTTGCTACTGGGGGTGGCGGGCCGCCGGCGGTGACGCCGGTGATCAGCGGATCATCACCGCCAGTTCCGCCATGGAGTTGCTCGGCATCCGGGCAGCCACGGAACGAAGCCTGGTCGGTGACCTGTGCCTGACCTGGTGCGCTGAGCTGTTTTACGGTTGCGGGCTGCCCGCCGGCCGGCTCGAGGCCGCCGCCGGGCCTTTTCACCTGATGCAGGCCGAGGTTCTTGCCCGGTCGTATCTTGGCGGGCTCGAGCACGGAGATGCGGAGCAGGCAGGGATCGCCGGCAGGTACCGGACGTCGGCGTCGCACGCCATGCGGGCGGGGGCCGCGCTGGCCGGCGCCGGGCCAGAACTGGCGGACGAGTGCGGCGCGTTCGCTTCACCGCTCGGCGAGGCGGTTCAGCTTCGCGCCGAGGTAATCGCGGTCTTCGCCGACGGCGCCCTGCGCCGCGGCCGGGCACCGGTGCTGATCGCGCTGGCCCGCGAGCGCGGCAACCCCGGCCAGCGCGCCGAACTGCAGGCACTCTACGGCGATCCCTCGCTCACCGGACAAGGAGCGGAGCGACTGCGCGGTATCGTCACCGACACACGGGCACTTGCCGTCGCCGAGGAGATGATCGTCCGGCAGGTCAATGAGGCGCTGCACGTCCTCCACCGGCTCCCCGCCGGGCGCGACGTGAAAGAGGCACTGACCGCGTTCGCGGTGGCTACCGCCGACGGACCCGACTGACGTGCGGTCAGTGCGGCGGGGGTTTGCCTGGCTCGCCGGCGGCGGCCTTGGCGTGCGGGCCGATCGCCATCTCTTCCGCGCGGTGCTCGGGAGCCGCCTTGCCGACGATGCGGTACACCTCGGCGCCGTCCACGGTTTCCCGTTCAAGCAGCAGGTCAACGAGTTGCCCAAGTTCCGGCCTGTGCGCCGAGATCACGGAGACGGCGGTCTGCTCGGCGTCGCGGAGCAGCTGAGCCACGTCCGCGTCAATCCTGGCCTGGGTTGCCTCGGCGAACGGGCGGCTGGACAGGCCCTGTCCCCCGCCGCCGCCGAGGAACACCGAGCCGCCCTCCGGATATCCCACCGGGCCGAGGTCGGCGGACAGCCCGTACTCGCGGACCATCTTCGTAGCCAGGTCGGTCGCGCTGGCCAGGTCGTTGGCGGCGCCGGTTGAGCCCTGCCCGACCTCGACAAGTTCGGCCGCGCGCCCGCCGAGCCGCACGGCCAGCGAGTCCCTGAGGTAATCCTCCCTGTACAGGTGCCGTTCGTCGACCGGCAGTTGCTCGGTCACGCCGAGCGTCTGCCCGGCAGGAAGGATCGTGATCTTCGCCACCGGGTCGGCGTGCTCGGAAAGCGCGGCCACCAGCGCGTGCCCGGACTCATGGATCGCCACCTCGTGTTTCTCCTCGGGCAGCAGCACGTTCGAGCCTTCGCGGCGGCCGAGGATGATCCGGTCCCTGGCCGCGCTGAAGTCGGCTGACCTGAGCACGTCGCGATTGTCCCTGACCGCGACGATCGCGGCCTCGTTGGCCAGGTTCGCGAGGTCGGCACCGGAAAATCCCGGCGTGCCCCTGGCCACGACGCGCAGGTCCACGTCTGGCCCGAGCATCTTGCCGCGGCAGTGCACGCCGAGGATCGCGGTCCGCTCGGAAAGCGTCGGAAGCGGGATCGTGACCTGCCGGTCGAACCGGCCAGGACGCAGCAGTGCCGGGTCAAGCACCTCTGGCCGGTTCGTCGCGCCGAGCACGACAATTCCCTCGGCGACGTCAAAGCCGTCCATCTCGGCAAGAAGCTGGTTAAGCGTCTGTTCCCGCTCATCGTTGGCAACGGCCGCGCCGGAGCCTGAACGGCGCTGGCCGATGCCGTCTAGCTCGTCAATGAAGATGATCGCGGGGGCACGCTTCCGCGCCTCGCTGAACAGGTCGCGCACGCGCGCCGCTCCGACGCCGACGAAGAGCTCGACGAAACTTGACCCGGTGACCGAGAAGAACGGCACGGAGGCTTCCCCTGCCACGGCGCGCGCCAGGAGCGTCTTCCCCGTTCCCGGCGGCCCGATCATGAGCATGCCGCGCGGCGCCATCGCCCCCGCCCGCTGGTACCTGCCAGGATTCCGCAGGAAGTCAACGACCTCCCCGATCTCGGCCTTGACTCCCTCGTAGCCGGCCACGTCCTTGAACTTCGTCTGCGGCCGTTCGGCGTCAAACACCTGAGCCCGGCTCTTCCCGACTCCGAGCACGCCTTGCAACCCGCCGCCCGACGCTCCTCCTCTGGCAACCCGTCGGATCAGCCAGAAAACCACGACGAGCGGCAGCAGGAGCAGCAGCCAGTAAAGGATGTCGGTCCCGATGCCTGAGCTCGGCGCCTGTGCCGTCACCGACTTCACGCCGTCGGCGGTGAGCTTGTCACCGAGTGCCGTGGTTGGCTGGCCGGGAATGACGGTGGTGTATGACTTGCCGCTGGTCAGGTCCCCGTTGGCGGTAGTGTTGGCGCCGCTAGAGCCGTTGCCGAACGTGACGGTCTTGATCTGGTGCGCGCTGGCGCGGGAGATGAACTGGGAATAGCTGAGGTTGACCGGAGTATTGATGTTGATCCCCGGCAGGAAGACGTAAAGCAGCACCACTCCGAGCAGGGCAAGCGGCCACAGCCAAAAGCGCCACGCCGGGGGCGGCGGCGAAGCGGAACCGCCAGGCTTGTCCCCTGGCGGCGGCGAGTTCTGCTGCTTGCTCATCTCCCAAGTGCTACCCCCGATCTCAAGCACAACGCGCTCTTGCCCGCTTCGAGCTGATCAGCGAGATGACCAGGGAGGCGCAGGGGGCACGGGCTGCGATGCCCGGCTCGCGCGGTTTCTTACGCCGGCCCGGCGGACAGGTATGGCATGCCCGCGTCGTACGTGCCAGCGGCGTCACAGGACTTGGGGCAGGCCAGCCAGGTCAGGACGGCCTGCGGGTTCGCCGGGGAGCCAGGCGGAGCGGGCAGTTCGCGTACGGACCACTTGGTCCCGGAGCCGGCGAGCATGACGGGGTGCTCGTTCCAGGATTTGTCCAGATACGCCCCGACGGCGACGCATAGCTTCGCGGACACGCAGGCGACCTGGCCCTCGTTGCTGACGGACTGGCCGTGGCCGAGGTTGAGTGCGTTGGCAGGGGCGGGAGCCTTGACGGACGTCAGGGTCTTGCCTGACCTGACCGTGATCAGCATGTGCGCGAAGCCCGAGCCGTCGGTGTAGTCGCCGTCGGCGGTGCAGGCCGTCGCCGAGGCGCAGGCCACGTAGCCGAGCGTCGGCCCGTCGCCGCCCTTCGGCACCGGCACCGCTGCCGCGGTCCACTTCGGTCCCCAGCCGGTGACGAACTCGGCCTCGCCGGCGCCGCCGGCGCGAACGTAGGTCCCGACCGCGGTGCAGGAGGTCGTCGCCGGGCAGGCCACGTCGTGCAGCGTCACGTTCTGCTGGCCGGCGGCGGCGTGCGCGGGAAGCGGCGCCTGAACCGACGTCCACTTGCCGCCAGACTCGACCTCGAGCAGGCCCTCGACGCCGCGCGTCTTGCTCACGTAGCTCCCGGTCACCACGCAATTGGCGCCATGACAGGCGGCCGAGGTCAGGCGGATCTCCGCCGCTGAGCTTGCGCCCTTCGGCGCCTTCGCCCCGCTGGCCTTCCAGTTGGTGCCTGAACCGAGTTCGATCAGCGGCTCGGTGCCTTTCTTCGTGGTCACGGTGCCGATCGCGGCACAGATGGTGCCGCAGGCGACCTGACCGAGCGACGCGGACAGCGATCCGGTGAGTCCCGGCAGCTCACCGGGCGTCCACGATGACCCTGAGCCGGTTTCTGCCAGCAGCCCGGTCCCTGCTGAGGCGTGATAGCTGCCTACAGCCACGCATTTCGCCGGCCCGCAGGCGACCGCGCTGAAGGCGCCGTCGGCGGCCTTGGCTCCGCCCGCATCGTTCGCAGGGACCTTCGGCACGACCGCTTTCCATGAGGTTCCGCCGCCAGCCGCCAGTTCCCCGCCTTCTACTCCAGTGAAGGAAACGGCGGCGACGCAACTCCCCGACGGCAGGCAGGCGGCACCCTTCGCGACCGGGAGCACGACGTCGGCCGCGTCCCCGGACGGCAGCGGCAGCGCACGGGCGGACCAGCCCGCACCCGCGGCCGCGTTCAGTGTCGCCGGGGCGGTCAGTGTCGCCGGGGCGGTCAGGGTCGCCGGCGACATCGCCCCGGTCGCGAGGACCGCCGCGACGACCCCCGCGACGATGACAGGGAGCCGGGCTCTGCTCCATCGCGTACGCTTCATCGCCCGCCTGCCCTTCATTGTCAGCGCCATTTCCGCCAGTAAGCCTTAGCAGGTCCAGATCGTAACAGGCAGCACAAACCGCCGGCGGCCCTCAAGGGCTAGGCGCCCGATGCGCGGGGATCGCTGACTACGCCGAAAGGGTTTGTCCTGGCAAGGCTGAGGGCGACAGCGTGGGTGCAGATCCCCTTGGCGAGGTACAGCTCACAGTCGCAGGACCAGCGGTGAGCTACCCAGCGCAAGTTCCTCACAGCGCTCCTGGAGCGGAACACCACCTCCGCGCTCTGGATCCTGGCCGGCTCGCGCACGTACTGAAGCGCCTTCCTGGCCTTCTCTTCGGTCAGGCCCCAAGTGGCAGCGACAAGCGCGGTCGCGCCTTCGGGCGGCGCCGAGCCCTCCGAGTAAGCGGGGTCGTGGACCGAGTGCGCGACAAAACGCCTGATGTCATCCCTAACTACCTCGAAGTCGTTGAGTTCCGCCTTGCTCATGGCGCGACGAAACAACTCTCCCGCCTCGCGGTACTCACCGGCTCTGAAGGCCATCATGCCCCTGGCCACGGCCGAGAGCGCCAGCCACAACTCGTCGTCGCTGTCTTCGGCGGCCGCCGAGCAGCGGGACGCCAAGGTCCCCGCATCCGGGTCTCCGTCGTGGAAGCTGATCAGGAAGAGCTCGTAGAGCGGCGCGGGCAGGAACCGGGCGAAATTGCCGGCCACAGCGCTGAGCAGTGCCCGGTTGAACAGGTCCTTCGCTTCCGCGACCCGGTCGGCGGCGATGAGCACGCGACCGAGCTCGTGCTGTGCCTTAGCCAGCGCGTGCAGGTCATTTCCCGCTTCCCTGAAAGCCAGCACCAGGGTCAGCTTCGCCTCCGCCTCGGCGAGCCGCCCGAGCCGGAACAGCGCCTTTGCGTGATGATGCCTGAGAGTGGCGGCGAAGGACGGCGGGGAATCACTCTCGTATTTCTCCGCCGACTCGTACTCGGCCAGTGCCCCGAGGAAGTCACCGCGCCTGTAGTGCACCTGCCCCAGCGCCCGGTGCGCCCGCAGCCGGTCGCCCGCGAAGTCCTGACCTTCGGGAACGGGAAATCTGAGGCACTTGGCAAAGTATTCAGCGGCCGCGCTCAGCTCGCCGCTGCCGTAACAGGCTTCGCCGGAAACCAGGGCCGCCTGGGCTGCCACGGTCCAGTTCTTCTCGTGCTCAGCGGCCTTAAGTACCGCAGTGGCAAGCTGATGCACGCAGTCTCGATCGGCTGACCGGCGAAAGTCAGAAGCCCGGTCTATCAACGCGCCGCCTACCTCAGTCACCATGGCATCCAGGCCGTGACCTGCCGCCGCTCCGAGAACCGCGGCCACCCACCGAGCGTCGAACCTGGGGACAAGCCTGCGTTCCGCGTGCAAGTCGCCTGCCGACCGGACCAGCCCGGTGAGCAGTTCCGTCGTTTCCGCCGCCGACGGACGGCGCCAGACATGCGCTGCGGCACGGCGCAACTCGGGCGTGCTGACCGCGAACGTCGTGCCAGCGACACCGGGCTGTAGCTCGCCCATGACGCCGTGTCGCACCAGCAGGTCGTAAGCCTCACCGAAAGCCGACTCAGCCGCGCGGCCCGCCGGCAGCGAGTCGGGCGACGCCAGGGTGAAGGCGTGCTCCAGCGCCGACATGCGGACCGGGCTGCCGCTGAAGGCGGCAGCCCGGAGCAGCAGCCGCAGCGGAGGATCAGACTGCCAGCCTTCGACCAGGCGTACCCACCGCTCGTCGTCCTGCCCGCTCTCAAGCCAGCGCCTCATTGTTGCCAGCGGCACGTTAGCCCGGACTTGCGCGGCCGCGCCGGCCACGGTACCCGCGTAAACCGGTTCGTGATCGAACAGCATGCCGATGACCGCACTAACCTGGTCAGCCGCGATCTGGCCGTCGAGTAGCTGCCTGGCATCCTGCTCGCTCAGCGACGGCACCTGCGCGGTTACTGAGACCAGGGGATGGTCGAGCCGCAGGCTGGTGCCGAGCACGACCCGGACCTGCCCGCTCCGGCAGAGCCGGCCAAGTGCGCCTGGGGCATCGGGCCCGCCAGAGAACAAGGGGTCGGCGTCATCGACGCACAGCAGGACCCTCCGCGACCCGGCGGCCGCGGCGTCGATAACAGGGCTGGCCTCGGCACCGCTCGCCTGCACGACCTCACCAAACGCGAATGCCATCCGGCCGCTGATGGCGTGAAGCAAAGTCGAGACCCCCGATCCGGGAACGCCGTGCACATTGAACGCGCCAGGTGTATTGCCAAGGCAGTAGCCGGCAGCCGAGAGCAGGACTTCATGAAACGATCCGAGCGTCCTGGCGTGGCGAAGCCGACTCTGGTACGCGGCCATTCCCGTGACAACGCAAGAGCCGTCAGCCCGTGCAGGCAGCTTGCGTCGCCCAGGGAAGAGTACATAACCGAGATCGCCGAACCGCGCGGCGGCGCCCTTGGCCGCCAGGTCGAAGGCTGCGCCAATCTGAGCGCCTGAGGCGAGCCGATGGGAGAAATCCCCGGCAAACGCCGACGCGGAAGCGTTGCCGAGGTAGCCCTGGTGTCCGATAATCCACGACCCGCTGCTGGCCGCATGCAGGCGCCGCCCCAGCCGTTCTGTGTCACAGCCGTTCAGTACGACAAGCGCGGGCCAGTCCGGCGACAGCGCCTCGACCAGCGCGTCGCTGTCCGTCGGTATCGCGAGCCCGGCGAAGTCCTCAAGCAGCAGATGATGGTTGTCCGCGTGGGCGGCGATGTGCACGATATCGGCGCCTGTGCCAGGTATCCGCAGCACGGACGCGGGAACGATGACCTCGACTTCCGATTTCGCGCCGGAATTCCGCAGCGCCGCGACCATGCCGAGCACCTCGTCCTCGGCTTCCGGAGTATCAGCCTGGCCTAGCGGCGCCGGAGAGAGGATCGCCAGCCGCACCCCTCATCAACTCCCGCCATCCGGTGCCGCCCACCTGGACGCGTGAGTAGTCAGCATCTCGGTCAGCAGTTCACGGTTCGATCTGGTGAGCTCTACCGTCGGAATGCTGGCCCGCAATCCGCTGATCCACGGATCTTCGCTCAGCGAGACGGACGCCAGCAGCCGGGTGCGCGCAGCGATCAGCTCGCCGACTACTGCCCTGAACTCCGCGCAGGTCGCCTGCATGGCGCCTATTTCATCGACAACGATCAGGTCAGCCTTCCCCGCAACGGCCCTGAGATGAGGGCACACGATGTCACGCAGAAAATCGTGGCTCACTCCGAGGCGTGGTTCACCGTCGCTTTCCCTGAGCGTTCCGAACCTGATTTCGCTCTCTATATCCGGCGAGGCCAGCACTCCGCTGGCGCCTGAGCTGATCAGTCGCATCTCGAATCCGGCCCGCTTGCCATCACGGCGCATCTCACCGCTGATCACGCCGTCAATCAGCAAATCATCGCAATCGCGAGCGAGTCGCTCAAGGCAACTCGATTTCCCGACTCCAGGAGGTCCCGTGATGAAAATCGCCTGCTCGTCCATATCAGCCCCTCAGGCGGAAGGTTGGCAGCTCGGCACCCTGATCCCCGCCGGAAAGGGTCGGGCACTGGCTGCCATTCGTCTTCTGGAGCACCGTCCGTCGCACA
>Ga0335073_10004505_pt1 | contig 19464 bp, 11 predicted proteins | sample Lox_Sample_22_FD_207093 | JGI IMG/M metagenome (GOLD analysis project Ga0335073, IMG submission 207093) | Soil microbial communities from Loxahatchee National Wildlife Refuge, Florida, United States - Lox_Sample_2.2 | ecosystem: Environmental > Terrestrial > Soil > Wetlands | place: USA...
GCAGGATGCCCCGCAGGTCTGTCAATTTCACTTTGCTCGTGTCGTATTGTTTCTGAGGCTAAATTAGTATGAATTTTTTGCCAGGCTTCAAATAAAATCTTCGCGCAATGAGGGCGCGCTGACGCGGGTTCTCGCCGATCGGCGGGCCGGCACCGGCGTTTTATTTTGAATAAGTTCCGGAAAGGCTTGTCTATAATCCATAGACATTGTAATAAATTACCGTGCCGATTCATCTTCCACCGATAACCAGGCGACAGTTTTTAGTGCGGACCCTCACGGCAGCCGCGGGTTTGGCGCTCGCGCCTCGTCTTTTTGCAGCCGAAAAGCAAACAGACAACGATTTCTGGGCCCTCCTTTCGGACACGCACATCGCAGCCGACCGCAAACGCTTTGCCCATGGCTGCAACATGACCGATCACCTGGAAACTGTAACGCGGGATTTATTGGCCCAGCCCACCCTCGCCGCCGGAGTTTTTGTGACCGGCGATTGCGCCTACGATGACGGTGAGACCGGCGATTACGCGACCTTTGCAAATCTGCTGGGTCCCCTGGGCGCAAACGGAATGCCGCTGCATCTGACCTTGGGCAATCACGACAATCGCGAACGTTTTTGGGATGCCTTGACCGCGGAACGAACCGCGAAGCGTCCGCTGGAGGATAAGCAGGCGATGATGTTGCCTTCCAGGCGCGTGAATTGGTTCATGCTCGATTCGCTGGAACGGACGCGCTACACACCCGGCATGGTCGGCCCCGAACAATTGGACTGGCTGGCCGGCGCACTGGACGCCAATCCAGCGAAACCCGCGCTGGTGATGGTGCATCACGACCCCGGTCTTCTCGGCAAGGTGGGCGGATTGAGAGATACGAAGGCGCTGTTCAAAGTGATTCGGCCACGCAAACAGGTCAAAGCGGTCATCTACGGCCATACTCATGATTGGCACGTGCACGAGCACGATAGCGGCATTCACCTCATCAACCTGCCACCAACGGCTTATGTTTTCGAAGATGGCAAGCCCAGCGGTTGGGTTCGCGCCACCGTGGAAGATGACCGGATGCACATCGAATTGCGTTGCGTGGACCCAAAGCACCGGCTGAACGGGGAAACCAGGACGCTTAACTGGAGGGTGTAGAACTACATTACCGCAGGTTTCCAAACCTGCGAATCGCACGACCTCGCACGACCAGCAGATTGGAAATCGGCGATACAGGAGGTTTGGAAACCGGCGCTACGTGCGGCGATTCGGACGTTTCACGAAGAACGTCGAAAAATCCAGTGCGGCCTTTTAATCACCCAACACAGAAGATAGACCCAGATAACGCTGAGAATCGAGATCCAGAAGGCAGAGATGTCGCGCGCAGGCAGACCGTTACTAAAATTGAAATCCCTCCCTTGGATCATCGTGCTATACGAGATTTTGTTCGTGGCAAGCAGGGCGAGGGTGGGCGCCGTCGCCGGCGCGATATAGGCTCTTAACGATGTAAAGCGCACAGGGCGACTGGGGCGCGGTATAATCCACAAGTCCCTGGAACCATTGGAGTATTGAAAAATAACGAACCGCGCAGCGTTATGTTCGGCGACCATTTTTTGGGCATCCGCGACGGAAATTGTTCTATGATGCCACGGAGTAATAAAGCCAAGCAAAGCACAGGCTGCCATCAGTATCAGGACAACGGACAGGGCAACGACCCTGGGGCTCACACGCCAAAGAATGACCCCTGCGCCGCCGACCAGCGCAATCGTGCATAATAGTCCGACCACCCCGTTGGGAGGAATATTGTATCCAAAATCCCGCCCTTGGATGAGGGTATTATACTCAACTTTCTTTTCTTCCAGCAGTGAAAGCGTGGCAGCATCCGCCGGAGCGATGAACGAGGGAGGCTGCAACGGCCGGTTGATCCATAATTCCCTTGACCCGTTAGCATATTGGTACACTTCAAACTTTTCAAAAGGCGCACTTTTCGAGCCAGCGTCAGCAATCATGTTTTGCGCCTGTGCGCTGGAAATATTGTGGAACTGCGAGATCTTGATTGTGAGTAAACCCAGAATGCCTCCGACCAAAAGCATCACGAGCGCAATAGACGTGGCAAACGCCTTGAACGCCATTTTGGCAGCTCGTTCGTCCCGCTGAATTTCTGTTTTCGTTGTCCGGAGACTCAATTTCCACGGGCGTTGCATCAAAACTGTGCCGCCCAAGGCTGTGACGAAAATGGACAACATCGCCAGGAAATGCCAGGCCACTCCCGTTTGGACAAAGTCCCGGCCTTCGATCCTGGTTTGACATTTCACGCCGCCATTTGCCAGCAAAGCAAGAGTCGCGTCATCCGGTTTGGTAAAAAGCTCAAGGCGTCGGGCGTTTTCGGGTAGTTTGATCCATAATTGCTTCAATCCGCTTCTATATTCATCCAGTGTTATTTTGGCATCTTTGCGGGCGTTGATAATGACCTGGGCCTGGGCTGGAGGAATATCTTGAGTCGTCCACGCAGATTGAAACAATGCCGAAAAGAGCAGGCCGCCGGAAACAAAAGTTGGCAGGAGCATGCCCAATGTAAACCAAATGGCAAATCGCCTTTTATAGACCGGGCCAACGGGTTCATTTTTCGCGTCCGGATGACGCAAACAATGCCACCATTGCGCGATCCAAACGATTAAGGCTGTTAAAAATATCGGATAGAACAACGCCACTACCCAAGTAATTGGCGTGAGCCAGGTATGATACAAGTTCGGCACGGGAATCGATTCCAAAAGCAGCCACATGGGCAAAACAATTCCGAGAAAGGCCGACGCCAGAATACGCCAAAATTGAAGGGCATGATTAAATTCTTTGGTCGAACGCCGGAAGGAGCGGCCCATCATGTATCCAATACATGCGCCGGTGAAAATTAAAAATCCGACCAATGAAAAAAAGAAAAGCACGCTCGCGGTCAATACCACTCCCAGCGTGGCAAAGCTGGATAAGGCTTTGACCGTGGAGCCACCCTTGACAGCGACGCCGACGGTGGCCGCCCTGGCGGTTGTCACAACGAGCGGCAGCGCAGCCAGGACCCCCAGGGTGAAAGCTTTGTCCGGACGCGTCCGTTCCAGGGCGCCTTTCACGAATGCCAGGATTTGTTCCTGCAATAGCTTGCGTCCGCGGGAAAGGCGCTGGTGGACGGCATCCTCGCTTAGTTCAAGCGCCTGCGCCACAAACTCAATGGCTTGGTGTTCGCGATAGTACAGGACCAACGGTTCGCGGTAGATTTCCGGGATCCGTTCGATCGAATGCCAAAGAACCGCTTCCTCTTCGCGGCTTATAGTTTGCTCTATTGGCAATGGCTCCGGCGCCGCGATCTCGGAAATATTTTCAAGCGATTCGGCCCTGAGGCTCGGTTCCCGTCCCTGCCGGCGCAGCCAATTGTGCGTGAGATTCCGCGCGATGCCGCACAGCCAGGCGGATAATTTGGTTGGTTCGCGCAGGTCGGCCAAGTGCTTCCAGGCTGTGAGGAAGGTGTCCTGCGCCAGATCTTCGCTTTGGGTCAGGCTCCCAGTGGCGCTGTAGGCCAGCGAGCAAAGGAGGGATTGATACCGGGCAACAATTTGCCCAAACGCCTCCCGGTTCCCATCCAGGCTTTGCGCCACCAACTCAGCATCGGATTGACCAGCCATGGCTACCATCGCATTTGTATTCATAATACATATACGTGGCCGCTGAAGGGAACGACTGACAAACAATAATCAATCCCCGCTCCATTTATAGTCGTATCCATCCGGGGGGTCATAAAAAACAGCAAACAGATTGCCCGGATTATCCGAGTAGTAAATTCTGGTGTAGTTCACGTGGCCATCCACGAAACAAAGCACGTCTCTGGCGTCGGGGAACATGGGACATTGGCCCGGTCCAAGCTGGATGGGTTTTCGCGGTTGATGCCAGGAATACGGAATGAACGCCGCCGTTTCCCCCACCAATACGGTTTTGGCCGGCTGGCGTATCGAACCCAGCCGCTTCTGGGCGATTCCCCGCCACGACGCCTGTTGTGGGTTATCCGCCGTGTGAGCGTTGAAGCCGTTGAAGCTGTAGCTGGAGTAATCATAGCCGCGAAATTCATGCAAACCGCGGGAATAATTGGTCCAGACGTTGTAATAGCCGTTTGCGCCCCGCGCCATCTCATAGCAAAAGGTATCCGCCGGACAAGTGAAGATTCTGTCATTGGCCGATGATTTACCGCGCAATCCGACATAATTCTTCATCAGCTCTTTGTAAGCGATCCATGGCACCTTCCCTGCCGGGGATGAATCACTCGAATCATCGCAATACATGCGAATGCCTACGCCGATTTGTCTGAGATTATTCGCGCAAACCGTCCGTTCTGCCCTGCCCTTCGCGTCGTTTAGCGCCGGAAACAACAGCCCGGCAACGATCGCAATGACGGCGATCACAACAAGCAATTCCACCAACGTAAAGGCATTTTTCATTTCAATTGGCAGCAATCGGCGGTCGGTAACGAAATTTGATCGGAAAGGTGCCGTTTGGCGGAATCATTCGGTCAAACGTCAACTCGGTATGCCCGCCGCTGGTCGTCGCCGCCATTTCCTGATTTATCTCCAGTAACGTCGCGCCTGGCGGCAGTCGCCATACATAAACAACGTGCGCTTCAGTGACATTGCCGACGTTAGCGGCCATGCCGGCCTCGTATTCGCCAGCCGAGTTTTTCTTGAAAAAGTTTTTCATACCGAATTCAATTGTATAGGAAATAGTTCCTCCAGGAGGAATCGGCTTGGCCAGCGTCACGAAAACCCCGCCTTGCGGCCGCCTGCTGATTTTCAGCGATTTGCCTGATTCATCGAGTGCACGCCGGACGTCCCCAATATTAACGTCGTTGACGTTGTCAACGCCGATGGCCCGGGAAGTAGTGTTTGTTTCATCTACTGTGCATTGGGCCAGGATGGTACTATCCGGTTGAATGTCTGCGGTGACCTTAAGCCCAATGAGTGACAAACCTGTTGCGGGTTCCGGGTTTGCCCGATACGGGGGGAAGGATTTAATTCCGACGATTGTGATTAATATTACGGCAAGAACAATCGCCGCAACAATGGTTGTCTTGGTGGCCCTGGTCATAACTCACCTGGTCTTCCAATCAAGGTCGTTATTTAATCGACAATACGACTATCGGCTATCCCGGATTTGCCGCTCTCCTTCGTTTGCCCGTCCTCGAACATTTTTTGCCAATGCCAGCTCTATGGTTTAAGGACAACCGCGGAGCGGCCCATACCGCCGGTTGTCACTCAACGCTTCAACGTTTGCCTCAAGTGGCAAGCTCCCTGCTTAAAGATCCTTAAAATCTCTTGGGCCCAGTCGACGAACAGTGGAACAACTCAAATGCTCAGGAAATCCTCGGATTTTCAGGGCACTTGAAAAAATTCGCGTCGCTGACGAGGCCAAAGTTAATTGTCTCAAAATGTCCAACAGGAGCAAAATGCAACCGGCGAAACGGTTGCTCGAACATTACGGGCACGGCGGTTTTTTTGATGAAATGGTAGACCAGCAAGGGCAGGTGCGCCCGCACTACCAGCAATTCAAGGAATTATTTCAGACGTTGACAAGGAAGGAATTCGAGAATAAACGACAATCTGTTGATCTCGCTTTCCTGCGCCAGGGCATCACGTTCAACGTGTACGGGGATTCGGCGGGTGCGGAAAAGATTTTTCCGTTTGACCTGTTGCCTCGAATCATTCCCGCAACCGAATGGGAAATGATCGAGCGCGGCCTGGTCCAGCGTATCACCGCCCTCAATCTCTTCCTGCACGACATTTATCACGAACAAAAAATTCTAAAGGATGGCATCATTCCGCCGTTTTACGTGCTTTCCGGCAGGCATTTCCGCCGCGAATTTGTGAATTTCAACGTGCCCAGGGACATTTACATTCACATTTGCGGTACCGATTTAATCCGGGATGACAAAGGAAATTACCTCGTACTCGAAGACAATGGACGGTGCCCCAGCGGCGTCAGTTATGTGCTGGAAAACCGGCGCTCCATGAAACGGACCTTCCCGGTCATGTTCGAGCGGGCCGGCGTGCGGCCCGTCGAACATTATCCACAGGAACTGCTCAAGATGCTCCAATACATCGCGCCCTCGGGCGCAACCGCGCCGACCGTGGTATTGCTGACGCCGGGCTGTTACAATTCCGCTTATTTCGAACACACCTATCTCGCGCGGCAAATGGGAATCGAAATTGTCGAGGGCCGCGACCTGCTGGTGCGCGACGCCCGCGTCTTCATGCGCACGACGAAGGGACTTCAGCCCGTCAACGTCATTTACCGGCGCATTGACGATGACTTTCTGGACCCCACAGTTTTCCGCCGCGATTCAATGCTCGGCGTCCCGGGGATTGTGCAGGCGTATCGCGCCGGAAATGTTTCCCTCGCCAATTCCATCGGCACCGGCATTGCCGATGACAAGGTCATGTATTATTTCGTGCCGCGCATGATCAAATACTATTTGGACCAGGACCCGATCATTTCCAATGTTCCAACGTATTTGGCCAGCGAAGAAGCGGACAAAACATATATCCTGGAAAATCTCGGCAAACTGGTCGTCAAAGCCGCCAACGAGTCCGGCGGCTACGGCATGCTGATGGGACCCAGGTCCACGAAATCGCAAATCGAGGATTTTCGCAAAAAAATCCAGGCCGACCCGCGTAATTTTATCGCGCAGCCCATGATTTCACTTTCGCGCCATCCGACGCGCGTCGATGGCGAGACCTATTTTGAGGGGCGCCACGTGGATTTGCGGCCGTACATCATTTATGGCGAAAAAATCGTAGTCGCGCCGGGCGGGCTTACCCGTGTGGCCTTGCGCAAAGGTTCGCTGGTCGTCAATTCATCCCAGGGTGGCGGCAGCAAAGATACGTGGGTACTGTATGGAGATCGCTGACCCGATATGTTAAGCCGTGTTGCCAATTCGCTGTACTGGATGTGGCGTTACATCGAGCGCGCCGAAAACATCGCCCGCATTGTGGACGTCAATTTGCAGTTGCTCCTGGATTTTCGCAATTTGAACGAGGAACGCCTGGCATTGTATTGGCTGCCTATCGTCCAAACGACCGGCGATGAAAAACAATTCTTTCAGCTCCATAAAAAGGCGACGGGAAACGCAGTGACCGAATTTCTCGTTTTCCAAATGGAAAATCCCAACTCGATCGTTTCTTCAATTTGCCAGGCTCGCGAAAATGCGCGAATGGTCCGGGACCAGATTACCATCGAATTTTGGGAGGAATTGAACCGGCTGTATTGGTTTGTAAAAACGCCCCAGGCGCGAAAAGTCTGGAACGAGAGTCCGAGCGAATTTTTCCAGCAGATCAAGAACGGCTCCCTCCTGCTTAACGGCTTGAGTTACGCAACACTCATCCACAACGAAGGCTGGTGGTTTTCGAAAGTGGGCGAGTTCATCGAGCGCGCGGACAAGACGTCGCGGATTCTGGACGTACGCTTCCAACCATCCCCGGAAGGCGCTCCGGCAAGGAACGGCGACAACACGAATGAAACCGATGTCCTCGAATGGTCCGCTATCCTGCGCTCCTGCAGCGCCTGGGACGCCTACAAATCCATCTGCGGCGCCGAAGTGAATCCCCACCTGGTGGCCGAATTTCTACTGCTCAACGTGGATTTTCCCCGTTCGGTCCGCTTCTGCGCGGGTGAACTGAACTACGCCCTGCGGCGCATTTCCGGCGTTGCCGAGGGCCGCTTTTGCAACAGCGCCGAAAAGCTTGCCGGCCGGCTTGTCGCCGAACTGCAATTCAGCACCGTGGAGGAGATCTTCGAAACCGGCTTGCACGGGTACCTCGACCAACTGCAGACGAAATTGAATAACATCGGAAACGCGATGTTTGATGCTTACATTTTCCAAAAATTTGATAATCTGGAGGACGAGATCATGGTACAACAGGAAGAACAGCAACAACAATTTGCATCCCAGACATCAAACGAATGAGTCCTCCAGCCAATTTAATCCCGTATATCAATGTTAAACTTTCCCTGCTTGGTTTTCCGCCCGTCGAGACGGCGGACACGGCGGGATTGAACGACATTTTCTCGACTTTGGTCGCGCAGTATCGCGAAAAGGAGCGTTTGCTGGCCAACCACCTTTGCCCGGTGGACCAGCGCATCCAAACATTCCTGTTTGATTATTTGCAGGATTCGCCCGTGGCCAAACTCCCGCTGCGCACGCTCACGCTGGATCACCCGGGCATGGCCCGGCTATTGTCACTGCCGGCCGATCGCGACCAGTTTAGTTCCGAAATCATCAATTCCTATCGCGCAGCCAACGGTGTCCTCCACAACCCCAAAAGCGACCGCCGCACAACCCAGGGTATCTTTCACGTCACCGAAGGCGGCCTCCCCATTCCCGACGACAAATCGGCCGTCCCGAAAAAGGTCTTTGGCAAAATGCTCGCCCTGGCGTTCGACGCCCCGCGTGACGTCATGCGCCTTCCATTCACAGCAGGGCAAAAGCAGCCGGCCGAATGTTTCGTTTCATTGTTGATCCGGCCCATTGTCTGCCCGGAAGTCCCCGGATTCACGCAGGAAAAAACAATGGAAGTGCGGTTTTTCGCCCCCGGAAATCTCGTGAGCAATTTGGATTTCATCGAAAACATATTCGGCAATGGCGGCGATCCATTGCTCCCGGAAAATGACGCCGCGCTGGATTCCGAACATTGGACCGGCCACACCGGCTGCGTCGTCCTGGCGCCCCATTTGATTTACGTCACCAAGAAGAATGTCGGCCTGCCTCATTGGGACCAGGCCAATGAACGCCAGCGCCGTGACGGAATGTGCTGGCGCGACGAAAACGAATTGTACAACAATGGCGGCGCTTTCAAACTCACCTGCCGGGACGAAACCGGCGTCATTGTCACTATCATCGCGGACAATTACTACGGTTACTGCAAAAAGGAAGTGAAGACCCAGATCAGTTACGCCGCGAATCTTATGGGAAATTCCGAAGAGGAACACGCCGGCGGAGCGCTCGTCTTCCGAAGCTACGACCTGGGCGAAGAGTTCAGCGGCGACGCGCATATCAAGCGCATGGGGCATTCATTCACTGAATTGACCTCGCTGTATGGCGAATTGATGGACATCAAGCCGGAGGGCTACGCGATCGATAAAAAATATCCGGACATCATTTACATTCCCGAAACGTCGCACTTTGACCTGCACAAACAAAAGGTTTTGTGGGACGGCGGCGAAATCAAGTTGCAGCCGGACAAAACCTACGTCCGTCCCTCAGGCTACAAAGTCCGAATGGAAAAACCGCCCGGCCCAAACCGCCTGTGGCGCCTGGTCGGAATTGTCCCGGAAGGAACGTTTTGCCATAAGCCGTGCACGGTCTCGGGCGGCGGCAAATCGGAGATATCAAAGCCCATTACCGACGCCATTTTGACAGGGCCTGTGTTTGTGGCCAATTTCAAGGCGGACTTTGACCGCGTGGCCGAGCTCATTCATTGGAATTACAAGGACCGTTTTGTTCATCGCCAGCAAAGCGAATCGCGCCCGATTCTTTCTCCGGAACGCTCGCTGGGCTCGGTCATCAAATTGCTCACGCAGGACACACGCGAGTACAAGCCCCAATACAACGACTGGCTCGAATCCATTCCCCAATACATCAAAGAGCTCGTCTTCGTCGTGAAACGGTATTTCAAGCCCGAATGGGGCGACAATTGGCGGGAACATTTCAGCGTGGACATCATCAACGGCATTCCGGGCAACGAACTCAAAATTGACAACCGCAAAATCGTCACCACGTACCTCCGCGTGGGCTTCGATTCGGACGGCCTGTGGCGGACCTTCGGATTGCGCAAGGATTTTCATCCGTCCGTCAAAATTCAAATGGAAGATGACATCTCCGCGTCCACGACTGTGCCGCTTTCGCCGGACTCGTCGCTCAAGTTTGTCAAAAACTGCGAATCGAAATTGTTCCAGCGTCCGGATGACGCCATCCACCGCGGTTATGACAAACAGTCCGAATCCGATTTCGCCCAGCACGACAATTTCTTTTCCAATTACGAGCCGCTGCCGCAAAAATTCGCGAAGGAACTCATCGAGGATGCCATCAGCTTCTATGAATTCACCGAACCGATGCAACGCATGATTCGGGAAACGGCAAAAAATGGTTCGCCTGACTTCTTTGTGTCCACGGCCCACCCCAGGCTCGTCGGCGGCAAGCCGACCAAAAATCCCCGCTACCTCCAAAAAAGGCCGGACCTGGTCAATCCCCGTGAAAGCTATCTCGCCGAAATGTCGGCGCGTATGCGCCGCCGGGCGCCCGTCGGACAACCGGTGCGCACGCCCGTGGATGTCATTCTGCCGGGCCGCCGCAACAATCCGCCCGAAACGGGCATCCGCTCCCTCGCCTGTTACAATCCCATTCATTACATGGAATTGCCGGAGCTGTTCATGGAGTTCATTTGCAGCATGACTGGCAAATCGCCCTCGACCACAGGCGCAGGCTCGGAAGGCGCCCTCACAAAAGGTCCCTTCAACGCCCTGCCCCCAATCCTGGATTTGAACAGCGCCCTCGTTTCATGGCTGCTCTCCAGGCATAGCGGATTTGTGACCGCAGCCGGCTACATTGGGCCAAAGTGCCGCGTGGACCATGACATCAGTTTGATCGTGCCGGAAGTCTTCTGCCGCATGGAACCCGACGAACGCGACCCGAAGTTTCTCATCGCCAACCACTACCTCGATAAGCTCGAGGACTTTGAATACAACGGAAAAAAGGTCCTGCTCTCACGGCTGGGCTGGCGCATTAATATTCGGTTTGTCCATGCCTTCTTTGGACGCGTCTTTAATCATCCGCACACCGTTTTCACGCCCGAAATGTTGCAGCCGGAATTGCAGGACATGGCCATTTTCGCCGACGGCCTTGCCAATGTCGTCGAGACGCAAAAGCGCGTCGCGAAAATGTATTTTGACGACGGCAGCGTCAGCAATGCCTGTCCGCCGTTGAAGGCGCTGCTGCACATCATGCTCCATGATCAATGGGAAGGGAAAACCCTCGAAAGCCCGGAGTTCCGGAAATTGTTCACGCGCGAATATCTTTTGGAGTCCGATTGGTACGCGGCCCGGCTCGCGGCCAAACAGAAAGTGGACCGCAACCTTTGGATGCGGCACGTGGATTATTTGGACAAGTTTCTCAAGCGGACGAGCCACGCCGAAGAAGCCGCCCGCCTCAATATCGCCGACCGCCTCAAGCGCGCCCGCCAAACGCTCGATGAGGTCTCCGCTCCCGGTTATCTGCAAAAATTACGCGGTATGACGGGCGTCGAGCCCATAGAAACGTATTTGTAACGACCACCCATGTCCATCCACGTCGCGCTTCATCATAAAACACATTATAAGTACGACCGTCGAGTGGGCCTGGGGCCGCAAATTGTTCGCCTGCGCCCGGCGCCGCATTCACGCACGCGCATCCTGAGCTATTCCCTGCGGGTCGAACCCAAAAAACATTTCATCAATTGGCAGCAGGACCCGCAGTCCAATTACCTGGCGCGCCTGGTGTTTCCGGAACAAACCACAGAATTTGGCGTGACCGTGGATTTGGTCGCGGAAATGGCCGTCTTCAATCCCTTTGATTTTTTCCTCGAGCCTGAGGCGGAAAAGTTTCCATTTGAATATGACGCCGCCATGGACCACGAATTGGAGCCGTTTCAGGCTAAATGCTGGCTGACCCCGAAATTTACAAAATACCTGAAAGCCATCCGCTCCGATTTGCTCGGCGTCACAACACTGCGCGCGGCTAAAGGTAAGAAGAGCGCGGCAAAAAAGGCCGCCGATTTTTCCCCGCCCCGCACAATCGATTTTCTGGTGGCCATTAACCAGCGGCTTTGGAAGGACATCCAGTATTTGATCCGCCTTGAGCCGGGCGTTCAAACACCCGAGCAAACGCTGACGAAAATGAGCGGTTCATGCCGCGACTCGGCCTGGCTTCTTTGCCAGCTTTTGCGCCATTGCGGCCTCGCGGCGCGTTTTGTCAGCGGCTATTTGATTCAGCTCAAGGCGGATGTAAAAGCGCTCGATGGCCCCAGCGGCGCCGAAAAGGATTTCACCGACTTGCACGCCTGGTGCGAAGTGTATTTGCCCGGCGCGGGCTGGATCGGGCTGGACCCGACTTCCGGCCTGCTCGCCGGCGAAGGCCACATTCCACTGGCCTGCACGCCTGATCCGCAAAGCGCCGCGCCCATCACCGGCGCAGTGGACGAGTGCAAGAGTGATTTTAGTTTCGACATGGCCGTGACGCGCATTTACGAATCGCCGCGCGTCACCCTGCCCTATTCCGACGAGCAATGGAAACGTATCGAGTCGCTCGGCCACGCCATTGACGCCGACCTGCAACGCGCCGATGCGCGCCTGACGATGGGCGGCGAGCCCACGTTTATTTCGATCGATGATCCCGACGGCCCGGAATGGAATTTTACTGCCATTTCTCAAAAGAAAAGGATCCTGTCCGGAGAACTCATTAAAAGATTACGCAAACGGTTCGCGCCCGGCTCGCTCCTCCACTACGGCCAGGGCAAATGGTATCCCGGCGAACAACTTCCGCGCTGGGCCCTGGCGTGCTATTGGCGCAAGGACGGTGTGCCCATTTGGAAAGACGACTCGCTCATTGCCGATGAATCGAAGGATTACGGTCACGGCGCAAAGGACGCCAAAGAATTATTGACCCGCATCTCGAGGATTGTGGGCGCCGATCCGAAATACATGGTACCCGCATACGAAGACGCGTTTTATTACGCCTGGAAGGAACGCCGCCTGCCGTCCAATGTCACGCCGGAAAAATCGAACCTGAAGGATAAGCTCGAGCGCGAGCGCATTGCAAAAATTTTTCAAAAGGGCCTCGGTGAAGTCGTCGGCTATGCCTTGCCCATCAAACGCGCGTCGTATGGCAATCAATCAGGTTGGATGTCTGGCGCATGGTTTCTGCGGGACGATGACACGCTGTGGCTCATTCCGGGCGACTCTCCCATGGGCTTGCGATTGCCGCTCGACTCGATTCCGTGGGTTTCAGAACGTGATTATCCCTTGGTAGTGCAACAGGACCCGTCAAACCCGAAACTGCCTGAATTGCCAAAGGAATTTCCGTATCGCACCCGAAAGCCCGAGACCACAGGGCAACGATTTCTCCGAGGCCAGGGCGAACCAGTGCCGGTCGGCTACGGTCCCGGACAACGCGCGCAACAGCCGGGCGAGCCACCGGAACCGCCGCCTGTATTGCCGCCATTGCCGCCAGACTTCGACCCGAGCCGTCGGCCCATGCAGGGTGAATCCGCGTCGTCGATAATTCGCACAGCATTATGTGTCGAGCCGCGTGACGGGCGCCTGCACGTTTTCATGCCTCCGGTTGCCGCCACAGAGGATTATTTGGATTTAATCGCAGGCATCGAAACTGCCGTTACGGAAATGGGCACGCCGATCATCATTGAAGGCGACACGCCGCCACGCGATCCGCGCGTGAACAAACTTGCCGTCACTCCCGATCCCGGCGTCATCGAAGTCAATTTGCATCCCAGCAAAAGCTGGGACGAACTCGTGGAGCGCACCACCGTGCTCTACGAAGAGGCGCGGCAGACCCGATTGGGCACGGAAAAATTCATGATCGATGGACGCCATACCGGCACAGGCGGCGGCAATCACATTATCATCGGTGGCGAATCCACTCAGAATTCGCCGATTTTGCGCCGGCCGGATTTGTTGCGCTCGCTCATCGCGTATTGGCAGAACCATCCTTCGTTGAGTTTTCTGTTTAGCACGCTGTTCATCGGCCCAACCTCGCAGGCGCCGCGCATTGACGAAGCCAGAAATGATTCGCTCTACGAACTTGAAGTCGCATTCAAGGAATTGGACCGTAATTTGGGCACTTTCAAATACACGCCGCCGTGGCTGTCCGATCGCTTGTTCCGCAACCTGCTCATAGATTCGAGCGGCAACACGCATCGCGCCGAATTTTCAATTGATAAACTCTACGCTCCGGAAAGCGCGAGCGGACGGCTCGGCCTGGTGGAGATGCGTGCGTTTGAAATGCCGCCCCATTCCCGCATGAGCCTCGCGCAACACCTGCTCCTGCGCGGCCTCGTCTCAAAGTTTTGGACGGAGCCTTACAAAAATAATCTCGTGCGCTGGGGCACGGACATCCATGACCGCTGGATGCTTCCGCATTTTTGCGAAACCGATTTTCGCGACGTCATTCGTGATTTGCGCGAGGGCGGCTATCCTTTCGAATTCGAATGGTTCGCGCCGCACTTTGAATTTCGTTTCCCGTTCATCGGCGACTTAAATCAGCGCGATTTGCAGATCGAGCTTCGGACGGCCCTCGAACCCTGGCACGTGCTGGGCGAGGAATCGGCCGGGGGTGGCACGGTGCGTTACGTGGACAGTTCGCTGGAACGGCTGCAGGTTATGGCGCGGGGGTTCACCGGCGACCGATTTGCTGTGACCGTTGGCGGCCATCGCCTGCCGCTGCACCCCACCGGCACTAACGGCGAATTTGTAGCCGGCGTTCGTTACCGCGCGTGGCAACCGCCCGAATGTCTGCAACCAACCATCGGCGTGCACACTCCGCTGGTCTTCGACGTCGTGGACACGTGGAACAACCGCAGCATCGGCGGGTGTACCTATCACGTGGCGCACCCGGGCGGCCGCAACTACGACACATTCCCGGTCAACAGCTACGAAGCCGAAGCGCGCCGCCTCTCCCGATTCTTCCGCCACGGCCACACGACCGGAAAAATTTCAACACGCCCCGTAAAATTGAATCCCGAATTTCCCTTCACTCTCGATTTGAGAAATGTGTGACGTATTCGCAATAAAGAAGCATGCGCCCGTCTTGGGTCCCTTGAGTCGTTTGCGTCCCTTCCGATCATTTACCGGTCGCGCCACCAACCGCTTAAAACGCCCGCCTCGTAGCGCAGGCGTCCCGCCTGCGGGTTCACGCACCGTCCCGGTGCATGTTCCTCGACTGGCCGCCAGACGGCGCCTATGACCTCCACCGGGCAGCAAAAAAATTTCCCCCTGCTGGAAAAATACTCCCGCAGCGAATCTGCATTCGACGAGTTCGTGTCCGCCAAAGGCGCTGTGCGGCCGCATTACGCAAAATTGTTCGAGACATTGGAACATCTCGGGGAAGCCGAACTCAAACGCCGCCGCGAAAGTTGTTTTCAGCTCATCCATGAACAGGGCATTTATTACAATGTCTATGGCGATCCGCGCGGCATGGAACGGCCCTGGCAAATGGACCCAATTCCCCTGGTCCTTGATCCGGAGGAATGGCGCGCGCTCGAAGCCGGGCTTGTTCAGCGCGCGACGTTGCTCAACAAAATTCTCGCCGACTGCTATACGCAGCAGGAACTCATTCGCTCGCGCTGGCTTGCCCCCGCGCTGGTCTTCGCGCAACCCGATTTCCTGCGCCCCTGCCACGGCATCCGCGTTCCAAAGGACATCTATCTGCATTTCTACGCGGCTGATATCGCGCGCTCGCCGGACGGCCGCTGGTGGGTCGTCTCCGACCGCACACAAATTCCTACCGGCGCCGGCTATGCCCTCGCAAATCGCCTCGTCACATCGCGCATTTTTCCCGAATCCTTCCGCGAAAACAATGTTCAGCGCCTCGCCGGCTTTTTTCGCGACGTACAGGACTCGCTCGAACAAATTTCACATCGCCGCGATACTCCGCGCATCGTCATGCTGACGCCAGGTCCGCACAACGAAACCTACTTTGAACAAACATATCTCGCGCGTTACCTCGGCTACATGCTCGTGGAAGGCCAGGACCTGACCGTCCGCGATAACTTCGTTTTTCTCAAAACGCTCAACGGCCTTGAGCGCGTGGACGTCATCCTGCGTCGCGTGGACGATAATTTTTGCGATCCGCTCGAATTGCGAAACGATTCCATGCTCGGCGTGCCGGGATTGATTGAGGCAGTCAGGGCGGGAAACGTCGTCGTCGCCAACGCGCCGGGGAGCGGCCTGGTGCAAAGCGGGGCGTTCATGGCGTTTTTACCGGGCCTCTGCGCCCACATTCTCGGCGAGGAATTGAAATTACCCTCGGTCGCCACCTGGTGGTGCGGGCAGGAATCGGCGCGCAAGTTTGTCCTGGAACATTTGGACACGCTCACAGTCAAGCCCGCGTTTGAAGCCGGCCAATTGAATCTGGCGCCGGAAGAACTCAAAAAGCGCATCGAGTTCGACCCCGACCTCTTTGTCGCCCAGGAACACGTTGAACTCTCAAATGCCCCATCGCTCGACGGCAAATTGCTCCCCCGCCCTTTTGTGCTGCGTGTGTTTCTGGTCGCCCGCCCGGGCGGAGGTTACAGCGTCATGCCAGGCGGCCTTGCCCGCGTTTCTCCGGACCCCGGCGGCAAATTTATTTCTATGCAGCACGGCGGCGGCAGCAAGGACGCCTGGGTGATTTCCGATATGCCGGTCGAAGAAACCACACTGCTCCACAAGGCCGGCGTAACCTTTGAATTGCGGCGCACCGGCAATAATTTGCCCTCACGCCTCGCGGACAATTTCTTTTGGCTCGGCCGCTATTCGGAACGGGCCGACGCCACGGCGCGATTGCTCCGGACCGCGTTGCGCCGGTTCAATCCTGAAGGGACCGGCGGCGCCCTCCCTGCGCTCGTCCCGCTGTTCCGCACGCTCGAAACCCAGGGCCAGTTGCCGGCCATCGTCGAGAATGCCGAATTGAGCCAGAATCCGGAAGCTTTGGAAGCCGAGTTGCTTGCGGCAATTTTCGATCCTGCGGCCGCCGGAAGTTTGTGCGGCATCGTTGGCGACTTGTTCCGCCTCGCCGCGCAAGTACGCGACCGCACCTCCAGCGACCTCTGGCGGGTCATCAACAAACTAAACGACCGCTTCACGCTCGTCCGCGGATTCGTGGCGCAGGCGTCCGCGCCTGCGAGTTCTGGCGGCGTCTCGCCGCCAGTTCCGCCTGCCACCTCCAAAGCGATGGGATACTCACAGGCCCGCGACGGTGAGGAAGCGGTCATGCTTGCCGGCGATGCTATCCGGGTTTTGGACGACATTTTAGACGGCGTGGCTGCCTTTCACGGGCTGGCGCGGGAAAATATGACACGCGCGCAGGCATGGCGATTCATTGACATGGGCCTGCGCATCGAACGGGCGCTCTATCTTTGCACGCTTCTCAATTCCGTGCTCGCCGCGCCGGACGCCGAGAACCACAGCCTGCTCGAAGCCGTCCTCGAAGTCGCCGACAGTTCCATCACTTATCGCTCGCGCTATAACCTCCTCCCCCAATTGGCCGCGGTCGCCGATTTAATTCTGCTCGATGACCGAAATCCTCGCGCTGTTTTGTTCCAAATTCATCAACTCGCCAAGCACTTCGAGCGGCTGCCCCAGGAACGCAACTCCGCCGGACGCGAAATCCTGAACAACTGCCGGGGCCGCCTCGAACGCGGCGATACTCGCGAGCTCGCCGGCTGGATCCAGAGCCCAGACCGTGACGGTGTGGGTTCGACTCTGCCCGGCAGCAAAACCGGCCGCCTTATCCAGCAAACCCTCCGCGATTTGCCAAAGCTGTCCGACGCCATCGCCGCGAGCTACTTTGCTCATTCAGCGATTTCCCGCACCGGCCGGGAATGACAATGAACTACGCCATCACTCATCGGACCACTTACGAATACACCGCGCCGGTCGCCGTGTCGCATCACGTCGCCCGGCTCGAACCGCGCGAGACAGCCGCCCAAATGCCGGAAAATTTTTCCCTTAAAATTCTTCCGCAACCGGTCCTGCGCAAAGTGCGCTCGGATTATTTCGGCAATTACGTCTGTTTTTTCAGCGTCCAGGAGATTCACCGCCGCCTCGACATCGTGGCGTCCAGCCGCGTTCAAGTGCGCCGCCAGGAACCCCAGCCGCCCGGCCAATCGCCGGCCTGGGAAGAAGTGGGTCAGCTCTTTCGCGATCCCGTAGCGCCCGAAGTTATTTCGCCATTTCAATTTGTGTTCGATTCGCCGCACGTGCGCGCGTCGCTGGAATTGGCCGATTACGCCCGTGAAAGTTTTGCCGCGGGCAGGCCGTTGCTGGATGGCGCGCTGGATTTGACACGCCGCATTTTCACGGATTTTAAATATGACTCCAAAGCAACGACCATTGTGACGCCGTTGGAGGAAGTGCTGGAAAAACGGCGGGGTGTCTGCCAGGACTTCGCCCATTTGAGCATCGCCTGCCTTCGTTCGCTCGGCCTGCCCGCCCGATATGTCAGCGGCTATTTGCGAACCCGCCCGCCCGAAGGCAAGGATAAGCTCGTGGGCACCGACGCTTCGCACGCCTGGTTTTCCGTATTCTGCCCGCGCAATGGCTGGAAGGATTTCGACCCCACAAACAACCTGCAGGTGTCCGAGGAACACATCACTGTCGCCTATGGCCGCGACTTCAGCGATGTCAGCCCCGTGGCCGGCATCCTCACCGGCGGCGGCCAGCACGAAGTCAAAGTCTCCGTAGACGTCGAAGAACTCAGAAGCTAATCATTCTCATCCTCATCGCCATCCTCAAACCCAACAATGAAATGGGAAATCATCCACCGTACTGAATATGCGTACGCTCTGCCGGTCTCAGAAAGTTTCAACGAAGTCCGCTTGCACCCTGTTTCTGACGAATGGCAGCACGTAAACGATTTCCTTTTAAAAGTATTGCCCGCAACCCGCCTCCGCCATCACCGCGATTTTTATTCCAACATCGTCCATCACTTCGAAATTCCTGAACCGCACACGACTTTGCTCGTCGAAAGCCTGTTGCACGTGACCACCCGTCCGCGCCCGCCGCTGCCGGATTCAGAAACGCCCTTTCCTCTCTCTCGCATCACCGAAGCGGCCCGCGAACCGCGCATCTTTGATTTTTTGCAAGAGAGCCGTTTCGTGGATTTGTCTCCGGAAACATGGCGTCTGGCCCTCGATGCCGCTGCCGAGGCTGCCGACACCTGGCAAGCCGCCCTGGCAATCATGCGGTTCGCCCACGCCCGCATTAAATATGAGCCAAAATCCACGCACGTTCACACCCACATGAGCGACGTCCTGCGTGACAAGCGCGGCGTTTGCCAGGACTTTGCCCATGTCATGATCGGCCTCTGCCGTGCGCTCAAAATTCCTGCGCTCTACGTCAGCGGCTATCTCGCCACGGAAATTGCCAGCGCCACTCATGCCTGGATGGAAGTCCTGATTCCGGGCATCGGCTGGCGCGGCCTCGACCCAACCCACAACCGTCAAATCGACGACAACTACATCAAAATCGCCGTCGGCCGCGATTACGCCGATGTCCCGCCCGTGACCGGAAATTATAAAGGCACGAAAGACCGGAAGATGGAAGTCAGCGTGAAAATTAAACCGGTGTGACGCAGCAGCGGACATGAGTCCGCTCTGACTATCGGCAGGTGGCGCTGCCACTCGCGGAACAATCGCTCGGCTCAGAAGCAACAGCA
>Ga0335073_10004506_pt1 | contig 19463 bp, 17 predicted proteins | sample Lox_Sample_22_FD_207093 | JGI IMG/M metagenome (GOLD analysis project Ga0335073, IMG submission 207093) | Soil microbial communities from Loxahatchee National Wildlife Refuge, Florida, United States - Lox_Sample_2.2 | ecosystem: Environmental > Terrestrial > Soil > Wetlands | place: USA...
ACTGAAGAAGGCGGTCTTTCAGCTCATTATCAACTCCGATATGTTCCTTGATAAGCCATTCAATCCATTTCATAAAGACATCATCCTTGGCCTTCTTCCATATCTCCAAGGTAGTTTGCTGATTTCTGTAGACGTCAAAGTTAAGCGGTCGCTCAAAGGGACCTAGGAGCTCTGCAGGTGGTGCCATGTCAACCTCTGTCTTTGCGCCAAAAAGTAGCCAGAGACATAGTAAGCCGAAAGAATACATGTCCATCTTTTTGGCTTGGTCGAGGAAAAATGCTCTGTTGTGGTGTTCCGGAGCATTCCAGGGCCGTGATATTGGAAACAGGATGCGCTGGTCTCCTGTTCTAGACCACGTTGAGAAGCCGAAGTCAGCTACCTTAGCGCAATATTTCCTTTCGACTGGAGCCCCTTCATCGTCCTGAGAGTTGAAAACAAGGATATTGTGCGGTTTGATGTCTCCATGAGTAATATCTGTTGGAGTCTTGTCAGGCCTGCTTTAGCGGTACTACTGAACATTCACCCCTGTGTAATAAGAAAACACAGAGCTGGGTACGAACTCACTGTTTGCGTGCATGTCCCTGAGTGCTATACATATTTGCACACACAGGTCCAATCGGTCAGCAATAGACATTTCAAGGTCTCGCCCCGACCTAGCAAATCGATACAGATCGCCGCGATGGGATTTGGTGTACACTAAGGTGGGCCGTACCCGATCGTCCTCTGGGATATCCAGCACACTCCAACCAAATCTACAATATACGGGTGTTCTTTGATTGTAGGTTGGCTATGTACAATGAGCTCATTGATGACTTCTCGAAACGGTATCACCCGGTCCGTGCCTGATGAATCACTGAAGCGCTTGAACGCAAAGCTGGTCTGATCATTGATGAGAGACTGATCCACTCTAGCTTGTCCACCCTCGCCCAGAGGGTCAAGTGCGGTCTGCCAGGCGATCGGTAGTATTGATATGCGAAGCCTTTGGATCAGGGCAAGGAGCGGAATGAAGTCATGTTCCTCGAGGCCTGACGTGAACTCGGCCAGGTGCGCGCTTTGGGTAAACTCGGTGATGAATGAAGGCCAGGTCTTTGGCATGGTGTGTACAAGGTTGATTGGCGTTTCTTCAAATTTTGAACATTTTCAGCTCATGAAGGCGAAGGAGTAATGTGGACTTGTTTAAGCAAAACGGACTGAACTCGCTGATTGCTTGCATCTCACTCTTCATCACTAATCCAAAGTGGGATGAGTTTGGTTCAATTATATACGCTTTGTGGCTGTGCGTGCCATTGAGGCCACGCAGCGCGACACACGAGCAAGCTGGTCCATGTAGGCGTTGAATCACCACAAGAGCGTCATCATCTCCAATATTCCTTCTCCTCGCTCGGCATAGAGTCTTTACATGTCTATTTACAACTCTATAGTGTTTTCGGTAGGATACATTAACTTTCCAGTCATTCCGAGGCCTGTCACGAGCGAAGCTTCATGCTACGGTCTAGGTGAATGTTGGTATCGCACAGTAAGCAGGAGGTATTCCTAAAAGATATCAAGGAAAAATGCATTTTATAGTCCAAGGCGTTTTTTCCAAGCATATCTACGCTTCTAGCTAGCTGTGGGGTTTGCTATGTTGGAAGGCTCTCGATATACATGGATTCTCGCCACGCAGGATAGACATTACTTTACAGCATCATCCGGTGAACAATGCCAGACAATATCACAGCGCGATTCGACATAGGAAGTTACATAGCATCCAAGAGCTTCAAGAGCAGTGGAGAATTGAAGGCCGTGCTTTGTTGCAACTCCCAAAGATGCTAGAGTACGTATATTCCTCTATTACAGGTCGACTAAGGTACGTGAAACTCTGAAACAGGTCAGCAGTTATGCTCACTTCCGGCCTCCAAAAGACGACAAGAGAGCGACTCCGGCAGACTACGACACAACGTATGAATCCCACTGACTGGCGTGTACTGCTTGAGCGAGCGGATAAGGGAACCAAGAACACATCTCAACAAAAACCGCTACCTCTGCATGGTGAACGGCGTCGACGGACGGCTCTACTGCGAATGCCGTCGGGCCTATGAGCACCTCGGGCGTTTCCGATTAGCACACGTCAGAATACTATAATGTTGAGGCTTTTAACAAGGTGGAACGAAAACGACACACCAGTTCAAGTCTTAGTGCTAGAAAGACATTATGTTGGGCAATCACCTTGCATGAGGTTCCCGCAAGTCGGCGACATGTTACTGCATTCCGCATCTCCCATAGGCATAACGAATAGAAAGGCTTCGCGATTACGTTTCGTATGCTGCGTATGCTGTGTACTCTACTGGTCTCCATGTTGTTTGCAGATAGCGCGAACGGGAAGTTTGGAGAAAGGCCCGATTTTTGGATCCACATGGCGACTGCAGACTCGTCAAGACGCGGGAAAGATCAGTCGAGGGTGGTAGAGCGACCGATATTCAAGGTTTCTGCAAGCAAAACTTGTCGGGCTTACATGGGCAAGGATCCAGTAAAACATGGCAATCGGATGGCTGGGACCTGCGTAAGGCGACATGGAGCCCGCTTAGGTGCAACTGCGGAGCGGCAGGCGCTCGCTGCCTGCCCATTCGACTTTTCATGAGTTGGCGATGTTCCTTGCATCAAGGAAAAAGTTTCGTGGTCGCGTTGGATGAGGCCCTTTTGCAAGCTATCGACGCGATGCAATGCAGCAAGATCGATCACAGTCTCCACGTAGGTCTTTGACGGTACTGGACGGTGATGCATGACTCGAAGTTCTGAGAGCGAAGAACTTCAATATATGGACGCGGAGTCTGGAACGGTTTTGGAAACAGAAAGTCGAGCGATAGAAGCTGTCGGGAGAAGTTGTTTTATCAGCTATTCGGTGCTGAGAAGATGAAGTCGCGATTCTCGAAGGAAGTTCGGTCGGCCCGCACCGGTTGGAAACGTTTTGGAACTGCGATCCTAAGATGGCCTGCAAAGAGGAAGTACAGTAAGCGCGGCCTGCAGATCTCAACGTGTCCTGCAAACAGCAACAGCGAGTGACACGCAAACATTCGGTCGCCGTGCTCCACCTTTTGTCGGAAGAACATGCAAACTTTTAAGTGTTTGTGAGATCATGGAGCAGATTCGCTGTGGGTCTTCATTTCCGATGCCTTCAAACTGCGTAACTCTGGGATGACAGGACGTAGATGTCAGCACGGCAAGCAAGGCCACGCATTTTGTTCTCCGTTTAGGTCGGATTTGGCCCCTGACTAGTGCGAAACAAACGGGTCACAACAGCGACGACGACTGCGGAGCCAGCTGCGCGGCAAAGCAGTTGGGGCCGTCAACGTAGCAACAGTGCACCCCGACCGTTCGCCCAAGCCCTTGGCAAGCCAGCCAATAGCCGCGAGCCCAGTCGAAGTTCCTGGCCGCTGGCTGTCTCGTTGGCCCGCAGCCTTTGATGAGCGTCTGGGCGGTGCTAATTACAACTCTTCAGCGTATCCTTTGTCGCCTTGCTCTTTCATTTACGCGCTCATCGCCAAGTCCAGTCGGTTTTACCTCAGCGGCCAGTTTTGGGTCACTCTTCGTCTTGCGAAATTGACGGCAGAATGGCCAAAGACCAGCAACAGTCTCGCCATCTGGCTGGGCATGTCGCAGAACCCTCGCCAAAAGTTTGATGAGGTAGGACGTGTTAAGTGGTGCTAATGCAGGCACGGCTGCCCGCCTTACCGGGATTACGGTCAGCCACCGCGCCGCCAACAACAACAATCGGCCAAGTGAATGCCCCTTTAGGCCAAGTTACGCCGAAATCACTCTCCACATCAGCGCCTCCTGGCATCTGCGCGTGTCGAGGAACGATCCACAGATGGGACCCGGTGCTTGCGCAGTCCAGGCACTCCAATTCCACCCGGCTGCCGCTCGACTGGGCCGCTTCTCCTGTTTTCCACGCCCGCTCAGTCCAGATCTTCTTCTTCCTGCTTCTTGATCCTGCTTCCGCATCTGCAAGTCGCTCTCTGTACGTGGGTCTTCGGTGTTGGGATAATTGCTCTTTCAAGCGGTCAGTCCAAGAGACAGACGGCGTGTCACTCATTTACGTCTTTGTCTGCCCATTCCCGACCACCAAACCTTTCGTTTCCCGCGCACAAGTCAGCTGGCCTTTGTCCTTCCTTTGAATACCGAGTCTATGTCGCGACACTTGCCAACGAAAACTGCAACAATACTCAAACAACAATAAGAACAAACAACGAGAACAATCGATTTTCGAACCTCAATAAGAATTGCCGGCCAGGACCGCGCAGACGCTAAATACCCATCGAGTTTCTGCGAAACGACAACCCACCGAAGTCTTTCCTTCGAAGCACGTTGAAATCGACCATCATGCGCGTCTCTACCACCGTCCTGGCGCTGGCCGCCCTCGCAAGCAGCACTTTCGCGGCCAGCATCCACCATCGTCACGCTCACATGCACAACAAGCGAAGCCCCGATATCAACGAAGCTCTCGCCGGCGCTACACCGGTGCAGCAAACCACTTCTTCGTCACCGACTCCCACGCCGTCACCTGCCGCATCTTCGAACAATGTTGTATCTAGCTGGTTCTCTGAACTATCAACGCTGTTGACGGAGATTGGTATCGTTGCGGAAGGAGCAAATCCAACTTCGAGTGGCAGCGGAGTCTGGATTGGTAGTGATGGCACGTACACCAACACTTTCTACAATCAAGCAAGCGAGACCGTTGTCCTCGTCGTCTGGGGCCCACAGGGCAGCTGGGTCAACACAATTACACCACTCATCACGCAAGCTATCTCACCCGGCGAATCTATTACCTTGTCGTTCGCCAATGGACAGTCCGGCGCCTTCTCTGCTCTCTACAGCGACACAATCCTGATCAACGGCCAAATCTTCGGGACGTGGGGCGAGTATACCTTTGCTGGTGGTTCTTCGACCGTCGATGTCTCCCGTGAAGTCAACATGGCCGGCCACACTCTGGAGATCAAGACCCCACAATGCGTCACCAACATGAATACCTGCGTGTTCGTCTGCAACTCGGGCAACTCGTGCGAGACCGGTTACTCCCTTGAAAACTGCGCTATCGGCTCGCAACCCGGCGCCAACTACGGCACCGTGAACTATGGATCGGGAGATGTTCCGAGCGGCGGTTGCAGTGGTATGGGAAATTCGGCACAGTTGCAAACTTACTTCTCTTGAACGACCATTGGTGAAAGGTGGAGGAAACGGAGAGGAGTTATGTACATCTCTTTCTCATGACACGGCACTGCCACCTTTGGCTTTCGTTGCGGCCTGCGGGCGCGCGGACATATTGTCTGGAATACATATAATCGATATTGGAGTGAATTGAAATCATATAAAAGCTTTCTGTCTCACCCTCGGCTGCTCCGATGTGAAGTCGTCTTTGCATTTCTGCCTCGTTTAGCCTGCACATATGCTTTGCTCTTCACAGTGTGCAATGCTCTAATCGGTGCCTGCATGTGTATTAACTACCTCTCGGTGCTCATATTCACTAAACGGTAAGCGTCTAAGGCATGGGAGAACACATTGTGCATTGTGCACTTGAACCACAAAGTTACTCGCGCAGATCCCTCCGCGTTCGTCTGCTGACCAGAGTGAACCACTCCTCAACCCATCATCACTATCAGCAAAATCCAGAAGACCGGTTACCAGTTTCGGTATGCCCATTTGATCAGTTTCGAATGTTGGTTCGCCCGTGGTGATGTTGCTTGCATGCCCAATACCAACCTGATGCTATCACTTCTATCCCCACCTTACCCTGCGTCATGTTAGCAGTGCGGCTCTGTCACGTTCCGAACCACGGTTGGACCATCAGTATGTGACCCGAGGCTGCTTCGTATCCTTCTCCCGATGCCATGTTAAGCTCTCCTTTCATCTAGCTCACTGCGGTGATGATGGTCGCACCAGCAGCGATTCCATTCGAACATTTTCCGTCCAAGCTACGGGGCATCAATGCGGCACCCTTGGGCTTCAAGCTTATTGCAATGTGTAACTGTGCTTCTAGGATATAGACAGGGATAACATGCTACCTCACGACATTTCCAACCTGGTACCCAGCAATTAATATCCAAAGAGGACTATGACCATCGTTCTCAAGGACCGTATTCTGGATGATTCAAAACGTGCTCCTATCCATTCCCGCGCAACATTTGTATCCAATCTTTTCATGTCGCATTTACCACTCTATTATCTCATTATCCCATGTTGATACTCGTGTTAATTCATATATTCCGCGCGTTATGACATGGACTCGCACCCCGCGTCGTGCAACGCCATCAGATCTTCACGCACAATGACGTCTGACTGAGCCCAACCCCTTCGATTCCCGCTCTTCTCCTGCTAATTACACCGCATTTTCATCTAATTAGAATCTATTGGAGCAAGTCGACAAAATACGCCGCAGCTAAGCTCTAGGACGAAGGTGGCATTAGATATTGAGCCTCCGTGCCAACACATCCTCCGATGACGTAGCTCTGTATATTTGCTCTGACTGGCTACGGACCTCAGACAGCGTCGCGCTATCCCGATATCATTTCCGCAACCTGAACTTATTTCACCTTCTAGTTTGTGAAGAATCAGAACTGGGGCTATTTTATTACTTTCCTGGAACACAGTCAGCAGCTTCGACGCTTAGTTTCCCCCCTTCATTACTTTCTTCAAAAGTGTGTCTTCCCTTCTTCATTACTTTTCTGCTTTCGAATATTCCAGTTTGAACAAAAACTAAGGAATTACCTGGGTCAAGCAGTGCCGTTCAAGGGCCTGCAACACGCATTCCCCAACATGAATTACGCCAACATGATCGAGGAGAAAAACCTCAAGGTGAGATGAATCATCATCTTCCACTCAAGTGGATGGGTTTACGCTCTGAGCAACACGTTGACACTGCCCTTAACAGAAAACATTCATAATAGCGACTCTCGTGTCGACGTTAATCGGAACATTCACGACAGGCATGAACCTCTACGAGCGCGTAAACGAAAAGAGAAAACAGAAGCGCACCGACGAGGGCCAAGACGAGAAGATCAACAAGCTGCAGAAAGAAATCGAGAGCGTAAAGAAGCAGAAAGATGAATCGGATGAGAAGACCGATAAGGAAGCCCAAAGACGGCGAGGTGAAATCCGGGATCGGGACCTAGAAGATAGCTTCCGACGAGGGCGTCTCGACATCGGCCGCGAGTACGAACGCGACTATCGACGCCTCGGTGACCGCTTCGCAACTGGAGATCCCATAACACAGAATCAGTTGCAGGGTCAAATCATCACGCTGCAGAGCACGGTGATCGGTCTGCTCGAAGACGCACTGTACACTGGTCGCATCGCCGACATCAATACGCTGTACAATGCTTCAGAACTTGCACGCGACGGATCGATCTCTGCCTTGCGCCAGCAATACCAGCGTATGCTCGAGGCCGCACCGATGAAGCGAGGCTTCGGTGCGCCACTTCTCCTACGTCGCACTTCCAGCACTCCGACAATGAAGTCGCTACCACCGGCAAAGAGCGTCGCCGACGATGGTGACACCAGAACGGAGCTCAAGCTCAGGGAATCCAAGACCTTCTCTGAGGCAGTAGCGCCCCCTCGCAGCGAGGCTAGAGAAGTTCGAGAAGACTTCTTCAGTGCGGACGGTCCTTTGTTCTGCCGGTACGCAGTGGATCTGCAGCGATCGTCACGGATGCTGCTAGCTGGCGAGTTCGCGCCGGGAGGTACGAATCGGTGTCCTGAATGCGCGACGCAGTTGGCCGTCGAGCAAGGCCGCGCTTGGAAGATCGTCAAGGAAGTCATCCACGAGAAGATCAAAGCACCCAACTATGACGAGGAGAAATTTGAAGAGCGCACCTACCTCGTCAACAACCGTTTCATCATCAAGTGCCATCGCGAAGGCATGGGCTTTGCTTGCGCGCTCTGCACCCAATTTCGCGACCGCGACACTATCACCGAGTCTGCGCAGGGCCTCATCAGGCACGTGTGGCAGAAGCACGATGCCGAGGAGTATGAGGCCGATCCGGATATCACGGAGGTCGGGTACGTGTGTTCTGCTGTCGACATATTCGCCGTCCATCTATATTGACAAGCAACAGGGTTGAATATCATTCCGAAAAAGCGAGATACGAAAGCGACAAGAGTACCAAGGGCAGTCGTAGTCGTAGTCGCAGACGGTCCCTGGCACCTTCGGCGCGTTGATTGATCTTCGACTGCCTTTCCTCGACTGCCTTTCCTCGACTGCCTTTCCTCGACTGCCTTTCCTCGACTGCCCTTCCTCGACTACCCTTCCTCGGCATCGTTCACCCTACTTCACAATGAACTCTCGATCCCAAGCCTGTACAAAGTAATGTTTGATCTCAGCTCTCAGCTACCGATATGATTAAAATTGGCAAATCTTTCCACTCAACATCAAATGGTGGGAGTAATGGACTTCGCATGGGTAACACCCTTTGATCTTCAGTAAGGAGTTACGGTCGAGCATTTATCAACTAAGCGTTTCCCTCACGATGGTAATGACTTGCATCCGAGACTCTCAAAAGCGACAATCTTTGATGCATTGCTGTGCCAGCATGGCGTTCGTTATTAAAGTTTCGTATATTGGCAAGATACCATGACATTTGTAACAGGAAGGTTGTGTAAACTTCAAAATACAAGTCTAAACCGCTCAGAAGCTGGAAATCTTCCCAGTCCAACCTTTGGTTTCAGCTCGGTGCCGTTACGTCGTCCTTCGAGGCTTCGGAAAGGTAAGGACGTCTTCGATCGGTCGGTCACCTATAGCAAATTCATCCAGCAAAAATCCAAAATTTAAAACTTTATTCGTCTGCTCTCTAGTGGAGCATTATGCCGTTATAGCTGTGAGATTAATAGCTTAGCCTCCGTCTCAAACACCTGTAAAGCCAGGCAGGTGAGGTGGATTCGCACTGCGATGAGACGAACTTGAGATAGAGCTTAGGCAAAGAAGAGTTGCTTGCCATCTGCACAAGTTGTATCGTTAAAGTTTGAATAAATTTACATGCCCCAATGCCTTGAGCAAGGTTAAAGGTAAGGTAAGGTGAGGTCTTCTTCGAAGACTTAACATCTTGGTACACTAACGGAGTACACTCGGCCCCGGTAAACGGCTCCCTTGCTTCTCTTTCACGGCACAAAAACATGTTACACAAGCTAGAAGACTGCATAACAAGCAGAATTCGTCATCTCATCACTGAAAGACTTCTCCAATGCAAACGGCAACAACTTTCCAGAGCCTTATCCGCCATGCATGACCAAGAGCCGACACCACACGGTGCCGAACTGTCCCCACCGAGTCGTTGAGCTACCATAGACATGATTGACTGTAATATGGACCAGATCGGTCGTTGAAGAGAATATAGCACTCTAACAGCTTTCGTGCAAGCAGCACCTATACTTGTTGCCCTTCTTCCAGGAATACCAGAAGTCTAGAGATGTTGGAACGTCGGTCGAGAGGTGAGCGAGCTTTCCGTTACTGTTGCGTCGAACCGGAGACACCAACGGACGTATATGTCTACAATACCCTTCTTTTTTTTGCCTTTTACCCTCGATTAATGAGGGTTAATGAATTTTCATCCATATCGAACACTCCGACTCGAAGCTTCGGGCGGTAAGCCGACGACAGAGCGCCACGGGTAGCCGATAACAAACACGACGGGAGGAATCGAATGGCGTAGGTAAAGGTCATCTGATAGGTGATGAATGGAACGGCCTGGCAATCTCTTGATCTCCCCATGACCATATACCAGCTTAGGTTGTATTTCGTCATTCTCCTCTCCGCCTTGAGTGATTTGAACGTCAACCCGTCTTCGTCAGGTTCGGATCCAACATTGCAGCGGCATTCATGGCCAGAAGTACTTGTTGTTTTCTTTTTAGATTCTCAACTCACACCATCTCACTTCGCTGTTGGTCCACTGATCCATCTCCTAATCCAGGCGGCACAGCCTATGCACAACCAATTCTCCCCATCCGACACTTCTCCTCAAGGCGCCGCACCGATTCTTCATGTCGGTCGTTAATCAGTGATTCGGGATGACGTTGGGGAGTGGGTATGGCTGAATGTCTCAGCCGTGGTTTTCGGGGAAGCGGGACGTTAGTTTCGCGACTACAACCGCGATTGAACTGTTCAAACGATCTCCAGTGCAAAATTCCATCAGCATCCGGTCGTCTCATATCTCTATGCGAGCTTGAACCCTCGTATCATCTGCAAAGCCTCCAAAGCGGCGTCCTCCTTCGCATTGTAGATGTACTCGCCGTCATACCAGAAAAGCGCACGAACAGTCAATGCGCCGATACTGACGGTGCTAGACCAAGCTGTACGACGTCCTAAAAGATACGGAATATGAGCATCCAAATCAATTCGTCCCTATGGAGTCGAAAATAGCGAAGAAATGACTTACCTCGTCGGTCTGATGCAAGAGCGTAGACAGGGTCGGGGTATTTCCGGCACTTACACTCCTCTGAGACTCGTCAGCAAGATTTTGGTATCTCAAACGTAACCCACAATACCTGCAAGCTGCTCTTGGTAAGATCTATTCCGTTGTATCCCACCTACAGACGGCGTTGATCTCGCAGAAGACATTTTCATCTCAGGAGAGAAAGAAGTGGAGACAGGGATCGCCAACACAACGGCTCAGGTCGACCGCCTCAAGTGCGAGGTCAGCCAGAATATAAAGAGCAAGGACACCATCATTCTGTCCCGGATAAAACCGATGAATCTCTGTGCCCCAGGCTGCACACCATAATCTTCTGCATGCTGCAGAACAGAAGCACTTTGGAAACATAGCCCGCACGGTGGTTCCGTTGCAATAGCCTTTCTGTTGCGCGAGTCCTGCAGTGGCTGCTTTGCAGACGCATAAGATTTTTGCACTAGCAGCCTCTGGACTCGGATTAACAGCGAATAGAATGGCTCCGTTGACTGCTCACCTCCGCCTTGTCTGGCGCTCGCCAGGTTCCCGACACCACGGACGACACTCTGGTTGGCTGACAAAGCGAAATAGTTGCAAGACATCCAGTATCACGCATTATCAACTGTGGGAGAGAAAGACATGCATATATTAGCGTGGATTTTGCCATCGCCGACCATCCAAGCCGTTTCCCGATCGGGAACGTGGTGTTTTGCTTCACAAAATCTCCGTTTTTAAGTCGGTATCCACGCCTATTTATCGCCGTTTCTTTATTTGTCAATGCAACCTGCCATGTCTGATGGAACGAGCCGTCCTCGAGCCGGTCCGACCGTCTTAGTGTTTTATGCATGCACGGCCAGCTGGTGTACTGCGATTGGTGGCTTCCTCGGAGGAACCGTTGCGTTGGCGAGCGACATCGCAAGCATCCTCCCAGTTTACAAAAGCTTCTGAAGGAAGGGTTTTCTTGTAAAACTGGTCTTTGAATTGTGTTAATCTTTTCTTGCTTTACGTGTGGGAGAAAAGTACTTAAATTTCGCTGAATCTTGTTAATCTTTGAGTAATAACTGCACCCGAAACCCAGATTTCGACCATGACAACACACCTTAACTGCTCTTTCGCTCTGCAGGCTCAATGCTTTGGCTTCCGGTACTACTGAAGTCAGAGAAGAGAGCTGTAGAACCAAGTGAATGCAAATTCTATTCGATCATCGTCGACCAGCCCCCTGAAGTGGGCCGACTTCAGCCCGCTTACCACCGAGACACAGCTCTACAATCGTCTAATCATGGCCTAGCAGGTCCACTGTACTCCTCTCTCTCCTCACCACTTTCAATCAGACCCTACACTCGCAGTCAGACGTACCCTGAACGTTTAAAGCAGACCATACCTCAAAGTCATAAGCAAAGTCTGTGAGAAGTTCTCTCATCGAGCTTTCAGAATGTCAACGGAACCAAACTATCTCTCGTTCTCACGCGGACACTTCTTTCCGCGCTCGTAAAGTAACCCGCAGTGTCATTGGTGGCCATTCGCCGGTAGTTCTGCACTTAGGCATCACAAACAAGCCGTTCTAGACTTGTTAACCGACCTTAATGCCTCCCGTCAGCAAGGTTCATCACACATTCATAGGCTCTCGGTGCTTCTGAGACGATAAGATCGTCAACCGTACGTCTCATACATCCTTTCGGTGTGACTGCAGCTTCTCACCGTGCATCGAGCGGACTGCGGCACGACTCTCCATAATGGCTGGTTCATTCCCTTCCTTTTCGACCCCCACACAGAGGACCGACATCATTCTCCACTTTCCTTGTATCCGCAGCGCGGAATATACACGGCTTCTGCGTTGCTTCTTCTTCCGAAAACGTACGTGTTGACTAAACCCCCGGTCCTGCGGGGAATGACGGCGACGAGCTTATCTCTATTCTACATCGACCGTAACTCATGAAGCCTGACATCGAATGGCACATTCAATATTCGCATCTTAGCGAAATAGACACAGGAAGTTTACTTCTCTCTGAAACTTGACGACTTTGGAGAATAAGAACTTCGATGCTGGAGATTCACGAGAGTCCACGAAGTCTTCCGTGGCTGCCAAACGTTACCAGCCTAAAAGTACTCTGTCAGTGCCTGCGCAGCTCATGGCTATTACAATGCCATCTGTTTCAAGCGGTTTCCGCTCAAGTCGATGCAGATATACAGCTGAGTACAAACTACTCCATATGATCTCCTGAGTTCTAGCTATCGTCCTTATTGCAAAACATGACACGACCGTTCACTTCTGCGCTGTATGATCTATTTGACGCTTCTCTTTCTGTTAAACATAATAATCTCTAAGGTAGTACTCACTACGTCTAGATATACACTCCAAAGTTACCGCAAATATACCAACTTCGTACCGATTACGGCCTTCTTCGTACCTAGAGACGCTTCCTGCGAACGAAATGTGGACATGAGACTTCTATATTCCTCCCACACGACCAAAACTATCTTCGATATCTCTCTCTTCCAAGCAAGTAGACTGAAAGGACCATAAGGGCATCGGGCTACCATTTGCACCATTGTCGATGATCCTGGTTAACAATACGGCCTCGTTGCGGGACTTTTAGGAATGCGACAAATTGCGTAGTAACTTATATCAAGTTTCTTTGAGCTCTTGAAGCCACAAAAATACGCGGTAGCGCATACGGGTGAATGTTGTTCTCCTGTACGAGCCGAAGACAACTGATCTGAGAATGCACAAGGGCGCTAGCATAGAGAAAGATTGAGGAGGCTTCTATACCAGACTTCAAATGGATGATGGGACACGTTTTAGAAATGAAAGCTTTTAATTGAACATAAAAACTGCAACTAAGAAGGCCCAAAATTACTCCCGCTGAAATTGCTGATGAACACCACCAACACCGCACAATATGCAGCACTAGCAGCAAACAGTTCATGCCTCTTTGCCTTCGTGAGCATTGACATCGCTGCACAGAAGAGCAACGTGAAGATGACCAGAACGCCTATCGCGTCAAAAGTACCGTGTGATCCTTGGCCGAAGCTCGTTAGCTTGTACATGGCGATGACTGGCAGTACTAGTAGTACGAAGATGATGAATGTCATGATTAGTCCTACGAAAAGCTCAACGCGATGCGAAGAGTAGTAGTAGATGTTTTCGTCTTTCGTCTTTTGACGCAGCTCCCGTGAACAAAATAGTTTCTGAATGAAGTGAGTTACTATACTCATTGGTAACGTTGGAGATTTCTCGACTTACCCGAAGAATCGCGCAATCGAATCTTCGAAGAGTTGTTTCGATCCACCCATCGAAGGCGGACCATTCTCGTCCGCTGCGAAGCGAGATTATGTCCTCCTTCCGGTAGATGAATTGTGATTCCTTTTCCACCAGTGGTGCCACGTTGTAGAACCACGTCCGCACACTACGGTAGTCTCGCGTGGATGGGCGTTGGAAACTGTCCAGCTCACGCGCCTTGATCAGTAATTCGTCATATTCCTTCAGCGCCTCGCGCAAATCTCGAAGAATTTCTGCTCGCGAAGTTTTACCATCATCCCTTCGCCTTCTGTCATCCTGAGTCTTAGATGTCAGCCGCCGTTCGCCACTCCTTCCATTCTGAGAGTCGAAAAGATCAAGCTGCTCAAGTTCTCGTTCAAGTTGAACAATTTGAGCTTGCAAATCAAGAAGCACACGGGAGTGAGCATAGGAAAAGCCTCTATATAAGCTGAAGCTGGGTTCGCTAGAAAGAAACGCTGCCAAACGTGGATAGCCTTTGGGACACTCTTCAACTGCGAAGAGTTAGAAGCCAATTCTCTGCATGTCGAACGATGGGCTACTTACGAGTTTGGGTTTTGATTTCTTCTATATCATTGATCTTTGGGTCCTGCCTGAAGCTGGAAGTTACCCTTCGAAGCCAAGGTACTTCTGAATTCCTTGTAAGCGGGTGAAGATTGGAGCTTGGGGCCACAAAACCTACTTTCGGTCAATGTGGGAGATACAGCCTCAACATCATAATTTGCAGTTGTTGAACCCGAGAGGCCATATTCTTTCTTCTCGTCGATTGTATCACGATCTGGGGTCGCCATGCTGACCTCCAAAGACGATTGCTTGTTATGATCAACGATCACAGTGGAAACAATGGGAACATGTATCGAGACAACGCATTGATGATATTGTAAATCACCGGTGAGAGAAGACCAGCCTTCGCCTCACGATCAGCTGAAGTGGAATTCGGAATTCCCTGACCGTACGACTCGATTGAGGCTGTGCAAAAAAAAACGCCACCAGTCCAAGCCTTCGCGTCGAACATTCGCCCCTGCTCAACACCAATGGAGCAGGACACGAGTCAATCGTCAATAAGTCGAAACTATGCAAAAGACAACTGGCTTTCTCCGTACCATCTACCACCATCCCACTGCACTCCTGACAATTCATCTTTCAATTGGTATTCCCAATGGCCATAGTTGTCGCGATACGTGTCGATGAGTAACGTTTTGCTAACCAAGCGACCGCCTTGCTGGCTAGTAATAGTGACTCTGTCGCCGGGTTCATATTCTCGAGGCGGCTGGCTACCGGTCAGAAGATGATGGGGCATGCACGTATACTCACTCTGCCTTTCTTGCCCACGCCCACGCTGCTCTTCTCTTCCGGATATTCGTCCTCGACGTTTTCCTAGAAAGACCAATGAGCTAAGTTTAACAGTCAGAACAGCGACAGAGTTAGTCACCTTGTTGTCACGCGTTGGCTCTTGCGTAATGTCCTGATTATTTGTGGTCGTCATGGTTCTGGAAATGGTACGACGATGCGTCCTTTCGCGTCAGATACTGCTTCTCAGTTGAAGGTTTTAACAACTGCCTTCGCGTTCAAATAGAACAAGCGATGACTGTAGCTTATCTGCTTCAGCCACCGTCAACTATGAAATCGATCAGGTGCCAAACTTTGGTATTCGCTGCCTGTTCGCCTTCTGCTCGGGAATCCTTCGTCTTGACGCGCGAGGATCGGATGATTCCGCCTCTGTTTGCTGGAGTAAGATTTGCTTTTGTGGGACGTGTGGTTCTTTACCACCGCCAAATCTGACCTGCCGCCAATGCTGCTGTTTGTATTCCAGATGGTGGGTGGACTCTACGAGCGATTGGTTTGAACGAACCGATGGAAGAGCCGGAAAAAGAAACGCTGGGCTGTTTCGTTTGGGATTGTGGCGCTGCCCCCTTCTCTCACCGGGCTTCCATGCAATCCTCTGCGTCCACCTCTCAGCTGGCTCGCTTGCGTTTGAGGCTCTTTGATGTGAATGGCGCAATGAATGTCCATAAATCAGCCTGAGGCCTTGCGCTCTCAGACCAGCTGCTTCAGGTTCCACTGTGCTTCGCGATGGCCGATCAGCCACCGCACTCCGAACAACCTGACATTGAGCAGGCCTTCATGCAGTCACAGCGTACTCAGAGTTGGCATTCCGTCTCTTCGTACTCGTCCGCTGACCACTCATCGCCCAGCCATGTTGCATTACAGCCAGTGAATCTCTTAGATCGGAATGGGAAGAGGCTGCTCAATGACGATTCTGAGCTTCAGCTTTGGTGGGACCAGGAGATGTGCCGTGAACTAAAACTTCCACCGGGATACAGGAATGTCGCGGTCTTGCTGATAAAATGGTCTCCTGACATCGACGAGTTCAAGGAGCGAGGAGAGAAAGAGGTAAGAAAGTTTCCAGTGATTTAAAATTTTCACAATGTCTTCATTATCTTTTCTGCATCTTTCATCACTGATGTTACGCTCAAGCTGTGCGAGTTACCGGCTTCTCTGCTCCTAGTTATCTGACATACCGATTTTTATGTATATATGCTAAAATTTACAGGTTGGCATGCTTAAAGATCTCTTCGAGAAGAGCTTCAATTACAAAACCGTCCTATTATCATTGACGGCCAATCACCACCGGAGCCCAGAAGAGTACCTCAAACATAAGATTAGGAAGCTTATGAAGCAGCATGACTCCGCAAATGACCTTCTCATCGTGTACTACAGTGGCCATGGCTCATTCTATAATGATCTAGACCCTGCCGAACAATTTCTTGAACTACATGCGACAAAAGATTTTGACTCCCGTTCAGGCCTTCACCCTGCCAAACTGAACTGGAATAACGTGGAGAACATCCTCATCAAAGAAGGCAAAGCGGACATGCTCGTCATAATGGATGCATGCTTCGCTGGAAATCTCAACGTCAGCGCTACGCATGATCTCGGAAGGGCGTACGAGGTCTTGGGTGCATGCAAGAGAAATCGAACAACCGCCTCTCCAGGACCGCACTCGTTCACTCACATCCTCCACAAATCCCTTGAAAGCCTTATCGGCAAGTATTCGGCATTCACTACTGCCAATCTTTTATCGGAGATATTAGAGGGAGAAGAGAGGCGGAACAATCCTCCTGAATTCTGGAGCCGCTCAATAAATACAGCCCGTCACATAAGGCTCGCTCCTGTCCCATCTCAACCACATTCCGAACATGCCGGTTACTTTGACGACCAGCCCATTCCACAGTATCTCACCTTGCGTGTGGAACTAAAGGACCGTCATAGACCTTCAAGAGACGAAATCGAACAATTGGCGTACAACATCTCCAAAGCTGTTCGGAACTCTTCAATCAGAACTCGTCGGATTGATTGTATGGGTCTTACAGCAAAAACGTCTAGAAGCTTGCGGACTGCGGCCCAAATGATCTCGTCCTTGGTGCGCTTGATGGGTCCTCGCAAGAGTCAATCGAATCCTGGTGCTAATTTAGACTCTGTCTCGAAGTCCTTAAATGAAGATAGAAAGAGGCCTCGACAAGATGACGGGTCCGATCTTGAGGATGAACCTAGGCCAAAGAGACAAGCATCCGGTAATTCACAAAGGGTGTTTGATAGTCCGCGACCTATGACACCGAACAGTGGTGTAGAAGGTTGAGTGAACAAGAGATCATCGACAATATTGAAGAGGACAAAGTAATACTGAGATGTTGGAGTATTTCAAACCTGAACAAGAACTCATCAAAGTTCCCCTCGAACGACTGGATGCCGTTGGGCAGAGATGGTTCTCTTGGCAAGCACACAAGATGTCAGAGCGAAGAAGTCCTCGAGGATCGTTTGTGTGATCTCTTGATTCAGCCCAGCGTCCACCGAGTTGTTAGCGCCTAATTGGGGTGCTATGAGGATATCGACCTTGTCCGGAATGGTCAGGATGAAGATCACGAATTCGATGGGCAATTGATGGGTTCTCTAAGTGCGTGTGCGAAGTAGTTTCTAGACCGCCTCCGAGCGCTGTGGAAGCAAGGAAAAATGAGCCATTAGCCTGCTAGAGGTCCTGTGGAAAGGCACTATTCTGTATGCTATGCAGACCAAAGTAGCGGATAGTTCGCACGTTCCATTTGCAAGGGAGGCAAGATGGGGTCTGCATGTTCATTTGCATCGAACATTTTTCATATATTCATAGCAAGCTTGGATTTATTTAGACCTCTATTATCCCATCCAAAATATCTTACTTGCCGCGAAAGATGTCGACTTTGCTACGGCGATTTTGGAAGTTTTGAACCGTTTTCACGTGAGAGAGCCTTTCCTTACGCCACACTACGCCAAAGATGATTAGGCGTTCACAGCAGCTCAACAGCAGTGGAAAAGGACGGCTCAAATTACCGCAACCCACCATCCCCTCTACCACCATTCTTTGATCTTGAGCACCTCAGTCGCAATGGATAGAGTTCAGGCCTTCGGCAAGAATTTCTCGTACGTTGAATTGCGCTGGAAGCCAACTCAGCGGCGCTGCTGGTCTCGACCGCAGCCTAAATCCGTCTCTCATTGCTAACAGCTTGCTTGTAGGGCCGCAGTCTTGCCTGGTATTGCCAGGACGCAGCAATATGTTAAGGAGCAGCTTGGGCAAGCCGATGAGAAGGTCAGACATCATTCACTGTCGCCATTGTTTATGAACCACGCCTTTGGCTACAGCGGCTTACGTTGCCTTGTGTAGACTCAACTCCCGCCTGACTATATCGAACTCGAAAAGCGTGTAGATGCTCTGAAGACGGTACACCAGAAGATGTTACAAGTGACGTGCGTTCAGTCCTTCATCATCTTCGAGAACTCGTTCGCTAATCTTCGGGCGCCCGGTATAGCTCTCAATACTCTCACGAAGCCTACGACTACCCTAGCAACATTCGCGAGTCGTTCAATGACCTTGGCCGCACCGTCTCCGAAAAGGTCAGCCTCCTCAGCAGCGCAACCTCCGCCTCGGAAGCCGCAGCGGCCATGACTGCGCCGCCCTCCGCAAAACCACAACCCAAGACCTTCAACCACGCCATCGCGCGCGCGTCGCTGGCGTCGTCGGCGGCGCTCCGCGGCGTCGAAAAGGCCAGCACGGAAGACCCGCTGGCGGCGGGCCTGGAGAAGTACGCGATCGCGCAGGAGAAGGTCGGCGAGGCGCGCCTGGCCCAGGACGCCGCCATCCAGGCCAAGTTCCTGACCGGCTGGACCACCACGCTTAACACCAGCATCAAGTTTGCGACGCGCGCGCGGAGCAGCGTCGAGAATGCGCGGCTGAGCCTCGATGCCACAAAAGGCAAGAAGGGCGCTACGGGGTTCGTTCCCTCCGCTCGTGATAATCTGGGCGATGACAATTTGACTGAGGATGCTAGGGCCGAGGTCGAGGCCAAGGAGGACGAGTTTGTTGCGCAGACTGAAGAGGCCGTCGGCGTTATGAAGAATGTGCGTAGTCATCAGTCGTCCTTTTCGATTAATGACAAAGCAGAGAACAAATTCGCTAATGTCAACCCAGGTCCTCGATACACCTGAGCCTCTCCGTAACCTTGCCGAACTCATTGCCGCGCAGCTCGAGTTCCACAAGAAGGCCTACGAAATTCTCTCGGAACTCGCACCCGAGATCGATCAGCTACAGGTTGAGCAGGAGGTAAGTCGACACGAATCATTTCATTCCATCTAAAACGAGCTGCTGCTATCATTATTGGTGGGTGGAAGACTCGCCTGAGGCCAACTTGGTGTGCCGCGAAGCGTCACAGACCGAGTCTAATGCCATTTATAGGCCAGTGTACTGATTT
>Ga0335073_10004507_pt1 | contig 19459 bp, 11 predicted proteins | sample Lox_Sample_22_FD_207093 | JGI IMG/M metagenome (GOLD analysis project Ga0335073, IMG submission 207093) | Soil microbial communities from Loxahatchee National Wildlife Refuge, Florida, United States - Lox_Sample_2.2 | ecosystem: Environmental > Terrestrial > Soil > Wetlands | place: USA...
CCTCGGTAAAGGTATTACCGCCGTCGGTGGAACGGAACATGATGTTCTGCCGGGTGTTGAGACCACCGCCGCCCTCATCCATGGCAGCCTCGAACACGGTGCTAGTGTAAGTAGCGTTGGGTACCGGTGGCCCCGGAGGCGTGCCCGTCAGTTGCACCTCACGAATGAACTCGGTGGACAACTGCACGGGAGTACTCCAGGTCTGGCCGTCGTCAGAATGGCTGACGAAAAGAGCTCCGCCGTCTACGTCGAAGTTATTGAAAGAGACATACATGCGGCCGTACTTGGCGCTGAACGGATTGTTATCCACCCACATGGATGGGCGATCACTGTCGTCGTTATCAGCCGGGCAGCCCGCCACGGTCCAGTTTTGGCCGTCGGGAGAACTCCACACCCCCACGCCGAAACCTCCGCAGCCCGTCACCAGGTCGCCGGCGAAGAACAGGCCCAGCTTCTGGTTGTAAACCACAAGCGGGTCGCCATAGTTGGTGCCGTGTCCGGAGCAGAGCGGCGACGGAGAGATCTGGTTCCAAGTCGACCCTCCGTCGGTAGAGTACGATATACCGTCATAGCAACTACCGCCGGTGTTGTCGTTGTAATTGGTCACCACCAGGCTACTACCGGGTTGGGTGTCGGGCCACACCATGCTCTCGCTTTTAGTGCAGGTGGTTTGACTGCTGCAGGTTCTGTTGCTGACCAGAACGTTAGGGGGCTGCGGCGGAAGCTCTTCCTGGTTGCCGCGGCCGGCTTCGGGTCTGCCGCCCTGCACCACTCCGCACTCGATAAGCGTCAGTCCCGCGCCCAAATTGTCCTGCTTTAGCATATGGCGCGCGGCAATTTGCGAACACGGAATACCGGTGGTGGTCTGCTGGGCCTGGGCCGATTGCTGAAGGACGCACGCTGCCAGTATCAGTACCGGGAGCGCAAGGTACCAGAGCGTTCTACCGCTGTCGTTCATCCTCATATTTTTTTCCTCTCTACTTGTTTGACTTGCTTTGGCCCGAAGCTTCAGGCTCGGTGGCGGTGGTCGGCGTCGTGGCTTTCGAGGCGAAGTAAGTCTCGTCCATCCAGATACCGGTTTTCGATTTAAGGGCGGACAACTCTTCACGTAGCTTCTGGGCTTGCAGTTTCTTGGTTATGCGCGGTGTGACCTCGGCCAAATCCCGGCGGGTGCGCTGGACCACCTTGATGAAAACGTAGGTCCCGGGGCCGTTATTGAACTCCGTCCACTCACCCTCCTTGAGTTCGAATACTTTTGTGCCCATGCTGCCCGGCAGCTCTTCGCGCTCGAAGGTGAGCGGCTTGTCGTCGGCCACCACGTCCCCAGGACCATGCGGAGTGTTTTTGATCACCTTGCCGACGTCGCCTCCCGACTTGTAGGCCTGGCGAACGGCAGCGGCCAGGGCATCGGCCTGCTGCGGCGTCATGATGTGTTCCTTTGAGCCGGGTTTCTTTGAGCCCGGCTGCTCTGACCAGATGAAGACCCGCAGAATCTTCACCATGTCGTAGTCCGAAAGATGGGCGTTGTAGTAGGCGCTGATTTGTGCGGGCGTGGGCGTCGCCTCGGTCTTCAGCTTGGCAAATTCCGCGTTGGACAGAATCTGCATACGATCGATGGCCAATTGCCGCACCACCTCGGGCGACGAGTCGAGGTGATCGGCAGCCGCCTGCTGCGAGAGTGCCATCATCGACGCGTAGTTTTCGCCCAGCTTTTTGCGGCCCAGGTCGGCCGGACCCTGCTGCGCTTCCAGGTCGGCAAGGTATTGTTCAAATGCCGCCTGCGTGATCTGCAGGTCTCCAACTTTGAGCACCACCCGCTGGCCCGCCGATTCAGTGCTGGGTTTCGGAGAAGAACCAGCCGCATCGGAGGACCCGGTACCAGGTTGCGCTGGCGCCTGGGCCGCACCGGCCGCCAAGACTGCCGCCAGCATAAAGTTGACACAGATAAGAGAGCGAGCTTTACAGCAGTCCCTGAACAAATTGATCAACCCCTTTTGGACTAGAATCCCTGGAACGAAATGACCAGCTACAAGTCCAGGGAGGACGAGCCATTTCGCCACCAGGAAAACGTTTTATGTGCGAGTACTGACAAACAGCCCGGTTTGCCCACGAAGGACAGCTTCAAGACAGCAAGTCGAGGCACAAAAACTAGCAGCGATAGTAGCCGAGTCTCTGCCGTCCAGCAACACAAATCTTCAATTCACATTGCAAATTTTTCGCTCACCTACCTGCCGTTTTAAGGAGGGGAGGTGACAAAGGGCCGGAGCAGCATGGCCGAAGTCCGGCATCGGGTCGCCCGAAATCGGATACCGTCACATCCGGCCGGCACGCGCCCAAAACCACCCCTTCCTCGAATGCCTGTGGTGGACTCCGAAGGTTGCCGCTACCTTTGGCCCTGACGAGAGTAACGCATTGCAAAAAATCACCTTAGCCGGGGCGCGACCCGGCCCACGTGAGCAACACGCCTGAACTGCTGGCCATCTACGCTGGAGTAAGTCATTGCTCAACAGAGGGGAAAGATGTCTCGGCAGCGCGATTGTTTTCTCCGATTTCTGGTTCCGGCCATGCTACTCATCTCCACCGTCTCTTGCGGAGGAGGAGCTCAAAACAGCGAGGGCAGCAGTGCCAACAACTCGACCTCGGTCACCATCTCGCCTGCTTCGGCGAATCTGTTGAGCGGCGGAGCGCAGCAGTTCCAGGCCAGGGTTACGGGCCCGTCCGGTCCTGCGGTGCAGTGGCAGGTCAATAACGTGACCGGCGGCAGCCCTCAGACCGGGACGATTTCGACTGCGGGGCTGTACATGGCTCCTGTGACGAATGTGGCCATGCAGGTCACCGTAGCAGCGGTCGCGAACGGTGACGCGGCTAACGCCGTTGTGACCGTCAGTCCCGCGCCCGTCGGTATGGTTATCGTCTCGCCGGCGACGGCAACGGTAGGCACCGGCGGCAACCAGCAATTCACGGCAACCGTGTCTGGGGAGAACAATACCAACGTCACCTGGTCAGTCGACGGCGTGAACGGTGGAAACAATAATGTCGGGACCATCAGTAGCAGCGGGCTCTACACCGCACCGTCCAGCGCCGGCACCCATACGGTGACCGCGACCAGCGTAGCGGATACCAGCAAGAGCGCCAGTGCGGCGGTCAGCGTCATCAGCCTTACCGTCTCTCCGCAGAGCGCATCGCTGACGCCGTATGGCACGCAGCAATTCACCGCGACGGTCCAGGGAACAAACAATACTGGCGTGACCTGGTCCGTCGACGGTGTCGCGGGCGGCAATAACACCGTCGGCACCATTAGCAGCAGCGGACTCTACACTGCTCCCGGGACGCTGGGTTCGCACACCATCACCGCGACCAGTTCAGCATTGCCCAGTTACACGGTCAATGCCTCGGTGACCATTATGGAAGCTCCTCCCGGCTCGGTTTCCGTACTCACCTATCACAACGACGACGTGCGCGATGGCGCGAATCTTAACGAAACCACCTTGAATCTCTCTAACGTGAACTCCAGCCAGTTTGGCAAATTGTTTAGCCTGGCGGTGGACGGGCAGGTCTATGCGCAGCCGCTCTATCTGCCGAACCTGACGATTGACGGCTCGCAACACAACGTGGTTTTCGTGGCTACCGAAAACGACACGGTGTACGCCTTCGACGCCGACGGTGGTTCGCAGTCGCCGCTGTGGTCGCAGCACCTGGCGACACCGCTGCAGATCAATGATCAGGAAGGAATCAGCCCGTTGTTGGGCATCACCTCAACTCCGGTCATCGATCCCACCAGCAGCACAATGTATGTCCTGACGGATGGACTGGAGAACGGAAGCAAGGTCTACCGTCTGCATGCTCTGGACGTCACCACAGGAAACGAAAAGTTCGGCGGGCCGGTGGTGGTAACGGGCACTGTGCAAGGCACCGGTTACGACAGCAACAACGGAGAGATAACGCTCGAGGACAGTTGTTATCAGCGTAACGGGCTGGCACTCGATCCTGCCAGTAACGGGATCTACATCTCGTTTGGGCATTGCAATCACGGCTGGATTCTGGCTTACGACAAAGCCAGCCTGCAGCAGACGGCGATCATCAACATGACTCCTGATGGCGGCGGCGGCGGCTTATGGGGAGGCGCACCGGCGATCGACGACAATACCGGCGACCTGTATATCATCACCGGCGTCGATCTCGACGATCCCGCGCCCGACTATAACGATTCGGCAATGCGGCTGGGCAGCGATCTGTCCGTGCTCGACTACTTCAAGCCTTCCAACGAGATATATCTGCGCGACAATGATGCGGATTTCGGCAGCGGCGGGGCCATCATCATGCCCGACAATCCCTCTCAATATCCGCACGAGCTGATCGGCGGCGGCAAGGATGGCCGCATTTTCGTCATGAACCGCGACGACATGGGTGGCTATCAGATGACCAATGATGTCATCCAGACGGTGCAGACAGGCACGCAGCAGTTAGACAACATCTTCTCTACGCCAACGTTCTGGAACGGAACTTTGTACTATCACTGCGCACAGGATGTAGTGAAAGCCTACTACTGGTACCCGAGCACCGGCCTGATCTCAACCCAGCCCATCTCTCAGGGCAACATCGTCTATGGAGGCCATGGCGCGAACACCTCGGTTTCGGCTAACGGCACCTCGGACGCGATCCTCTGGGATATCGATACCACCAACGCGTCCAACGGGGGGCCGGCAGTCTTGCACGCCTACGATGCCACGAATCTGGCGAACGAGCTCTACGATAGCTCGCAAGCCGGGAGCCGCGACACCGCCGGGCCGGCAGTAAAATTCGCCGTTCCCACGGTCGCCGATGGTCACGTGTTCATCGGCACTGCAGGTGAGGTTGACGTGTACGGACTGTTGCCGCAGTAGCCACGACCGGGGTGAGACCTGCTCACGGTGAGAAGGCTGGAATCGAAAACCGCGCGGCTACGGCGCGAAACCGATATAATTTCTAGTCCATGGATCGGACTCCCGCCTTTTTCATCCGCCGGTGGTTCGATTCACAGTACGGCTACTCCGGCCGTCTCGCTCCCCGGTGGATCTTTCTGCGGGCGCTGGGCCTCATCTACTTCTCCGCTTTCTACGCGCTGGTGTTCCAGATTCGCGGACTCATCGGCCCGGACGGCATTCTTCCCGCCGGCGAATATCTCGAAGCTGTGGCCCGGCAATTCGGGGGCTCCCGCTTCTGGTTCGCGCCGACGCTACTCTGGATCTCCAGCAGCGACCATATGCTCACCGCGATCTGCTGGGTGGGAATGATCGCCTCCGTGCTGATTGTGCTGAACGTGTGGCCCCGTGCCACGCTGCTGATCTGCTTCGTCTGCTTTCTGTCGTTTGTCGCCGCCGCGCAGGATTTCTCCGGCTATCAATCCGACGGCATGCTGCTGGAAGCCGGATTCATTTCGCTGTTCTTCGCGCCCGCCGGATTCTGGCCGGGGCTGGGACGCGCCAGCCCGCCCTCGCGCGCCAGTTACTTTCTGTTGCAGTGGGAGTGGTTTCGCATCTACTTCGAGTCCGGCGTGGTGAAGCTGGCCAGCGGCGATCCCGAATGGCGCAACTTCACTGCCATGGACGAGTACTACCAGAACGGCCCATTGCCCACCTGGATCGGCTGGTACGTGCAGCATCTGCCGCACTGGTTCCACGCCTTCGCGACGGGCGCGACGCTGGTGCTGGAACTCGGCCTGGTGTTCATGCTGTTTCTGCCGCGCCGCTGGCGTATCGTCTGCTTCTTCATCGTGACCGCGTGGCAGGTCCCGGTGATCCTCACCGCGAATTACACCTTCCTCAACTATCTCGTGCTAGTGCTCGGGTTCCTTCTGCTCGACGATCGCTTCTGCCTGCGATTTGTGCCTGAGCACTGGAAGCAGCGTTGGACTCCGGCCATGGCGGAGCAAATCGCGAGCGCGCCGCCGGTCGAGCAACCGGCGTCTGAACCGGGCATCGCGCTCGAGCCCGCAGCACCGCTGGAGGCCAAGCAAGACGTCGCGTCCCCAGCTCAGCCACGTCAGCGGCCGCATCCGGTTAAGGCATTCAAGCTGGCTCTGACCAGCGTCATGCTCATCTGGATCTTCTACACGACCACCGTGCAACTGCTCTGGCTCCTTTTCCCGCGCCTGCCTTTGCCAATTTCTCCGGTCGCGGCGCTGGAACCCTTCCGCATTGCCAATCGCTACGGCCTTTTCGCTGTCATGACGCGCGGCCGCTACGAAATCGAGTTTCAGGGTTCCGATGACGGACAGGATTGGAAGGCGTACCCCTTCGCCTATAAACCGCAGGACATATCGCAGCGGCCCCGGATTTATGCTCCCTATCAGCCGCGCTTCGATTGGAACTTGTGGTTCGCTTCGCTCGGTACGTGGCGCGAAAACCTCATCGTCCCCAGCACCGAGGAGCGTCTGCTGGCGGGCGCTCCGGAGGTGCTGAAGCTGTTTGCCGGAAATCCCTTCCCCAATGGGCCGCCCAAAGAGGTACGCGCCGTGCTCTGGCAGTATTGGTTCACCACTCTGGCGCAGAAGCGGGAGACGGGAAATTGGTGGCGAAGAGAACTTCTCGGCCTGTACGGACCGGTGCTGGAGCGCGAACCCGACGGCAAGATCGTCGTCATTCAGTGGCCTGAACCGTTGCCGCCGAGGCAATAAAGCTCCTTGTTTCAGAAGAACCGGGGTATGATGCTCTTACTTACCCGGGGCCCCAGATGAAGCGTGATGTTGCCATTGTTGTGCTCGTTCTGCTGCTTCCGGTTGTGTTGTGGTTTGCTCAGTCGGGCGGCCAACTGGTAGTCAACGACCCGGAGAAGTCGGACGCGATTGTCGTGCTGGCGGGCAGCGCACCCGACGCGCGCTATTGGCGTGGTATGGAATTGCTGCGGGCTGGCTACGCGCCCCACCTTATTCTGGATGCCGCTGCCGGCGTCACCTATGGACACCCCTTGGCGGAGATGGCGCGCGATTTCGTGGCCCGGACCGCCGGACCGAACGCGTCGGAAGTCAGCATTTGCCCGGTTGACGGCGATTCGACGAAAGACGAGGCCCCGCAGGTCGATACTTGTTTGCAGCAACTCCAACCGCCGCCGCGTTCGGTCATCCTGGTCACGGACGATTACCACACCCGGCGCGCGCTTGCCATCTTCACCAACCGTCTGCCGCGGTACCGTTGGACAGCTGGCGCCGCCGAAAACGATTTCCTCTTCGGACAGCCGTGGTGGAAGCGTCGCGAGTGGGCCAAGACCTATCTCACCGAATCGCAAAAGCTGTTGTGGTGGGAGCTATTTGACCGCTGGCACTAGTCGCACCCCGCTAGCTGCCTCGAGTCTGCTTCCCGGCGATAATGAAAAGCCCGCCATGGACAAATACGAGCCTGCGTTCTATCCCGAGATCGGTTTTGGCGGATTCACTCGCTTCGATGGCACCATCGAGTTCTACACCCGGGTGAACGCGCTCCTGAATTCCACTTCGGTCTTAGTGGATTTCGGCTGTGGGCGGGGCGAGCATCAGGAAGATGGGTTGGCGGTCCGCCGCAGCTTGCGATGCTTCCGCGGCAGGGTCGCCAAGGTTATCGGCCTGGATGCCGACCTCACCGCGCAAAGCAATCCGACGATTGACGAGTTTTGCGGTATCACGCCCGGCCATTCCTGGCCGCTCGCTGACACGTCAGTTGACCTCGTGCTTTGCGACAGCGTGCTCGAGCACCTGCCGGATCCCGGCGCACTATTTCGTGAGGCGCAGAGAGCTCTTGTCCCAGGCGGGCATCTTTGTATCCGCACCACGAACGTTCTTAGCTATGTCGGGTTGGCCGCGCGGCTTACACCGAACCGATGGCACGCACCGGTCCTGGCGCGAGTTCAAAGCGCACGAAAAGGGCGGGACGTCTTTCCCACCCTTTACCGCTGTAATACGGTCCACGCTATTCGCCGGCAGTACAGGAAAAACAAGTTCTACGCGGTTGTCTACGGCCATGACGCCGGACCAGGGTATCTGGCCTTTTCCAAGGTGGCCTACACTGCAGGATTTCTCCACCAGCGAATTGCGCCCGGCTTTGTGCGCCCTACCATCATGGGCTTCGGCAAAAGGCTAGATCCCTGATTCGCCTCCACCGGCTTTGTCCCGTCCGCGTTGCCCCCTAGTGGTTATTTACGGATTCACCTGGATCTTGGCCATCATCCTCGTGGTCGAGAATGTGGCAGTGATAGACAAAGGTTCCCGCAATCTGCGGATCGCGGAAATCCATCCGCACCGTGATACTCGGATAGGGCCCGCTGCCCGACCAGTTGGGGATCGGGAAGCTATCGTAAAGTTCGGGGTTCTGTACCGGCACTCCATTGATCGCCATCAGGAGGAAGTGCAACTGGTGAATATGGAAGTCATGTGCTTCGCCCGAATGGTTCTCGATTGTCCAGTCCTCCACCGCACCGACATTGGTGATGATGGCAGGCGGGTCGTCCATGTGAAAGACGTGCGGCTTCTGGCCCTGCACGGTGATGAAGTACTGCGTCGGTCCGTTGCTGCCAACCGTCTGCTCGGAGAAATACAGGCTGCGTGTGGTGGTCGGTACCTGCGTCAGTAGTCCCGCAAAGCGCTGGCGGTCGGCAGGCGGTTTCTGCGGCGGCGGAGCGGGATGTACCTTTAGCTTCGGGTTGTCGCTGCCGAAGATCTTGATCAGCTGTTGCGGAGGATTAGGATTGCCCACCGGGCCGGTGTCGAAGCCGTTGGTGTTGAAAACGCCCTCCTGGTTTTCCGGCAAGCCCGGTGTGACGAACTCCGCCCTCCCGGCGGGTGGTATATCGATCTCGTTTTCGTAGATCGGGGTCTGCAGCGGAACGCCGTCCAGCGCGACCACCTCAAGTGGCTGCACCCCGCTGGTGAACTCCAGTTGCAGCGTGAGAAAGGCCTGGGTGGTGGCGTTTACTACGCGCCAGAATTCCGGTTGCCCATACTGCATATAGATGTAAGGCGAGGGGTCGTTGGGAAACAGGGCAGGCTGGAAGTTAACGGTAAGCTGATTCGGGCCGGGCAGCCAGGAATTCGGGTTCTGAAATTGCTGGCGGATGACGAACACACGCTCCGGCAAACCCTGGGTCCCGGGAATGGTCCCCTCGAGAAAGATTGCTCCTGCAGCTCCGCCGTCGACCTGCGTAGTGGCGTTGCCGTGGGCATGGGGATGGTACCAGTACATGCCGGGATTATCGTTGGCCGGGATCTGAACGTCGTAATGAAAGGGAGGATCGCCGGACTGGATTAGCGTGTAAATCACGTCGTCCTGGTGACAGACCGGCGGAACGTTCAAGCCGTGGAAGTGGATGTTGGTGGTGCTGGGCAAGATCATCCCACCATTACAATCGTTGTCCTGCCTCACTCCCGGCCGGGGCGGCTGGAACATGTGCATCTGCATCTTTTTCGGATACCTGTCGTAAGGCGCCTGGATGTTGTTGGTGAGATTGATCTCCAACTGGTCGCCGGGATTCACCCGCAGCGTCGGCGCCTCCACCTGCTGGCCCTGGTAGATGTAAACGTAGCAGTAGTGCTCGAAACCATCGCTGCCGAACTGGTTCTGCAGCGTCAGGTTCAGGCTCAGGACGCCGTTTTGACTGTAGAGATCCAGCGGGTTGACCACCAGATTGCCCGGCAAGGGCCGAGTTGGGCAGATGGGCCCCTGCGCGGAAGCGCTCACCACGGCTACCGCCAGCACTACAAACCACAAAGTCAATTTCAGAGTTGTGCGCATGAATCGCGACTCCTTCATTTGCTACCTAGCGTTTGCCGCCGCCACTGTGCTGCTAAAAAGGCCGCGGGGGAAATACCTCAATCGAGAGCAGTCCCGGGCTCAAGTTGTCGCTCACCGGCGACGAAGGCGCCTCGGTCAAGGTGCAGACCGGTCCCGTCGTACCGACATTAATAATGGCGATGGAAGAGCCGAACTCCGCAGCGTATAAAACGGTGCCCGTCTGGGTCGTGTCGCGAGTCACCAGCGATCCGATATAGGACCACGGGTTGTAGAAATTGTTCAACTGCTTCGAGGTGCAGCCCGGCAAGATCTTCCCGGTGTTCTTGTTGAAGTACGCCGCGGTGACGTTGCCGCTCTGGCTGTTACCGATATAAATCAGGCTCTCGTCCGGACTCAGACGGACTGTGGCCGAGTTCACGGCGCCGCTGATCACATGCACGGCATCGCCGACGGTGTACAGGACCGTGGGCGTGAGCTTGCCCGATGAGATGTCCGAAACTTCTATGGTCGTCGGTACGGCGGCATCGGCGAAGATCGCGAAATGGCCATCCTGTGTTATGTCCACTCCGTCGGGGAAAAACGCCGAGGCATAACCGGTGGCGTTCTGCTCGTCATTGTTGGAGACGGGAATTCCGTTCGCGACGTTGAAGGACTGGATGGAGCCATCGATATAGGTGACCACTAGTATGTTGCCGTTGAGCGCCATGCCGGCGATCCAGCCCCCATTCAAGGGAGTGACAGTAATATCGCCCAGAAAGGTGAGCTGGCATCCCGCTCCGACCGAGAAGGTTGCGATCGTGTTGGACAATGTATAGCCGGCGTAGAGATAGTTCTGGTTCATCACCAGCCCTATGCCGTTGCTGGTGCCGGAGTCGTTGGTCGAACCGATGAAGTTTCCGACCAGTTGCTGCGACGGAATGTTGATGGCCGCAATGTCACTGCTGCCGGCATCGGAAACATACAGGCATTGGGCGGTGCTGCTGGGTAGCATCGCCAGCCGGGGTGTGCCAAAGAACCCTCCGCCGATCCCCAAGCCTAGGGTATTCACGCTCTGCACGTAGGTCAACGTCGGTGCGCCCTGCGTACCGCCGGCAGCATAGAAGCTGGCGTAGGTGTGCCGCGCTCCGTCGTCGTTGGTAATGACGTAAATGGGAGAATCGGAGGGGCTCGCCTTATTGCCTGCGCAGAGCGCCGAAGGCAAGGCGAGACTCGTCATCATCACTAAAATAAACAGCTTTTTCATTGCTGCTCCTCAAAGGGCGGGAACTCACGTGAGCAGCATGTTACACGCGAATACCGCCTCCTACCAACGATAGTGCGCCAGATGCAACAAATTTTGCACAATTGCAGGTTCAGGAAAAGGAATTTTGCAACAGGTACAAGACCGGACAAGTCCAAAAACGATTGCCGGATTCAGACTAATCATCGAAGGAATTACTTGCGATATTGGCGACCGTGACCTTGCAGCGGTTTAACGCTGCTAATAAAACACTGCGTCCTATTTTGCCTGGCGCTTGGCGGCGCGGGCGAGAAACGCCTCCTGGGCATTGAAGGCGTTCTTCTTCTGATAATTGGGATCGCGCACGTACTTGCCTTCGGAGGTCATGTGCCGCGCTTTGGCCTGGTCCTTCAGATAGGTTCCCAAAATTTGTTCGTGTATCAGCTTGACCAGGCCCTTGTCACTGACCGGAAAGTCCACCTCCACGCGATGATTCAGGTTGCGCGGCATCAGGTCGGCGCTGCCCAGGTAAACTTCCTCCTCGCTGCCGTTAGCAAAGTAGAAGATGCGGCTGTGTTCCAGAAACCGGCCCACGATGCTGGTGACCGTGATGTTCTCGCTCACTCCCGGCAGTCCCGGAATCAGGCAGCAGATGCCGCGCACCAGCAACTGCACCTTGACTCCCGCCTGCGAAGCCTGGTACAGGAGCTTGATCATGTTCCTGTCGACCAGCGCGTTCATCTTGAAGATCAGGTGACCGCCGCGTCCGGCTTTCTGGTGTTCGATCTCGCGCTCGATCAGGTGGGCCATACGCGGGCGCAACGTTACCGGCGAAACCAGCAGCTTGCGATAGGAGCTCTTGGCCGAGTATCCGGTCAGAAAGTTGAACAGGTCGGTACAGTCGGCGCCGATTTCGGGATCGCAGGTCAGCATGCCGATGTCGGTATAGAGTTGTGCGGTCACGCTGTTGTAGTTGCCGGTGGAGAGGTGCGCATAGCGGCGGATCACGTCGCCTTCCTTGCGCACGATCAGCGCAACCTTGCAATGCACCTTCAGGCCCATCAGTCCGTAGACCACATGTACGCCGTATTCTTCCAGCTTGCGCGCCCACCCGATGTTGCTCTCTTCGTCAAAGCGCGCCTTCAACTCCAGCAAGACCGCGACCTGTTTGCCGTTTTCCACGGCTTCCAGCAGGGCGTCAACCACGGGAGCGTTGTGCCCGACTCGATATAGCGTGATCTTGATGGCCAGGACATCGGGATCGGCTGCGGCCTTTTGCAACAACCCGACCACCGGCTGAAAGGAATCGAATGGATGTTGCAGCAGGATGTCGCCGCGGCGGATGATCCCGAACACGTCCTCTTCCTCGCCGTCCTTCGCCAGCGCCGCCGGAGTGGCGGGAACAAATGGGAGAAACTTCAAGTCGGGCCGATCGAGCTTGGTCAGGCCGCGCACCCGAACCACCGACAAAGGGCCCCCGCTCAGTTTGTAAATGTCTTCGCGCTCCAGCTCCATGTTCTTGGCCAGGATTTCGAGGATCGGCGCAGGCATGGCTTCATCGACCTCGACCCGCACCACATCGGCGAAGCGGCGTTGCCACACTCCTTCTTCCACCGATTCCAACAGGTCGCCGGCCTCCAGGTCCTGGATCTCGCTGTCGGCATCGCGAGTGACGTGGAAGGGATGCGCTTCTTCGATGGTCATACCGGGAAACAGATGGGCCAGATTGGCCGTCACCAACTGCTCCAGCCAGACGAAGGTCTGGTCCTTCATGACTACCTTGGTGCGGCTCTTCGCCTTGGCCGCGACGCTCACCGGCACCAGTTGCGGCAGCGTGTCGGGAATCTTCACGCGCGCGAAGTGCTCTTCACCTTCCGTGCCCCGCAACATCACCGCCAGGTTCAAGCTGAGGTTCGAGATGTGCGGAAATGGCCGGCCGGGATCGAAGGCCAGCGGGGTCAGCGTTGGAAAAACCGTCTCCTGGAAATAGGAGTTGACAATCGAGCGCTGCTCCTCGCTCAGATCGGCGTAGTTCACAATGTGAATGCCGGCGCGATCCAGGGCCGGAACCAGCTCCTTGTTCCAGCAGTCGTGGGCATTACGAAACAGACGAATAACCGAGGCACGAATGGCGCGCAACTGTTCTGCAGGGACCATGCCGTCGGGACCGGCATCGAGCACACCCTTTTCGATTTGCCGCTTCAATCCGGCCACGCGCACCATGAAAAACTCGTCCAGATTGGAACCGACAAACGACAAAAACATCAGACGTTCGAGCAGAGGATTGCCATCGTCCTGCGCCTCCTCCAGCACGCGCCGCTGGAAATCGATCAAGCTGAGCTCGCGGTTAATGTAGAGCGCAGGATCGTCCAGCTCCCGCAGCAGCTCGGAGCCGTTGCGCCGTTCGGCAGGTGTAGCGGGACGGGAAGACAAACGTCGGCCCTTGCTGAGTGCTGGTTTCGCTGATGTGCTCATACGGGTCTTGGTCACTGAAGAGAAGAGTCAGACGCCCATTGTAATGCGCTCCGCCAAGGTTTGAACACAGCCGACCGCCGTGGCGAGCGAGTATTCACATGACATTGAACGTCGGCCGTGCGGCAGGGGAGCAACTATACACCTTCGAGTTGCTCCTCGCTCATGCCGAAGTAGTGGCCGAATTCGTGGATTACGGTGTGGCGAATCTGCTCGCGCACCTCGGCTTCATTGGAGCACACCGCCTCGATGTTTTTCTGATAAAGCACAATGTGCGCCGGCCCGGTGGGAAGTTGAAAAACGCTTTGTTGCGTCCGCGGCACGCCGTGGAATATCCCGAGAAGGATTCGTTTGGGTTCGCCCGGCCCGGACGGCGGCTCCTGTGCCGGGCGGTCCTCGACCAGCACCGCGACATTTTCGATGCGGCGGCGAAACTCTGCCGGCAGCGAATCGAGCGCCTGAGAAACCAGCTTCTTGAACTCCTCCCGAGTTACGTGATGTCCGCCCGGCCGCTGATGGTAAGTCATATTATCCGGCCACCTGGCCGGTCTGCATCTCGCCGGATCCGTCCCCGCCTGACTTGTCTTCCACATCCCATTCCACTTCCAGCGGAGTGCCGCACACCCGGCAAATACGGGCCGAACAACTGCCGCAAGTGAGCGGATCGGTGATGTGCCGCTCGCAATGGGAGCAGTACGAGGCCGTGGTAATCTTGACCGGTCCCTGCGGTTTCAATCCCCGCCGTTGCAGTTCGTCCTGCAAGGCCTTTCCCGCCGCATCGACCAGGGACGCCGATTCTGCGGAGAGCTCGACCAGTTCTTCATCGGCCATCCCGGAATAGGTTCGTGCGAAGTCGGAAATCTCCTGCCTCATGGGCATGTCCTCCGAAACCAGCCGTCGTCCCCCTGAAATATGCGGCCCATCCTAGCCGCGCCTCCGGGGCCGTTCAATGGACCCGCGATCATCTGCGGGTAATCTTCGGCTCTTGCGGCCTTTCGTCGAGATTGGGCTGGCAGCCGGGTTTGTCAGCGGCTGGCATCTTGTGGAGTGTCACTGTCGTGATAACGGAAACCGTCTATCTGAAAGTACATCTCGCGGGGATCGACAGGTGCAAGTACTCGTTTACAGTCGCATACTAGTCGAAACACGCTCTCCCCTGGCAAAACCGTCACCTCCGATTTCCACCGCGTTCCGTCACTGTTAACGGTGAGTTCACGGCTGTAGGAAGGTCCCGTGATCCACAAGCTGGACGGCGTCTTGTAGCCCGTAAACAGGGTTCCCTCCAGAGCTATGCGGCGCTCCAAGTGCGATGGGTTTGTCACCACGATCGCGCCAGTCGTTCCGCACCACTGCCAGTTCCGTCCGCCCGCTTCTTCTTTGGGCCAACAACCATCGCCAATCTCCGCGCTAATGGGGTGTTCGAGATGGTCCAGTGTCACCAATTCATTTGAACTAAGCGGTCGCTCCAAACGGGAAATCGCGGCGGCATCCAAACGGTAAAACGCAAGCCGTCCGTTCTCACCTACTATGGGCTCAGTCTCTAAGAGCAAGCTAAACTCACTTTCCAAGGCGGCCGCATGGTCCACATATCCGTTTCGGTCTATGTAGATCCCCGCAAATCCTTTATCGGCGACGGTGCGAAGCATTTCGTCGACGGGTTCCGCTGAAACCATCGCCAACCAATGGTCTGTCGCCCGCCCCTTTATTGCCCCGTAGCTCCAGCGCAGTCGATCTGAGTGCAAGTACCCTTTCAATTCGTCGTAGTCGGCCATCCGATTAACTGGTAGCGCTTCCGGAAAAGGCACATACGGCAACTGGAAAATCATTGCATTTGGGGGTACCACGGACTCGATACGTTGAACGAATTGCGCGTCCTGCCAAAACATAGCCTCGATTTCTGGCCGATCTCGCATCCCGCCTATAGCAACCTGGTCGGAAATGCCGATCAACAAAAGCAACACGGGCGCAACGATAAAGCCGAACACGCGCCGTCGGCCGCTCTGCCTAACCTTGAGCCATTGATCGAGAAGCACCAGAACAGCGCCAATGCTGAAGAAAGCAATATAGACGCAAATGCGGTTATATCCTCGTAGCTCCGGCGAAAATACAAAAGCAAAGATTGCTCCGATACCACCGACCGTGCCCATCAAGGTCGCACAAATTGTAAGTATGCTGAATGAGTAGAGAGTAGGATCGCAGTGCCGGACGAATAGACAAACCAGAAGGGCGAGAAATCCTATTCCTCCAATCAGCCCCAGGGTGACGCTGTCATTTTCGTTCATCAGGAGCGCATGGTTATTGTAGTAGTCCTTCCATTTCGCGAGCACATGAATCCGGTGGTTCGATACCGGAGCCAGCAGTTGAATCAGCGTCAGACCATACCGTTCGGACTCGATCGGCTCTCGAACGACTGCCGACGTCCGGCCATGCTTGTGTACATCGGCCAGATTCGGCAGCAGAGCTACGCCAAATGCGGACACCAGGACCGCAACGAGGATAGCTGCTGTTATCAGCGATTGTTTTACGCGATAGCGGAACGCCCCAAGCAGCCCACCAACCGCGATGAGATAGGCGCCGAAAAAAGCATAGTAGGGGTGGTCCCAGCCAACTAAAACGCACGCTGCCAGGCTGATCACGCCGTCTCTGGTGACTGCCCGCCGAAGACCGCCCTTGTCATCATGCCCAAAGCGAAATAGCTCGTGGCCCGTCCCCAGCCAAGCCGCAACCATTCCGATCAGCGGAACCATATAGTAGGTGCTAAGGAATAGATGCCCTTCTGCGCGATAAAGATGATAGGGTATGAAGGCGAATAGAATCGCACCGGCAACGGCCAGTCCCGCAGAAATACCTAGTCTGCGAAAAGCATATAAGCAGGTGATGGTAATTAGTACATAGCTTAAAAGATAGAGTATATTGATTGCCAGGCCCGGGTTGGATGTAAACACACTAATGCAGAACAAGACAGCAACATGTATCCAGTAAGGCATGGGAAAGTCATATAATTCTTGCGCTCCGGGAGCTCCCAACCAGGGGTCAACATAGAAATGCCTGCCCTGCATAAAGTTCTTAACCATCGCCTGATGGAAGAGGTTGTCGCTGACCCAACCCAATGGAACCCTGAGATCGATAGTATTGAGACGATAGATTCGGAAAAGCAACAGACAAGAAATAGCAACCGCGACCAGGTAAGGCGAGACCACGTTGAGGAACAATCTTCCGCGACCCTGCACAGGGGCAGCGATAGTCTCGTCGCAGCTCTTGGCAACAGAATGGGACATATCGTTTTATTCTATCGGCGTGTCTGCTGGATGTCACTGCCGCTGACCCTGGCCTAAACAACTGGAATTCTCCTGCGGCTGCCGTCGACTACCGGTTCCGATTGGCAGCTCTATGCCGGCTATGCCATACTGAACCTTCTTCCACTCCTGGCCGGGATGGCGGAACTGGCAGACGCAGCGGACTCAAAATCCGCCGACCTTCGGGTCATGGGGGTTCGACCCCCCCTCCCGGCACCAGCTTTCAAACATTGCAGCGGATTCAAACCGCAGGGCCCTGACCGATAAGCGGTCGTGCAACCGGATTTTCCACGATCACTGCCAGTGATCTTCGGAAAACGGCACGACCGCAGCGGACCGGCCCCTGCAAGAATTCTTTTCTCTTGCGGAACTCCGCTGCCAGTCTTCAGGAATATAGGTTTAGACCGATAGCTACATGCTGCTTCCAGTGCTTTCGTTTACAGACGGGGACGGGCCCGCCCTTAACAAGGGGACCACTTTTCTCTCGGCGGCGCTTCTTCTGTTCTGGGGCTGTCTGGGCTGGGGCCAATCGCCGCCCGCGCCTGCGCCCGCTCCTGTTCGCACAATTCAAGGCGTCGTCAGGTCGGGCAAAATTCCCCTCCCCGGCGCCACGGTCACCGCCGTCAATCGCGCCACCGGACAAAAAGTGGTGGGATGGACGCAGCCCGACGGCAGCTTCAAACTCTCCCTGCCTGCCGACGGCGAATATGTGGTGCGGGTACAGATGGCCGCATTCGCCACGGCTATGTCGCGCGTGAACGTCGGCCCCTCCAATCAGAATCCGCACGTCGATCTCGAAATGGTCCTTCTGTCGCGCTCCGAATCGCCTTCAGGCAATGCGCCCGGAAGATTTGGCGGCAACGGCGCGGGCAATCGCGGATTCCAGGCGCTGTCCGTCTTCCAGGGTGAGGGTGGAACAGACCAGGGCGTGAACGGCGGTGACTCGGTAACGCCTACAGGCGTGCCGGTTCCAGGTGTGCCGCCGACGGTAGCCACGGAGTCCGTGGCGGTCACAGGGTCGAATTCGCCGAGCCTCGCCGGTCTGAGCTCCGACGAGTTGCGCTCGCGCTATCAAGATCAGCTTGGAGGCATTTCAGGTCCCGGTGGGCCACCAGGCGGAGGCGGGGGGTTCGGCGGTCCGGGGGGATTCGGTGGACGCGGCGGAGGCGGTGGTGGTGGCGGCAGATTCGGTGGACGCGGCTCCCGCAACCAGATTCACGGCACCATCTACTATTCCGCCAATGACGCCGCGTTGAATGCCGCGCCGTTTTCGCTGACCGGTGAGCCCTCGCCGAATCCCGCCTATTTGCAGCAGCGCTTTGGAGGCGCAGCCGGCGGCCCGCTCATCATTCCCCACATTTATAACGGCGCGAAAACTTTTTTCTTCGTGCACTACAACGGCACCCTGGGCGACACTCCCTACAGCTATTACTCAACCGTGCCGACTTTGCTGGAGCGCAGCGGCAACTTTTCGCAAACACTGGTGAACGGCAAACCGGTGCAAATCTTCGATCCGTCGACCGGCCAGCCTTTCGCCAACGACATCATTCCGCAGAGCATGATCAATCCTGCGGCCCAGGGATTGCTGAACTACATCCCCCTGCCGAACCTGCCGGGACAGGTACAGAACTTCCGCTCCGTGTTGGCGGCCAAGAGCGACAGCAACGACCTCAACATTCGCTTGAATCAGGCGCTCAGCGGAGGCTCGACGGGACGCGGGCCGGGACGTTTTCGCGGCCCACAGAATAACCTCACCTTCGGCTTTCATTACCATGAGAGCGACCAGACGCTGACCAACTCGTTTCCCAGCGTCGGCGGCCAAACGATTGTTCACGGCTATGATGTGCCGATCGGATACATTCGCAGCTTTGGTCGCCTCATCAATACCTTTCGCGTTGAATACAACCTCAGCACCATCCAGACGCAAAACCTTTACGCCTTTAATACCAATGTCACCGGCGCCCTCGGCATCAACGGAGTTTCCCAGAGCCCGGCTAACTGGGGCCTGCCCAATCTTTCCTTCACCAACTTTGCAAGCCTTCAGGACACGGTCCCGGTTTCCGATCGCAATCAGACCGTATCGCTTACCGACCAGATGCTCTACACCCACGGCAAGCACACCTTGCGTTGGGGCGGAGATTTTCGCCGCATCGAGATCAATACCAGGACGGCCAGCAATCCGCGCGGCAGCTTCGTCTTCACCGGGCTGAACACAGCGGAGATGGTGAACGGCACTCCGGTCGCGGGCACCGGTTTCGATTTCGCCGATTTTCTGTTGGGGCTGCCGCAACAAACCTCCGTGCAATACGGCACCAATCCCTCCGGCTATCACTTCCGCGGCAATTCCTGGGACCTTTACGCGCAGGACGAGTGGCGTGTGCGCGGCAACCTGAGCTTCAACATCGGCCTGCGATACGAATATGTGTCGCCCTTCAGCGAAACCGCGAACCAGCTTGTGAATCTCGATATCGCGCCGGGCCTTGCCGCAGTCGCTCCGGTATTGCCGGGGCAGGTCGGCCCTTTGACGGGAACGGTTTACCCTTCCACGCTAGTAAATCCTGATCACCTCGCCTTTGCGCCACGCGTGGGCATCGCCTGGAAGGCCCACTCCAACACAGTGGTGCGCGCCGGCTACGGCATCAACTACAACACCACGGCCTACGCCAACATCGCGCAGGACCTGGCCTTTCAGCCGCCGTTTTCATTCACCCAGACCAATGTGGAGTCGCTGACCA
>Ga0335073_10004508_pt1 | contig 19454 bp, 17 predicted proteins | sample Lox_Sample_22_FD_207093 | JGI IMG/M metagenome (GOLD analysis project Ga0335073, IMG submission 207093) | Soil microbial communities from Loxahatchee National Wildlife Refuge, Florida, United States - Lox_Sample_2.2 | ecosystem: Environmental > Terrestrial > Soil > Wetlands | place: USA...
GGTGATCTTGTCGTAATTCGTTGCTGCCAACTTGATAGCGTCGTCCTCCTGAGGATTCACCGTAACATCGACGGCGACTACCAAGCCAACATAGAGTGCAGCGACGACACTGGTGAAGAGAGTCTTCTGCGAAACCATATTTAACTTGTTGATCTACAATTGTATGATTGTGAAATGCTTATGTTGTAGGAAAAATGAGAGAAGAGTTTGAAAAGCCAGAGATTCGGGTACGGAAGAGGGAAATGGAGCGAGGAAGAGAGACTGATATATCATGGCGATCGGCATAAGCAACTGGTCTTTATATTCATGACGCAAATATCGACATATTCAATAGGGGGGAGGCCACGGTTTAGTACAGAAATGGAGGAAACCATGAAGGATTCACCAAGCCCCGAGATCAACGGGAAAGATGCAGCATTCTCCAATTTGGTTTCCATCGACTGCCCAAACGCATTGACCATGGAGGATGGACGACTTCTGGCAGCAGGGAGATCCACAGTAAGTGCTGCTGGCGGTAGTAGGCCCTTCAGAGATCAGAACTAAAAGTCTGTACAAGCGGGCAAAGCACGTAACCAGACTAGTCAGCACGATGGTTCGGCAGCATCGATCGAGTGGGTAACAGTGGCTTGGGTCGAGACTGGTTGTTAGATGGGCGTAGTGAGATGGCCTGAAGGCTTGGTAAGTTGCTGTAGGATATAGTAACAATAGAATGAATAAAAGTTGCATGTTGCTTAGCTGCTAAGCCTGTCGATACTACACACGCTAAATCCTTCGAGGGACTCTTCGGCGTAACACACGTGCTGATAGGTTCGAGCTGCATCAATACCTGGGGCGAGTAAGGCTTCCAACTGCAGGTTGGATATCGCTCCATCTACTATGGTTCTCTCTCCGGGCCGGCATTTTAATGACCGACGCCGATGACGCATATCACTGAATCGAGTCCCTACTATCATTAGAGCTCTTTAGTAGATAGTGTAGCCGGGAGTAAGACAACTTGAGAGATAGGCTTGGTACTTTGTGATTGCACAAAGAGTACTAATGTCTTTCCAGGTGTGGCGGAACACCAACCGTGGCGGAACAAAGCATAGGTACTTTGACATTCAAGCAATAGAAATTCTGACTGCGTCCTGATATTTGAGCACTTTCCGCTGCCGTCGCGCCCGGTAGCCAATCCTGAACATCCTGACACACACTCCTCCGAAAATTACATTCGCATCGTCGCTGCCCCTTGATACGCGGAGAGCGTCATCTCGTGGTGTAACAAGACCGCCTCGACCTAAAGCACCACCATCGAGCTCTTTTCGACTCTCATATACAAAGAACAGTTTGACCTGGATTTCCAAGGCCTTTCCCCCTACTGGGCAATTATTGTGAGCTCGGTGGCGACAGGTGACGCGCTGCGTCAGGCGATGCCGTCCATCTATTGGTGCAGGCCCATCTCACATAATACTTTACGACGTATTTTATCTTACTTAATGGGTCGGGCGCATGGCTGGTCGGGCGCGTGGCTGGTTAGTCTTTGTGGCGAACGCTATGCCCTGGAACAAAGAAACGCTGGACTGAATCTGGGCCTTGATCGATGAAGAGTGTTGGCACGACTAGCGCCAATGTACTCAGATGAAGCCGCTGGCAGCTATTCGACGAGACACTGTATCTGATATCGTTGAATCCTCTGAATGAAGTGCCTATCCACCCCACGAAGAAGCATTGACTGAACCTTAGCGTAGCTCCAATCGCGTCGTCACGCAACAGAGCGACGAAGGTCACCCAACACTGCATAGCAACTCCAACGATACGCGGAATTTATCCCGTCTATGACTGCAAGCGACTCGAAGCATGCGATACTCCACATTGACGCCCTCTCCTTACGTCTGACTGCGGTCACTTCGTCGAACCCGCCGCCGTCTTCCTCCTTGCGCGAGCCAGCTTCTCCTCCCCTCCGTTGGCCTACTTTATTGGCCTTCCTAGCGAACATCATCTTGAAGACCGTCACCTTGCACACCCTGAGGTATGTTCAGATGCATCTACTCCTGATAGCCTTGGGTCGCCCGTGGCCCAAGGCAACATCTCTGCCCTTTCACAAGCTCTCTCGAAAGATCTTGCGAAGTAAATGTCTCAGGGCAACATTGCGTCTTCCCGACCTAATGTGTTGCGAAAGATCTTAGAATAGAGATTCTAGAAATACAAATAAATAATAATTGAAATGATTCATGCTAGCTACATTCGTGAAGATAAGCCCAAGCAATCCTAGCCAATCTCCATAAACGTGACCCGGCCGTCGCTATGACCCAGCACAAGAATACCACCTCTGACAGCTGAGCAGCTCGCTCGGTAGTCAGCAGGGAGCCAGAGAAACCTTTCCGAGTCTCGTACGATCCAATTCCCGTCTAGAAATATACGCGGCTGAGGTAGGTTCGGCGCAGGGACGCCGAGCTTGTAGTGACTTTGCAGGCCTTCGACGGTCACAAGCCCGCGATCGGTCTCTAAGAAAGATCCATCTGAAGTAAAGGATAAGGCTCCGATGCGGGTAGCAACCACGATTCTCTGGAGTGCTGTGCCCGTCCTGGCATCCCACACCCGGACCGTCTTGTCGCCTGAAGCCGATGCCAGCAGCGCGCCGTCCGTCGAGAACGCGACTGACCAGACCAAGTCTGTATGGCCCTCGAGCGTCTGTAGCCCTACACTTCAGTCCTCTTGGACCTTGGGCAATCTTTTCATCCACTTTAGTATCCTGTCTCGGAACTGCTTCCTCACCAAGCTTTTATCCGGTGCAAAAACGAGTGCACTACAGTATGTTTGTAGGGGAGCCTGCTCGATCGCTGGCCGGCAGTTAAGAAGGGCGAACCGCTTCACGTCGTGAATGAATGTTGACAGTTGGGGGCAGTCACAAGTCTAGACGAGAGATTAGTTGCATAATGTATTCTTGGCGAGCTGGAAGTAGGCTTACAAGAGTAATAGCCTCTAGAGTTCTGGTGGCGAGGAGACATCCTCTGCATCCAGCTGCTGAACATCGCGGCGCACGATGCGGTTTAGCTCCGGCTGCTTCCACTAGCGCGTCTTGAGCTCGAACACGACACACTCAACGGCCGGCAACGGTGCGCCCACATAGGTCAGTAAATCGGCATGTGCTGTTGGCCAACATTGAACGAAAACTTTCAATGCCTGCTCAAGGATTCTGACGCAAATAGCACGTGCTGGAGTCTATTCGCTGTCAACATATACACGAATGTAACCCCTCAAGGCAAGGCCACCAGCAACACAGCCTCACTCAGTATAATACTTGAGGAAGCGCGAAGTGCTGTAGATGAATCCTCGAGCAACTTTCTGAATTTTTTTTTCAGATGGCCACCACTATCGACACAACAGACGTCCATCTAGGCCACTGGATCAACCTGTCCTATGGTACCATTCGCGGATCTACAGTCACCTTAACCAAGCGTGACGGTGCTTTTCTTACGGCTGCCATCGCTATCTTCGTTAGTTTTGCTGGAGCGCGCTTCTGGAGAGTTGTGACTTTTGTTGTTAGCCTCTGTCTCACCAAGCGAGCACCGCAAGACGGCGTGTACCATCAGCGCCAAGCAGTATTACGGAACTCTCCCGATGCGCTCAGCACTTGTTGGACTCTTTGGAGAGTGAACTGGGCCTGGCGGAAGAAGAAGGGACGGGTCTGGCGTCGGGTTATGCCTTTAGTGGTTATTGCGTTTCTCGTTGGCCTGGCTCTTGCAGCTGTTGGTGTTCTCTCATCGCAGATTTCGTCCTCTATGGGTAACGAAGTTCTCCTAAATGGGAAGCAATGCGGTTGGGTCGACTCAGATAATATGAGTCCTTTTGTTCAGCATACCATTTTTGAGCCATACACCTCGCAGCTTCATCAGGCCGCTATCCTACGCGCCCAGCAATGTTATACTACTGATGCGTCGACAGAGAATTGCCCTACATTTGTCAAACCTGGCTTTCCGCTCTCTGTCATAACCAATGCTTCCTGCCCTTTCCAAGCGTCGATGTGCCAGGACAATTCTTCGAACTTGATTGTTGATACCGGATATCTTAACAGTCATTTCGATTTCGGCGTGAATGCCGCGCCCAGCAACAGAATTCTCTTTCGCAGTCGAATGCATTGTGCGCCTCTTGTGCTTGAGGGCTACAGCAGCCTTGTGGATGCCACAGATCTCAGTAATGGAAACACGACTGTTGTCGATTACAAACAGATGATGCAGTACTACTACGGAAATGCCTTCCTCGACCAACCGGGCAATCTGAGCTACCTATACCCTTTCAATCAGACCGGTGTGGCCAATGATTTACTCTATCCTAGCGGCTATGGGCTCGACTACACTCTTGGGTGAGTTGCGAATTTGCTACGGAGCCATGAGCTGATACAGAGCAGAACCAATGTTGCATACTACAACAACACCGATGCTAATTATAGCTCATTCGTGGCTATTCCTGAATTAGTGAGGCCTGATGCAGACACGCTGCTACTGTATCTTTCTGCTAATTCTATCGATTTCTCTGCTCCTGTTGAAGATCCTTGGTATTCAGCAAACAATGGACCTTTTTTTGATAGTGGTAACAATTCATTCTGGCTCACCGACAACACGGCGAGTGTGCTTGGTTGTGCCACTCAAATTCAATACTGCAACCCCAATTTACCTTTAGAAAGTGGCTGTGGACCGCTGATGAGTCTTTATCAGCTTGGTGCAAACTTCAATAGTACTGATCAATCCATGTGGCAGAGCAAAGAGCAAGCCGCATTAGCATATGAGTTTATGTCGAATGTCAACAACGTCGGCGATTTTTATGAGCTCATTGGGTCTGTCGGCGTCGCCGTGCTGACCTCTCGCAATAGTTTGTGGTCTGGAGTGCAAGGCCCGCTACCGAATAACCAGTGGCAATTGGATATGGAAAACCTGCAGGCAATCTACGTGGCAAGCATTCAAAGGCAGTTTATCGAGTGGGCGAATGGGCCGAGGTATCCCGGTCTAGGGCCATACATTTCTGGCCCAGCAAATGAGTGGGATCGTATATACTGTCACTGCCAGGTAATTTGCTACTAAAGCTTTTGGAGCGTCTAACTGACTTTTCAGATGATTATAAGCACCGACTTCACCTCTTTTTCGACCCTTGGCATTGCTCTCGCCGCTACCTTCGGGCTTTTCTTCATTGCGATTTCCTACCTGCTGGAGCCTCTCCTGCACTGGGCACGATCAAAACATCGTCTAAATAATTATGCATTGCTTGAGTGGTCGATGAACGACACCCTACAGCTCCAGAGCGCCGTGCATGAAGAACTTAACCTTGGAACATGGACACGAGAAGTCGGCAGTGTGCCAGTGACACTTCCAAACGAACGGCTCGGCGTTCTAGATTTGTCTGATATGGAGCACCCAAGATTCAAGGCCCCAGATCCGTCGTCACTGTGGAACCATGCAGAGACAATGGAAATGAAAGCCGATTCCGCCCGTGGAGCAGCAAAAGGGTCTACTGTTGCTAAATTTTCTAAATATTCGTTGCTAGACAGATCCATTGAATACACATCCACTGGCAACTTGACTGTAACGAATCCACAGCCTCATGCTGAGAACGAAGGCCAAGGTGAAGATCAAGGCGAAGAAGAGGCTGTGACCGTGGCAGTGAATGCGGAGGGATACCACCATTAGAGCCGTGGACACGTAACGCTTGAGTAGGAGTTCGACGTTCGATTTACTAGTAACATGAGCCTCGCTCTTTTTGTTTTGTGTCCGAGCCCTCCACTCTCGCCCAACTAGTCTTATATTGAGTTTACTTTATACCATAATAGAACCAATTCAAAATCTATGAGAAAGCTTACCCCTTTGCATTTAAAGACGAATTGGTGGAAGAGCTTGAGGCGATGCTGTTTCAGCTATATGTTCGACCTTTAGCTGGTTGGATGATGAGAAGCTTTCGTTTCTTCATATACGGGAGACAACACCGGTGTCACGTTGATCCTAGGAAAGTGCTTCTGAAAGCTTGGAAGTAGAACTGTAGTAGAGTGACGGTGGCTTTGTATTGTACTTGTGGCGCGTCGGCAGGTGTTCAATCCAGTTGACCATGCAGGTTGCCGTCGGTTGGCACCATTGTTGGGTTGTTCCTACGGGAAAGTGCGAGTCTTTCGGCCAAAGCCGAGAAGCTCCTATTTGTTCGCACCCAAATTAACACGTGAATTTCAAACAAAACTCGATTGATCTTGCGCCGAAAGACGTAACCAAGCAACCTGAGGTCAGGGCTGTTTAATCGTGAGCAGGTCTTGGGCGGCCTTAGCAAGCCTGAGCTAGTTAGTATTAGCCAGAACCTGGGACGCCAGTTGTCCCAGATTCGAGTCAACCCCAGTCAGTGGTCTAGTTCTTGGAATCCCTCTCAATATACGATTAATTAGATGGAACTGCTCACTGCTGTTGCGATGCGGCCATGGTTAATAATGCGTTGTAATTAGTGTTCCCGTGACAAGGCGGGGTACAATAACAAGCCGGAAGGTATTTTGCTCTCGTCAATATTGCCTTTAAGGCTGGGAGCCGTGTTCTGCTTTGATGAGACTATCGCAAAATAGCTCCGAAATCCGAGGAGATGCAGATGGTTGAGCTTGAGCCGGGGGGTGCCAGCTGAAGCGGCGATCAAGGGCGTCAACGAAGCGATCGTCAGCGTAGCCAACACTGTGTTCGTTTTCGTTGCAGGGTGGTTTCCTGGAGGAGAATTGGCTGTAGAAGAGGACCACATCGATTATATCTTCATAGACTTGCGAGGGAGAGAGTTCAAAGGCCTAAAGTGTAAATGCGTTCCGCCACGGTGGGTGTTCCGCCACACCTGGAAAGACATTACTCGTCTTCGAATCCGGATCTGCTTAGTCGAAAATTGGGATGCAACAAAGGAGCGGGCTCTTCAACGTAAGTGGATTAACGCAGATGGACCACGTGTGTGGCAGGTAGTCTCGAAGGAGTACGCTATTGTTTCCCAGGCGGCCAATCTCGACTCTGGCGTCTAGCTATGAGGAGAGTTGAGCTATAGGGGTTGAAGTGATGTTGTTGGTCAGTACGGAGTATCTGTGCGGAGTATATTTTAAGCCTCACCACTTGATCCTACTCTAACCCACAAGCTGAGGTCAATTTCCGAACACTCCTGATTTTACATATTTCACAGTCACTGTCAGATTAAGGCCACCCACTCGGTTTTCCATTCCGCAGGTGTAGATTCAAGCCGTTGAATACCAGCCAGAGAAGCTTCCCCGATACCGTAACTTGAAACAACGCCGCCGAGGCTTTATCATTAGAAGCAGTATCGTACCTTCATTCCTAGACCTAATCTTTTCAATGTTTTCGTTGATCTTTGAAAGTTCGTCGAGCGGAAGATTCTCTGCTCTAAGAACAACATATGGAATACTGCTTCCTTGAAGCGAATATATCTTGTCTCCTTTACGCACTTGTGAATGTGCGGTCCCAATATAGCCATTCGATGTAGTGATGATTCGCCTGTACTTGGTGAAATTTCCCAACATGTCTTTGATGATGCCCTCGATTCTCTGCAGCTTGTACTGATCACTTTGGATAAGCGAGGACAATTTTGATTGCGAATAGAGGGCTTCAGCAATAGGAAATTGCGAGTCCAGAGCAGCAGCCGCGGAGCGTTTCATGCTTCCCGGTTCCGTCATTCCATATTTTCGTACCGCGGACGTTGAGAATGGGTAAGTGACTTACTCCTAAAAGTGTTCAATCTCGAGCAATAGTATAATCTTCGAAATGCGGCAAGCCATTGAGTTTCATTTATTCCATGTCCAAATTATCCTCTTAAACCAATGCGAAGTGGCTAGCCTAGCAGCAACCATTTGTTTGCGACCATTCACCTCTTAAGACCTCGCCCCAATTCAGCCAAAACGCTGCAATTCTCATGTCAAACTCATCCAGACACTGTGTGCCACCGAGGCCGAGCCCCCCAAATGTCTATGACAATCCATTCTATATCTCAAAGAAGCTCCTTGAACGCCGCATGATCTTCCCATGCTCTGAGGCCACTGCCTCCACCTTCAGTGGTATCATATCGACTCTAAGACGAAATAACGAAGCAAAACAACAAACGAAACCCGGCGCAACGCCCGCTATGCACCGCTGTCGACCCGAACGCCGCCATGCAGTTGCTTGGGATCCCACTCGTAGGCCCGTCTATGCACCCCGAGCTCGGGGTCGCTGTCGTCGCCGATGAAGGTCCACGTCTCCTCGAAGCCCTCGTCCAGCTCCTCCGACGCCACGCGGTTGCGGTGCTTGATCAGCGACCGCGCGTACTCCATGTCGCGGTACAGCGCCTTCACCGCCGCGCCCACGCCGTCCTCCTGTTGTTGCCGCGTCAGCGTGATGTTCGTGAGCGAAGATAGGATGGAAAGTTCGTGGCACTTACTGATCTGATCAACGCACCGAGATCCCGCGCCCTTGCAATCATCCTCTCACTGTGCGTGGCCTCCCAAAGCGCTTTCGCAAATATGCTCTTGTTGAGCCGCCTGAGCACGATGCCGACGCCCAGATCCTCGACCCTCATAGCCGCGAAGTGCTGGTCGCCGAAGAAGGGCTTAATGAGGGTTGGAATGCCAGCACGCAGAGAAGCACCGGTGGTGCCAGCGCCGCCGTGGTGGACGGCCGCGTCGATCTGCTGGAACAACCAGTCATGGGGGGCGGCCTTGATCTGCCAGATGTCGGGGGGCAGCGGGACTTCGGGCTTCGCGGCCTCGGCGGCCTTGGTCAGGCGGTCGGACCAGCCTTTCGACAGGATGCAGCGCACGTCGGCTTTCTGCACTGCCTCGATCACCGTCTGCGTTAGCGCCGTCGGGTCGTCTACCACGATCGACCCGAACCCGACGTACACTAGCTTCTTGCCGTCGTCGCGTGCTTTCTTGATGAAGTTGGCTAGCTCTACCGGTGGTGTGTAGCTCTTGCCTTCATCCAGGAACCAGTAACCCGTGATGTGGATCCAGTCGCTGTAGTCGAGCGGCGGGATAACCACGTGTGGGCTGAAGTTGTACATGAATGGAACTTTATTCTGCTGCATCTGCGCGAAATCGGTTTTCTTGAGACCAAGCTTATGTTTACGCCATCTATTGACTTGCGAGGCTGTAGCTCCCCAGAAAAGATTCTCGATGACGACGTATGTTGTGTAATTGTACGTACCACCCATTTTGTGGTTGGGTACAGCAAACGCATGAGGATATGAACGAGTTCGTGTCCAGGGCATGGTGAAAGCACGGAAATATGGAATCATGAGTGCCTCAGCGATATGGATTCCAGCCATGGCGCTTGGACTTTCGATCAAGACGTCTGCGCCTTGACAAGCTTTCCAAGCTGAATCCAAGAGCTCATCGAGCCAGCCGCGGAACTGTGGAAGACAATTTGTCAGCTTTGTCTGTCCGCCAGACGTCAAATGTAATCTCTGGTATGACATACGTGATAGTTGACTTCTCGGAGGAATTTTGGCGTGAACATGTCATACTCCACACAGATACGCATGAGCTCGGCGGGATCACCGGCGACAGGGGCAAAGTCAATGCCGTACGAACGTATCCATGGTTCAAACTCTATGTGAGTGGCAATCTTGGGCTTGTGCCCATCATCTAGAAGACGCTTACAAAGCGCAATGTAAGGCTGTACATCGCCTCGGGATCCGATTGTTAGACACGTTACGTTCATCGGTTCTGCCGGTTTGAAGTTAAGAATAGATGCTTTGAGGTCGTCAAACCGTAGTGTTGACGATTCAGGATCTGATTCGGTTAGTTGTAATTGGTGTTGACAAATGTTGGCGATATTACCTGAATCAGTCATTGTACCCTGCAAGAGGTATTCATGATGAAACGATCCATCCTTTCGTGCTTGTAGTAAAGCGTCATGCTCTGCTTTGGCCGCTTCCGCTGCTTCTCGCTCCTCATCGGCGAACATCTCACTTAACTCCTTTCGGTCCTTCTTGTGTGCTTCAATGCCAAGGATCAGAGTTACAGCGCAATCATCTCGGAAGCCTTTGTGTCTGAAGTCAAAGAATATCTCCTCATGGCCCTTGATTACTACAACCAAAGCACAATAACCTGGTCGATATCCCTTCTCTTTGTTGACTCCTTCAATGTCCTTAAGCGGAATCAGGAGCTAAGAACGGGTGAGAAATGATCTTGAATGAGCAGATATATGCTTTACAAACCTTAGTTCTGACACCTGGCAGTAAAGTTCGGTAACAGAAATGGTTATTGCTGAGGTAAATCTTCCCATAGAGAGGCAGGACGCGATGAAAATACGTGTAGTAACTTGCGATGAGTTGCTCTGTTTCAGGAAGAGCGAAATGATCTCGAAAGCGCTGAGCTGCAGAAGCTGCATCTTCTTCATCCTCTGGATCACGAATATCATCGCCAGGAGCCAATCCTTCTACAGTGTTGTAGTGTCGGCCTCCACCTACCCACATCTCTGAGACTTTCTCATAATAGCCCATAGATTCAGTGGCGACGAGATTGCTCATGCGTTTTGACCGTTCTCGTAAAAACCCTGCGATTACAGATGCTCGTTGAAGCGGATACGTTCCGGCCCGTACAAAATCTTGAATCGAAGTGAGCGAGGCTGGAAATGCACCCTGAGCGGTCTCCGCTGTAACAGTCGCTTGGGCTAAGGCGGTTGGTCGGGCTGTGCTGTCGGATTCCTCTCTGACAAGACTCTTGCGAGCTTTTCCGGTTTCAGATTGTTCCCGCCTGCCGACCTTAGCAGATCGTGCCGTATCCTCGGAAGCTCTTCTTAAATCGTTTACGGAAGACTCAGACACGGATCTCCGAGAATCATACATAGTGGGCCTGCGGAATACGTCGCTATGATTGAGGATCTGACTGGCTGAAACATTGTGTTCGTCCAGAGATTGAACCGCTGCGGAAGACTCAGTATCAACGTCGTGCGAATCAGTAGGAGAACTGATCGATTCTAGTGGTCGTGGTGATAGTGGTGACCTCGATCGATTCTCCTGGTGCTGAACACTCAAGCTTCTAGGAGATGTTGAACTCCGTCTAGGCTGATCGAAACTACGTCTTACAGCTTCGTTGCTAGATCTCCTAGAGTCGGTGCTCAAGCGACAACTCGAGAGCGCTCTACTACCAGGCTGCACTGGTAATAGACCAACTGGTGATAGCGTCGTGCGTACATGTCCGTGAAGTGCCGCTGCGAGAGCGCGTTCAGGTGGTCGTCCTCTACCGACGCTAGATCTTGGCTGTCCGTCTTCTAGCTGGTCAGACTCTGCGTCAGATTCGGAATGAGCTTCGATTTCTTGGTGAATCTGATTGCCTTCCACCATGACTTGGAGGATTCGCATAGCATCCTTTGCCCGATTCAAGAAAGAGAAGTAGTACTCCTCTATGGCATATGTTTCGTCGTTGTCGAAGACACGTAATTTGACGGTTTCTGCGAAATCTATGATCTGGTTTTCTTCAATGTCAATGACATTATCGATTGGTATGACGATTTTAACAATGTCACCGTCATTATGAGATCGGAAGATTGCTTTTTGGAGCACCCTGACCCATTGCTTCGCACTCTGTGCACTATCAGCCCTGAAGTGGAAAGTTTTCTGTTCTGTGACGACTGTAAAGTATGCATGGTCTTTGTGGTCTTCGACACTGGCAGAAATACCATAACGGAGATCTATCTTGCCTCTCGGATAGTAGATCTCGGATGGGCTTTCATAGTATGACAGCACATCTCCCTTCAACTCAAAGTAGTATCGACGATAGTGAGGATTACGGTGCCCGCGCTTGTTGAAGAAACCTGACTTTGCCACGGTAGTGGACTTCTTCGGCAAGTACGCGTAGAAGCAGAAGTGCCATTGCGTGACGTACAAATAGCCCTCGAGCAATACGCTCTGCAGTAAAAAGCATTTGAATTCTGCAATGATATTCTCCATCTTCTCAAACCCAAACAACTCTTTCAATCTTCTCTGGAGAGAAAGTGGCTCTTTCTTCGCCAATGTGGTAACTGTGGGATGCTTCTTCGTAGCGGATATTGCCTCATCTTCCGACTCTTGAATGCTTGCTTCAGCGAGTAACTTTCTGCTAAGGATGGGAGCGTCGGTGCTGATTGGATCTTCTGCTTGTTCCTCGGAGGTATGAGGGGCGATAATTTGTGATGAGGACATTAGATCTTCAGTCTCCAGAGCCGTACGACTTCCACGATTCGTTCGGATGCGTAGTTTACCGACAGACTGGAAGAGCTTGGTTCTGGAAGAGGTTCTCGAGTGCTTGGATTCTTGCTTCTTACTTGACTCGGCAGTAGCAGTTGTAGGTGTGGACGCTGCAGATGTAGTTGCTTTTGGAGGAAGCTTTTGACTTTGGACAGGTTCTTCCTCGCCTTCGCTTTCACTAGAGCTTTCGTCGATGCGTGTTTGAAAATCTACTTCCCTCCCAGCTCTGCTTATCATCTCCATCACCGACTGGTTCAAGAACCTAGCATTACCATCTGCTGTCGGCTTGAGCACGTCTTCTTCCTCATCATCACCATCTTTCAACCGTTCTGGAAGCTCCATAGAGGCCACTCGTGACGACTTCCGGAAGGTGAGGCGCTTTTTTGTGAGCTTTCGTCCCAAACTTTCGCGGAGGTGGTCGTGGGATGCCATTGTGCTACCCGCTCTTGGACGCGAAGCGCGACCGTTGAGGCAGAGTCAGCAGCAGTTAAAGGGCGCCACAGAAAGCCGTTGGCCGCAGCTCGACACCTAGAAGCTCACTACCTCGACTGGCGACTGCTGAGTGCTGTGCGCGTGGTTCAGCGTTCAGTCACATGTTGGGAAACTCACAAGATTTCTTTGATAGGATTAGTTTGGGCAAAGTCACAACCCTGAGAATATTATTCAATGGAACGTAGTGGCACCCCACGAAAATGTGCGTGGGGCTTGGAAGCCATGTGTACATGCACAAAATCCGCTTCTTCCCATTGGACCCATTGCTGTCTTGTTTGTTGGCATCTCAAATTGGCAATGAAGGATTTCAGTTATATACTATTCGATTCCCTATACGCCTGAGATGGTACACAAAAGAATAACTTTGCCCGCCAATCTCGGTGCTAGTACAATACAATGAAAGAGTTCTACGAAAAGCTGCCGTCAAGGCGATATTGTCTGAGAGCCTCCGAAAAGGTCCTGTCATTACACTGGTACATTGCCGCCATCGACACAGACATACTGTCACCTATGCCGTCCTTCCTTTTTCAATACCTGCGATATTCCTTTACTTTGCCTTAGCAAGGCCAACGCTGTTGGTACCAAGGTCGTAGACGGAATACCACCTCCTCAAGAATGCATCACCGAGGATGGCAAGGGGTCCAGCCGGTTCAGGGAAGTCCATACCCATGAAGGATGAGATGCAAGATCCCTGAACTTCGAGGATGTAATCATACGGTCCGATGGTGAAGTTGTAGCCAGTGAGGGTGAAAGTGAGATCTGGGAGGGAGTCGCGCTTTTCACATTCGATAGTGTATTGGCCGTTGAACGACTTCTTGGCCCCAATTTCCTTGTTAAGCAACTCAGCGAGAGTGGACGGAAGGGCGATGAGGGAAGTGCCAGTGTCAAGGATAACACCAGTGTTGTCAATCTCAGCAGTGGAGTCGCCGAAGGTGATAGCATCAAGGTCAACCTCCCAGTAAGCCTTGCGGCGCAATGGGATCTTGGTCATCTTGCCGGTATAGTGGGCATCGTCAATACCACCGAAGATAGCTTCGGAGTCGTCACCGCTGCTGGTATCGCTCAGGTAGAAGGCGAAAACGGGTTCATCAAGAAGACCTTGGTCGAGCATCTTGTAGAAAGGCGGTGGGATCTTGTTCACGCTGATGGTGTCGTAGCCCAAGCCCAGGATACCGTCGAATCTGCCAAAAGCAAAGGCAAGACCCGGTTCCGAAGTAGCTTCAGCAAAGAGCTGATTCTTGATTGTGAGGTCTCCAATGGTCATAGTATCCTCGGAGACGTAGCCGCTCAGCTCACCGGAGCCATAGCGAATCTCAAAGGAAGACCCATTCTTCTTGTATGTCGATGACGCACTATGGTCATACTTGCTGTGAAGATAGCAAGCAATGGAGCCGCATTCGGTAGATGGAACCCAGAGATTAGAGCTACCTGTGTCGAGGACAACCTTGAACACTTGTGGTGGCGAGCCGATGGTGATCTCGGAGAAGTCTATGTGAAGCCATTAGCCAAGTGTAGAGCAAATCTAGCTGTCGAGATTGCTTACATTGAGCATTCAGGAAGTTGCTGACGGGAACAGGATGGCTGCTGTCGCCACGATATCTTGTGTCGCGGAACATCTCCTCAAGGTGGTTGCCTTGAGGTCGGATACCGAGATACTTCTGGCCCAAGGCGCGAGCCTGGTCTTGCATGCTGTAGGTATCCTTTTCAGGTGTCAGCATCATTGAACCGCGATGGTCATGACGTCGCAGAGACACATACGAGCTGTTCCGACAGAGGGATCTTCTGAAGCTTCATCTTGTGCACACCGGCGGCTGCGGGTGCCAGCAGCGCAGCGACGGCGAAGAAGAGATCGCCTTTCATGATTGCAACAATTCAAGTGACGGAAGGCGATGGTTCAAATGACAATGGAAAATGGGAATGTGATGGAGATGACAGACGATGGGAGTGTCTCGTGTGATGCAAGCTGCGTTGCCTTGGAGTCGTTTACGGTTCGGGCCTAGCGAAATCCTTCCCAGCCACCCATTTCATTGGTGCGTTGCCAGTCGTCATCTCAACCAACATCCAAGTCACTTGCCTCATCCTTGGTACAAGACGAAGTACCTCCTCGGCTGCGTTTCGAAGTAAATGCCATTCCGAAGGGCATCAGAACCTCTCTCTAATTGTGATTATAAGTTTTGACTTTCTTTGAATCGCTTGCCTCAATGGATAACGGCTAAAAATAACCAGTGCCATAATCCAAATGACTTGCCTCGGCATCTTGCTATTCTCTGTTCCAGTTCTGCATATCGCGGTCAGCTTTGCTTCCGAAAGAGAGCTCAACTGGAGGCTTATTTCTAATCACACAAGGGCTTCACCAATGATAGCTCAACTAGGTGATTACATAGCATAAAGTTTCACGGCTGAGATCACTCTCCAAAAACAATGCCATCCTCTGCTTAGTATAAAAGTGAGATTCAGCCGCCTGGACGAGCCGCTATTCTTCGAGTCATTCCAACACAGATTTGATTTTTTGATCATCGGTTAGCATGTCTTTCAAGAACATCGCTGTCATTGGTGCTAGCGGTAATGTGGGCAATGGGGTTGTTCCTCTACTTCTCCAATCCGGACTAAAGATTACTGCAATCACACGCGAGGACTCCAAGTCTACATTTCCACAGGGTGTTGAAGTCAAAAGAACCGATTATTCTTTCGAGTCTCTCAAGTCACACTTTCAAGGCCAGGATGCTGTCCTCTGTCTTGTCGCCACCTCGGGTCTCAAGGCTGAACTGACTGTGGTTGATGCCGCAGCAGCAGCAGGCGTCAAATGGTTTGTCCCATCTGAGTTTGGGCATAATACTTCAGACCCACGTGTCGTTCAATTGCTCCCTATCTTTTCCGAAAAAGTGAAAATCGTAGACCACTTGCGCTCAAAGGAAAAGGATGGATTGAGCTGGACTGGCATTCACACAGGTCTCTTTTTCGATTGGGGACTCGAAAGGGGCACCGTCCTAGGGTTCAACCTGCAAAACAAGTCGGCAAGACTTTGGGATGATGGAAACAATAAAGTCGACCTAACCAACTTACATACGATTGCACTTACGATATTGCACATCCTGACGGATCCTACGACAAGGGAAGAGGCAAAGAACAAGAACGTCAACATCTCGACCGTGAACACAACGCAGAATGAGATTTTGGCCGCTTTGGAGAAGGTTAGCGCCACCAAGTTCGAGGTGACTTACATCAAGAGCGCGGATGGCAAGCAGGAGGGACAGCAGAAGTTGGCAGCAGGCGATTCGTCAGCCTTTCTCGACCTTCTTCAGTACATAGCATTTGGCAACGAAGAGCTCTCAAACTGGGACAAAGCTGCCGAACCACATCGCTTGCGGGTGAGGGGGGACCATGAATCTGTTGTGGAAACTGTCAATCGTGTGTATGAGAAGGTCAACAAAGTTGCGTAGGCGGAAGAACCATATTTGTAAGGGTTTGTCTAAACCTACGTGGTTTTCTAGGCTTTAGCCCATCAAGCTAGTACCTTATGTACCAAATCCTTGAAAGGGAATCGTTGCGTTATAGCTTTGCTCTTCCCGTCCAAGTATCTTCCGCAATCCTCCAGTACTGATCCGGATCAGATCTCATGTGAGAAACGTGCAAACTATCTTTGAGAAATGCTCAGCTGCTTCTAGACCAAAGAGATCTTTGTACTCAGTGCGATGCGCCGCTTGGCCTCCTCACCACCTCAGTAAGGTACTAATGCGAACACTTGCTCGCTGTTCTAGTTGGCGTTCATACGGTACATCACTTTTGTCTCCTTGATCAATGACATGGATTGGAGAAAACTTGTGAATTCTCCAAGTGAGGACGGGTAGCCATCTTCAGACGAAGAGCTATCAAGACTAGGTACGGAGGTGACAGCTTCAGATGGTCGTTCAAATCGATATGTTGATTGATTTGGACTTCGATGTGTCCATGACTGTTCCGGTATCACAGAAGCTCAAGCCTCCGCCTTGCTAATAACAATGCCGTACGGGTCTCTATCCCTCTCGCTACAATCTACCACCACGCTCCCATCATCCAGCGCCTCCCGCACGTCGTCAGCACTCCCATCCTGCGGCAGTTGCTGCTTCAGCTCCGTCCTCAACGCCTCCCACTCCTCCTTGACGCTAGCCTGTAGCTGCGCCCTCAGCACGGCGTGCAAAAACCCACGCTCCGTGTTGCTATGGAAGAGCGTTACAACACACTGGCCCCTCTCAATCGCCGCCAGCGCCTCGTGGTGCGGCAGCTCGCCCGTGAACAGCAGGTCGACGTCTCGGCCGGCGAGCAGGGACGCGCCGCTGCCTGCGCAAATGCCCACACTCGAGATGCTGATGGAGTCGACGGCGCGGCCCTGCGGCACCGCGATCGGAAACCCTTTTGGGTTGCCAACGCCGCGCGCGATCCGCTCGATGAGAGCTGAGAGCGCCTGCGGCTGCCGGAAGCACACGATTCGGCCTGCGCCGGCGCGCTCGTGGCCTTCGACGGGTGTGTTGAGAGGGTGGATGGGTTCGCGCGTGTGTTCGACGGCGTTGAGGAGGAGGTCGGGGTTTGGGCCCAGCAGCTTGTGCGAGGGGTGGTGCTGCAGCATGAAGACTGGCCGTTTGGAACTGTCAACGAAAGGGTCGTTTTCGGCTTCACCGTCTTCTTTGTATTCTCCTTCCCTCTCGGTTTCAGCTGCTGGTTCTTCTTCGCCTCTCTCTTGGTGTTCAGGCGCTGTTGCGGGCTCGCCGGTTACGATGTCGGCAAGCCAGTCCGTGAGACCACCTTCGGCCGCATCAAGGGCGCTGTGAGGACAGTATACCTGAAGCAGCGAGTCAACAGTGTGCCGGGATGTAATTTTGCACGTCACCATACGCTGATACCCTCTGCTGCTAATCGTAGAAGTGACTGCTGTTGACTATTGCCCAGCGTGATACTCTTGAGGCCTTTAAAGATGATCGGGTCTAATTATTCTCCATCGTTAGATCCCATCCACGTAGAATCGATATTCAATTACCCACGGTAAGCAACGACAATTGAATCGTTCCGCTCAATCGCTTCGTCGGCAACAGCTTTCGTGAGGTCAACGGTCAGGAGCACAGAATTCATCTGGCGTCGTAGAGGATCAAACGGAGCTTCAAGCAGCACTGTCATCGAGTCAATTCGCAATTGCTTTGCGTTTAGCCAAATTTCCACTCACATCCAGTGTTGTCCCAACTTTTATCCGCTAGTTCCTCAGGATACCTGTTGCTTGTGAGCCCTTATGCCTTTTTCATTGCTGCGCTTTACTTTGTCGAAACCTACAGCTTCCTCATCGTATTAACAACAGCCCTCGAAAAGGGTGCTGCTGCCGCGGCACTCGCGCTCATCATGAAATTCCGCCGCAGAGTTGCTCGAAACATGGACTGGCATCATCAGCGCAGAGCTTGAGACGCGACGAGATCTTTCAGTGTCATCATCAATGGATTGGGCGGTGTCGCTGTTTGGCGTGGCTGCAAGGCTTGTTGTGGCGCGAGCTAGAAAGCTACGTATTAGATTTTGATGAGAAATCTTATCAAATCTCCGAGATGGTGTCACTTTTGACCTTCTTTCATCGTCTTTTCGACTGAAGAACACATCCAGTCGCGTTTCAAAATGAGCGCGAAAACGGATGAAGAGACGGCTGAGACCCAGAATACCACTGGCGTCACAACAGAAGCTCTCGAAGAGAAACTGAAGACCGAGTTCGAGGCTACACATGTTGAAATCCAAGATATGTCCGGTATGCTCTATTGTCGCAAATCATTCGCGGCTATTAGTTCGCTGATTATTTTGTATTGCAGGAGGCTGTGGCCAAATGTTTGAAGCCATTATTGTGTCTCCCAAGTTCGAGAAGAAGATGACTCTGGCTCGTCATCGTCTGGTGAACGGAATCTTGAAGCAGGAAATTGCAACCATCCATGCGTGGACTCCGAAGTGCTTCACGCCGGAAGAATGGGAGAAGAAAAAGAATGCATAGGGTTGCTCATGGTAGCATTTGTGGAACCGAGCAGCGTTTATGGATGAACTAGGTCGCATCGAAATGGCGTTGAAGTCGCATCATGGTATCATGAACATCTTCTTAAGTACCGGTTAAGGATAGACAAGTCATCACTGGAAGAAACTGAGCGATAATCAGTGTTCATGAGCTTTACATTAGGCTATTGATACAATATGTACCCAAACTATTCCTACAGAAACGCCAGTACGTCTCTCCTTTGCATGGCAGAGCATCCCGCGTCTATAAACAATTGGTATCGTACGTTTCTAATGACATGCGTCGTCGACATTGTTGCCGTTGCTGTCGTTCCAAAGCATTCAATCCAAGAAACTCTGTCGTAGCCAAACAGTATACCACTCCACTCTGTATGTTATCATCGCGCGGAACGCTTAGAAGCGTGCCAAGCAGCAAGACCATGATCTAAAGCGGTCCTTCCGCAAGCCATCGTCCCGGCGGAGCCAAAGAGAACAGAGCATCGCAACGCCGCAGCGCCATCACTCACGAGCGCTGCCCACCTTTGGGGCTCACTCCAGAGTCCTGGCTATTGTACCGGCTAGGATCCAGCCTCTTCGCGCTGGGCAGCCGCTCAACCCCACCCTCGCTATCACTCCTCTCCGTACGCAGGCCCTCGCGCAGCGAATCCGCCTGCGCGCGGCGGCGCTCGCGCTCGCGATTGCGGGCCTCGACCTCGCGGCCGGAGGGCAAGCTATCATCATGGTAGAGGGCATCGTCGTCGTCGGAGTATGACGGCGGCGAT
>Ga0335073_10004509_pt1 | contig 19453 bp, 16 predicted proteins | sample Lox_Sample_22_FD_207093 | JGI IMG/M metagenome (GOLD analysis project Ga0335073, IMG submission 207093) | Soil microbial communities from Loxahatchee National Wildlife Refuge, Florida, United States - Lox_Sample_2.2 | ecosystem: Environmental > Terrestrial > Soil > Wetlands | place: USA...
GGCCGCACAACCCAGACTAATAAATAATGCTCAAAGTACCGATGAAAAGACTAATATAGCAAGAGAAAAGGAATGGCAAGGTCAGAAATTAGCTGTCGGTTGCGCTGATGGAACCCTCGTACTTCTCTCCACCCAAGACAACGATCTCCAATTCTATACATTGCTCACAAGACAAACATCAAAAAGGGCTCGCATCTTAAGTCTGGCATGGAAAGATCGGAATATTGTTGTTGCTGGCTTTGTTAATAGCTCCATTGGTATCTACGACTCACGCAATTCGACTTGTATCCGAACAATTACATTAGGCGCTGGACCCGCTGGTGGGCCTAAAGATATCCTTGTCTGGGCGGTCAAATGTCTCCCTAATGGTGATGTGGTGTCTGGTGATTCTACAGGCGAAGTACGATTTTTCGACGGCAAGCAATACTCTCAATATCAAAGATTGGCTGGTCATGAAGCCGATGTCCTCGATTTGGCTATCAGTCCCGATGGTCAGACAATATGGACCGCCGGTATGGACCGTAAAACAGCTGTTTATACCAGAGCCACACCAGGAGCGAGCAAAAGAGGAGCATGGGCTAGAAGTTTGGTGAAGACATTCCACGAGCACGATGTCAAAGCCATGGCAACATTCGAGTTCGGAAACAAGAAGCTGAGTTGCATTGCATCAGGTGGTATTGACACAAATCTGGTTATAATTCCAATGCGTGGATTCTGGACAGAACATCATCGAACCATATCTGGCCTTCCTCAACTTCCACCTCTTGTCAGCGCTCCTCGTGCTCGAATTGTCATGAGTTGGTGGGAACGAGAACTGAGCATTTGGAGAGTGAACAAGCGTGATGCTGACGGCAAGGCATACACGCTCTTGGTTCGACTAGCTCTACAAGGCGAAGAGAATATCAACTCAGCCGCCATTTCGCAAGACGGATCAGTAATTGCAGTAGCGACTTCTGCTTCAGTCAGACTGTTCACTCTTAAAGTCACCAATGCAGGTGATGAGGCTCCTACTGTGCGCTTCAGGAAGGTCAGTTCGGAGACACTCAACTTTGGTAGTCGACTTGTTCAATTCTCTCCGGATGGGACATGGCTGGGACTCGTTACACACGCAAACGACATCAAAGTGGCCAGGATCCAGTATCAGAGTGAGAAGCCATTCATCCAAATCCAACCACACCTAACCAACCTCAAACGATCAAGAGGAAAAGACTCCAAATCGACTCGCAAGCTAGATGCCTACAGCAAAACGATCACACGACTCCAATTCTCCCCCGACAGCCGAATGCTCGCAGCCAGCGACCTCTCCGGCCTCGTGCACTCCTGGATCCAGAGCTCACCAGCCGACCAACCCACCAACGGCGCCAACCCAACCCCATCCTCATCCTCAGACAGCTCCTCCGACTCCGACTCCTCCAGCTCATCCACCCCCTCGCCGTCCACCCACTCCCTCTGGCGCCCCAACCCCGCGGCGCCCACACTGCCGCGCCTCCCCTCAGCCGCACTGCTCCTAACCTTCCGGCCGTGTGCACCCTCGCACCTCGTGGCGCTAACCTCCGCGCACCAGCTGTACGAGTTCGACCTCTCGACGGGATGTCTAACGGCGTGGTCAGCGCGCAACCCATCGTGGCGGCTGCCGGCGCGGTTCGGCGCGCTGCTGGACCGCGCGCTGGGGTGCGTGTGGCGCGGCGGCCGCTGCTGGGTGTATGGCCGCGGGTGGGTCGCGCTGCTGGACTTGGGCGCGGATTTGCCGCGTGAGGAGGGCGGGGACGGCGCGGGGGCGGGCAGGAGGAAGAGGCGGAGGGGGGAGGCGTGGAGTGGCGCGGGCGATGGGAAGGCGCTGGAGGGGGGGAGGCTGAGCGCGGAGGTTGGGACGTTGGCGGGGTATAGGGTTGAGAGGGTTTTGGAGGAGAGGGTGTTGGCGCGGGGTGGGGAGGAGGATGAGGAGGAGGAGCGGGGTTGGGATGATATGGAGGTTGATGGACGGGATGGCGAGGATGAGGATGAGCAGCGTTCGAAGAAGAGGCCTGCGGAGGATGATGGCAAGAAGAAGTGGTGGTGCAGCTTCAAGTATCGCCCTATTTTGGGAATGGTGCCTCTGGAGGATTCAGAACAGCAGGCAAAGGATAATGACGTGGTTGAGGTTGTGCTGATAGAGCGGCCGGTTTGGGATTTGGATTTGCCAGAGAGATTTACAAGTAGCTATGAGCGGTGATGGCAGCAGCACGACTATTACATCCAAGTGAATCAAAGAGTTTTTACGCTTCAACTTCCATGCGTTGCTCACAGCAAATCAATTAACCGAAGCTGTGATGGGCTCTCAATACTTCGATTCGAGCTATGTTAATTCCAACTCATTGAAGCACCTGGCGTCAATGATACCCCTTAAAATCGTGATGATAATCATTAGCATTCCGCAATGCTCTCTAAGCCGTGGAGAAATGAGTAACAGAGTGATGTGGACAGCTGCACAAAGAAAGAGATCATCATCCTCTTGATGATTGGTCGATTTGTCATTGTTCGTTGTAGTTGCTTCGTGCTCAAGTACATGTAGAAAGTACCTGATGCTATCTCAACCCAGCCACCGCTCCCTCCATAACGCAGAGACACACGTCGCATAGACTCTACAGCTCCACATTGAAATTGCAATGCTCATAGTGAAGCAAAGCCACTTCATATTGCCATAGTGACTTAATAAATGCACAGCTAAGGCTTTTTAATAGCAGAAAGTAGATGGTCGCTTGCCGGCCCCAGCGATGGGTGTGGGCAACGGTGGGCCAGATCGACTTTAGAGAGGCAGATCGACCTTGGATACTATAGGCGACCAACAGCTTGGGACCTGAAAAGATAACGTGTTAATTGGAGTCATAGTGATTCGGAAGGTCTCGATGGACTCCAGATGACAATTAAATCAAGAGTATCATCGATAACCTACGAACAACCGATCTCCACCAAGTAATACTATACGCTTTGTGATTCAAATAGTCTGGCTAAACGTCCAGCTGATAGGTTCGTGATAACAGCTATACGGCACAGATAGGAGAGTCAGAATGAACAATGAGCAACAAGAACTCAGGAGTTGATCATCCCTCATGGTTAGGTGTCTTCGTCTTAGAGTTTTCTCGAAAGTTACTCGTCCGGTGCGTCTTTCTCGAAGTCCCTAATTTGTGAAGTTTGGTTCTGTGACTCGACAGAGTCGGTTCGTGCTAGGTTTGATTGTGATACCCAACAGTCGGGTGTCTTGCCGTGTAAAAGCCATGGTAATGACGGTCGTCATACCAACTCCAGTTTCGATCACGATGGGTAGAAGAAAAAGGGTCAAACGAAAGCAAGTCAGGAGCAGAAAGGATTAGTAGGCCATTGTACCCAAGAGCAATCAAAAATAGGACCAATGAGTAATGATACGAGAACTGCGGAAGGAGCTGGAGTTCGAACTGCCGTGCGTAGGGCACGGGCGAAGGATTTTTGATTGCTACAAATATGAAAAAGTAAAAAGACGAGATGAGAACATCCTTCGCGTATCCGGTGGAGAAAAGAAGCGAAATCTGACGAGAGAGAAGCGATAGAATGGTCTGATCGGCACAAAGTCAGCTCGAACGGTGATTCTCATGTCGTAGAGGTGATTGGCAGCTTCCGACGAGCCCGAAGATTGCTCCGAATAGCGTGAGCTGCATGTCTTGTGCCTCAATGCCTGGTGTCGAAGCCATCAAGCATGGGCGTGAAGAAGCCGTAGATGATTTCCCCTTTTCATACAGTGCAAGGACTACGAATTTGACCAGCCTGAAACTTATTCACAGCAGAGCGAGTGGAGGCACCAATTCTCAAAAACGCGTCGAAATTGCGTCAGAGCGCGTCTTTTATCAAGGGAAAGCGGCGGAAAAGGCAAATACAAGCCTGAGAAGCGCCGATTCAATATCAGTACTGTACTCCAGCTTCACCGGTGCATCCATAGCGGCAACAGATCTCTTTTGTAGCTCGCGGCTGCGCTCCATCAGGGTTGGCGTGGCGAAAATCAAGGAATATGCCCCGACGGCGGTAGCAGAAGTAAGCCATGGATTGAATTTGGACATGGCGGAGCAGATGGCCGCGGTCCTGGCCGGCGGATCCCTTGAAGGGCAGGCGTTGAGGTAGAACGCGTGCTCCGACAGCCACAAGCGCGAGACAAGGGTAACGGAGTGGAATCGCGTTTATGAAAGGCGGTTTATGGCGACGTGGGCTTAGCCTTGACCAAGTAAAGATCTTCGACGATCTGCTAGACTCGGAAGCTAGACGTTTTTGGAGGGTGAGGAGAGTCGTAATGTCGTATCCTTCGAGCCATCGCTCGAATTTCATCAATTTGTGGCTCGGCGAACCATGAACAAAACTATCGTAGGGCCAGACATGGGACGTCTCTAATTGATACCGAGCGTGGCCTTGCATCTACATTCTTTGCGAAGCTGAATACAAATTTGAGCACGCGATTCTCAATGGACCGACGCCTCAAAACTAATTTGGGCTTTCATTCGATTGCGTGAGCCACAGTGCACCACCAAAACGCGTGATAGTAGGGGAGCAATCTATTATATGTCGAGTCTAAACGCCCAGATTGAGATGTTCAATTAGGATGGCAAATCTGCAGGTTCGACGGTGTCATTGCCAACTGGACGGAGCGGATCATGTTCATTTACACGATTGCCAATGACGGGCGATGGAAGTCTTCGAGAACGATCGGACTCGTTACTTTCCAAATGCGCGCTTGTGCATGCTCAAATGGGGGCCCAATTATTGAATTTTCGCCATTTAGCCATGACCAGCGTGGGTAGCCGCGCTCAACTAGGAGCGTTAGAGTAAGCTGTCAATATCGAGCTTCTCCACGTCGTGCTCAGGAGAAACCAAACGGTTCTACGTAGTGACATGTGGTAGATTGGACGACGGGATCCTTCAGCCTCAATTGACTCTACGATGAAAAATAGTCCAGCACGCGAGGATCAGGGACCAACGGGTTGAGACGGTTGTTTGAAGGCCGTCAATCATTCATTCATTGACGAACGACGAAGTCTCAGGGTTCAATTCTTCCGGCAGATGGAGAAATCAAGCGAGAAGTGATAGGGTCTCGCTTGCGGAACAAATCTCAGCGGTCGAAGGAATGATCTTCAATGTTCAAAGCGAGGTGCTACGCCGGCGAAGAGGATTCACATGGATATGGGCATTTCCAAGGTGCCGACCCGTCTAAGGCCGGAGTGCCGGTAAGAGAGTCAGGCCCAGCGCTGACTGCAACGGGCGAATCGTATCCACTCGTTGTGCCTCTTCATGCACCCGAAACTTCCAGTCGTGTTCCGAAGTACAGAATTCACCGAGACAATTGCAGGTCTTTTTCGAGAGAGCGGTTGGAAGCAGTGTCATGGAATCATGGTACCACCAACGTGCCCGGCTGCCGAGTCGACTCTTATACACAACGTCAACGGTAAAGGTCGGTCTGCAGTTGCGTTGTTCAGGTTTTTGTGCTTCAGGGGACCAGTGGCTTGCCCCTTATTTTGCGGGGGGGAAAAACTCGCTTTCGGGTCGGAGACTCGGAGTGGTCGGACGCCACCTGCGATGGATGACGCCAATATCTGTACAAAACGAACACCTGAGTAGGAGTAGAGAGATGGCGCATCCTGCACCAAGATTTCAATTTGACCGTCGCGTGAGCTGTTGGGCTGCGGAGGTTGTTGATGTGCGTTAGGCCTGGCGGCGAAGTTCAGGGAGACGACCCAAGCATGGCTTCGCTACAGCGACAAGGAACCGCTGAGTTATTTTCAGCCTACCGATGTTAAGCAAGATACCATCCCGGCAAGGAGAAGAAAAAAAAACACCCGAAAGAATAAACTGAGCTGGTCAAGGCGATCCCAGGGCTCCAATGCCATCCATTGACGGCCATCTCGGGTACTCAGTTCGCTCTCGACGGCCGTGAAAGTTGGTTGCAAGCAAGATTTTCGAACCGGTGAAGGCAAACAAAAACTGGCTGGCTGGGAGCTGCATTCCACGCGTGTAATCGACTTTCTTGCATTGATGTGCATTTCACGAGCGATGTCAACAGCAACGGAGAGCCTTACGATGGGCTTTGATTCGAGCGGGGGTGAGCGAAGACGAGCAGACACGCTGCATGGCTGGGCCAGTGACAGGCGCTGCATGCTGGGCTCTGGCCCTTCTCGGACCTCGCCCATGAGCCGGTACAGAAGGCCGTACTTTAGCTACAGACACTAATGTTACAAACCTCGCAGCGTTTCCGATACTGGCTCGCAGGCTGACGGGCTGACAGGCTTTCCCAGTTACCCTCAGCTCCACGATCTGACCCGCCCCGCGTCGTGCAGACGTGTCTTTCCATGGGTCTTGCTAATGGGGATCCAAAGACGCGTTACCGCCGAGATTTGGGCCTCGCACACACGCTTACGCCCAGACGGAGATGAAGCGAGATGGTCCTTCGCCGTTCGTGTGAGTTTGACTGGTCCACGGTGTCACGGACGGAGCAGCCCGTTGTACAGAGCTTCAGATGCACACTCTGCATCGAAAATGGATTCGGAAGCAAAGCAAAAGTCATGGTCTGAAAGTGGACGACGCGGTGGGAACGATTGGAGCACGGCGTGAGAGGGCGTCGGAGCGCGTCGTGAGCTTGGCGGTGTCAAAGTGCGTCTTGCATTCGGGTTTGACTTTGGTGCAAGACGCCACGGCAAGATTGGACGGGCCAAAAAGTAAAGAGGTGTCGGTTGTTGCAGCTCAAGGCTCATGGTGGCTGGCGGACACTGCATCGTTTGGTTGGTTGTTGGAGAAAGTGTGGTCGCGGGAATACAGGGGAGTCCCATCGCACATGGACTCCCTTTTGGTACGTCCTCGGGAGCGAGTGGGAGTGGTGAGCTGGAAGCTTGCCGTTTAGTCTCAAGCCCATCATCCTGTCCAAGCTGCGAGGCCAATCCTTGGCCGCTTTTTGTTACCCTTCATGTAATAATGCTTCCCCAAATCCGCATCACTGAGCCTGTCGTCCACCCTCATCTCCATCTCCTCTCTCACCTTTTCTCTCCCATCACCCCTCGACCCTCAATGGTCGTTGCAATGGTGTTTGGTTTGGATTAGAGTGTTGGATTCGAGCCTGTGTTTCGGTTCGTTCCAATTCTCCGTGTCCATCCCCTCACCTCCTTCTTTCTACGGCTGCGAGTTGAAGAAGAGGAATTCCTTCTCTCCTCCGCTGAATCCTTTTCAGTTCAATCGTGTCCCATCCGATACACCTCTATAAAGGCCTTTGGTTGCGCTTTCTCCCCGCTGCAACTCATTCACGAGACCTGTCTTTTGCTTGACAGCCTCAGCGGCCTTGGCTCCGCGTTCTACCGCTTCGCCGATTCTATCCTCACTCATCCGAACATCTCAAAATTCTTCTCTTTCGTGCCGACTTTTGCAACCGGTAAGCAATTCTTTTCTTTTGTGTGCCTTCAACTTTTACTTCCGCTGTGGAGCGGTAGAGAATCGATCGTCAAGCCCTACGGATCCCAGAAAGACCTTCCATCCCGTGGATCTATTCTGAGCTTCAAATCTTCACCACAACCTTTTTTTGAGCTCAGCAACAGCCGTACTTCCAGTCGACGACGTATCAATCGCTCTTCGTCATTTCGAAGTTGTAGCTACCCCTAAGACCAATCAAAGAGACATCTCGGAATAAAACTGAAGATCTGGGCTGAATCAGTCTAAGAGCTGGATCAGTGTTACAACACTCTTGAATACGGCTGGCACTCTAAGTCGAAAAGAAAAGTCTCGAATTGCCACGTTTACAATCAAGGAATCTCAGTCAGTCCCTTGGAACACAGTTCGGCACAAGCCTCCTAAGAGATCTTTATCTGTTCTTCGACCGTCAAGAGAATTCGATTGAGTCTAGTCTCACCGTCCTACCATCCATTGCTCTCACTATCGCCAATTCAATTAGAATTTCAATCTTTGCCGAAGCTCGGCCCATATTTTCCTTACGGCGGCACATTAAAATTGCATTCTCGGCCCAATTACCCCCATTCCACCGGACTCAGGACCAATCTACACGCGTAGGAACGCAGCTCGAGAACACTGATTATCGGCTCACCTGGACTTGTCCGCTACTTCCATTAAATTGTCAATCATAGATCTGCTCAATTACTGACTTCAATATTTGTGCAGGTCATTCTCTTCGACGAGACTCAATCAAATCTTCTCTGGCCTAGGTTTGCTGTGCAAATTTGAGTATAGCAGCTCAAAGGACAACCTTGTGCTGCTACACCGCAGACCAGCATTCTCGAATCTTTGGCGGAAACGTTCATTCGTGCTCTGCCGATTCACACCATCCCGATCAACCAAGACATCCACACTAAGGATTTGCATTCTTGTCCAGCGCACTCTTGATGCAAATAGCAAGGGACCACCAGAGTTCAAAAGTGTCTTCTCGTCGTTGTCGACTGCCCAAAACGCGCTTTCGTCCACTCCTTTAGGACCTAATAATTTAATTCTTGAAGGTATGTGATCCCTGCACCGCTGTATATATCGCCTTACTAACTCTCCAGTCTCCAAGTGTATCTCTACAGCACTGCCACTCCCGCCGTACTTTCGGCCGGTCTTGCAGTTTGCTGGGGCCATTCACTTGAAGTTTCCAACTAATTACAGTCTTTTTCTCCGGTCCACTTGGACTACGCCATTCTCTAATATCACCCTTCGCGGCGACCACTCCTTTTCTCGCCTGACGTTGTACAGTCTCTCCTGGTGACTGACGTCCATTCACTCACCTCTCAGATCTACACAATGGCGTACCAATCAAACGCTGGCCAGTTCCGCTACGGTAACTGCGACAGTTTCTTCATTGACGAAGACGTCGACATGAAGTTGAATCACGAGAAGCAACACAAAGATGCTCGGCAGCGAGAGATGGCCCAAGTAATTGCTGAAGCCACTGCATACGAATATGCCGATGATGTCCTTGACCATATGAGACACATGGAGGTTTGTGGTACTTACTGGTTTGGAGGCGTCAATTACTCATATGATTACCAGGCTGAAACCATGCCCGATGTCAATTCAATCGACATCCAGACAGAAATTCAGTGGTACATGCGTCCGTACCTTCTCGACTTCCTCATCGAGGCTCATGCTGCCTTTCAACTTCTTCCCGAGACGTTGTTCCTTGCGATCAATCTCCTCGATAGATACTGTTCAAGGAGAGTTGTTTACAAGCGTCACTATCAGCTCGTTGGCTGTGCTGCACTACTGATCGCCTCCAAGTATGGAGACAAGAAAGAAAAGGTTCCAACAGTCCGCGAACTTCGATCAATGTGTTGCTCGCTTTATGACGAAGAAATGTTCATTCAGATGGAATGGCACGTGCTTCAAACCCTCAACTGGGTCATTGGCCATCCGACCGTCGACAATTTCCTGTCGCTCATACTAGAAGAGGAAGAGCAAAAGGACATTGAAGCACGCCATATGACCCTTTTCATCTGTGAACTGGCGCTGTTCCACAAAGATTTCGTCTCAGTCCTACCTTCGGTTCTCGCACGATCGGCTTTGGCCCTCTCTCGTTGCATCCTAGGCCGAACACAAACCCGTCAGGGTGATTGGGCTAACCAGTACGATGCTACTGTCATTCTCAACCTCGCCAACTACCTGCAGTCTCCTTCACAGGTGCTTTCACGAAAGTATAGCGCAACTCAGCTTTGCAATGTCGCCACGACCGTTGCTGTGTTCGTCGAGGAACAAAACCGTAAGACTCAACCTGTCACATCAGTTCCTCCATGCCCGATTGCACCTGTCAATGCATCCGCACTTCCACAGACTCCACAGAAGGTCGTCAACCCATACGGTGCTGCGGTTATGAATAACGGTTGTCTTACGCCTCCCATCACGCCAGAAAACGAGCAGTCTTTCCAGACTGGCTTCGCAAAGCCTGCAATGCCGGCTCAAACATTTCCTCCAACTCCATCGCCAATTACGGCAACACATCATGCTACAGGCCCATCTCCGCCTGGCATGCATTCTTATCAACCTCCTTACATTCAGACACAATATGTGCAATAAGCGATGATACTATAATCGCTCGTAAAACACTTGATCGACCTGCATCTGAAGCGTTGCCATGTTTCACCCTTTTATAATCTCGACCTGAGCGTATCTGTTATACTAGACATAGCGACTACATCATATGTATCTGTTTTATACCAGCAAGCAAGCATCCAATTGCTTCAATCTTCGTCACCAACTAAGACGTCACCAGCTATTTGGAAACATATCCTACCATGCCTGGATAAGTGTCACTCCCATTAGCGATGTGGCTTGTCGAAAGCAAAGTGACTTCGGGAGTGGAACGGGCCAAAAATTGCAGAAAGACGGAAAAACGGACCTTGAAAATTCCCCAGCGGCATGTTTCTTCTGGCATCTGTTCTTCGTAGCAAAAGGATATGGCTTCTGCTTTTCAAATCAGATTCTCCCCAGTTTCAGAGTTTGAATTTCCCGGGACTCGCTTGCTATTCTTTCTCTTCTCCCGGCCGTGGCTTTATTGTATGCTATGGGGGGTTGAAGGAGTTCCTGAAGTGCCAAAATTGTGATCCAAAACGGATGGAATACCTGAGCAAGCATCAGCGATGGCTGGCTAGGGTTATTCTTTACGGGAGCAACAAGGATAGATATCTTTGCGGTGAATCCAAAAGCAATATTTTGGCGAATGGCTTTGAAATGGCTTCCTCTCATTCGTCTGATGATTGATTGTGACGGCAAAATCGTGTCCAATCGTGAAGCCTATTCCCAGATTCCGATCAAACTCCTCAGGCTCCAGACCTTATCCATCTTGAGGCAAGAGCACGCCTATCACTATCACAACTGCTTCTCCATTCCATCCCAGCTATCGTCGCCGCTCTTCGATCCCTTCTAACGCCCGACGATATCACCAATCTCAACACTGGGCACGATATACGGCCGCACCATGCCTCTCACCATGGTCCGCTGCTCAAAAGCATACGCAAATCCAATCAACTTCTCCTCAGCGAACCTTGCGCCCAAGAAACTCAACCCAAACGGCACATTCGGGCCGACGTCCACAAGCCCATAGCGCTGCGGCTTCGCGCGCACGACAGGATAGTCAGGCGGGTAGAATCCCAGCGGGACGTGGACGACGGGCGCGCCGACGAGCGCCGCCCAGCGACTCGCAAACAGCGAGGGCAGCACGACCGCGTCGAGGCGGTGCTCCGCCAGCGCGCCGAGCAGCCCGCCGGCCCCCCCGAACTCCTGCACCCCCCGCGTGTACGCGGCCCAGAACCGCCCGTCGCTGTTGTTCCACCCCTGCGCTGCCGCCGCGTCCCACACGCTCGTCCCCCGCCCCGGATAGCCCTCGTGCGGGTGCGCCCGCGTGAACGCCGCTACGTCCGCGAGGGTGCGCACGGCGGCGGGGTTGGTGCGCAGCGCGGAGAGATACGTGGCCAGGTTTACCATGAAGTCGGCGTTCAGCACTTGCGTCTCCAGCGTCGAGTTGAGGAAGGTGGCGGCCGCGCTGAAGGTCGTGTTGTCGACGAGTGTGGCGCCGGCGTGCCGCATCAGCGCGAGCGCGGAGTCGAAGGCCGCGGTTATGGGCGCCGTGGTGTTGCGTGCCAGGAGGGCGATCACGTTGCGAGGGATGCCGATGCGCGCGCCTTGGAAGGCGCTGTAGTTGCATGCTGCTACGTAGTCTGGGACAATGCCGCCGTTGGGTATGGCGGAGGTGTAGTTGTCGTTCGGGTCCGGACCGGCAATCGCCTGGAGAATTGTTGCTGCGTCTTTGACTGTGCGAGCCATGGGTCCGACTGTGTCTTGATGCTCGCTGATTGGTACTACAAGATATCGAGATGTAAGTCCAACGGTAGGCTTGATTCCAACTATATTGCTGCGTTCACTGGGCATTATTATCGAGCCATCGGTCTGATCTCATGAGATTCAACGCTCCTCACGGTGTCATGGTAGTTCGACTCACCTCAGTTCCCAAACATGCCGGAGCAAGACCGATTGCAGAAGCGACACCACTTCCACTGGAAGATCCAGCTGGATCCTGTTTTGGATAGTAGACACCATGAACTTGACCACCGACGGCAGACCAACCGTTCGTTATGTCCCTGGATCTCCAAAATGACCACTGACTTTGGTTTGCCTTTCCAAGTATGACAGCGCCAGCTTTTCGAAGCTTCGCTGCCATAGTAGAGTCATGGGGCACCTTTGCTCCTAAAAGGGCATGTGACCCAACTGCTTGTTGGTTAGAGAGTGAAATTCGAAGGTAGCTGAGATTACTGACCGCTGGTATTCATTTGATCATCTGTAGCAATGTTGTTCTTGATCAGGATCGGAATGCCGTGAAGAGGACTATTGATGTTAGACAAGTACGGAACCACGCAGAAATAACATAAAGATCTCACCCAAGGATGGTGCCGTTGGCTCTCAGGGCATCAGCATGAGCAGCAATACTCAAAGCCTCAGGATTGATCTCCGTGACGGCATGCAAGACATCGTTTACTTCATTAATTCGATCTATATATGTCTAGGCTCTTGTTAGTATACTGATCCTCAAGATTCTCTGTATGATGTATTCACTGAGTCGTTTGTTCCATAAGACGACATCCGCTGCTCTGTGCCTCCCAAACTTGATGCAGATAGAAATAGTAGTACCGTACCTTAACCAAGTCCACGCTTGTGAACAGTCCGCTCTCTAAGCCCGTCGTGAGTTCATCCAGGGTAACATCAAGGAGACTTGGGAATGGCTTTCCCTTGACCAGAAAGCTGCCGGGCTCGCAGGTCTGTTCCTGTCTAAAGAGCCGTTTAAGCTCGTCTATCAGTCCCAGTGCAACCTGAGTGATGGTCGTGGCATGAACGAAACTCGAGCCAAGAAGCAATGAAGGAAGTAAAAGGCTACAAAGAAGCTTCATTGTGGCGATGATTACTACCGTATCTGAAGGACGCGGGAATCTCGATCGAGTTGCTATAAGAGAAGCGGAAGTGGAATCCTGAAGGCTAGAAGGGACTTAAAGAAACATAAATGTGCTAAGGATACGAGCTCTCCGTTATAACCGGACTAGCATATTGAGCAAGTCCGTCGAGTGAATGCTTCGACAACGTCAAAGCGGACGACGAAGACGTTCAAGCAACGTGTGCTTCACGAAACCTGAATGCGTGAATATTTGGCAAGCTGACTGCAATAAGAATACCCGATGGATTTGGAAGTCTTGGAGATTGGCGTTTTATTCCGCGAGATCGGATGTACGGAACCTTGCAGCAGCTTGACTTGTGAGGTTTGATAATGGACCTTCCTCTTCTGTCCGTAGCGCCAGCCAAGAGGTTTGGTGAGATCCATCCAACAACACCAACTTCTACCCTCTCCTAAAGGAAGTCCGTATATAGCTTGTTTCGCTTCACTCTCTGAGTACAGACAGAACTTTTGATGCACTCTTCCCACATGCGGAAAGCGATTTCTGGGGATTCAATATAAGCATTATGCACGTCTTAGTAAGGTTGTTGCTTGTCACGGCTTTCTAATCACAGGCTGCTGCTTGCGCTTTCGATTAGATCATGCCATCGATGCATTCTCTCGCTATATTTTCTGCTTGTTTCATCAAATTTCGACTTTTTCAGAACTGACCAGGCTTATACACTTCAATTTCAAGTATCATAGACTTTGCGGATAAAGAACAACTCCACCACCTCTACGACATCCCCAAAAAACACCTTGAAGCGAGAGGCCTCTCAAAAGCTCTACCAGCGACATAATCTGTATCGTAACAATGGATTTGAAACTTGAAGTAGTCATTATTCCAGTCGCGGATGCCGATCGTGCCAAAGAGTTCTATTCAAAGCTCGGATGGCGTCTCGATGCTGATGTTGCTCCTGATGAGGCGTCCCGTTTGATACAATTCACGCCTCCAGGATCCTGGTGCTCAATTCAGTTCGGCAAGGGTTTAACGACAGCTACTCCGGGTTCTTCACATGGCTTGTATTTGATTGTTTCGGATATTGAAGCAGCTCGAGCTCATCTCATCTCGAAGGGCGTCAACGTGAGTGAGCTGTTCCACTGCTCCGACGGCTTCACTTGCAGGTTTTCGGATAATGGCAAACGTACTACTGGGCTGCAACCCAAGCGCCTTACTGGCAAGAGCTTTGTTACCTTCTCGGATGTCGACGGGAACAGCTATCTTGTCCAAGACATGCCGACACGGATTCCCGGTCGCGTCACTGGGAATACAACATTCTCATCGGTGCGAGATCTAGCGCAGGCAATGGTTCGTGCCTCCAAGGCACACCACCAGCACGAGGTACGGACTGGTGAGGCAGATGCTGACTGGGCGGATTGGTATGCTGAATACATAGTACGCGAGCAGTCTGGAGAAAAACTGCCGGAGTAGACGAGTGTGATAAGAGATACTCCGTTTCATGGCTTTTTGAATGGAGAAAGGTTTTATTACTTCACTTCCTTTCCATTTACTTCTTTCCTAGCTGTTGTCATACCGCTCTGTAGCGTGGCTGTATTTGATCGCATGAGTGCAGTAGCTGGTGGGATACGTAGAATGCTCATTGCGCGTTTGGAAGTTACAATTTACTACCTGAATCCGTATGAAAGATCTAAGAGACATACCAAGACTACCTATATGCATACTCCGGCTCAAATGCCGCTAACTGATGTTGTGATAGAATATCCATACTTTGATTAACTCCATACAACCATTTCACAAAATCCTTGATCACCAACGGAATGAAGGGCGCGAACTTGGAACATGTCCAAGCGTGTCCACCACCTCAAAGGTATTCAATGTTCGCCAATATTGTACCACTCTCTGAGCGCAGTCTCATGGCGGTCTTTCAGCTTATCAACAAGCGCCATAACCGAGTTGATCTTGTTGTCTCTAGCCTCCACCTTCTCATTCAATTTCTCCAACTCCTCATCACACGCTTGCTTCATATTACCCAGCGTCTCCTCCCAACGCTCTTCATCCTGCTTCCTCTGCTCCTGCACTTCGAAAAGTTTCATACGCAATTCGTTTGCTTCTTGTCTCGCCGTCGACAGCTGCGCTTTAAGATCAACGATAGAAGCGTCGCGGCTCTCGAGTTGTCTGTTCAGCTCCTGCGACTTTCCGCTCTCGGCTTCGAGTTTAGCGTTGATGTCGTCGAGCTGGCTCTGCGTTTGCTCGAGCACGCCTTCGGTGAACGCTATGTCTCGGGAAGACGTATCGAGCTCCAACTCCAGACGACCAATCGACGTTTGGATGTCCTTGTTCTGAGCTTCGAGAGCAGAAATGGTGGCTTCGTGGTTGTTGATGTACTCCGCCGATACGCGTGCTGCCGCTCGCAGTTCGTTTATCTCGGCCTCTAAGTCGAGGATTGTGTGCGCGCGATTGTCCAGCTCGATGTCAAGCTGCAACTCCACTTGCTCCAGCCTTTAGTTGCGAGTTTCAAGTTCGGCGAATCGTTGCAGGACGGTGCGGTGTTGGCTGCGGAGAAGTACTTCAGCTTCTTCTCTATGGCTAGTAAGTAGTTCTGTGATGAGACTGGAGGAAATTCCGTTGATGGCGATATGCTGCGGAGTTGCTGAAGTTGTCTGTGGAGTTGCATGACTGTTGTCTTGCCTTGATTTGACGCTGGACTCAGGTGTGAGTAAGCCAGTGAAGGTCTTAAGGTATCGAAAGACTCCAGTTTCTTTCTTCGAGAAAGTTGTCGGCGGTGTAAGCTGGTCCATGGGAGTAGCTTCGTGGGTAGAGAAGCGAACTCGTTTTGATTGAGGGCTGCTTTCGAACTCTGGACAGCTTGAAGGAGCATCTGCTTCCATTCGCGAGCTACTCAACATGCCAGCTTCGTACAGATCTTCGGAGTGGCTTCTATTACTGTCCCGTCTCGCCTTTCTCTGCCGCTTGGCCTTCGGTGGTAGGTTCTGCTGTTCTGCATTGTCGGAATGCGGAGCGTTTTCCTCTTGATCAGATACGAAGCTTGATGCTCTACGCTTTTGGCGGGTACCTTGAGACGGACCATCCAAAGAGACGCTCTCTGCAGACTCGTCTTGTGCCTTGTTACGCATTTTGAATTAATTCCACAGAGTAGTCGGAAGTTCTTCAAAGTGTTATGGCTCCTGGAGCTGGAAACGTGCCGTCTGCGTGTTCAACGCCGACTGAACACAAGATACAAAACGTAATCTGTTTCTTTCGGTTGCTGGTGAAGAGAGAAGATAAGAGGAGTGTAGAAGCAGACCATTCTGGTGGGAGCTTCATTCCTGGTCGCCTTTTGTAGGTGGCAATGTAGTCGGTGTTGGAGAAGAAATGTGACGCCACGCGCCGAAACATTGACGCGGGCACGCGAGATCCCGTGTTCTGGGTAGAGTACAAAGAAGAGAATCCCAATCAGGTTATCAGACCACATCGAATTGATCTTAATTCGCTCTGTTACCCCTGAAATCATAGACAAACACGTTGATCAACCTTCCGTTGGGAGAATCAGCTAGTCCACCACTCGAATAGTGGCATTTCGGCAGTGAAGTCAAAAGGCAAAAGACAAGGCCGGACAAAGGACGCTTACTCTACTCTAGTCGGCTAATTAATTAATGGAGCGGGTATTTTCGGCATCAAGAAAGAACACGAGTTATCCAAGCATGTTAAATTTCAGCAATGCCATCGCACGATCTCGCTTGGGTAGGGTCACCTTCAGCCCGTAGTCTCGGATGCATCGTACTATTCACGGCTTTGAAGAAGACATTGGCCCATTCTTAACACCGCCAATCTGCACTTTCCCGCAACACTGCAGAGCTCTCTCCTGCAAACCCAATTACGTGCTCAATATGAGATGATATTCTACTATCTTAGGTCTACCTGACTGACATCAAGACAATTCAATGCGGCCTGACTTCCAGTTCGTACTATTCTCCGCTTGAGGCGATTGGTTGATGTCAGAACCACTTTACTCAGCCACGGCATGCAGTGCAAACAAGCCCTGCGGCATCATCACCCTATTCAAAGCTTGGTCCAAACGTCTCCACCTCCATCAATGCTCTCACCTCTCGTACCTGCATAGGCTCTGGACCGTCCGTTTTGCTGCCTTCAATGATTTTTGATGTCGACATTGAAATATCGCTTTAGCCTTTGAATTGTATCGCGTTCCGCGGTCTGCCGCGTTCCAGTTCCGATAGCAGCCTGTTTCAGCCTGTTTCCATCCAATGTGCAAGTTTGCACCATCGGAACTCCTTCGTCCAGCAACTTCCGGTCTTCTCGGAACTTTTATGCCAATCTGATCTCCCCAGGTTTCGGAAGTCGCTCAACGGTTGTAGCCTTTCTCATCAAAAAGTGGAGAACAGAGATTTTCGAGATCCAGCCTTAATCGTTCCAAATAAGTGGCGCAGCTCAACTTTTTGCCGCCCATTGAAAGATATATAGTCTCCAGCTACTTAGAAACACATCCGAAACCTTGAGTCGCCTCTGGAAAGCCATTCATATTTTCATCTCTCCGCCGTCTTCAAAAATTATCACACGTTGAGGCCAGCGTCACTCGGTCACCGCGGCAAGTCGAATTTCCGTAAACAATTCCATTCGGTAGTCAGAAGCAATGGACGACAGAGCCAGCGTGAGACTACCATTGCCATTAGGTGCAATGGAGCGCTTACCGGAGAGGCTACCTTTCTCAAAACAAAAACTTTCGAAGCTCGTCATCATCTCATACATCTTCGACTACGCTATCTTACTCATCTTTGTCATCGCCATCGCGGCTGTTAACCACATCACACCTTTTCACCAAGAATTCTCGCTACGGAACTATACTCTACAGTACAAGTTCGCTGTCCATGAACGTGTACCATCGTGGCTTCTGTACACGTGCTCGATTGTAGCACCAGCAGCCGTTGTCGCACTGTACACGTTAATCATCGATGGCATATTCTCGCATCAAGTCGGTGGGCGCCGGAGGAGATACAAGCTGAAGGATAGGATTTGGGAGCTCAATTGTGGCATCTTGGGCCTCCTTCTCGCCAATGCTGCCGCTTACGTGATCACGGGAACGTTCAAGAATGCTATCGGCAAGCCTAGGCCTGATCTCATCGACAGGTGTCAACCACGAGATCTTTCAGACCCACAGCCTTTTGGATTGTCTAACTTTACGATATGTACCCAGACGGATCAAAGTATTCTTAACGATGGTTTCAAAAGTTTCCCTTCCGGACATAGCAGCACGTCCTTCTCTGGATTGTTCTTTCTATCGTTATACTTGGCCGGAAAGTTACATATTACCGACTCCAAGGGTGAGGTTTGGAGAGTAATAATAGTTGCTATCCCGGTTCTTGGTGCTGGACTCATTGCAGGAAGTCGTATCATGGATGCTCGCCATCATCCTTTCGATGTCATTTCGGGAAGCCTGCTCGGTATTTTGGTTGCATGGGGTTCTTACAGGCAATACTTCCCATCTTTATCGGAGTGGCGAGCCAAAGGACGAGCTTACCCGATTAGAAGCTGGGGAAAGACGTTGAGTGATTTGACGGTTCCACTAGAGCCATCCAGTTACGCACCAGCACCTACTCAGGACGAAGAGCAAAACGCCGAATCAAACTACGCTTCACAAGGGTTGAAACCTCCCAGTGGACAGCCACAAAGGAGAGGTAACATCTTCCGCGATGAACTATCCCGATCTCAAAAACAGCGTAACCAAGCCAATCGCGAAACAATCCAAATCTTCGCTTCTCCGGACCCATCGGATGATCCTTCACAGCATCAAGTCTTTCCCACTCCTCCAGCAGTATCTCACCGCCGAAACCAAAATTCACAATCCTCCCTAACACCTTTCATTCAATCCTCTAGCACTGTCAACACTCACGGCATGCGAGATCCCACCAATATCTGGGACGCTTCGAGCGATGAGGAGGAGAACGAGCACGAGTTGCAGCCGATCTACACACTATCTCATGCGATAGCACCAACCACACCGCATGATGTTATAGAAGGACATAATCCTTAGTTGACGTGCGAGATCGACAGCTTCTGAAAGCGTTCATATGGTGAATGGTTCACAGTCTGAGGGAGTTCATCAGCGGCAGTGTCTGCATTTAGCGTTTGGGCGTTCAGCGTCCCTGTCATTGAGACTCGAGCCATCGAATCTACATATCTTATATAGGCCTAATCACACTAACTTTCACCATCTACTAAATCCTGTAATTCTAAAGCTTTGAATTCCTTCCCGAAATCACCCATAACTGGACGCCTTGCTGCCTGAGCCGAATCGGCTTGGCGCTTTTCACCACAAGCTTGATCAGCTGTGCAACTTTTACTTACGACAAATAATTCGAGCTCCCGCATCTCGATTCCCCCAGCCGGCCGGCCATGCTGCGCTCCTCGCTCCTCCGGAGCAGCCTGCTTACTTCTACATCTCCCGTCCTTCGCAGGAGTCCGCAATGGCTGGCAACTCAGCGCCCAGCCTTTGCTGCTGTCGGACAGGTACGGACGCTCAATTGGAACACGAAGTGTAC
>Ga0335073_10004510_pt1 | contig 19451 bp, 17 predicted proteins | sample Lox_Sample_22_FD_207093 | JGI IMG/M metagenome (GOLD analysis project Ga0335073, IMG submission 207093) | Soil microbial communities from Loxahatchee National Wildlife Refuge, Florida, United States - Lox_Sample_2.2 | ecosystem: Environmental > Terrestrial > Soil > Wetlands | place: USA...
AGTAGCCCGGCCCGCCGACCCGTGGCACGTGCCCCAGGCACGTGAGCGTTAACAAGCACGTGCCACCGGCAGGTTAGATAGGACACTGTGCCCGTGCCGCGGGCACGACGACAAGCAGCACGTGCCGTAGGCAGGCGCCGGAAACGCCGGCCCGCGGCACTGCACGAACGGAGACGACGGCGACATGCCGAAGATGAAGACGCACAGCGGTGCCGGCAAGCGCTTCCGGCTGACCGGTACCGGCAAGGTCATGCGCCGCCGGGCCAACCGCGCTCACTACCTTGAGCACAAGCCGAGTACGCGAACCCGCCGCCTGAAGAACGAGGTGCCGGTTTCACCCGCTGACCTGAAGAAGATGAAGAGACTGCTGGGCAAGTGACCCGGCCCGCTTAAGGGAGTCGAAGAAATGGCACGCGTGAAGCGGGCGGTCAACGCCCACAAGAAGCGCCGGGTCGTCCTCGAGCGGGCCAGCGGCTACCGCGGACAACGGTCCCGCATGTACCGCAAGGCCAAGGAGCAGAGCCTCCACTCGATGGCCTACGCCTTCCGCGACCGCAAGGACCGCAAGGGAGCGTTCCGGCGGCTGTGGATCCAGCGCATCAACGCCGCGGCCCGCGCGGACGGCATGACCTACAACCGGTTCATCCAGGGCCTGAAGATCGCGGGCGTGGACGTCGACCGCCGGATGCTCGCCGAGCTCGCGGTGGCCGACCCGCCGGCTTTCTCCGCGCTGGTCGAGGTGGCCAGGAAGGCGCTGCCCGCAAACGTCAACGACCAGGCCGCGGACACCGAAGCCGCCTGAGCAGGCCTGCTTGTCGCGGACGCCGTGATCGCCGGCACTGAGATCACCAGCATCCGGTCGCCCCGGGCCAAGGCCGCCCGGCAGCTGGCCCGGCGCTCGGCCCGGCAGCGCTCGCGGCTGTTCCTGGCCGAGGGCCCGCAGGCGGTGCGGGAGGCCCTGGGCTGGCCCGGCGAGCCCGGGCTGGTCGCCGAGCTGTTCGTCACCGCGCCCGCGCGGTCCCGGTACGGCGAGCTGATCGAGGCGGCGGCCGGGCACGGCGCGGCCGTGCACGCGGTCAGCGGCGAGGTGATGGCGGAGCTCGCGCAGACCATCACCCCGCAAGGCCTGCTCGCCGTGTGCCGGTTCGTCGATGTCCCGATGGAGCGGCTCACCGGCGCCGCGCCCCGGCTCGTGGTGCTGCTGGCGAACGTCCGCGATCCCGGAAACGCGGGGACCGTGCTGCGCACGGCGGACGCGGCGGGCGCGGACGGGGTGGTCTTCTCCGACGCGTCGGTCGACCCCTACAACAGCAAGTGCGTGCGTGCCTCGGCGGGCAGCCTGTTCCACCTGCCGGTCGTGGTCGGCTCCCCGCTGCAGCAGGCGGCGGCCGCGTTGCGCCGGGCCGGGCTGCGGGTCCTCGCCGCCGACGGCAGCGCGGGGCGGGAACTAGACGATCTCGAGCCGGACCACGGGCTCGCGGGTCCGACCGCGTGGCTGTTCGGCAACGAGGCCTGGGGGCTTCCCCGCGAGCTGCTGGCCCTGGCCGACGAGGCCGTCGCCGTGCCCATCTACGGCCGGGCGGAGAGCCTGAACCTGGCCGCCGCGGCCGCGGTCTGCCTGTACGCGTCCGCCCGCGCCCAGCGCCGGGGCCGGGCCGGGACGCCGGCGTCCGCGAGCTGACTTTCTGCAACCGTTCTCATTCTTAGGCACCTCGGGGTGCCGCGCATCGCTCCCGACGCGCTAGAGTCTGATCTGATCACGTTGCGTCATGAGTAGCCCGGTCGGCGTTACCGCCGTCGGGCCCGGGCGCGGCGCCGCCAGCCCGCGGGGTGCCCCCGAACCACGGGCCGGCCAGCAGGGCAGCCCGGGGGCAGTCATGGGCAGAACCGGGCCGGGCGGAGGCGGCGTGCGAGTGGACGGGATCATGCCGGGGCAGCCGGCCGACGCGGCGGGGGATGTCCTCGCGCGCCCGGCCAGCGCGCCCGGCGCAGCCCAGCCGCGCGCCGACGTGCTCGTGTCCCCGGCCAGCGCACCCGGCCGGGGCCCAGGGCCGGCCGACGGGCTGGTGCACGCCGACGACCTGCCCGACGGCCTGGTGATCGCGGACCACGCGGGCCAGGTCACGGTGTTCAACCGGGCGGCCTCGCGGCTCACCCGCATCTCCGCGTCCTCCGCGCTCGGCCGGGACGTGCGGCAGGTGCTCCCGCTCATGGACGCCGAGGATCGCTGCTGGTGGGCGCAGACGCAGCCGTACCACGGGCTGTGCACGCGCAGCAGGCACCCCGAGCGCTCGCTGTACCTGCCGGACGGGACCGAGCTCCTGGTCAGCATGGGCTACGTGCGGGACTGGGGCGCGGACGGCGGATGGCAGCACCAGCCGGGCGCGGTCCGCCGCCTGACGATCACGATGCGGGGCACCGAGCAGCGCTCCCGCGCGGAGCGCAGCCGCGCCGACCTGGTCTCCACCGTCGCCCACGAGCTGCGCTCGCCGCTGACCAGCGTCAAGGGCTTCACCGCGACGCTGCTGGCCAAGTGGCCGCGGTTCACCGACGACCAGAAGCTGGTCATGCTGGAGACGGTCAACTCCGACGCGGACCGGGTGACCAGGCTGATCACCGAGCTGCTCGACGTGTCCCGGATCGAGTCCGGCCGGATCGAGGTCCACCGCGAGCTCGTCGACATCCCCGAGCAGGTCATGAAGGTCATCGCGGGCCGGGTCGCCGCCGGGGAATCGGAGGACCGGTTCCGGCTGGTGGTCGACGACGGCCTGCCGGAGACCTGGCTGGACGCGGACAAGATCTTCCAGATCCTGGCCAACCTCATCGAGAACGCGGTCCGGCACGGGGCTGGTACGGTAACCATCATGGTGGAGCCGGCCCGGACGCCGAACGCTCCTGGCGTGGCGGTCTCCGTCCGGGACCAGGGGCAGGGCATCGCGCCCGAGCTCGCGCCGCGGGTGTTCCGCCAGTTCTGGCGGGTGAAGCGGCGCGGCGGCGCGGGGCTGGGCCTGTACATCGTGAAAGGCCTGGTCGAGGCGCACGGCGGCACGATCACCGTGCACCAGGCACCCGGCGGCGGGGCCGAGTTCCGATTTACGATGCCCGCCGGCACGCCCGACTTCGGCTGACCGGCGGGCCCGCAGCGGCGCTTCGCGGCCGCCTCGGCGTGACCGGGACTCCCGGTGACGACGGCACCTGGCCGGCCAGACCAGCGCCCGGACGGTTCGTTAGGGAAAACCAGCGGTGATCGCAGGAGAGCAGCAGGCCATGTCCGCACCGAATAAGAATTACGACCCCGTCGCGGTGACCGCGCTGTCACCGGAGGAGGTCCAGCGCATGCTCGACGACGCGCTGGCCGCCATCGCCAAGGCCGCGGACCTCGACGAGCTGAAGGCGGCCCGGCTGGCGCACGCCGGCGACCGGGCGCCGATCACGCTGGCCAACGCCGAGATCGGGGCGTTGCCGCCGGCCGCCCGGGCCGAGGCGGGCAAGCGGGTCGGCGCCGCGCGCGCCGCGATCCGGGCCGCGCTCGCCGCGCGGCAGGACGTCCTGGAGTCAGAACGCGACGTCCGGGTCCTCGTCGAGGAGGCCGCCGACGTCACGCTGCCGTGGGACCGCCAGCCGGCCGGCGCCCGGCACCCGGTGACCACGGTGGCCGAACGGCTGACCGACGTGTTCGTGGCCATGGGCTACGAGGTCGCCGAGGGCCCCGAGGTCGAGGACGAGTGGTACAACTTCGACGCGCTGAACTTCCCGCCCGACCACCCGGCCCGGGAGACGCAGGACACGTTCTTCGTGGCCGGGCCGGACGGCGGACCCGCGACCACCGAGGCCGGCTCGGGCGTGGTGCTGCGCACGCACACCTCGCCGGTGCAGATCCGGGCCATGCTGACCCGCCCGCTGCCGCTGTACGTGGTCAGCCCGGGCAAGTGCTTCCGCAGCGACACGCTGGACGCCACGCACAGCCCGGTGTTCCACCAGATCGAGGGGCTGGCCGTGGACGAGGGGCTGACCATGGCCGACCTGCGCGGCGCGATCACCGCGTTCGTGGGCGCGATGTTCGGGGAAGGGCTGCGGACCAGGCTGCGCCCGGACTTCTTCCCGTTCACCGAGCCATCGGTGGACGTCTCAATGGAATGCCACGTGTGCCGCGGTGAGTCCACCCGCCCGGGCGGGGAACCGTGCCGGGTGTGCCGGTCGCAGGGCTGGATCGAGATCGCGGGCGCGGGCATGGTCAACCCGCGGGTGCTGGTGGCCTGCGGGATCGACCCGGACCGCTACCGCGGGTTCGCGTTCGGGCTGGGCATCGAGCGCACCCTGATGATCAGGGACGGGGTGACCGACATCCGGGACACCGTCGAGGGCGACGTGCGGTTCAGCCGGGCGTTCGGGATGGAGGCGTGATGCGGGTTCCGCTGTCCTGGCTGCTGGAGTACGCCGCCGTCGACCCGGGCACCGACGCCGCCGAGGTGGCGCGGCGGCTCACCGCCGCCGGGCTGGAGGTCGAGTCGGTCGAGCGCGTCGGGTACGAGATCAGCGGCGTGATCGTGGCCGAGGTGGCCGAGATCGAGGAGCTGACCGAGTTCAAGAAGCCGATCCGGTACGTCCGGGTGAACACCGGCTCCGGCGAGCAGCACGTGATCTGCGGCGCGGTGAACTTCGCCGTGGGAGACCGGGTGCCGCTGGCCCGGCCCGGCTCGGTGCTGCCCGGCGGCTTCGAGATCGGCGCCCGCCGGGCCTACGGGCGGATGTCGGAGGGGATGATCTGCTCCGCGGCCGAGCTCGCCATCGGGGACGACCACTCCGGGATCCTGGTGCTGCCCCCACCCACCTCCCCTGCCCCCTTCAATGCGCCGCTGGGCGAGGACTTCGCCGCCTACGCGGGCCTGCGCGATCACGTGCTCGACATCAACGTGACCCCGGACAAGGGCTACGCGCTGTCGGTACGCGGGGTGGCGCGCGAGCTCGCGATCGCGTTCGAGGCGGAGTTCACCGACCCCGCGGACACCGGCCTGCCCGCGGACACCAGCGAGGTCAACCCGCAGGTGTACCCGGCCAGCATCGAGGACCCGACCGCCTGCGACCGGTTCGTGCTGCGCGAGGTGCACGGGGCGGACGTCACGCGGCCGACCCCGCTGTGGATGCGGGTCCGGCTGGCCCACGCCGGGATGCGCTGCGTGTCGCTGGCCGTGGACGTCACCAACTACCTGATGCTGGAGCTAGGCCAGCCGCTACACGCGTTCGACGCCGGCCGGCTCACCGGGCCGATCGTGGTCCGCCGGGCCCACCCGGGGGAGCGGCTGGAGACCCTCGATCACGTGGTCCGGGAGCTTGACCCGGACGACATCCTGATCACCGACGCGTCGGGCCCGATCTCGATGGCCGGAACCATGGGCGGCCTGGCCACCGAGATCACCGAGGAGTCGCGCGACCTGGTGATCGAGGCCGCGCACTTCTCCGCGGCGGGCACAGCCCGGATGAGCCGGCGGCACCGGCTGTTCTCCGAGGCCTCGGCCCGGTTCGAGCGCGGGGTGGACCGGGAGCTGCCGCTCCGCGCGTCGGCGAAGGCCGCGTCGATGCTGGGCGCGCTGGCCGGGGGGACCGTGGTGCCCGGCTGCACGCACGCGCAGGTCGAGGTGGAGCCGGTCTCGATCACGATGGCCGCCGACTACCCGGACCAGGTGGCCGGGATGAAGTACGGGCTGGACAGAGCGATCCGGCGGCTGCGCCAGGTCGGCTGTGAGGTCAGCCGGGAGCCGGCCGGCCACGTGCTGGAGGTCCGGCCGCCGTCCTGGCGTTCCGACCTCACCGACCCGGCCGACCTGGCCGAGGAGGTCATCCGGCTGGAGGGCTACGAGAACATACCGGTGCGGATGCCGCGCGCGACCGCCGGCCGCGGCCTGACCGAGCCGCAGCGGCTGCGCCGGACGATCGGCCGCGTCCTGGCCGGCTCCGGGTACGTGGAGGTGCTCAGCAGCCCGTTCGGCTCGGCCACGGACGACGACCGAATGCTGCTGCGCCCGGACGATCCGCGCCGCCGCGCGCCCCGGCTGGTCAACCCGATCCGGGACGAGGAGCCGCTGATGCGGACGACGCTGCTGCCCGGGCTGCTGCGGGTGCTGAACCGCAACCTGGGCCGCGGCTTCGCCGACGTCGCGCTGTTCGAGACGGGCCTGGTCTTCTTCACCCGGCCGGACGGCCCGCGGGTCGCGCCGATCCCGCCGGTGGACCACGCGCCCACGCCGGGCGAGCTGGCCGCGCTGGAGGCGGCGCTGCCCGAGCAGCCGCGGCATCTCGCGGTGGTGCTCGCGGGCGACCGCGAGCTGTCCGGCTGGTGGGGTGCGGGCCGCCCGGCCTCGTTCTACGACGCAATCGAGGCGGCGCGGCAGGTGATCGACGCCAGCCGGGCGCCGTTCTCGGTTCGCGCCGCGCAGCACGAGCCGTGGCACCCGGGCCGGTGCGCGGCACTGTACCTGGACGCCGGGGATGACCCCGAGGTCCTGGCCGGGCACGCCGGCGAGCTGCATCCCCGCGTGGTCCAGGCCTTCGGGCTGCCGCCGCGCACCTGCGCGGCCGAGCTCGACCTGTCGGTGATCGAGAGGGCGGCCGCGAGGCTCGGGCCGGTGCAGGCCCCGCCGGTGTCCGGCTACCCGCCGGCCACCCAGGACGTGGCGCTCATCGTGCCCGACGCGGTGCCGGCCGCGGACGTGGCGGCGGCGCTCGCGCACGGCGTGGCGGAGGCCGGCGCGGGCCCGCTGCTCGAGGACGTGCGCCTGTTCGACGTCTACACCGGGGAGCAGGCCGGCGAGGGGCGCAAGTCGCTCGCGTACACGCTGCGCTTCCGGGCCCCCGATCACACGCTGACGGCCGACGAGGTGAGCGCCGCCCGGGACGCGGCGGTGGCCGCGGCGGCCCTGCGCACCGGGGCCGTGCTGCGCGACGGCTCCTGACCGGCCGGGCTCAGGCCCGGCCGGCCGCGGCCGCCTCCTGCAGGAAGTCACCGACCAGCGCGTGGAACTCGGCCGGCTTCTCCAGGTGCGGCGAGTGCCCGCAGTCGGCCAGCACGTGCTCCCGGTAGCGGCCGCCGGCCGCGCGGTAGCGGTCCAGGACGGCGCGCATCTGGCTGGCCATGGGCTGCGGCGGGTAGACGGCGTCCCCTGGCCAGCCGGGCACTGCGCCGATCTGGCCGAGGTAGCCGAGGTCGACGAGCGAGGCGTCCGACACGATCTGGTCGCTGTCCCCGCGCACCCACAGCACGTCCGGCCCGCCGGTGATCTCCGCGAAGGCGGACACGTCGCAGTACCGCGGCGAGATCGCGTTGTTGACGCCCCGGGTGCCGGGTGCGGTTCCCGGCCAGTTCGGCGAGGCCGCCGCGTCACCGGGGTAGAAGTCGTCCCCGGTGGCCATCTGCAGCATGGCGTCGACCAGCTCGTCCTCGAGCTGGACCGGGAACTCGAACGGCGGCTTGACGTACAGCGTGGTCAGCACCTGGCGGGGCGAGGTGGGGTCGTCGCGGCCGCGGTCGCCCGCGGCGATGCGCCGGACCAGCTCGGGATTCGCCGTGCCGCCGCCGGAGCCGGCGAAGTCCGGCCAGCACGGCGTGCCCGTCAGATCCCGGGTGCCCCCGAATCCGTACGGCGACATCGGGCTCTCGAGCACGACCGAGGCCACCGCCGCGGGGTGGTCGATCGCGTACTGCAACGCGACCCCGCCGCCGAGCGACCAGCCCAGCAGGTGCACGGGCTGACCGTCCGGCACCAGGCCGCTCTCGGTGACCAGCGCGTGCAGGTCGTCGGCGAAATCGCGGACGCCGCGCGTCGCGTCCGCCGGGATGGTCTCGGAGAGCCCGAACCCGCGCAGGTCAGGGGCCAGGCAGCGGTACTGCCCGCCCAGGACGCTCATGGCCGGGGCGAAGAACCTTGCGGACGAGACGTTGCCGTGCACCAGCACGAGCACCGGCGCGCGGCCAGGGCCCGCCGTGAGCACGTGGGTCCGCAGGCGGGATGTGGGCACATCGGCGTGGTGGACCGCGACTGGCGTGCTCGGCATGGCCGGCCTCCCCGTTCGGCGTGGCAGATGTCTGAGTGCATGATCTCAGGGCCGGCGCCCGGCGCCGCCCCCGCGCCGCCGCCGCATAGCTAGCTGGGCGGGGGAAGGACCGCGAGGATCTCCCGGCCGCCCCGGACGCACTTGGACGCCTGCCCGGTCTTGAGCACCACGGGCGTGGTGAATCCCTGGCAGGTCCAGCCGCGGACCCGGACCGGCGCGCCGCCGCCGGTCCCGGGAACCTGGCCGGACTCGATGGCCTGGGCGTAGGCGCGCTCCACCGAGAGCGCCGTGGCGCAGGACACCTGGCCGTGGGCGATCTGGATGTGAACCGGGACGTTGGCCGCGGTCCGCGTGGTCCCGCACACGGTCGTGCCGGTCGTGCCCGTCGACGCCGCGGACGACGCCGGCGATCCGCAGCCGGCCACCGCGGCCAGCAGCAGCGCGGCCGCCGCGATGCCGCCCGCAGGTCCGGTCAGCCGTGCGCGGGCCCCAGCCCGCGGCGGGCGCACGCCCATGGCCGTCTCCTCTCCGCGACCCTCATCATGCCGCCTCGCCGCGCCTGGGGTGGCCGGGTTCCGCCCCCGGACAGCTCCCGATCCCGTGTTTGCATAACCAATCACCTATCTGCATAATAATTCACAACGAGCCGGCGGAGGGTGGTGCGGATGGGCGCGCGGGTAGCGGTGGCGGGCGCGAGCGGGTACGCCGGCGGTGAGCTGCTCCGGCTGCTCGCCGGGCACCCCGACCTGGAGCTGGGCCCGGTGGCCGCGGAGAGTAACGCGGGCCGCCCCATCGGCGAGGTGCACCCTCATCTCGCCGGGGTGCCGTCACTGGCCGGCCGGCGGTTCGAGGGCCTGCAGACCGTGGCCGGCGCCGGCTGCGACCTCGCGTTCCTCGCCCTGCCCGCCGGGCAGTCGCCGCGGCTGGCCGGCGATCTCGGCCAGGACGTCAGCATCGTCGACCTGGGACCCGACTTCCGGCTGGCCGACGCCGGTGCCTGGGCCCGGCACTACCGCCTGCCGCATGCCGGCCGGTGGACCACCGGCCTGCCCGAGCTGCCCGGGGCGAGGGAGCAGATCCGGGCCGCGACGCAGGTCGCGGTCCCGGGCTGCTACGCCACCGCGGCCATCGTCGCGCTCGCGCCGCTGCTGGCCGCGGGGCTGGTCGAGCCGCAGGACATCGTGATCGTCGCCGCTTCGGGCACCTCGGGCGCCGGGCGAGCGCCCCGGCCGGAACTGCTGGCCAGCGAGGTGATGGGCGCGGTCAGCGCGTACCAGGCCGGCGGGACGCACCGGCACACGCCCGAGATCGAGCAGGCGCTCGGCGAGGCCGCGGCGCTGGCCGGGGTGACGGTCAGCTTCACCCCGCTGCTGGCGCCGATGCCGCGCGGGATCCTCGCGACCTGTACCGCGCGGCTGGCGCCGGGCCGCGGCGAGCCGGCGGCCGCGCCGCTCCGCGAGGCCCTGGCGCAGGCCTACGCCGGCGAGCCGTTCGTCTGCGTGCTGCCCGAGGGCCAGTGGCCGACCACGGCGGCCGTGGCCGGGTCGAACGGCGTGCACCTGCAGGCGGCGGCCGACTCCCGGGCCGGGCGGGCCACCGTGGTGGCCGCCATCGACAACCTCGGGAAGGGCGCCGCCGGGCAGGCCATCCAGAACGCCAACCTCATGCTCGGCCTGCCGGAGACGGCCGGCCTGTCCGCCTGCGGAGTCGCACCGTGACCGTGACCGCAGCCGCCGGGTTCCGGGCGGCAGGCCTCGCGGCCGGGATCAAGGAGTCCGGGCAGCCGGACCTGGCCGTGGTCATCAACGACGGCCCGTCGGACGCGGCCGCGGGGGTGTTCACCGCCAACCGGGTCAAGGCCGCCCCGGTGCTCTGGACCCAGCAGGTCGTCCGGGGCGGCCGGGTCCGCGCCGCCGTGCTCAACTCTGGCGGCGCCAACGCCTGCACCGGGCCGGGCGGCTTCGCCGATACCCACCACACGGCCGAGCGGCTGGCCAAGGCGCTGTCCGCGTCCGCCGGGGAGATCGCGGTCTGCTCGACCGGCCTGATCGGGGACCGGCTGCCCATGGACCGGCTGCTACCCGGCGTGGACGCCGCGGTCGCCGCCGCGTCGCCCGGTGGCGGCGCCGCCGCGGCGGACGCCATCAGGACCACCGACACGGTCCCGAAGACCTGCCGGGTGACCGGGGCGGGCTACACCATCGGCGGCATGGCCAAGGGCGCCGCCATGCTCGCCCCGGCGCTCGCGACCATGCTCGCCGTGCTCACCACCGACGCCGACCTGGCCCCGGCCGAGCTGGACAGCGCGCTGCGGGAGGCGGTCGCCGTCACGTTCGACCGGCTGGACACCGACGGCTGCATGTCGACCAACGACACGGTGCTGCTGCTGGCCAGCGGCGCGTCCGGCGTCCGGCCCCGCCCGGGGGACTTCGCCGCGCTGCTCACCCAGGGCTGTGCGGACCTGGCCCGCCAGATGCAGCTCGACGCCGAAGGAGCGGGCAAGGCGATCGACATCGAGGTGACCGGCGCGGCCAGCGAGGCCGACGCGGTCACCGTCGGGCGCGCCGTCGCCCGGTGCACCCTGCTCAAGTGCGCGATCGCGGGAGAAGACCCGAACTGGGGACGGGTCCTGGCCGCGGTCGGCACCACGGCCGCCGCGTTCGAGCCGGACCAGCTCAGCGTGGCGATCAACGGGGTCTGGGTCTGCCGGAACGGGTTCGCGGCGCAGGACCGGTCCCAGGTGAACCTCGGGCCCCGGGACGTGAGCATCACCATCGACCTGTCCGCCGGACCGCACGCGGCCACGATCCGCACCACCGACCTGACCGAGGCCTACGTGCACGAGAACTCGGCGTATTCGACGTGACGGCGATGAACCTGACCGGTACCGCGGGCCACGAGGCCGTGCTGGCCAAGGCCGCGACGCTGATCGAGGCACTGCCGTGGCTGGAGCAGTTCCACGGCCAGACCGTCGTGATCAAGTTCGGCGGGCACGCCATGGCCGACGAGGACCTCTGCTTTGCGTTCGCGCAGGACGTGGTGTTCCTGCGGTACGCCGGGCTGCGCCCGGTCGTCGTGCACGGCGGCGGCCCGCAGATCAGCGAGCACCTCGGCCGGCTCGGCATCCCGAGCACGTTCGCCGCCGGGCTGCGGGTGACCACGCCGGAGGCGATGGACGTGGTCCGCATGGTCCTCACCGGGCAGGTGAACCGGGACCTGGTCGGCCTGATCAACCGACACGGGCCGTTCGCGGTCGGGATGTCCGGCGAAGACGCCAACCTGCTCACCGCGACCCGCGCCCAGGCCACCGTGGACGGCGCGCCGGTGGATCTCGGCCAGGTCGGCGAGATCCACACGGTCGATCCCGGGGCGGTCCGCGCCCTGATCGCCGACGGCCGCATCCCGGTCATCTCGAGCGTGGCCCGGGGCGCGTCCGGCGAGATCTACAACGTGAACGCCGACACCGCGGCCGCCGCGGTCGCGGTCGCGCTAGACGCCGCGAAGCTGGTCCTGCTGACCGACGTGGCCGGACTATACGCGGATTGGCCCCCCGCCGGGCCGGGCGAACTGACCGCCGCCCGGCCCGGCGAGGTGATCAGCCAGCTCAGCGCGGCCGAGTTGACCGCGATGCTGCCCGGCCTGGACGGCGGGATGATCCCGAAGATGGAAGCCTGCCTGACCGCGGTGCGCGGCGGCGTGCCGCGGGCACACGTGCTCGACGGGCGGCTGCCGCACGCCGTCCTGCTTGAGATCTTCACCGATTCGGGGATCGGCACCATGGTGCTGCCGGACTCCGGCCTGGACGTGACCCGCCCCCCCAGCGACCCAGGAGGAACCGCATGACCGCCACGGAACAACTCCAGGACCGCTACGCCGCAGCGATCATGCTGACCTACGGCGTGCCGCCGGTCGCGCTGGCGCGCGGCAGCGGTTGCGTGGTCTGGGACGTCGATGGCAACTCCTACCTGGACCTGGTGGCCGGCGTGGCGGTGAGCGCGCTCGGGCACGCGCACCCCGCGATCGTGGCGGCCGTGACCCAGCAGGCCGGGCAGCTGGTGCACGCCTCGAACTTCTACCTGCACGAGCCGCAGGTCCTGCTCGCGGAGCGGATCGTCGGGCTGCTCGGCGTCGACGGCCGGGTGTTCTTCGCCAACTCCGGCGCCGAGGCGAACGAGGCGGCGATCAAGCTGGTCCGGCGCCTCCAGGGCGGCGGCCGGCCGGTCTTCGTCGCGGCCGAGCACTCGTTCCACGGCCGGACCATGGGTGCGCTCAGCCTGACCGGCAAGAGCTCGATCAGGGAGCCGTTCGCGCCGTTCGGGATCGACGTCCGGTTCGTCCCGTACGGCGACGCCGACGCGCTGCGCGCGGCGGTGGGCCCGGACTGCGCGGCCGTCTTCCTTGAGCCCACCCAGGGGGAGGGCGGCGTCATCCCGCCCCCCGAGGGCTACCTGCACGCGGCGCGCGTCGCCTGCGACGCGGCCGGGGCGCTGCTCGTGCTGGACGAGGTGCAGAGCGGGGTGGGGCGGACCGGCGCCTGGTTCGCCTACCAGCGCGAGGGCATCATTCCCGACGTCATCACGCTGGCCAAGGGGCTCGGCGGCGGCTTGCCCATCGGCGCCTGCGTCGGCATCGGCCGGTGCGGGTCCGCCCTCGGCAAGGGCGACCACGGCAGCACCTTCGGCGGCAACCCGGTAGCGTGCGCGGCCGCGCTCGCGGTGCTCGACACGATCGAGCGCGAGGGCCTGCTGAAGAACGTCACGCAGGTCGGCGACCGGCTGGCTGCCGCCATCGAGGCCATCGAGGATCCGCTGATCACCGGGGTGCGCGGCCGCGGGCTCTGGCGGGCCGTCACGCTTGCCAGCCCGGCCGCGGCCGCGGTGGAGGCCGCCGCGCGGCGGGCCGGCTTCCTGGTCAACGCGGTCCAGCCGGATGCGATCCGGCTGGCGCCGCCGCTGATCCTTAGCGCCGGGCAGGCCGATTCGTTTACCGCTGAACTGCCCGCGATCCTGTCCTCCGCGAGCCTGCTGGCCGGGCAGGGGACATGATGGGCGGTCCCGACGACGGGCCGCCCGGCGAGGAAGTGCCGTGAACACCGTCAGCCCGATCACCAAGACCGCACGGCACGCGCAGATCACCGCGATCCTGGCCCACGCCGACCCGCCGGTCCGGTCCCAGGAGGAACTCGCCGAGCGGCTGAGCCAGCGCGGGGTGCGGGTCACCCAGGCGACCCTCTCGCGCGACCTGGAGGAACTCGGGGCCGTGCGGCTGCGCGCCGCCGACGGCGGACTCGTGTACGCGCTGCCGGGCGAGGCGGGGGGGCCGGGCGCCCCGCCGGGCGGGCTCGCCGAGGTACCCGCGGGCTCCGCCGGGGACCCTCCCGCGGAGCCGTCGGGACGGCTGGCGCGGTTCGCCGCCGAGATGCTGGTGTCGGCCGAGGCGAGCGCCAACCTGGTGGTGCTGCGCACGCCGGCCGGGGCCGCGCAGTTCCTGGCGTCCGTGCTCGACCACGCGGCCTGGCCGTCCATCCTCGGCACGGTGGCGGGCGACGACACCGTGCTGGTCATCGCGCGGGACCCGGCGGGCGGAGAGGACCTGGCCCGCGCGCTGCTACGGCTGGCGGACCGGCGCGGCCACCAGTGACAGGAACATCCCCAGATCGGGGACGCTGAGGGAGGAACCATGACAGAACGCGTAGTGCTCGCCTACTCCGGCGGCCTGGACACCTCGGTGGCCATCGGGTGGATCGCCGAGCAGACCGGCGCCGAGGTCATCGCCCTGGCGGTGGACGTCGGCCAGGGCGGTGAGGACCTGGACACGATCCGCGAGCGCGCGCTGGCCTGCGGCGCGGCCGACGCCGAGGTCGCCGACGTGCGGGCGGAGTTCGCCGCCGAGTACTGCATGCCGGCGCTGCGCGCCAATGCGCTGTATATGAACAACTACCCGCTGGTCTCCGCGCTGTCCCGGCCGCTGATCGCGAAGCACCTGGCCCGGGTGGCGCGCGAGCGCGGAGCCACCATGGTCGCGCACGGCTGCACCGGCAAGGGCAACGACCAGGTGCGGTTCGAGGTGGGCCTGGCCTGCCTCGCCCCGGAGGTGAAGGTCCTGGCGCCGGTCCGCGACTCCGGGATGACCAGGGACAAGGCGATCACGTTCGCGGCCGAGAAGGGGCTGCCGATCAACGTCACGTCGCGCTCGCCGTACTCCATCGACCAGAACCTGTGGGGCCGCAGCTGCGAGACCGGGCACCTGGAGGACATCTGGGAGGCGCCGCACGACGACGTCTGGGGGTACACCAGCGATCCCGCGCTGCCCAAGGAGCCGGAGGACGTCACGATCTCGTTCGCCGACGGCCTCCCGGCGGCCCTCGACGGCCGGCCGCTGACCCCGCTGCAGATCATCACCGAGCTGAACGCGCTCGCCGGGGCGCACGGGGTCGGCCGGATCGACATGGTCGAGGACCGGCTGGTCGGGATCAAGAGCCGGGAGATCTACGAGGCGCCCGGCGCCATCGCCCTGATCACCGCGCACTCCGAGCTCGAGAGCGTGTGCCTGGAGCTCGACCTGGCCCGGTTCAAGCGGGGAGCCGAGCAGCGCTGGACCGAGCTGGTCTACGACGGCCTGTGGTACTCGCCGCTGCGCCGTGCGCTGGAGGCGTTCATGATCACGGCCTCCCAGCACGTGACCGGGGAGGTCAGGCTCCGGCTGCACGGCGGCCAGGCCGTGGTCACCGGGCGCCGCAGCCCGGTGGGGCTATACGACTACTCGCTGGCCACCTACGACACCGGCGACACGTTCGACCAGCGGCTGGCCAAGGGCTTCGTGGAGCTCTGGGGCCTGCCCAGCAAGGTCGCCGCGGACCGGGACCGGAAGGCCGCGGGCTAGGCGCGCCGGCCGGACCAGGCCGAGGACGCCCGCCAGCCAGGCCCGCCTGACCCGACCAGGCCGGAGTGCGGCGCTGGCGTTATGGATTCTCTTCCGTGGTCGTGGCGGTCTGGCACAATGCGCGTGATCGTCAGGAGCGAGAGGAGTGCCGTGGGCGACGAGGAGCGCACGCCGCCGGTCCGGCTGTGGGGAGGCCGGTTCGAGTCCGGCCCGGCCGAGGCCCTGGCCCGGCTGTCGGTCAGCGTGCAGTTCGACTGGCGGCTGGCCGCCTACGACCTGCTCGCGTCCCGGGCGCACGCCCGGGTGCTGCACCGGGCCGGGCTGCTGGACGAGGCCGAGCTGGCCCGGATGCTGACCGCGCTCGACGACCTAGGCGAGGCGTGCCGGACCGGCCGGTTCCGCCCGGCGGCTACCGACGAGGACGTGCACACGGCGCTGGAGCGGGGCCTGCTCGAGCGGGCCGGGTCGCTGGCCGGCAAGCTGCGGGCCGGCCGCAGCCGCAACGACCAGATCGCCACCGACCTTCGGCTCTACCTGCGCGACCACGCCCGGCTCGTCGTCTCGCGGCTCACCGAGCTGGAGACCGCGCTGATCGACGCGGCGGAGCGGCACCTGGGCACGCCCGCGCCCGGGATGACGCACCTGCAGCACGCCCAGCCGGTGCTGCTGGCCCACCAGCTGCTCGCGCACGTCCAGGCCTTCGCCCGCGACGCGGGCCGGCTCCGGGACTGGGACCGCCGGGCGGCGGTGAGCCCGCTCGGCGCGGGCGCGCTGGCCGGGTCGTCGCTGCCGCTCGACCCGGAGGCGGTCGCCGCCGAGCTGGGCTTCGACTCGGCGTTCGGCAACTCGATCGACGCGGTCAGCGACCGTGACTTCGCCGCGGAGTTCTGCTTTGCCGCGGCGCTGCTCGGGGTGCATCTGTCCCGGCTCGGCGAGGAGGTCGTGCTGTGGTCGTCGCACGAGTTCGGCTGGGCCGAGATCGACGACGCCTACGCGACCGGGTCGTCGATCATGCCGCAGAAGAAGAACCCGGACGTGGCCGAGCTGGCCCGCGGCAAGGCCGGCCGGCTGATCGGCGGGCTGACTGGGCTGCTGGCCACGCTCAAGGGCCTGCCCCTGGCCTACGACCGCGACCTGCAGGAGGACAAGGAGCCGGTCTTCGACGCGGTGGACACGCTGCTGCTGGTGCTGCCCGCGATGGCCGGCCTGGTCGCCACCCTGCGCTTCAACTCCGAGCGGATCGCCGCGAGCGCCGCCGCCGGCCACGCGCTCGCCACCGACCTGGCCGAGCTGCTGGTCCGGCGCGGGGTCCCGTTCCGCGAGGCGCACGAGATCGTGGGCCACCTCGTGATCTGGTGCCAGGTGCACGACTGCGAGCTGGCCGACGTAAGCGACGCCGACCTGGCCCGGGTCTCGCCGCAGCTGACCCCGGACGTCCGCGAGGTGCTGACCGTGCCGGGCGCGCTGGCGGCGCGGGGCAGTCCCGGCGGCACGGCCCCGGACCGGGTAGCCGAGCAGCTGACCCAGCTCCGGGCCGCCGTGGAGGAGCAGGCGGCCTGGGCCGCGGGCTGACGGGTCCCGCATGACGCCCCGCCCCGACCCTCCCGGCCCGGTCGGCACCAAGGTGCTGCCGAGGGACTTCTTCGCCCGCCCGTCCGTGCAGGTGGCCCCGGACCTGCTGGGCTGCGTGATCGCGCACGAGACCCCAGAGGGGCTGGTCGCGGTCATGCTGACCGAGGCCGAGGCGTACGAGGGGGAGTCCGATCCCGCCTCGCACGCCTACCGGGGCCAGACCGCGCGCAACGCGGTGATGTTCGGGCCACCGGGCCACGTCTACGTGTACTTCACCTACGGCATGCACTTCTGCATGAACCTGGTCTGCCAGCGGGACGGCGGTGCCTCGGCGGTGCTGCTGCGCGCCGGACGGGTCACCGACGGGGTGCCGCTGGCCACGGCGCGGCGGGCCAAGCGCCTCGCGCGGGCCGCCCCGCGCGAGGTCGACCTGGCCCGCGGCCCGGCCCGGCTCTGCGAGGCGCTGGCCGTCGACCTCTCGCACGACGGCGTGGACGCCGTCGATCCGGCCTCGCCGCTGCGGGCCCTGGCCGCGCCGGCGCCCGTGCCCGCGGCCAGCATCAGCCACGGACCCCGGGTCGGGATCAGCCGCGCCACGGACGTGCCCTGGCGGTTCTGGATCACCGGCGACCCCACGGTCTCCCCGTACCGCGCCTACGCTGCGCGTCGCGCCAGGGCGAAACCGGTTACCGGTCCCGGCTGCGGAGGTGGGACGATTCCTCCGTGACCGACATCATCGACGACCTGACCTGGCGCGGCCTGATCGCCGTGTCCACCGACCTGGACGAGCTACGCACGGCCCTGGAGGCCGGCCAGGTCACGTTCTACGGCGGGTTCGACCCGACCGGCCCGGGGCTGCACATCGGGCACCTGGTGCTGCTGCTGACCATGCGGCGCCTGCAGCTGGCCGGCCACCGGCCGATCGGCCTGGTCGGCGGCGCGACCGGGCTGATCGGCGATCCCAGTGGCAAGTCGGCGGAGCGGGTGCTGAACTCCCGTGAGGTGGTCGCGGGCTGGGTGGAGCGGATCGGGCGCGAGGTGGGCCAGTACCTGGACTTCGAGCCGGGGCCGGCCAGCGCGCTGCTGGTCAGCAACCTGGACTGGACCGGGGACCTGCTCGCCCTGGACTTCCTGCGCGACGTCGGCAAGCACTTCTCGGTGAACCAGATGCTCTCCCGTGAGGTGGTCCGGGCCCGGCTCGAGACGGGCGGGATCAGCTTCACCGAGTTCAGCTACCAGATCCTGCAGGCCAACGACTACCTGGAACTGCACCGCCGGCACGGCTGCGCGCTGCAGGTCGGCGGCAGCGACCAGTGGGGGAACCTGGTGTCGGGCGTCGACCTGATCCGGCGGGTCACCGGGGACACGGTGCACGCGCTGGCCACGCCGCTGATCACCAAGCCGGACGGGACCAAGTACGGCAAGACCGAGGGCGAGGCGGTCTGGCTCAGCCCCGAACTGATGAGCCCGTACAGGTTCTACCAGTTCTGGATCAACCGGACCGACGCCGAGGTGCCCGGGCTGCTGCGGGTCTTCACGTTCCGGACCCGGGAGGAGATCGAGGAACTGGAGCGGGAGACCGCCGAGCGGCCGGAAGCGCGCCTCGCGCAGCGGGTGCTGGCCGAGGACGTCACCATCCTCGTGCACGGCGAGGAGGAGCTCGTCCGGGCGGTGGCCGCCAGCAAGGCCCTGTTCGGCCAGGGGAACCTTCAGGAACTGGACGAGAAGACCCTGGCGGCGGCGCTGGCCGAGGTGCCGTCGGTCACGCTGAAGGCCAGCGACGTGTCGGCCGACGGCCTGCCGCCGGTAGCTGACCTGATGGCCGCCGCGGGCATCGTGCCCAGCAAGTCGGAGGCCCGGCGGGCGATCGCCGGGGGTGGTGCGTACCTGAACAACGTGAAGGTGACCGCGCCGGACGCCGTGCCGTCCGCCAGCGACCTGCTGCACGGCAGGTTCCTGGTGCTGCGGCGCGGCAAGCGCACGGTCGGGGGCGTCGAGGTCCAGATCGGCGGCTGAGGCCCGGCCCGCCGCGCCGCGGGTGCCCAGGGCTTCGTCGTCCCCCGCTCTTGGGCCGCCGAGCGAGGGCGGCCGGGCCGGCCGGTTGCCGCTCCGGGCCGCCGCGCGGCGGCTTGCCAGGGCCCTTTCCGTGATCGTGGTTGATTCGTTACCTATGCGGGGCACGATCAACCACGATCATGGCGGGCCCGGGCCGCCCGCTCGGTAGTCGCCGGTTGAGCGAGAGGACGTCGGCGCCCGGCCGGTCGGCGCAACGGCGCAAGCCCGTGACCAGCGGCGGAAACAGGGTTACCGGCGATCAGGGCGATCCCGTGCCGGGTCGCCCGAGGCCGGCAGCGCGACCGCGCTGACCCGGCGCGCCACGCCAGTCACGCGATTTGACTAGATCCTCTTTGCTGCCTAGTGTTTCGTCTTGCCCCGGTGGACGCGACCTGCCTGCAGGCGGTGGTCCCCAGGGCAGAGCAGGACCCCTCCCAGCAAGAAAATCCGGTCATCGGGCTGGCTGGGCGAGGGTATGTTCGGTAGAACAAGCTTCACCAAGCCGGTTGACAACGTCCGGCAAGACGGGTAAGTTAGCAGGGTTGCCCCGGATAAGACCGAGAGGTCTTGGATGGTGCGCGTCCGCTCCTTGAGAACTCAACAGCGTGCTAAAAGCCAGTGCACATGCACAACCCCCGTCTGGGGCCGGCCGGTGACGGTCTGGCCCTGATGACGGACGCCAAGATCGTCTCCAGGGCTGGTCCGCCAGCCGGAAGAGGCATCTCTCATGTCAGCAGCCCGCACGGCTGGTCCTCGGACCAGGCCTGCGGTTGCATATAGACATTCAATGGAGAGTTTGATCCTGGCTCAGGACGAACGCTGGCGGCGTGCTTAACACATGCAAGTCGAGCGGAAAGGCCCTTCGGGGTACTCGAGCGGCGAACGGGTGAGTA
>Ga0335073_10004511_pt1 | contig 19450 bp, 14 predicted proteins | sample Lox_Sample_22_FD_207093 | JGI IMG/M metagenome (GOLD analysis project Ga0335073, IMG submission 207093) | Soil microbial communities from Loxahatchee National Wildlife Refuge, Florida, United States - Lox_Sample_2.2 | ecosystem: Environmental > Terrestrial > Soil > Wetlands | place: USA...
GGTCGACCTGCTGGTGGCCAACGACTCGACCTTGAGTTATCTGTATCTCAACCGCGGCAACGGCACGTTCGATAACGTGAGCCTTACTTCAGGCTTCGGGCTCAATGAGGACGGCCGCGAGGTGGCTGCCATGGGTGTTGCCGCCGGCGACTACCTGAACAACGGGCTGCTGGACTTTGCCATCACCGACTTCTCCGACGAAGCCAAGCTGCTGTTTCACAATGACGGCGGCGGCAACTTTACGGATGTAGGTATGCGCGCCGGAATCGGCAAGGTTTCAATTCCCTTCCTGGGATGGGGGACGGGCTTCCTGGACTACGACAATGACGGCTGGCTCGATCTGATGATGATCGACGGGCATATCTATCCCATCGCAGATCACGAGGATTGGGGAACCTCCTACGCGGAGCGGCCGCTGCTCTTCCATAATTCCGCCGGCAAATTCGAAGAGGTGCCGCCGGTCAAAGGATCTGGAGAGGCAGAAGTGATCTCAGGACGCGGAGCGGCCTTTGGCGATCTGTTCAACAACGGCAAGATCGACGTGGTGATCAATCGCCTCGACGGACCTCCGCTGCTTCTCAAAAATGTGAACCCGGACCGCCATCATTGGGTGGAGCTGAAGCTCGTTGGGGGACCGAAGAGCCCACGCGACGCCGTGGGAGCCACGGTCTATCTCACCGCCAACGGAATGCGCCAGCGGCGGGATGTTTTGAGTGGCGGGAGCTATGTTTCCACCAACGATCCGCGGTTGCACTTCGGCCTGGGAGAGGCAAACGATCCGGGAACCGCCGAGATTCACTGGCCGTCAGGCAAGATGGAGACGGTGAGGCTGCCAGGGGTTGATCGCATCTTTACGGTTCAAGAGGGGAAAGGAATCCTGGGCGCGTTCCCAAATGGGCCTACCAGGCCTGCGGCGGCTCCGGAGACGGTTGCTCCCAGTTTGGCCCGGGACAAACAATGACTGGGGTGGGTATCCGACGCCTCGAGTTGGCCGAAACCGGCATCTTTTCCCGCGGGCAGGGTCCGGACATACGGTATTTGGAATCGCAAACCCTCCGGACAGGAACGCGACCAAACTTTCTCCTTGACACTCGAATCTTTGCGGAATTATATTTGGCGGCGATGGAATCGATACCATCGCCTGATGGTACCGATTCCAAATTCCCCGGAGGAACAGTCCGGACAACTCCGTCCCAAGTTGTTCAGGCCTGACATCACGGTTCGCAAGCCAACTGAAAGCTTTTGAAGGAGACACAGTGAGATCCACACCCCCTACTCAGGAGAGCCATCGGCCGCGTCTGCCCATCGGATTTGCAAGGTTCGCAGCCGCACTCGCATTCACGTTTGCGTGCCTCGTGCTGGTGGCGCCCCGTACCGCTTTGGGCCAGGCCAGCGCCGGAATCACAGGCACCATTACCGACACCAGCGGAGCCGTCGTTTCCAACGCCCGTGTGACCATCACCAATGAAGGCACTTCGGTGACCGATCACACCGTATCCAGCAGCGTCGGCACGTACTCCTTCAAGGGACTCAACCCGGCAACCTACAACGTCACCGTCGAGGCTACGGGCTTCAAGAAGGAAGTCAAGCAGCACATCAACATCGAAGTCAGCACCACGGCGACCATCGATTTTACGCTGAGCGCCGGCGCGGCCAATGAGACCGTCCAGGTGACAGCGGACCAGATCGCGTTGAACACCACGCAGCCGGAGCTGGGCAGCGAGATTGAGCCGGTCGTGGTGCAGGCCCTGCCGGAGGAGGTTGCCGGCCGCGGCCGCCAGATCGATTCGCTGCAGTTCCTTGCCCCCGGAACCACCGGCAACACCTTTTCCCACCGCACCAGCGGCGGCGTCGACTTCGAGGAAGAGATCGTCTACAACGGCATTCCCGCGCCGCAGCCTGAGACCGAGGGCTACACCACCAACTTCAACCCGCCCTACGATCTCGTGGAAGAGTCAAAGGTCGAGCGGTCCACCTTCTCGGCGCAGTGGGGTCTGGGTCAGGGCGCACTCACATATCAAATGAAATCGGGCACCAACCAGTACCACGGCGAATTGTTCGAGATCAACCGCAACAGCTATTTTGACTCGGTCGGCTTCTTCAATGGCCCCGCGTGGGGTGGGTCGAGCACCCCGCCGGTAGATCGCGAGAACAACTACGGTTTCGATGTCGCGGGCCCTATCCGCATTCCGCATCTTTACGACGGCCGCAACAAGACCTTCGGCCACTACAGCCAGGAGTGGTACAAGCAGAACAACGAGAACACCAACCCGTCGACGGTCCCGACCATCGCGGAGAAGACCGGGGACTTCAGCGCCTGGGCCGCTGCCACCGGGAACAACATCTACGACCCGACGACTGGCCAGATTTTCCAGTACAACGGCAAGATGAATGTGATCCCGCCCGGCGACATCAGCAAGAACTCCGCGGCGCTGCTGCAGTACATCCCCAATCCGGACCGTCCGGGAACGGGCCCCGGCGGATTCATCGACAACAAGAACTTCGCGCCCTTCGTCAACCCGAACATTCAGCATGTGTGGGGTTTTGTTATCGATCAGACGCTGACGCCGACACAGAGCGTGCACTACACCGAGTGGCGCAACAGTTACAGCACGCACAGCTTCGATTACAACCCGCTGGTCATCGCTCCCAACCCGCTCAACAGCCAGAAGTCTGAGCCGTCGCTGGGCAGCATCTTTCTGTTGAACTACTCGAACGCCCTTACTTCGCACCTGGTCATGACGGCAGGCATCGGCTGGATCGGTGAAATTAACAACCAGTTCAATATCACCAAGGGATACACCTCGCCAACAGTAGTAAACGAGAACATTCCACCGAATATCACCTTTGGAACCAACAGCGACCAGAACGATGACACCCGCTTCTACACCGACTGGGGGACGAGCGGCTCGTGGTACCAGTCGATCAACCGTAAGCTGGGCATCGCCGTCGTGAATAACTGGCTGTGGTCGAAGGGACGCAATACCTTCAATATCGGTGGTGAATTCCGCCGCGCCTACCAGGACGACAACGAAGAGCAGACCGAGGGCGGTCACTTCAACTTCAGTCCGGCGCAGACCTCGACCAGCCCCACCGATCCGAACTTCTCCACTGAAGGAAACGCCTTCGCCAGCTTCCTGCTGGGCCTTCCCGACTCGTCGAATCGCAGCAACTCGCAGGAACTGGAGTTGCGCAACCTGGATCTTTCCCCGTATGTTCAGGACGACATCAAGCTCACCCCCAAACTTACCCTCAACGTGGGCGTCCGCTGGGATATGCAGGTTCCGTTTACCGAAAATCACGATCTGATCGTGTTCTTCGATCCGGACAAGCCGGGAACGGATCCTGCCGCCAGCGGTATCCCCGGATCTGCGACAAGATTCGGCAACTGCACCGGATGCGCCGGCTTCGATCGCGCTTCGACCCACTTCACCCATATCGCACCGCGCTTCGGTTTTGCCTACGAGTTGAACTCGAAGACCGTAATTCAAGGCGGATTCGACGTGGCGTTCCTGGATGGCGGCGCTTATGAATACGGCACCAACAAAGTGGCCGTCAACTACGGCAACCTCCTCACCGGTTCGTTTGCCCGCAACACGACCGGAAGCAATACGTCCTCAAATGGCAACTGGGATACCAATCCAATACCGGCCGTGAACGCGACACCGTTCAGCCCCGGTCTGGGAGGCGGCGAGCAGATCGATGCCTTCAGCGCCAACGACGGCTATGCTCCCTACAGCCAGCAGTGGAACATCAACGTGCAGCGCGAATTGCCGTACAGCATGCGCGTGCAGGCCGCATGGGTAGGGAACCGCGTCATTCACCTGCCCAGCCAGAACAATCGCATCGACCAACTCAATCCGTCGTATCTCTCGCTGGCTTCAAAGCTGAACGATGCGTTTGTGGCCGGCCAGACAACCCTGGACGGCGTGAAGCTCCCCTACGCCAATTTCGTGCGCGACTTCGGAGGGTCGGCGACAGTAGCCCAGGCGCTGGAACCCTTCCCGCAGTACTCGTACATCTTCAACAACTTTGAAGGCTTTGGCACAACGTATTACCAGAGCGCTCAGATCGAGATTGAAAAGCGCTTCACCAACGGCCTGAACTTCCTGGTGGGTTACACGCTCTCGCGTCTCATGGACAACACGAGCAGCGGCTTCTCGAGCTTCACGTCGGGGGGCATCAACAAGTACAACCAGACACCGGAGTGGGCGCCCTCCGGCTCCGACGAGCCAAACACGGTGAAGGCCAGCGGCACGTACGAACTGCCGATTGGTCCGGGCAAACAGTTCGTCAACAACCGGAAACTCGGCAACCTGGTCGGTGGCTGGCAGGTGGGCTGGATCCTGGATTACGAGGAAAGCACAAACGGAGCGCTCGGGCCGGGCGAAAACGGAACTCCTTTCCCCAATGGCTTCGATCGTCCCAACCGCAATTCGTCAGTGTCGTTGAGCACGGCCCACTACACCCAGGCGCGCGACTGTTTCATCACCAAGGTCTGCAAGCCGCTGTTCAACCCGGCAGCCTTCACACCCACTTCCTCGCAGTACGTTCTGGGCGACGCCAAGAGGAACTACAGCGGCATGCGAGGCTCCTCAGAGGCCGTGGAAAACTTGAACGCCCGTAAACACTTCTACTTGGGCGAGCGCTTCCAGGGCATACTTCAGGTCGATTACTTCAACGCTTTCAACCGAACGCAGTTCAATAATCCTGACACCAATGTGAATGACAGTACGTTCGGAATCGTCACTTCGACGGGCACGCCGGGCAATTTTCCGAATAACCGGCAAGGCCAGGTCAGTTTCCACCTGACGTTCTAACTCGCGGTCGGGCAGAGTTTGTGTTTGCATCACATGCTCGTCTCTTGAAAGCCGGGTCGCCCAAAAGCGGCCCGGCTTCTCTTTTTCTTCGCAATGAAGATAGCTTGAATTCGAGCCACTTATCGCCGGAAGTAAGTCGCGAGTTGGCGCCGTCCCTGAAAAATCCGCCCGTCGCGGAGCGGTTTATAATGGCACTTTATGGACAGGCATAGGTCGACGGCGGAATCCAAATGGGCACTGTGCCTGCTGGCGGCGTGGCTCATCGTTTTTGCGGCAACGCCGGCGCGGGCCCGCCAGGCCAACGACGAGGTGACGCCCGAGGTGCAGCAGTTATATGCGCAGGCGAAGGCGGCCGAGCAGCAGAACCAGATTGCAACGGCAATTGAAAAATACCGGGCCATGCTCAAGCTCGCTCCGCACCTGGCTGCGGCCTACAACAACCTGGGAATGCTCTATTTCAACGCGCATGACTACGCTCACGCCGCCGAGGTGCTCCAACACGGACTGGAAATCAATGCGAACATGCCCACGGCCGCCGCCTTGCTGGGCATGAGTTACTTCCAGTTGGGCGAAGACAGCAAGGCCGAGCCCCTGCTTCGCGCCGCGCTGCGCGCCAATCCGAAGGACGACCAGGTGGAGATGATGCTTTGCCACATTCTGATCAGTGCCAGGAAGCTGGATGAGGCGGCTGGTTATCTCAATAACTTTCTGACCCGGAACCCGAAGAATCAGGAAGCATGGTACTTACTCGGCAAGACTTATCTTCAACTCTCGGAAGACGCGTTGAAGAAGATCGACGAGATCGATCCCAACTCGGTTGTAGCGCACGAGATATCCGGAGAAATCGATGCCAGCATGCATAACTACGACCTGGCGCTGGTCGAGTATAAGAAAGCTATCGACCTGGCTCCTCACCAGCCGGGAACCCACATGCACATGGGCGACGCCTATTGGAACCTCACCAAGTGGGATTCGGCGGAGGCAGAGTTCAAGGCGGAGTTGGCTAACGATCCTTATAACTGCCTGGCACGCTGGAAGCTGGCTAACTCGATGCTGGAGGCCAATGACTCTTCTCAAGATGCGCTGACGGAGTTGAATCAGGCGATCGAGCGCTGCCCCGCGCTGATGCAGGCGCGTACCGACCGGGGTCGCGCGCTGATCCGCCTGGGCAAGCAGGCCGATGCGTTGCCCGATCTGCTGATGGCGGAAAAAGACAGCCCCGAAGAACCAAGTATCCATTTCCTCCTGGCCTCGGTCTACCGGGCGCAGGGTAACTCCGCCGAAGCTCTGAAGGAAATGCAGACCTATAGCCGGCTGCAAAGGGAGGCCAGCGAGGCCGTGGCCAGACAGGCAAATGACGTTAAGACCATCAAAGATTCGGCGCAATAGCACGCGGCCCTGCAGCCGGGCGTTACTGCTGATCGCTCTCGCCTTCCCTTCCCTCGGCGCAATTCCGCAGGCAACGCCGGTGCGGCAGGCGGATGCGGCCTGCGCCCGGTGCCACGAGGCCATCTATCGCACTTACCTTTCTACTCCCATGGCCAATGCCAGCGGCATTGCTACAGCGAACCTTAAGACAACGATCTACGATCACAGACCTTCCGGGGTGACCTACAGCATATCTGACAACCATGGTGCCGCTGTTCTGTCGAGCAGCGATACCGCAACTTCGACCCCGCTTGGTAAGTGGACACTGAGTTACTTTCTTGGCTCAGGTCACTTAGGCGTGACCTATCTTTATTCTGTGGACAATTATCTCTTCGAGTCTCCTGTCGCCTGGTATGCCGCCTCGCATAGCTACGATATGAAGCCCGGCCTCGCCGAGATGCGACAGCGGCCTCCGGCTTTACCCATGCAGAGCAGTTGCCTGCGCTGCCACATGAGCGACGTGCAGGCCAGCGATGCCGGCACCATCAATCGCTATCAGGGACTCCCCTTTCTGCATGGCGGAATAACCTGCGAAGCCTGTCATGGCGACTCGGCCGAGCATGTGCGCTCCGGCGGCAAGGGACAGATCGTAAACCCCACGCATCTCGATGCGGAACGAAGGGATTCGGTCTGCATCAGTTGCCACCTCGAAGGAGACGTATCGGTGGAGCGCGCGGGGCAATCGGCGCTCGACTACCGCCCAGGACAACCGATCTCGACCTACCTCGCCTACTATGTCCGCGGCGGAGCGGACCTGACGGCCCGCGGGGTGAGCGAGGTGGAGCAGCTCAGTCAAAGCACCTGCAAACGCGTCAGCGGCGACAGCATGTCCTGCACGAGCTGCCACGATCCCCACTTCACGCCTGCTCCGGAACAAAAGGCGGCGTTTTATCGGGCCAAGTGCCTCGCCTGCCATTCGCGGCCGGAATTTGCCGCCACGCATCACCCGGAGAACCAGGATTGTACGAGCTGCCACATGCGGCGTACCGGAGCGGAGAATATTCCGCACGTGGCCTGGACTGACCATCGCATCCTCCGCGTTCCGGAAAACCCGACGCCCGGCGGCCAACCCGAAGACAAACTCACTCCGATCTTTTCTCCCCGGGCCACACAGCGCGACCTGGCGATGGCAGAATATGAGTTATTGCTCGAAGGTGAGCGGTCATTCGAGAGCACGGCCTGGAACCACTTGTCCGGTCAGAGGAGTGCACTCGCCAACGACAAGCAGGCGCTCGACGCCTTCGGCAATATGTCCGCAGAACGGGGAGATAGTCAGGCCGCGGAGCAGGCCTTCCGGCGCGTTCTGGAACTCGACCCCGTCGACCTGACAGCCCTGTCGAACCTGGGAACTCTGCTTGGCAGGCAAGGCAAGCTCAACGATGCTCTCCAACTCCTGCGCCCGGCATTCGACCGCAACCGCGATATCTCCGGTCTGGCGATGAACCTGGCACGTGTGCAATGCATGGCCGGCGATGGCCCGGCAGCGCGCAGTACGCTGAAATCCGCGCTGGTTTATAACCCGGATCTTGAGAGCCTGCAAAACCTGCTCAAGCAAATGGCCGTTTGCACCCCGGGCAGCGGCACGCAATCATTACGGCGTAACTGATGACTCCGCAAGGCAAAATCGCCGCTCTCTTCCTTGCAGCCGCCTGCGCCGCCGCAATCTGCCAGCAGCCTGCCGATCCGTTGGCGGAAGCGCGGTCGCTGGTGGAGACAGGCGCTTCGGCGAACTCTGAGGCGTGGCTTCATCGTTATATCGCCGGTCATCCCGACTCGGCCGATGCGCACTTTCTGCTGGGTTATGTTCTGTTTCGCGAGCAAAAAGCGAAGGAGTCGCTGGCGGAATTCACGGCCGGCGCTAAGTACCGGCGCCCGCAAGCACAGGAGTTCAAGACAATTGCATCCGATTATGTGATGCTGGGCGACTATGGGGATGCCGATAAGTGGTTTACCGAAGTTACCCGCGAGACTCCGAACGATGCTGACGCATGGTATCTGCTGGGAAGAACCAAATACAACGAAAATGGATTTGTGGATGCAGTCTCCAGCTTTGAACATGCGCTCACATTGCATCCGGAATACGTTGAGGCGGAGAACAACCTCGGATTGTGCTGGCAAGAGCTGAACCAACCGGACAAGGCCATCGCCGCGTTCCAGACCGCGATCGAATGGCAAGGAAAAGCTCCTAGCGATCCACAGCCGTTTCTCAATCTCGGCACGCTGCTTGCCGATCAAAGAGACTTCGATAAGTCAATTCCTTATCTGACCAAAGCTGTTGCGCTTGCGCCCGGCAACCCGCGGATCCACGATGAGCTTGCCAAGATCTACGAGGCTCAGAACGACCTCAAGAAGGCGCAGGACGAGCTTCAGCTAGCCATTACCCTGGCGCCCAACTCCTCTGAGCTTCATTTCAAGCTGGGGCGCATTTATCGCCGCGAAGGTTTGCACGATCAGGCCATGCGCGAGTTCGCGCTCTGCGACAAGCTGAACAGCACGCACTCTTCCACCGAAACGCCGAACCCGTTCACGCCTGCTTCGCCCCATTGACAAGCGTCTCGAAGGTGTTTGCCTTCAGGCATTCGGCGGAACGCACCCGCAGGAACTTCGCTGTATGAGGCGCGTCTGCAACTTTACCTGCAATGGGTGTTTTGATGATGGTGAACCGGTCTTGCGCTCGTCGAGTAACTGGTCGAAGAGAATCTCCGCGGCGCGGCGGCCGATCTCTTCGACTGGCTGCTGGACAACGCTGATCGAAGGGCGCACGGTCGAAGCAAGCTCGAAATCGTCGAAACCCAGCAGGGCGATCGATTGTGGGATGGCGATGTTGAGCCGCTGGAGAACTTCGAAGGCGTAGATTGTGGTGCTGTTCTTAGTCGCAAAAACTGCATCGGGAGGATCGGGTCCATCGAGCAGGCTCTTGATGGCGTATTCGGCCGACTTATAATCCTTGACCGACGTGTCGAAGATACACTCCAGCCTCGCCGACTCCACTGCTTTGCGATAACCCCGCATCCGCTCGCGAATGGTGTAAAGGGTGCTCTCGCCGGTAAGACATACGATGCGTTTGTATCCATGATCGATGAGGTGCTGCGTTCCGGCGATGGCGCCTTTAAAGTTGTCGCAGACGACCGATGCTATCGATGAGTCGGCCACGGGGCGGTCCAGGGATACAACCGGCACCGCGACCCGGTCGAGCAGTTCGCGCAGCGACTGGCTTTGCGAATTTGCGGGTACGATCAGCAGCCCATCGGTGCGATGACGCACCAAAACGTTGATGTTTTCGATCTCCGTGCGCGGATCGTTGGAGGTAACGGTGACGATGAGCAGCGAGTCGTTGGCGCGCGCGATGGCCTGCGCAGCTTCGGCGCAGTTGGAGAAGAACGGGTCGGCAATGCTGGGAATTACCAGGCCGATGGTCTTTGTACGATGCCCCTTGAGCGTTCGTGCAGCCTGGTTGGGCATGTAACCCAGCGTCTCGATCACCCGGCGCACGTGCGCCAGCGTATCTGGACTCACCCGATAGCCGCCATTGATGACGCGGGACACAGTCGTAGTGCCTACGCCTGCCTCTCGCGCAACCTGGCTCAGTGTTGGATGCAGGTTCTTCTTGGTCATTTCGATCTGGCGAAGGGGTGAAAATCGAGTTACACATAAAGTCTATTCTTTCCCGACAGTGTTTGGCCACGATGATCTCTTTCCGCGGTGCAGTCGGGTTTCCTGCCGTTGCCCGGGAGTTGAGCCCCGTTCAGCCAAACCTCGCCCTGCTCGCGAACCACGCCAGCGGGGCCAATTGTGGACAAAAACACTGCCGCACAATTGAGGCAAGAGGCTGTCGAGACGGAAAGTGCAACCTTGCATTTCCACGCATGTATTCTATGTGGTATCGTTTCCATGAGCAGTTTGAGCCGAACGCCCGAAGGCTTCCCCTTTGAACACATACTCGGGTCAGATTCTGTTCCCATTGAACATCCTGAAGCGCATCAACGGTGACCTGACATGGCCTTGAAAGAGAGGCAAACGCTCACAATCGGCGTAGACCTTGGCGGAACCAGTCTGCGGGTGGCCGCATACACGCCCCGCGACGGCATTCTTGACTCGGTCGCGCTGCGAACGCGGCTTGAGGCCGGGCCACACGCGGTTGTCGACGATATGTGCACAACCATCCGCCAGCTTATCGATCGCTGGTCGCAAGAGCGTGAACTCGTTGGCGTCGGCGTTGGCTCGCCGGGCCCCCTGGAGCTGCCTGCGGGTCGCCTTCATCATCCTCCCAATCTTCCTGGGTGGGACGGATTCCACCTGCTGGGCGAGATGGAGAAGCGCCTGCCAATACCTGTTGCCATCGAATGCGACGCCAATGCCGCCGTGCTTGCGGAGTATGCGCTCGGGCTGGGAAAGCAACTCGGCATCGATTCGCTGTGCATGCTGACCCTCGGCACTGGCGTTGGAAGCGGAATCATATTGGACGGCAAGCTTTGGCACGGAGCCACAGGAATGGGCGGCGAAGCCGGCCACATGACCATCTACCCCGACGGCCCGACTTGCGGATGCGGCAACACCGGATGCCTGGAGGTCTGCGCCTCCGCGCCTGGGCTGATGAACTCGGCGGAACGCCGGATTGCCGCCGGCCAGGCGCCGGCATTGGCGGCCCGGAAGGACAACGGCGCACCGCTTACCGCGCTCGAATTGGCCGAGGCTGCGCGGAGCGGCGACGCGGATGTGCAGGCGATCTTTGCCGAGACTGGGAGAGCGCTGGGAATCGGCCTGGCCGGGCTCATCAATATCCTCAACCTGCCTCTTTACGTGATCGGCGGTGGGGTGGTTAACTCGTGGGACCTCTTTGCACCCTCAATGTTCGAGGAGTTGGAGCGGCGCAGTTATGTCTACGCGCTCACCGCACCGGGCAGGCCGGCATCAGGGGGAATGCCCGGAGGGGGCACCCACGTGCGGCCGGCAAAACTGGGTGCGGAAGCGGGCCTTCTGGGTGCATGCATTCTCCCTTTGTATTTATCGAAGAGCACTCTGGTGTCGGCTTGAAGTTTTTACTCCCGCGACCGAAGCTGTCGGGTTTTGCGCCAATTTGAATCACATCCGTCATGTTCCTTGCAGCACTTGAAGTGCCGCCTACCCACCAGCGCGCTGATGGATCGAACTGCCTCTCAGCTCTCTCCTTTCGAGGCCGTGAGACTCCACTTGGAAGAGGCCGCGCGTCTGAGGTTTCGCTGCCTCAGCGTCATGTAGAAGCTCGTAATCACCAACAGAAACGCGACGAAACTCGGAACCGAGTATTTCAAGCCCTCCACGTAAAAAGTGCTGACGGCGATGCCCGCGAGTGCGATCAGGGCCGCAATCTGAGACAAGGGGGCGAACCTCAGGCGGACGGGGAGCTGCGCGAGGCGTGCTTGTCCGAGCGACCTGCGAAACGACAAATGAGCGAACAGGATAACGGCCCAGACGAAGAACATTCCGGCAACCGCGATGCCATAAAGCAAGAGAAATGCCCGGCCAGGGGCGAAGATGGCCAGCAAAATGGCCGCGGCCATTCCGGTGGAGGAAACGGTCAATGCAACACTGGGTACGCCGTTCCCGGCCAGACTTCCGATCCGGCCCGGGACATAGCCATCCCGCGACAGCGAAAACAGGATCCGGGTGGTGAGATAGAGATTGGTGTTCGCGCTCGAAAGGGCCGCGGTGATCACGACCAGATTCATGATCTTCGCGGCAAAGGGAATACCGGCTTTGGTGAAGGCCAGCACAAAGGGGCTGCCTGTGATGCCGCTGCCCATCGTGTCCCAGGGAGTCATCGCGAGCATTACGGTCATCGAAAGCACATAGAAGAGGATGAGGCGAATGGTGACGTTCCGTATGGCGCGAGGAATGGTTCGATCGGGGTCGACGGCTTCGCCTGCGGTGATGCCGATGATCTCCACGCCCATGTAACTGGTGAGCGTGAGGCTCATGGCAAGCCACACGCCCTTCATGCCGTTGGGAAGCAGCCCTCCGTGTGAAGTGAGGTTTGAGAATCCGATCGCTCGTCCAGGTCCGATGCCGAAAATCAAGCCCAGGCCCACAAGAATGAAGGCTACGATGGCGATCACTTTGATGATGGCGAACCAGTATTCGGTTTCCCCGAAGTTTCCCACGCCCATGGCATTGATCGCAATCAAGCCGGCGGATACACCGACCACGCAAACCCATTGCGGCGCAGCCGGGAACCAGGCCGAAAAGTAGATGGCGACGGCCGTAACCTCCGCGCCGATGGCCAGGATTTGAACGAATGCATAGGTCACGCGAACCGCGAATCCCGACCACTCGTTGAGGTAGGTCTGCGCGTAAACCCCGAACGAGCCGGCGACGGGATGGATAACAGCCATCTCCCCGATGGCGTAAGCGACGATGAGAGCGACAATGGCGCTGAAAAGATAAGAGAAGATCACACCCGGTCCGGCGAGCCGGATGGTGACTGAGCTGCCCAGGAAGAGGCCGACTCCAATGGCGCCGCCAATGGTCATCATGGTGAGCTGGCGTTGCGTGAGAGCGCGCTTGAGTTCGGGAGAACTCGCTGATGAGTGGGCAGCTTTGGGTGCCATTGACGCTCGCGGAGTAGAAGCCGGACTATCGGATGCGAACCATCTCACGAAGCACGCTTCCGAATTGGTGAATCTCCTCGACTGTGTTGTAGTGGACCAGCGACGCGCGGTTGATGCCGGTGTCGAGGCCGACCCCCAGGCGCTTCATCAATCGTGGGGCGTACATGTGGCCGTCGCGAATGCCGATGCCGCGCTGCGACATGGTCTCAGTGACCAGGGAGGGCGCGACACCGGGAAGGCGGAAGCAGAAAGTGGGAACGCGTTCGGCGAGGCGCGCCGGGGCCTCGATACCGTAGACAATGGCCTCCGCTGATCTTAGGGCTTCCAGCATCTCAAAGGAAAGCCCCGTTTCGTAGTCGCGGATGGCGCTCATGGCGCGAACTATTGCGCTTCGACGCGATGCGGGTGTTGCGTCTGAGCCTTCACCCGCGAGCTTCGCGCCGAGAGTTTCCAGATAAGCGACCGCCGCTGCCATGCCTGCAACGTTTTCAAAAATGAATGTGCCCGCCTCGATCTTGCCCGGGGGAACATCTGGTATAAAATCCTCGCGAAAGGTGGGAAGTCTCTCGAGAATCTCGAATCGACCCCACAGAAATCCCATGTGAGGACCGAATATCTTGTAGCCTGAGCAGACCAGGTAATCGCAGTCGAATGTCTGCACATCAACCAGAGCGTGGGGAGCGTAGTGGACGCAATCGAGAGCGACCTCCGCGCCGGCGGCGTGCGCCAGCCGGGCAACGGCGGCGACGTCGACAATGGTACCAAGCGCATGGGAGGCGACCGTGACCGCCACGAGTCGAGTCTTCGCATTTAGAAGCGGTTCCAGGTCCTCGATGTGAAGGCCGTGATCATCCCGCACTTTCCACCAGACAATCCTGGCCCCTTCGCGCTCAAGCTGCAGCCAGGTGGCGATGTTGGCTTCATGGTCAAGGTCAGTGACAACAATTTCGTTGCGGCTCTCGAGGGTGCGTCCGATGGCCAGGCTGAGCAGGCGGAGGAACGTGGTTGCATTCATGCCGAAGGCGATCTCGTCCGCGATGCGCGCATTGATCAGGACGGCGATGCTCTCGCGGGCGCGGGCAATGGTTGCGTCGACCTCGACACTTCGGTTGTAGCGCCCGCCGCGTTGCACATTGCGATGCAAAAGATGGTGCTGGATTGCGTCGATCACGCCCTGGGGAACCTGCGCACCGGCGCCGTTATCGAAGAAGATGAGCCGAGGTTCCTCGTGAAGACCCGGAAAGGCCGAGCGGATTCGGTCGCTCGGAAATGTGCCGGCCAGGCGGGCAATTTGATTTACTTTGAGCACGTTCCTCCAGTCGCATTGTTCTCTCACGATGCAGGGCGGGCGCCATCCATGCGCGCCGCTGGTCTTCAAAGTGAAGATGAGCTCCACGCTCTCAGTCGCGGCCTCACGTCAGGTCATCGACGGATCCAGGAGCTTCTGCGCCGTCTCCGCTCCGAACACCGGCAGCGATGCGTCTGTAAGCAGGCCGATTTGCTTGAGCACCGACGCCTGGTCCCAGTAGATGCGTTCGTGAGCCAGCTTGCCCTCGCGAAAGCCCACAACCACGACGAGTGGAATGTCGACGTGGCGATGAGTGGGGGGAACTCCGGGGAGCATCCACGGCATCTCTTGAGAGTGGGTGAAAGAAAAAATCATCTCGTCAACCAGTTGATCCTGACCGAGAGTTCGGGAGACGAGCCGGATGGATGTGTCGGCCGGCATCAGCGAAATAAAATCTTCCGCATAAAACCTGCGCAGAGCCTCGTGGCCGTGGCCGCCCGTCATCACCGGAACGTGGTTGACATAGGCATCCTCGACCATGGTGGCAATCGTCGAAGAGACATCGCGTGACGAAAACTCAAAGCCAATGTGCTCATCCCATTTAGCGATCATTTCGGCATGGTTCATGGCTTTCAGATCCCTCTGATGCTAACTTGACCGGCTGTAGCCGAAACTGCTCCTCGATGGGCGCTTTGGCCTTTTACATAGTCGACCTTTCGCGTAGGGAAAGACGCAGTGCCGCCCCGAGTGCAATCAGGAATTCAATTCGCTCATCTTCTTACCGACCGCTCCGGGTCCGAAGTTGATATGAGCGTCCTTAATTGAAAGCCCGACCACTTCGATACGCTTGAGGTCGCGCGTTCCGATCCCGGCTTCTTCGGCGAGACGCAGCGAGTTGTCGCCGCGGATGAACGGAGAAGTGCCGCGCTCGGCGTACGGATCGTAGCCCATCACCGCCATCCCCACAGCGTCCACGTTGACGGCGTTGCGGCCGGCAATGATCACGCCAGGAGTCATCTTTTCCAGGCCCTGAAGCCACGGTCCTTCCCCTCCCCGCACCGTCTCCACGCCATCCACGATCGCGATATCGATCGGCCGGATGCCGTTCTGATCCACCAGAATGCGCGGAACCCGATAGCCCGGATCGCGCGGCGAATCGGGATGCAACTCGGCATCGACTCCCCTGGGCGCAGGCGTGGTTCCGTCGTGCAGCACAGCACCGCGCTCTTGAGTCGGCCGCTCGTTCCCGTTCGCTCCGCAATCGCTGCCGTAGAGCGAGCAGGGCGTGTTGCCAAAGTTGTTCTTCATGGTCATGGTCACGCCCGCAATCCAATGGTTTTTGAGCTTCGCCATTGAAGCGTACACGTCGCACTGATAGAACGCCGCGTTCAGGTGATATGCCGGATAGGCGTACCCGCCCCAGGGCACCTTCGTGCGGACATATTGCTTGTAGTTGCCCAGGTTCTGCACGTTCTCCCAGACCACCGGCACACCCATGTTGTTGATCGCTTTTACGTCCAGGCCGTAGCGCGCCCACAGCGAGAGATCCTGGTCGGCCGGGAAGAAGCTTTCAATCATGCGTACGCGCCGCGCACCGGCCTTGGCAAACAGATGAACTGTTGCCGCAACCGACTGCGGGTTCGTCCGATAAGGAAGCTCAGGCGTCAGCGGCCAGTTCTTCGGGTTCCCCGTGAGATTCAGCTTGAGCGCAACCGTCTTTCCGCGCACCAGCTTCTCGATTCCGCCGATCTGATCGAAGGCGTGGGAGAGCTGCTGCTCATACTGCGCGTAATCGCGGCAACGCACAATCGCTACCCTGCTCGCTGGAGCGTCGGCTCTCATCAGCTTCGGCATGGAAAGCGCCGCAAGCGTTGCAGCACCCGTGGTGGCCAGCATCTCTCGTCTGTTCATCTTTTCCGCCTCCTCAAGGCTATGCTACTCGGATATGATCGTTTGCGCGTGGCTTATTTGATATCCAGACGGTCATTTGCCCGGCTGCTCGCCGCAGCCCCGCTCTCCAGAGCCTTCGCCCGGGAGCGCAACATGTTCCTCTCCTTGAACAGCGTGCTGTTGCAGGGCCGCGTTCAATGGCCGGACTTTGCGCGCCTGGCAGCGAAGACCGGCTTTCCCGGCACCGACATCATGCTGGGCCCGGCGATGCAGGCCGGCGTCAATGCGACCAACGACCTGCTGGCCGGCCTCAAGATCAGGCCGGCCGTCATTGATTTCCCCGTCGAATTCAGGAAAGACGACGCAACTTTCAGGACCTCGCTGGCCCAGCTCGATGCAGCCGCCCGGTTCGCCGCCGCGATCCACTGCCCGCGCATGATCACCTACATCATGCCGTCGAGCGATACGCCGAAAGACCAACTGCGCCAGATCTACGAGCGGCGGTTCACTGAAAGCGCCCGCATTCTGGCGGCTTCCAACGTCCGCCTCGGCTTGGAATTTCTCGGTCCCCTCGAGCTGCGCAAAATGTACAAATATGAATTCATCTGGCGCATGAACGACATGCTCGCCTTCGCCAGGGAATGTGGACCCAACGTCGGACTGCTGCTCGACACCTGGCACTGGCACCACGCGGGAGCTACCACCGAGGACATCATTGCCGCCGGCCGCGATCGCATCGTGCACATCCATTTCAATGACTCCCCGAACCTGCCTCCGGAGCAGATCCACGACAACCAGCGTCTGCTGCCCGGCGAAGGCGTCATCAACCTGATCGGCTTCTTGCAGGCGCTGCAGAGCATCCACTACGACGATGCGCTCAGCGTAGAAGTCTTCGGGCGCACGAAAGACATGACACCGCAAGCTGCCGCGAAAGCCGGCCTCGATAGCTCACTTGCTGTCTTTCGCAAGGCCAGGGTTCCCGAAGGCTGAATGGACAAACAACGAAAGCTGCGTGGGCCCGTAGTCACTTAGCAAATAATAACGTCCTGCACGATTGGAGTAAGTTTCTCCAGGGCGACATGGTCTCCGTCGCCCCATCTCTGGAGCAGTGCGGTGATCTCGGCGCTCATCTGCGGATTCAGCATGAAACCCTTTGCGGCAGGGGTGCTTGGCCAAGGAATACCGGAGATCATAGCCGCTGGCGAGTGCAATCGAGCTCAAAAGAATTTTAGTCCCACTGATAGTTCCCGAAATCCCCTTGCGCCTTAATCAGTAGAAGCGCCAGGAAGCCACTCTCGTGCAGCCGGGATACGCCCGGGGACGAGCAACGCCCCCTTGGTGCTCCGCAAATTCGAAACCCTAAGGAGAGACGCAATGGCAGACAGCAGCATTTTTCTGACGATCCATGACACGGAGGAGCTTAGGCAGGCTAACGAGGTTCGAATACCGTGCAACGGGTTCAACTTTAATAAGTCAACCGACGGCGCGGTCTATCCGAATATCAGCATTTATCGAGACCTCGACGGGATGTCGACCAACCTGTTTCGGGCCGCCGCCACGGGACTCGGGTTCGCTTGGGGGGAAATAGAAATCGACAAGGCCGGCGCGGACGGAAAGCCTGTACCGTGGAGTATCCTCACGATGCAAAAAGGCGTGTTTGTCTCCGACAATGTTGTTGGTGGGGCGGCGGCAAGCAAGTCCGAGATCCTCGTGTTGAGCTTCGCCGAGCTCATATTTGACAATGTGCACGACGCGAACGGGCAGACTACTCCACCGGACGAACAAGGGTGGTATAACGTTGGCAGCTAAGAGTCTCGTGGACTATCGCATTCTCCATCCCGCAGATGCTTGACTTCCTCGGCCTCGCTCACTTCCATGCCGCCGAAGTTGCGATCACCCGGATAGGCAGTGGGCCATGATCGCAGCCCACAGAATCAATCACACCTTCTGCCGAAATTGCAGTTGCAGCCGCTCCGCCTCATGAGGAGATTGATTTGCAGAACGGGCCGCCGTTGGCCGGTATTGACATATACCCTAGGGGAGTATATTATTCTCTGCAAGAGGTTAGCTTGTCCCATACCAGCAAAAACAAAGAGCAGATGTTGAGCCGGGTCCGCCGTATCAAGGGCCAGGTCGAGGCGATTGAAAGAGCGCTCTCTGGAGAAGAAAACGAGTGCGAAGAGATCCTGCAACTCGTTGCATCGTGCCGTGGGGCACTGAATGGACTGATGGCAGAACTGATAGAGGGCCAGGTGCGGTACCACGTCCTCGCGCCAGGCCAGAAAACGCTCCCCTCCCAGTTGGAAGCCGCGGATGACCTGATTGCTGTGGTAAAACGCTACTTCAAATGATCCGAGTTTCCGTCGCGAGATTCCCCTTAGGAGACGTACATGAGTCCCGTCGCAGAACATTCGAGGAAGTCTCCCACGCTCCAACATTCTGCTGCGAACTCTCACGTTGCAGTCCAGAAACCTGAAATCGACCATCATGATCACGACCAAGAGCATGGCTTCGAGTGGCTGGACGTGGCGCGTGTCCTTTTCGTTGCTCTCGCCGCCGCCGCCGTGTGGTTCCACTTATGGGAGCCATTTCATCGGGTTAGTGTGATTGGGCTTGCCGCTGCGTTGATTGGCGGTTACCCGATCTTCAAAGAGGCTTTTGAGAACATTGTCGAGCGGCGCATGACGATGGAGCTCTCGATGACTATTGCACTGGTTGCGGCTCTGGCCATTGGTGAGTTCTTCACCGCTTTGGTCATCACCGCATTCGTGCTTGCGGCCGAGATCCTTGAAGGACTGACGGTTGGTCGGGGCCGGCGCGCGATTCAGGACCTGCTGGACTTCCTGCCAAGAACGGCAAGTGTGCTTCGAAACGGGGACTTTGTGGAAGTCGAAACTCAGAGCATTACTCCAGGCGAAATCGTGCTGATTCGCCCGGGGAGCAGAATTCCCGTTGACGGCGAGGTCGTGAGTGGTCATTCATTTGTAGAGCAAGCGGCCATCACCGGCGAGCCGATGCCCAGCGAAAAGTCCTCCGGCAGCGAAATCTACGCCGGCACCATGAACCAGGCGGGGACGTTGCAAGTTCGGGCCACGCGTTTGGGGAAAGAAACCACATTTGGCAAGATCATCGAAGCTGTCGAGCGTGCGGAGCACTCTCGAGCGCCGATTCAGAAGATGGCGGACCGGCTCGCGGGTTATCTGGTCTATTTCGCGCTCGGCGCCGCTGTACTCACATTCCTCATCACGCACAACATCAGATCGACCATTTCGGTCGTTATCGTGGCGGGCGCATGCGGAATCGCCGCCGGTACGCCGCTTGCCATCCTCGGCGCTATCGGACGCGCGGCGAGACAGGGTGCCATTATCAAGGGCGGAGTCTATCTGGAGGCTCTCGGTCAACTGGACACCGTGTTCTTCGACAAGACAGGCACGCTC
>Ga0335073_10004512_pt1 | contig 19449 bp, 14 predicted proteins | sample Lox_Sample_22_FD_207093 | JGI IMG/M metagenome (GOLD analysis project Ga0335073, IMG submission 207093) | Soil microbial communities from Loxahatchee National Wildlife Refuge, Florida, United States - Lox_Sample_2.2 | ecosystem: Environmental > Terrestrial > Soil > Wetlands | place: USA...
CCGCCTCGAGCGCCTCCCGCCAGCTGCGCGGATCGGCGTGGCGGCCGACCACCACGCCCCGGCCACCGAACAGGCCGGTGGGCTTGAGCACGAGTTCCTGCTGGCGCTGCTGGCATTCCTCGATCAGCAGCCGGTCTGGGGCGGTCCCCGGCCGGCCCAGCATCCGGCTCCACGGCACCACCCGCTCGATCAGGTCCCGCTCCGCGGCGGTGAAGGTGCCGGGGTCGGCGGACCGCTCGGACAGCAGCGCCAGCGTGCCCTTGTTTCCGAAGAGGTTGCTCGACATCGGCGTCCACAGCACGACGGTGCCGTCCTGGTGAGCCCGGAACACCGGTTCCAGCAGGGCCTCGCAGTCGGGACGGTCGAGCATCTCCTCCAGGGCGAAGTAGCGCACGATCAGGTCGATCGGCGTTCCGTCGAGGTGCGGCTTGCCGCCGGCGAACGTGAGATCGCTGAGCTCGCCGACCCGGCTGGCCAGGCCGTGCTCGGCCAGCTGGTCGGCCAGCGCCTGGCGCTCGGGGCGGTAGGCCGCCAGCCCGCCCGGTGCCTCCAGGACGGCCACCACCGGCTCGCCGGCCGCGACCGACTTGGCCGCGTGGCGCATGGTGAGCGCGATGTCGGCGGAGGTGTCGTACTGGCTCAGCCCGTGCTCGGCCGCGAACTGCGCGAACGCCGGCACCCGCATCAGCGCCGGGCCCAGCAACCCGACCATGTCGAGCCCGGCGAGGGCGCTGCCGACGTTGAGCTCCAGCAGCCGGTACCCGGTGCCGTCGTGATACATGTCCGAGCGGCCGTACATCGGCGGCGGCGCATCCCCCAGCCGCCGCATCAGCGCGGCGCGCCGCTCGTCGATACCCAGGAATCGGCAGAACCGGCCCAGGTCGCCGTCGAAGCAGCGGGCCGGCAGCTCGGTGAGCAGCCGGAAGACGGTGGCCAGGTCGGCGCCGAAGGCGTGCAGCTGTGCCCCGTCGGCGATCAGCGGCCGGTCCCACACCCGCCACGACGCACGCCAGTCGGCGGGCAACCCCGCCACCTCGGTCATCAGGTGGCGCAGCTGGCTTCCCGGTCGGGCGGCTTCGCTGAGGTAGGCCTCGGTGGCCTGCGCTGCGGTGGTCGGCACGATGATCGGCTCCTTCGCCGGTCGAGCTCTGCCTCGTTCAGGCGAGAGCGGGGGTTTCCGCCGCCTGCCGGACCTTGAGCTGGCCGAGCACGGAACGGTATTGGACGACGATGACGGCGCCCATCAGCAGGTAGAGGGTGGCGATCCCCCAGGAGCTCACGATCGCCCCGAGTGAGATGGTCGCCGCGGCCAGCGCCTGGGCCACGCGGATGTTGAGGTTGTAGGCGGCCATGTAGCGGGTACGTCCCTGCTCGGGTACCAGCTCGGCCGTGAGCGACTGGTTGACCGGCACGTTCAGCAACTCGCCGATGGTCCGGATCAGGCAGCCCAGCAGCAGCACCCACACGGTCGTGGTCACGACCAGCACGGCGAACCCGACCGCGAGCAGTGCGATGCCGGCGTAGAGCCGGGCCCGGTCGGAGACCCGGCGCAGCAGGGCGTTGGAGAACAGCGCCAGGACCACCACCAGGACGGCGTTCTCGGCCTTGAGCACGCCGAGCATCTGCGGGCCGCCGATGTGCCCGAAGCCGAGCAGCGACCGGACCGGCATGTCCTGGGCCAGCCGGATGCCGACGTAGTTGTTCGTCTGGAGTTCCAGGGTCATGCCCAGGGTGGCCGCGACCAGGAACCGGGTGAACACCCGGTCGACGAAGACCAGCCGGTATCCGTCGATCAGCTGGCTGAGCCCGCTCGGCCGGCGCGCCGGGGCGGGCTCGCCGGCCGCCGGCCTGGGCTTGGTCTCGCTGATGAGGAAGACCGTGGCGAGCAGCGAACCGGCCATGCCCGCCGCGGCGATCACCGGCAGCAGCCCGAAGTGGGAGCCGTAGAGGAAGCCGCCGATCATGGGTCCGGCGACCAGCGCCAGGTTCACCGCCCAGTAGTTGACGGTGTAGACGAACTTGCGGTCCTCGGGGGAGGTCACGTCGACGATCATCGAGTCGTTGGCCGGCATCGCCGTGCTGGTGCCGAACTTGACCAGGATGTAGCTGAAGTACACCGCCAGCGCGCCCCAGTCGGCCGCCTGCGCCAGCGCCATCAGCCCGAAGCAGACGAACGCCGCCAGCTCGCCCGCGATCAACACCGGCCGGCGGCCCCAGACGTCGGACAGGTGGCCGCCGACGAGCATGGCGACGACGCCCAGCACCGCCAGCAAGAGCACCAGCGCGCCGGTGATCCCGACGCCGAGGCGCTGGGCCAGGTAGATCGCGATGAAGGTGGTGATCATGGTGTCGATGAGCTTCTGGACGAACATCACCGCCATCCGGACCCGGACGTTGCGCGGCAGCGCGAGGAGGTTCACCGGATACCGGCCGGCCCGGTCAGCGCGGGGGCGTCGACCTCGACGGTGATCATCGAACGCACCAGGTCCGCCCGCTCGAGGGCCTGCGCGGCGTCGTCGGCGGTGAGGATGACGAACCCGTGCCGGGTCCAGGAACTGATCGCCGGCACGATCGGCTGGCCCACCTCGAACGGGAAGCTCACCGTGTCGACGAAGTCCAGCGCCCGCACCGCGTCCAGTCCCTCGACCGCGCGCAGCATGCCCGGCGGCAGGTCGAGATAGGCGATGTGCCCGACCGCATCGGACGACGGGGCTGACGGGACCCGACCGGCCAGCGCGGCGAACACCTCCTGCTCCAGGTCGATGCCGGTGGCCAGCTGGACGAGCACCGGGATCTTGTCGCCGCCCAGCCGGGCCTGCGACTCCACGATCCGCGGCCCGTCGGCGGTGACGATCACCTCGGTGTGCGCCGGGCCGCACCGGTAGCCGGCCGCGTTCAGCAGGGTCACCGCCAGCGCGGCAACCTGCCGAGTCTGCTCGCTGTCGGGCTCCGGGAACAGGTGCCCCATCTCGACGAACCTCGGCAGCGGTCCCAGCAGCTTGCGGGTGACCCCGATGACGTGGTGGACCCCGTCCACGGTCACCGTCTCCACGCTGAACTCCGGCCCCTGCAGGTACTCCTCGACCAGCAGCGGCCCGTCGTAGCGGTAGCCGGCCAGGGATGCGCCCCAGGCCGGCAGGTCGGCCGGATCGGTGAGCAGCAAGGTGCCCCGGCTGCCGGACAGGGCGGTCGGCTTGACGACCACCGGCAGCTCGAAGCCGGCCAGCAGCCCGGCCACCTCGCTCCAGTGCCCGGCCTCGGCGAACCGGACTCCGGAGATGCCGCGCTCCCGCAGCAGCCGGCGCATCGCCAGCTTGTCGTTGATCAGCGTCACCGCTTCGGGTGGGTTGACCGCGCGGCCCAGCTCGGCAGCCGTCTCGTACGCCGGCATCATCGACTCCTCACCACCGAGGTGCCAGACGTAGTCGGCGTCGAACTCCCGCACGGCCGCCCGGATCGCCTCCGCGTAGGCCACGCGGTCGGTGAAGTCCACCAGCCGGAAGTCCGCCACCATCGACCGGACCTCGGCCAGATACGCCTCGGCGTCCGAGTGGTAGAGCCAGTCGGCCACGGCGCGGTCCCAGATGGCACCGATCCGGAACCCTTCCCGGTGAGCCTTGGCGATGTAGGCCCGGTACGGCATCACCATGACGAGGTTGGGCATTCCGCTCTCCTCGAAGTCGTGCGCGTGCCCTCCCCTACCGCATCGGGCCGCGGAAACCTGCGCGTCGCCTGGCAGCCTTCCCGGCCGGCGCATCGACCGGCCATCGAGGATGCATCGGTCAGGCTGCGCCCGTGGTCACCACGATCTGGGCAGCGGCGGTCTCGGCCAGCCGCTGCGCCAGGTAGGGGTCCGCCGCGGTGGCCAGCACGTGGCCGATCCGATCCTCGTTCACCCGCAACGGCCGCACCTCCGTGCCCGGCTCGGCGTACACCACGGCTTCCCGCACGCCGGGAACCGCCCGGGCGATGTCCAGCCCGGTCACGCCGGCCACGATGCCGGGATCCGCGCTCAGGTACCTGATCGCCGCCCCGGAGGCGGGCGCGGGGATCGGGCCGACAAGCTCCCCGAGGTACTGGCGGACCACCAGTTCCATGGTCGCCACCCCGAGGCTGCGGTCCATCAGCTCGGTGATCCGGTCACCGGCCGGGCGCGGGTTGATCTCGACCAGCTTCGGCCCGTCCGCGGTGTACTTCAGCTCGACATGGGCGATTCCCAGGTCGAAGTCCACCGCCCGGGCCGCCGCGACAGCGGTCCGGGCGAGGTCGTCGCGCACCCCCTCGGGCAGGACGGAGGGAAAGGTGTGGCCCAGCTCGACGAATCGGTTGCCGGTGCTGACCGTCTTGTCGGTCACCCCCAGGACGTGGTGCGAACCGCCCTGGGCCAGCACCTCGACGCTGACCTCGAAGCCGACCAGGCACTCCTCTACCAGCACCTCCGGGTGCGTGGGCTGGCCCCGCAGGTTGGTGGGCCGGGCCATGATCGCGGCGAAGGCCGAACCCACCTCGGCAGCCGTGGCACAGCGCACGACGTGCGCCCCGCTGGTCTCGTCGGCCGCCTTGACCACGCAGGGCAGGCCGATCTCCTCGGCCGCCGCGGCCGCCTCCGCGGGCGTGGTGACGGCCCGGAACGCCGGCCCGGGCACCCCACGCTCCAGGCACCGGCGCCGCTGGGCGACCTTGTTGCGGGCGATGCGGATCCCGTCCGGGTCCGGGCCGGGCAGGCCGAGCTGGCGGGCGGCCTGCGCGGCCGGCACGACCTCGTACTCCGCGACCGACAGCAGGGCGCTCAGCGGCACCTGCGCATCGACCTCCTTGACCGCCGCCATCAGCGGGTCCAGTTCATGCGTCGGGCACGAGACGAACTCGTCCACGCAGGTCCGCAGGACCTCGGTTCCACCGGCTGCCGCGTGGTACCGGTCCAGCCCGCAGGTGAAGAAGACGACGTGCAGGCCCAGCCCGCGCGCGGCCCGCAGCGCGTCGAAGCCGGACCCGGAGAGGTTGGACTCGACGAATCCGATTCGCCTCATGAGCAGGACTCCGTTTTCTGTCAGTCGTAGCTCAAGCCGCCCGAACGGGCGCGCTTGATCTCGAAGAAGTGCGGGTTGCGTGCCAGGGCCACCGCGGCGTCGAAGGTCTCGGCCGCCTCGTCGCCGCGCGGGATCGCGTTCAGCACCGGACCGAAGAACCCGATCCCGTCGATGTGGATGGCCGGGGTGCCGAGGTCCTCGCCGACCGGATCGAGGGCCCTGCGGTGGCTGGCCCGCAGTTCCTCGTCGTAGTCGGTGCTGTCCGCCGCCCCGGCCAGTTCGGCCGGCAGCCCGACCTCGGCCAGCGCCTGGGCGATGACCTCGGCGTAGTTCTTGTTGCCACCGTTGTGGATCCGGGTCCCGAGTGCCGTGTAGAGCTCGCGCAGCACACCGTCGCCGTGCTGCTTCGCCGCGGCGATGCAGACCCGCACCGGCCCCCAGGCACGGTCGCAGAAGGTGCGGTACCAGTCCTCGATCTCGCGGTGCTCGTTGAGGACCGACAGGCTCATCACCCGGAAGCTCAGGTCGATGTCGCGCTTCTGCTCGACCTCGAGGATCCAGCGGGAGGCGATCCAGGCGAACGGGCAGGCGGGGTCGAAGAAGAAGTCCACCTTCGGGGTGGCGGGCGCAGCCGGGGACATACTGATCTACTCCTGGGTCGGGACGGAAGGGAGAAGGGTGTTCAGCGCGCCGTAGCCGAGCCACGGCGAGGCGGCGGTCACGGTGCCGGAGTCCAGCAACTCGTGGGCCAACGCGCCGGCCGCCGTGTAGGCGGCCTGGGCCAGCGCCGGGCCCACGGTGATCCGGCGGACCCCGGCGGCCTGCAGCTGGGCGACGGTGGGGCCGCCGGCGACGGTGAACACGCTGATCGGCAACGGGGAACGGGCCACCAGCTCGGCCAGCTCCCGCAGGTCGAACAGGGCCGGGACGAACACGCAGTCGGCCCCGGCGGCGGCGAAGGCCTCGGCCCGGCGCAGCGCCTCGGCCGGGCGCCCGGCCGGGTCGCCGATGTCACGCATGTACAGGTCGGTCCTGGCGTTGATCACCAGGTCGGGGACGCCGTGCGCGACGGCCGCCGCCCGGGCCGCGGCGATCCGGGCGGCGGCGACCGGCAGGTCGAACAGCCCGCTCCCCCCCGGTGGCGCGTCCTCGATGTTGACCCCGACCACCCCGGCCTCCAGCACCGCCGTGACGGTCCGGCCCACCTCGGCCTCGTCCGCGCCGAAGCCGGCCTCGATGTCCGCGGTGACGGGCACGTCGACCACCTCGGCGATCCGGCGGAGCAGCCGGAACAGGTCGGCCCGGGGCACCTGCTCACCGTCGCGATAGCCCAGGCTCCAGGCCAGGCCCGCGCTGGTGGTGGCCACGGCAGGGGCACCTGCCTGCGCGATCACGGCCGCGCTGGCCGCGTCCCACGCGTTCGGCAGCACCAGCACGCCGCTGGAGTGCAGCTGGAGCAGCAGTGTCGCACGGTCCTGCGGGCTGAGCCGACTCATCCGGTCCTCATCTCTGTGTCCACGGTCCGCATCCAGCCGAAGGTGTCCGGCGCCGTGCCGTGTTGGATATCCATCAGTTCCTCCCGAAGCCGCGACATCACCGGGCCGGGCCGGCCGTCGCCGACCGTCCACTCGCGGCTGTCCGCCAGCACCTGGCCGACGGGCTGGACGAGGGCGGCGGTCCCGGTCGCGAACGCCTCGACGAAGCGTCCGGCCCGGCAGCCCTGTTCCCATTCGTCGAGGCCCACCAGCTGTTCGCGCACCTGGTACCCGGCTCGCTCCGCCAGGCGCAGGATGGAGTCGCGGGTGATGCCGGCCAGCAGGGTGCCGGTCAGCGGTGAGGTGACGATGCACGGCCCGGCATCGGTCTGCTCCACCAGGAACAGGTTCATCCCCCCGGACTCCTCGATGTAGCGGCGTTCCTGCGCGTCCAGCCAGACCACCTGGTCGCAGCCGCGCGCGAGCGCCTGCCGGTGGGCGAGGTGGGCCCCGCCGTAGTTGCCTCCGCACTTGATCTCCCCGGTCCCGCCCGGGGCGGCACGCACGTACTCGGTGGAGGCCAGCAGCCGAAGCGGCTTGGGCCCGAGCGCGAACGAGGGGCGGGACGGGCTGCCGAGCACGGCGAACAGGAACTCCTCGGCCGACCGGTTGCTGAGGTGCGTCTCGGAGGCGATCATGAAGGGCCGCAGGTAGAAGCTGTGCCCGCGGGTGGCGGGCACCCAGTCGTGGTCGACCCGGAGCAGCGCGCGCAGCGCCGCCACGAAGTCCACCTCCGGCAGGGTCGGCATCGCCATCCGTGCGGCCGAGCGGTTGAACCTGGCTGCGTGATCGTCCGGACGGAACAGGGCCCGCTGCCCGTCGGGCCGCCAGAACGCCTTCAGGCCCTCGAAGATCGTCTGGCCGTAGTGGAAGGCCATGGTCGCCGGGTGCATCGAGAACGGTTCCAGTGGCCGGAGCCGGGCGTCGTGCCAGCCGCGCTCGGGCTGCCACCGGACCGTCACCATGTGATCCGAGTACGTGGTGCCGAACCCGGGTCGGCTCAGCAGTTCCGAACGTCGCTCGGGCGGGACCGGCTGCGCGGGCTCCCAGTCGAACGCCAACCCGGTGACGGTCATGCGGACTCCTTGAGGACGGGGCCGGCCTGGCATGCCGCCGGCCGGCCAGCCGCACGCTGATGTCGGTACATCTTGCCGGATCGAGCAGATCGGGCAGGTCGGACACCTCCCGGCCGGGGTGCGGGCACCCCCGCCGGCCCCGGGACCGGTTCCCGGTCCGCCGCCGGGACGGCGGACCGGGCGGTCGCCGGGTGGGCGGGCACCCGCGGGTGGATGTGGTCGTGGTCGAGCACGGTGACCTCTGTCGGCAGAAGGAGATGCGGTCCGGACGTCGCCCGGGCGCGCCTGATCAGCTGAGCGCGCCGGTCGTGGCGAGGCTCCTGCCGTCCCGGTTGCCGAGGTAGGTCGGCAGGTCGGCGTACTTGTCCCGCAGGAAGCGCTTGAGGGACTTTCCGGTGAGCCCGAGGGGGTAATCGCCGTCCGCGTCGGCCACCTCCACCATCGCCAGCGCCGGCCGGCCCAGCGAGCCCAGCGCCGCATTGGCCGAGGCCAGGACCTTCTCGGGGTCGACGTCGCCGATCACCACCGCGACGGCGACCTGCTGCGCCCCGTGGACCCCGGCCACGATGGTGCACTCCTCGACCTCGGGCACCTCGTTCAGCACGAGTTCCTCGGCCTGCACGGAGTAGACCGGCCCCTCGGCGGTGTGCACGACGTCGATCGCCCGGTCGACCTGGTAGAAGTTGCCGTCCTCGTCGCGGTAGGCGATGTCGCCGGTCAGCCAGTACCCGGCCAGCATGCTCCGGTAGGTGGTGTCCGGGTTCCCCCAGTAGCCGGGCGTGAGCGACGGTGGTTTAGCGCCGAGGTACCCGAACTCGTAGGGCGCCGCGAGGGTGCCGTTCTCGCGAACGATCGCCACCTCGGCGAAACCGACCGACCGGCCGACGCAGCGGTCGTCCCGTTCCGTCGCCAGGGTGCGCGGCTTCATCAGCACCCCCCAGCCGAGCTCGGTGGTTCCCAGCCGATCCAGGAAGGCGGAGGGCGGCAGCCCCACGGTGCGCCGCCCGAGCACGTTCTTGATGTGCCGCTCGTGCACCGCGTCGCCGATGGACACCCAGAAGTCGACCGAGTCCAGGGCACCCGCCGAGGGCGGCAGCGCGGCCATCTCGGGGTAGGCGTGGCCGAAGGCCATCACCATCGTCGGCTGGTGTTCGGCTATGGCCGCGGCCAGCTCCGCGCCGTCGACGTCCTGCCAGGGCAGGAACGGTTGGCCGCCGAGCACCGCGTACGAGGTGAAGGCGATGCATCCCTGGTGTGACTGCGGCAGCGCCGTCATGATCAGCGCCTTCGGGTCCTCCTTGTAGTCGACGGCCCGGAACTTCGGCCCGGCCACGATGGTGCGGTGGGTGTGGATCGTCGGCTTGGGCAGGCCGGTGGTGCCGGAGGAGTGCATCAGGCCGACCGGGTCGTCGGGGTGGTGCCGGAACCGGGCCTCCTCCGGCAGGGCGGCCGAGGCCGGGCTGGGAACCTGCTCCATGGTCGTCGTCCAGCCCAGGGCCAGCTTCCCGAGGTCGGCGGCGATCCGCCCCAGCCGCTCCGCGTCGGTGTAGAGGCCGACGGCACCGGTCCGCTCGCACAGCGCCACCGCGGTCTCGCGCGGCGCCTTGCTGTTGATGAGCACGGCGATCGCACCCAGCGCGGCGATGGCCGAGTAGTGCACGAAGTAGGCGATGGAGTCGGGCAGGAAGACGGCGATCCGGTCGCGCGGGCGCACCCCCCGCTCCCAGTACCAGACCGACCAGCTCTGCACCAGATGGTCGAGGTCGCGCAGGCTGAACTCGCTGCGGGTCTCGCCGTCGGTGTACGGAATCGGGACCAGCGACGTGATGAACGGCTCGTCCGGGTAGGGGTTCAGCGCCACCAGCGAGGGCAGGAGGTTGCCGCCACCGATGGTCGGGTCCGCAGCCACCTGAGCGCGCAGCTCGGGTGACAGGACGGTGTTGTGCGTCACGATCATGTCATCGCTTCCTGAGGTGGGCCGCAGGGTCGATCGGGCTGCGATCCGGGGACGGGGCGCCGAATCGACTGGTGTAGCAGCGAATTCGGTGCGCTCTGGCGGAACCCGTGACAGCGGCCGGGGTGCGGTGCCGGCGAGGTTGCTCGACGGCACCCCGGCTCGGACCGGCGCTATCCACAGTGATCTCCTCGTGCCTGTGAAGCCTGCCGGGGTGGTGTCAGGTCGACACCGCCCCCGACCGGCGAGGGGCTGGCTTCAGCATCTCGACGCGCGCCATCGGTACTACCTTTGTCGGGTATCCGTCGAGCATCGGTCCCACCTGCCAGCACCGGTTCGGCGGCATCTCGACGCGAAGCTGACCACCGGCCACGGACTCGCCCGGCTCCGGTCCGGCGGCCGGCTGGCTCGCCGCGTACTGGCGTAGCAGCTCGTGGAAGTGATACCGGCCAGCCGCGCTCTGCCGGAGCAGGTGCAGGTCGAACAGCTCTTCGAGCAGCCGATCCGCTGCCACCACGGGCAGGTTCGCCACTGCGGCGGCGGTGACGGCGTCGACCTCCTCGCCCGCGACAAGGGTGCGGCCGAGGACCCGCACCAGGTGCCGCTGCTCCGCCGAGAGATGGTCGAACGAGGCACCGAGGAGGGCGCTCAGGTCGTGCGCGCCGTGGGAGAGTTCGCGCAGCCGGGTCCGATCGTCGCGCAACCGCCCGATCAGGTCCGCGAGCGTCCACGCCGGGCGGCGGTGGAAGCGGGAGGCAGCGATGCTGACCGCCAGGGGCAGGTTCGCGCAGAGCGCGACCACCTCGGCCACCGCGGCCGCCTGCCCGCGCACCCGCGCGGCACCGGCGATGCGGTTGAACAGCTCCACCGCGTCCGCGTCCGCCAGCAGGTCCAGCGAGCAGGACACCGCTCCGTCCAGGCCGACCAGCCGCCGCCGGCTGGTGACGATGACCTGGGCCTTGCCGGTGCCGGGCAGCAACGGACGGATCTGCCGCACGTCGAGGACGTCGTCCAGCACCACCAGGACCCCTCGCTCGGCAACCTCGGCCCGCCAACGAGCCGAGCGCTGCCGGAGGCCTGCCGGAATCTCCTCCGGTTGCAGCCCGAAGTCCAACAGCATCCGTTCCAGGGCGATTTCCGGCGCCAGCGGCTCCTGGCCCGGTGCGTGACCCTGCAGGTCGACGAAGAGCTGGCCGTCGGGGTAGTTGGGCGCCAGCTGGTGGGCCAGCCGGACGGCCAGCGTGGTCTTGCCGGCGCCTGCCATGCCGTCGACCGCGACGATCCGCAGCGCGGTCTCGGTGGCCGGGCGGGGCGCGCCGAGCGAGCGCAACTCCTCGGCCCGGCCGATGAAGTGAGCCGTGTGGTACGGGAGGAAGGAACGGCCGCCGAGGGGCTTGCCGGTCGAGCGCACCTGTTCCGCCGGCCGTGGTTTCGCTGCCGGTGCGGAGCCGGGTGCATCGCGCCGGCCCAGCAGGGGCACCGGATCGTCCCGGAGGATCTGCTCGTACAACCGGCGCAGTTGCAGGCTGGGCTCGATCCCCATCTCGTCCCGCAGCAGCCGCCGGCCCTGCTCGTAGGCGGTCAGCGCGTCAGCCTTGCGCCCGCTGGCCAGCAGCGCGAGCATCAGCAGGCGCCGGGTGTCCTCCCGCAGCGGGTTCTGCGAGACCAGTTCACCCAACCGCGGCACCAGCACGGCCCCGGCCTCCCCGCCCTTCAGGCGCAACTCCAGGAGCTGCTCGGTCGCGCCCAGCCGCCTCTCCTCCAGGCTGGCGGCAATGATGTCGAGCACCGAGCCGTTGAGACCGGACAGTGCCGGGCCCTTCCACAGCCTGAGTGCCTGCTCCAGCAGGTCGACGGCCTGCGCGGACCGGTTCTCGGCGGCCGCCGCGGTGGCCTGACCGACGAGGCTGTCGAACCGGTGGGCGTCCACGTCGTGCGAGGGGACGTCGAGGCGGTAACCCGGGCCGTCCTTGAGGATCATGGACTTGGCCGAACCGAAGCTGCGCCGCAGTCCGGCGACGGCGTTGTGCAACTGCCGGCGGACCGTCGGCGGTGGCCGGTCGTCCCAGACGGCCTCGATCAACCGGTCCGCCGTGACCACGCGCCCCGGCTGGAGCAGGAGCACGACCAGCAGCTTCTGCTGGCGCAGCCCGCCGATATCCACCGGACCGTCGTGCTGAGCCCGGAGATTGCCGAGCAGCTCGAAATACATGTACTCCCCCTGACTCGATACGCACGGTGTGGATCTGATCGGCGGCGTCGGCCGGGCCGGCGCAACCGCCCGCAGGACTCGGCGAGCGAGCTCCGCAGGGCCTCAGGCGACCAGGGCCCGAGGCACAGTCCTCAGCGCGCCAACCCGACGGCCGCGGCGGCCGCGTCACCACGTGCGTAGCGCCCGAAACCCGACACCACCGAGATCGCCTGGTTGAGGTTCAGGCGCGGGTCGCACAGGGACGTGTACCGAGCCGTCGCTGCCTGCGCCGGCTCGGCCTGCGTGCATTCCAGGACGTCGTCCGGCGTGGTCTCCAGGTGGAGGCCACCGGCCCAGACGCCCGCGACCCGGCAACTGTCCCGGAATCCGACGACCTCGGCCTGCACCGTCTCGATGTAGCGCACCTTCGTGCCGGCAGCCGTCTTCACGGTGTTGCCGTGCATCGGATCGCACAACCAGATGACGGGATGACCCGCATCGGCCACCGCGCGCATCAGCGGTGGCAACCTGTCGGCCACGTGCGCGGCCCCCATCCGGGAGATGAGGGTCAGCCGGCCCGGCTCGCGGCGCGGATCCAACTGGCGACAAAGTGCCAATAGCTTCTGCTCCGACATATCCGGCCCCACCTTGCACGCGATGGGGTTGACAACAGAAGCCAGTAATGCAACATGGGCGCCATCGGGCTCGTTGGTGCGGTTACCGATCCACGGAACATGGGCGCTGGAAAGAAATTCGCCGAGACCGGCATCGTGGCGGATCTGGGGAATCTCGTAGTCGAGGATGAGCATTTCATGGCTCGTCCACACTCGCTCCTCAGCATTCCCTGCCGCGATTCCGCGCAGGAGTTCGCCGATGATTCGGGCCGCCTGGTACCCCTGGACCAGGCGCCGAGGATCGGGTCTGCGCAGCTCGGTCGAGGGAGCCGGGTCGTTGATCAGATGGCCACGAAAAGCGGGCAGCTCCACGCCTGCGTGAAGCTCCGTGGCGGCCGATCGCGGCTTCGCGAACTGGCCGCCCAGCCGCCCCAGCCGGACCACGGGCAGCGCGCTGTCGTAAGCGAGGATCCCGCTGAGGGAACGCAGCATCGAGACTTTCCGATGCACGTGAACCGCGGTCGACTCGGCCGGATCCTCCGCACAGTCCCCGGCCTGCACCACCAGCGCCCGGCCCGCCGCCACGGCCGCAAGATCACGCCGCGCCGCAGCGACCTCCGAGCGCAGCACCAGGGGCTCGGCCTCCTCGAGAAACCGGGTGGCCGCTTCCAGCTCCGGGTGGTCGCGCCATGCCGGCTGCTGGTGCGCAACCCGCGTCAGAATGCTGCTTCTCACCATGCTGTGGTCCGGCGACAAAGTTGTACCGCCTCGTTAAATGGCAACACGTGAATGACCTCAGTCGGGGTCGTGGCTGAAGATCAGCTTCGGAGCGGGGCTCCATCGCCTCATATGCGCGTAGCCCCGGCTGCTATCCGCACGGGAACGTAGCAAACCATCTAGGCGGTTTGCAATGCCTATGGTGCTGTTTATGTGATAGCTGCCCTTTTACGACTCATGCGTCAGGCGAATTGGTGTAAAACGGACGCACCTTGTCTGCAGGCAGCTCCGCCGGGAGCGGTCACGGGGAAGCGGCCGCCGAGCGCGCCTCCTCGATGAGCTGGCGCAGCGGCCGGCCGGTGGACTCGGCCACCGCCTTCAGGTCGTCGTACTCCGGTTGCACCGTGACCACGGCACCGTTCAGGAATCCCCGCTTCACCTGGACGATCCCGCCGTCGAGCTGGACGCTCAGGCTGTCGCGGTGCAGCGATCGCCGCTCGACGGGGTGGAGGCGCACGCCGAGGGTGGAGGTGTGCGCGAAGATCGCGGCGCAGACGCCGTCCACCCGGTCCGGCGCGACCAGGACGGTCAGCACCATGCCGGGACGGCCCTTGTGCGCGGTGACCGGAGCACACCAGGCATCGGCCCCGCCCGCCGCGCGCAAGGCGGCGAGAACGTCCGGCCACAGCCGCGGATCGAGGTCGTCGACGGTGGCCTCGACGGTCACCAGGTCGGTGCTCACCCAGCTCGGCGCCGGCGAAGGTGGCTCTCCGACGACGACCCGCACGATGTTGGCATGCCCGGGCGGGTCGGCCGTCCCGGCTCCGACGCCCACCGCGACCGGCGTGCAGGCAGGCATCGGGCCGTACCCGGCTGCCAGGGTGACGAGCAGCGCCGCCCCGGTCGGGGTGCAGAGTTCACGGGCCGCCTGGTGTGCGGCCACCGGCGCCCGGGCCGCGGTCAGCAGGGCGAGCACCGCCGGCGGCGGGACGGTCAGCCGGCCGTGCTCGGCGGTCACCGTGCCACCGCCCACCGCGATCGGGGACACGGTCACCGCCGCGTCCAGCAGGCCCAGCAGGTCGAGGGCGAGCGCACAGCCGACCACGTCGACGATCGCGTCCTGCGCCCCGACCTCGTGGAAGTGCACCTGGGCCGGGGCGACCCCGTGAACCCCGGCCTCGGCGTGAGCAAGCCGCTGGAAGACCGCAATCGCGAAGCGCTCGACTGCCTCCGGCAGCGCGCCGGCGGTGATCTGCTCGACGATCTCGGGCAGGTGCCGGGCATGCCCGGTGGCCGGCGCCTGCACGCTCAGGTACCGGGCCCGCAGCCCGTGCCGGCGCACCACGCTGTCCTGCAGGTGCACGCCTTCCAACGGGATTCGCGACAGGCCGGCCCGGATGGTGTCCAGGTCCGCACCGGCGTCGACCAGGGCTGCCAGCAGCATGTCGCCGGCACAGCCGTTGCCGGCATCGATCCAGGCGACGCTCATGCGCCGGGCGGCGCGGCGGCCAGGGCACGGTAGGAGGCGCGCGCGATCCGAGCGGCCGCGACCCCTGCCCCGAACCCGTTGTCGATGTTGACCGTGACGACACCGGCGGAACAGGTGTTGAGTGTCGCCAGCAGGGCGGTGAGCCCCTCCATGTGCCAGCCGTACCCGACGCTCGTCGGGACCGCGATCAGCGGGACGCCGCACAGGCCGCCCAGTACGGACGGCAAGGCTGCTTCCATCCCGGCGACGGCGACCACGGCATCCGCGGCACCGATCCGCTCGACCTGGGACAGCAGCCGGTGGATCCCGGCGACCCCCACGTCGACGATCAGGTCGGCTTGCGCGCCGAAGACCGTCACCGTGGTGGCACATTCCTGGGCCACCGGCAGGTCGGACGTCCCGGCGCAGACCACGGCGACGCGACCCCGCCCGGCAGGCGCCGTCCCCAGCACGACGGTCCGAGCCCGGTCGTCGACCTCGGCCTCGGGCAGCTGCCGCCGGCAGTGTTCGCGGGCCGTCGCGTCGACCCGGGTGGCGAGAATCGCCCGATCCGGATGTGCCTCGCGGAGCCTGCTCAGCGAGGCGACGATCTGCTCCGGCGTCTTGCCCGCACCGAACACCACTTCCGGGTCTCCGGTCCGGGTGGCCCGGTCCAGGTCGAGTCGCGCGAAGCCCAGATCGGCCGTGGACGGCTCGATGCCCGTGATGTCGGCTTCCCCCATGTACGCGAACCCTAGTGTCCGCAGAGCAGGGGTGTAAACAGTCACGAAGCTGGCGCCGAACGGCGCAACACCTCGCTGGGAATGACGGATCGCGGACCGTTCAAGCGCGACCGCGAGCTGTCGTCGGAGCGTTCGACCACTCCACCGGCGCAGCGCGGCGTCAGGTTCCGGACGGCGTGACCAGCGGCGAGCGGCGGGGCTGGTCGAAACTGCGCTGGCGCAACCGCGTGTCGGAAACAGAGGGCAAGACCCTCCAGCGCGCCGCCGACGAACGCCACCTCGCCGTCATCCTCCGGGGCACCTTGAGCCGTCCCGGCGAGTCCGGAGGCTCCTAACCTTGAGAGGGTTGGAGTTATGGGACGACCGGGCAAGTACCCCGAGGAGCTTCGGGAGCGTGCCGTTCGGATGGTCGCGGAGGTTCGGCCGCAGCACGCCTCGCAGTGGGCGGCGATCACCGCCGTGGCGGGGATGCTGGGGATCGGGACGCCTGAGACGTTGCGGACGTGGATCCGGCGCGGTGAGATCGACGCCGGCCAGCGCCCGGGCGTGAGCAGTGAGCTGGCGGCGGAGAACAAGCAGCTGCGCCGCGAGGTTGCCGAGCTGCGTCGGGCTAATGAGATCTTGAAGGCCGCCTCGGCTTTCTTCGCGGCCGAGCTCGACCGGCCCGCGAAACGGTGATCGCGTTCATCACCGAGTACAAGGACCACAGCGTGTCCGGCCCCGACGGCGGGGCCGGGCTGCGCTGGGGTGTCGAGCCCATGTGCCAGGTGCTGTCCCGGCACGGCCTCGTGATCAGTGCCTCGACCTACTACGAGTGGGTCGACAAGGCGCCGACGAAACGGCGGTTGGCCGACGAGCAGATCGTCACGGTGATCACCGCGCAGCGCGAGGACAAGCGGACGGGCAAGTTCGTGCGCACCCTGGGCAGCCGCAAGATGTGGATCCGGCTGCGCGGCCAGGGTCATGACGTGGCCCGCTGCACGGTGGAGCGGATCATGCGCGAGCGAGGCTGGGAAGGTGCCCGCTACGGGTCCAAGCACCGCACCACGATCCAGGACCGCGAGCACGTGCGTTACCCGGACCTGGTGGACCGCAACTTCTTCGCGCCGGTGCCCAACCGTTTGTGGGTCGCCGACTTCACCTACGTCTCGACGTGGGTCGGGTTCGTCTACGTCGCCTTCGTCGTCGATGCGTTTTCCCGTCGCATCGTCGGTTGGCGCGCGGCCCGATCGATGACCACCGACCTGGTTCTCCACGCGCTCGAGCACGCGCTGTTCACCCGCGCCCGCGAGGGCGTCACCGACTTCACCGGACTGACCAGCCACAGCGACACGGGGTCGCAATACACCTCCGTGGCACTGACCCAGCGACTACTCGACGAAGGCATCGACCCCTCCATCGGATCAGTCGGCGACGCGCTGGACAACGCGATGGCCGAGACCACCGTCGGCTCATTCAAGAACGAACTCATCCGCCGGCAAGGACCCTGGCGCGACCTCGACGCCGTCGAGTTGGCCACCGGCGAATGGGTGCACTGGTTCAACACCGAGCGACCCCACGAGCACCTCGACGACTTCACCCCCGAAGCCGTCGAGAAGCTTCACTACGCTCACAAGAACCCCCCTGCCCGAAGCAGGGTGACTCATCAAATCGAGTCTCCGGACTCACCGGGACGGCTCAGTCAGATGGCTCACGGTTGGGCAGGGCTCATCGATTCGACGGGTGCCGGTCTGACGAGTGGCCAGACGAACCTGCCGTCCGGCGCAGCGCCGGTGCTGGGCTCGTACGCCGGCGACCTGCAGGACGAGTACTACCCCCTTGCCTACGAGGGAACCATGGGGACAGCCAACTGGATCTTGTTGGGCGACGGTGTCGGCTCGATCACCGCAGCCATGGCCAGACGCTTCATGGTAGAACAAGCGGTGAAGGAGACGGTTAGGTCTGCTGGAGCAGAAGTCCCCGACCTGACTATCAACGATGCGCAGTTTGGCGCCAAGGTGGGGAAGCACGCGCAGGATTATGGGTTGGATCCATCTGATCCCGCGGCGCGCAGATGGTTACGCAGCCATATTGAGGATATTCACAATAATCCCGATGAGGTACGCAGAGGTCCATGGAATCCGAAAGGCGGTGGTGGGAACGACTACTGGTTCCTTCGCCAAGGTCCCGACGTCGTGGTAACCCGTGGTGACGGTCAGTTCGTAACCATTTTGCGTGGTGGCGAGACAAATGGCTGGTTCAAGGATGCGACCTAAACAATGAGTGTAACTTCAGTTCTCGATGCCCAAAAAAACACGACGCTCGTCGGCCTGCGTCGAATTCGATATGTCCATCAAGGCATCGCTCAGGCGCCCGTAGGCCCTCTTGAGTGCGCCTTCGATGACGGGGTTGCCGTCGTGTTAGACGCTGGCGGAGACGGCGAAACACTCACGGCTACGGTCGGACCGTGGGTTGATGTCTTCAAGGAGCCGTTATCCGAGGAAAATCGGGAATTTGTCGAGCTCTCAGGGAAGTGGACCGGTTTCGAGGTCGTCCCTGGAGAGCCGCTCTGGCGCGCCGTGGGTCAGCCACTTCTTCGCGTAGAAGAAATATCGAGTCCGTTGAATAAAATTACCGGCGTCTTGCTTCGAATAGGTTCAACATCTATTAGAATTTATGTCGAATTCGATGAATTGTTCGTAGATGTCGCGTGAACCACCCTCGGAAACGATGGTTTGAGGAGTGGGTTCCTGCCTGTGAGATCCAGGCGTGCGGTTGAACCGCTCGATTATTGTTTGTGTGCGCGGGCGGATTGTGCCTGAGATGTTTTACGTCGCGGCCCATTAGGGCAATGATATATCCTCGATCCACCGATGATCATGGCGGTGTGAGCGTGCCGTGGAGCGAGAATGCCCTTGCGTGGCGGGAAGATCTGACTTGTCGAAGGTCTTGATCACACCGCTACGAGGGGCATCTCGTAGATGCAACTTTCTCACAGGTCATCGTTGCTGTCCGCGCGTTTCGACGAGGCGAGTCGGGTGTCGGGTGCCGGGCTCATTCCCGTGCTGGCGCTGGCTGACCGGGCGGGGCTGCGGGCACTGGCTGATGAGCACCTGACGGTACCGACGGACAAGGGTGCGCACGCAGGGTCGAAGGTCGCTGCGCTGGTCGCGGGGATGGTGGCCGGGGCAGACAGCATCCAGGACATGAACGTGTTGCGTCACGGCGGGACGGACCGGTTGTTCACCGGGCTCTACGCACCCTCGACGCTGGGCTCGTTCCTGCGCTCGTTCGCGTTCGGGCACGTCCGCCAACTCGACGCCGTCGCCGCCCGCCTGGTGGCCGATCTCGCGACTGGGACACCGTTGCTGCCCGATGCCGGGCAGATCGCCTACCTCGATGTTGATGACACGATCCGCGCGACCTACGGCTACGCCAACAGGGCGCCAGTTACGGCTACTCCGGCGTTAAGGGGTTGAACGCGCTGATCGCCGCGCTGTCCACGCCGAGTGGTGCGCCGGTGATCGTGGCGACCCGGCTGCGCAAGGGCTCGGCAAACTCCGCGCGCGGCGCCGCCCGCCTGGTCGCCGACGCGTTGCGCACGAGCCGGGCCTGCGGCGCGGGCGGCAAGGATGGATTGGTGGTGGTGCGGGCGGACTCGGCGTTCTATGGCCGCGACGTGATCGCCGCGATCGGCCGGGCGAAGGCCCGGTTCTCCATCACCGCCCGCCAGGACGTCGCCGTGAAGCGGGCGATCGCCGGCATCAGCGAGAACGCGTGGACGACGATCCGCTACCCCCGCGCGGTGTTCGACGAGCAACTGCAACAGTGGGTCAGCGACGCCCAGGTCGCCGAGGTGCCGTTCACCGCGTTCGCCTCCCGCGGCAAGAAGTACGCCGTCACCGCCCGCTTGATCGTGCGCCGCGTCCGCGACCAGAACCCCGACCACCTCGTGGCCGACGCCCAGGGTGAGCTGTTCCCGGCCTGGCGCCACCACGCCGTGTTCACCGACTCACCGCTGGTGCTGCTGCAGTCCGAAGCTGACCACCGCCGCCACGCCATCATCGAACAGGTCATCGCCGACCTCAAGAACGGACCGCTCGCCCACCTGCCCTCCGGCAGGTTCACCGACAACGGCGCAT
>Ga0335073_10004513_pt1 | contig 19441 bp, 17 predicted proteins | sample Lox_Sample_22_FD_207093 | JGI IMG/M metagenome (GOLD analysis project Ga0335073, IMG submission 207093) | Soil microbial communities from Loxahatchee National Wildlife Refuge, Florida, United States - Lox_Sample_2.2 | ecosystem: Environmental > Terrestrial > Soil > Wetlands | place: USA...
TGGCGGAAGCGCAGGTCTTCGGGTTTCACCGTCCACTCGGCATCGGGATCGAAGACGGCGAAATCGGCGTCCGTCCCGGGAACCAGCGCCCCTTTGCGTCCGGTAAGGCCGGCGAGCCGCGCGGGAGCTCCTGCCATCCAGTCGCCGATGCGCTCGATTCCGAGTCCACGCTGGCGCATGGCGGTCCAGACGACGGGCAGGGCGAGGCCCAACGAAGCTATGCCGCCCCAGGCCTGGTCGAAGCGGCCATCCTCTTTGTGTTTCATGGCTCGCGGGCAGGGGGAATGGTCGGTGGTGATCATGTCGATCAAACCGGATTCGAGCGCCTGCCAGAGTTTTTCGCGGTTTTCCGCACTGCGGATGGGAGGTGCGCATTTGTACTCCGTTGCGCGGTCGGGGATCTCTTCGGAAGCGAACCACAGGTAGTGGGCACAGGTTTCGACCGTCACCGGTGTTCCACCGCTGCGGGCCAACTCGAGCAGCGGAAGCGCCGATGCGCTGGCCAGATGCACGATGTGGATTGGGGTAGCATACTCCTCGGCGAGGCGAATGAGCAGTGCGATGGCTTCGACTTCGGCTGCGTCGGGGCGGGAGGCGAGATAGGTGCGGTACTTGCGCCAGTCGGCTCCCTTGGCATGGAGGGAATCGGTCGCAATAGTCACCGGACCCTCAACTTCGGCGTGGGCGAGCAGCGGCAGGCCTGTGCCGCGCAGCTTTTCGAGGGCGAGACGCAGGTCGGCCTCGTCGACCCAGGCGAAGCCGTCAATGCCCGAATGGATGAGGAAGCATTTGAACCCCGGCACGCCGGCTTGGATCAGGCCAGAAAGGGCATCGGCGTTGCCACGAACCACGCCGCCCCAGGCGGCCCAGTCAACCCACGCTTTGCCTGCGGCGGCGCGGAGTTTCCCTTCCAGCGCTTCGGCGTTGATCGTCTCCGGTACGCAGTTCAGCGGCATGTCGACAAGAGTGGTGACGCCGCCTGCCGCAGCCGCTTGTGTGGCCGTTTCGAAGCCTTCCCACTCGGTGCGCCCCGGCTCGTTGATGTGGACGTGTGTGTCAACAAGGCCGGGCAGCAGGACGAGATCGCGGAAATCGCGAAGTTCTGACCCGGCCGGAACGTCGCCCCAATTCACGACGCGGGCTATTCTCTCTCCCTCCACAACGAGAGTGGCCGCGCGGAGACCGGCGGGCGTGAGGACCCGAGTCGAGCGAAAGACGGATGCCATTCTGTCTCCTTTCGCTGTTCAGGGAGGCTGAGGGCAACCCCTGAAAGGCGCCCTCACGGAAGGAATTGGGACGAAGAGACCACACATGCAGGCTACGCCAGCGAAGCTGGCGCAGGCGACTGCCGGAATGTAAATACGCTATTGGCGGAGCCGGCTCAGCAGGTCCTGGGGGTGGACAGGCTTTGCGAGAATCTCGAACTCGTGGCCTTGGGCGCGGGCTTTCTCGAGCAGGTCGGCGGTAGCGGCCTGGCCCGAGAAAAGCAGAATCTTAATCGCAGGCAACAAGGAACGGATACGAATGGCTGCGTCAATACCGTTCAAATCGGCCATGATGACGTCGGAGATAAGCATGTCGGGCGCAAAGGTTGGAGCCAGTTCAAGGGCCCGTTCTCCGGAGTAAACAGCACGTGCATCAAAGCCGCTCTGGTTCAAAATCATGGCCAGCGTGTCGGCAATGACACGCTCGTCGTCGGCAACCAGCACCTTGGGTTTCGTTGTTGGTTCGGGCATAGTCTCCTGGATTTGCAAGTGGAAATGAATTGGTGGCTTCAGTCGTTCAATCGCAGTCCGGTTGGGTGCTTCACTGGCTATTTGTCCAGCTTCAATGATACCCTCGGCTGGGGAATTTCTCCTATTGATGTAAAGGGAAGGAAATTCCTTTCCCCAAAACAGCGCAGTTTCCAGGCGGCCCGGCCGTTTCCAGCCGACGGCATTCATCTGGCAGCAAAGCACTACGCCTACGATTGAAAAGACGCATAGAAAACAGAACGAGTTGTACGCCACCAAGCAACCTTTTATACCTCCCAAGGCTGAGCGAGTAATTGTAAGATTTGCGGCTGCTGAAGCCGCCTCGGGAGACTGGCCTTACCGCCCTGCAAAGGGAGTAATGCACTGAATCCGCACCGGAGAACGACTCATGCAGGAAGCTGCCATCCCCAATCCGCCCCTGGCTGCCGCTCCGGCTGTGGAGGCGATCATCCGCGCCGAGCGGATCGAGAAGTATTACGCGCAACCCAGCGAAAACCGCATCCAGGTGATCTCAGCAACCGACCTGAGCATCGTTCCGGGCGAGATTCTGGCCTTGCTGGGGCCCTCCGGCTCCGGAAAATCGACGATGCTGCGCATGCTCACCGGGCTCTCGTCGCCTTCGGCCGGCCAGGTCTACTGGCACGGCAAGCCAATTACGGAAGCCGAGATCAACGTATCCATCGTCTTCCAGAGCTTTGCGCTCTTTCCGTGGCTCACGGTCCTAGAAAACGTAGAGGCACCTCTGCAGGCGCGTGGCGTGCCGCCCGAGGAGCGGCGCGAACGCAGCATGAAGATGCTGGATACCGTGGGACTAGACGGCTTCGAGGGGGCGTACCCCAAGGAGCTTTCCGGCGGCATGCGCCAGCGCGTCGGCTTTGCCCGTGCCCTGGTGGTTGAGCCTGAAGTGCTGTTCATGGACGAGCCTTTTTCCGCGCTCGATGTGCTGACGGCCGAGAACCTGCGCAGTGAACTGCTGGAGCTGTGGGCGAAGAAGACCATGCCCACGAAGGCCGTCTTCATCGTGACGCACAACATTGAAGAAGCGGTGCTTCTGGCTGACCGGATCATCGTGCTGGGCCGGAATCCCGGCCACATCCGCACCGATTTTCGCGTGCAGTTGCCGCAGCCGCGCGACCGCAAGGCCGAGGGGTTCACACAGCTGGTGGACTTTATCTATAAGGTGCTAACGCGGCCCGACGTGGCTCCAACGGAGGTTCCCGACCAGACCGGCGGAAGCCGCGTGCGCGACCAGCGCCAGATGCGCTACCAGATGCTGCCGCATGTGCGACCGGGCGGGGTGGCGGGCTTGCTGGAGTTGCTGCTGGACAAGGGTGGACGGGACGACGTCTACCGGCTGGCGGACGACCTGGCCTTCGAGATTGACGACCTGCTGCCGATTGTTGACGCCGCGCAGTTGCTGGGCTTCCTCAAAATTGAAGAGGGCGATGCCACAATTACCACGAGCGGCACGGAGTTTGCGAACTCCGAGATTCTGCGGCAGAAAGAGCTGTTCCGCGATGCGGTGCTCGAAAACGTGCTCCTGCTGCGCCAGATTCGCCGCGCGTTGGAATCGAAGAGCGATCACACGGTACCCGATGAGTTCTTTCTCGACATGCTCGACGAGCAGTTCAGCGAAGAGGAGAGCCAGCGGCAGATGGAGACGGCGATCGCCTGGGGACGTTATGCCGAGCTATTTGACTTTGACGCCGGCCGGCGACGGTTCGTGTTGCCCGACTCGCAGGAGGAGGAGATTGCAGCGGACGGGGAAGCCGAGTGAAGATCCAGTATCCATTTGCACGCTCGCTGGTCACTGTCCGTACCTGGCCCTTCTTCATCGATATGGGCGTTGCGGCATGCGGTCTGGCACTCTTCTTTTGCGTGATCAGCACCGGCGTGTACTGGCTGAGCAAGCCAATCCCGGTGGTGCCGATCTCGAACTCGATCAGCGCGCTTCCGCTGTATGCGTTCTATTCCGTCGTGCGCATGGCCATTGCGTACCTGCTGAGCCTGATCTTCGCCATTACGTATGGCTACGTAGCGGCTTACAATCCGCGGGTCGAGCCGTGGATGGTTGCCGCGCTGGACATCCTGCAGTCCATCCCGGTGCTCAGCTTTTTGCCGCCGGTGGTGCTGGCCATGGTGGCACTGATTCCCGGCCACCAGCTGGGCATTGAGCTGGGTGTCATCCTGCTGATCTTTACCGGCCAGGTCTGGAATCTTGCCTTCAGCTTCTATACCTCGCTGAAAACCATCCCGCGGGAGATGATTGAGGCATCGCGTATCTACCGCTTCTCCGGCTGGCAACGCTTCTGGCAGATCGAAATGCCTTACGCCACCATCGGGCTGGTTTGGAATTCGATTGTTTCGGTGGCGGGCGGATGGTTTGCGCTGATCGCCTGCGAGATGGGCCCGATCGGCACGCATTATTTCATCCAGCTTCCGGGCCTGGGATCCTATCTACAAACCTCATCCGCAGCGGGCGATATCCGCGCCATGGTGGCGGGGTTCGCTGCCATCATCCTGATCGTGGTGGCGACCGACCAGCTGATCTGGCGTCCGCTCATCGCGTGGAGCGACAAGTTCAAACTCGAACAGGTCGAGTCCGCGGACCGCGTTAAGTCGCCGATCCTCGAGCTGCTGCGCAAATCGAAACTGTTCAGCACCATTCCCGGCCGCATCGCCCATCGGCTGGATGAGCCCATCTATCGAAGGCTGGCGCAAACACAGGAGTGCCGCGTGGTGCACCCGCTCGATGCGGATCCATCGCGGAGAAACTCCCTTGTCCTGTGGATGCTGATCGGCGCGGCGGCACTGGCCGTCATCTGGGCCTCGGCGCAGGCGCTCTTCATGCTGAGCACGATCACATGGCCGGACCTGCGGCTGCTGTTCGAGGGTGCGGCGGCCACATTCCTGCGGGTGAACGCTGCGCTGCTGATCTCCGCGGCGTGGACGATCCCTGTGGGCGTAGCCATCGGATTCAACCCGCGAATTGCGCGCGTGGCGCAGCCCTTCGCGCAGGTGATGGCTTCGGTCCCGGCAACGGCGTTTTTTCCCATTCTGCTGATCGGGCTGGTCAGCATTGGCGGCGGACTGGGCATCGGCTCGATCGCACTGATGCTGCTGGGTACGCAATGGTACATCCTCTTCAACGTCATTGCGGGCGCGATGTCCATTCCGTCGGATTTGCGCGAAGTGGCGTCGCTCTACCGCTTCACGCGCTGGCAGCGGTGGACGAAGCTGATTTTGCCGGGCATCTTTCCGTATCTGATCACGGGAATGGTTACGGCATCCGGAGGCGCGTGGAACGCGTCCGTGTTTGCCGAGTACTCGCACCTGAAGGACCGCACGCTGGAAACGATTGGCCTGGGCGCGCAGATTGACGCGGCTACCGAAAGCGGCCGGTTCCCCATGCTTCTGCTGGCTACCATCATGATCTCGCTGATGGTGATCACCATGAATCGGCTGGTGTGGCGCAGGCTGTACCGGCTGGCGGAGACGCGGTTTAAACTCGAAGGCTGACGGGGTGATGAACCGGCCCCGCGCTGAGGGTTCCCCATGATTCGCGTTGGCTTGATCGGGTTTGGCCTGGGCGGGCGTGTCTTTCACGCGCCGCTGATCTCTTCCGTCGAAGGGCTGGAACTGGCTGCGGTTGTAGAACGCACATCCAACAAGGCGCAAGAGCGCTATCCCAATCTCACCACCTATCGCACTCTCGAGGAGATGCTGGCGGACTCCTCGCTCGATCTCATCGTGGTCACGACGCCGAACGGCACGCACTACGACCTGGCACGGCGTACCCTTCGCGCCGGCAAGAGCGTGATTGTCGACAAGCCGATGGCTGTGCGGCCGCCGGAGATCGCGGAGCTGATCGATCTCGCCGCAAAACGCAATCTGCTGTTGGCCCCCTTCCATAACCGGCGTTGGGACGGCGATTTCCAGACTGTGCAGAAAGTGCTGCATGAAGGGCGGCTGGGCCGGATCGTATCCTTCGAATCGCGCATGGACCGTTGGCGGCCTGTGCTTCCTAAGGATCGCGTCTGGAAAAATAATCCCACGGTAGGCGGAGGTCTTCTGCTGGACCTGGGAACCCATCTCGCAGATCAGGCGCTGGTACTGTTTGGCAAGCCTGAATCAGTGAGTGCCGATGTTCGGCGAGAGCGGGATGGCGCCGACGCCAATGATTCGTTTACGCTGCGGCTGCGGTATTCCGGTCTGGTGGTCACGCTGGGTGCGAACAGCCTGTCCTTGCCCGCGCCGCCGCGGTTTCACATCCGAGGCACCGATGGGAACTACTGGAAGCAGGGCGTCGATCCGCAGGAGGCAGCGCTCAACAAGATCATTCGGATTGATGATCCGGCATGGGGCCAGGAGCCGCCGGCGAACTGGGGTGTGCTCCACGTAGGCATTGAGGGTGGGGAGGTGACGCAGCCGGTGGAACCGATCCGCGGTGATTACCGGCTCTACTATGCCGGCATACGCGATGCGCTGCTCGGCAAAGCGCCCGTTCCGGTTGCGGCAGTGGATGCATGGCGTGTGGCTCGGCTGCTGGAGCGTGCGGCAGAGAGTTCCGAGCAGCGCCGGGAGATGATGTGCGACTGGAGTGGGGAGCCGAGATGAGGATCGATGCGCGGCTGCCCCCCCAATCAGTTTTTGATTTCTGCTTCCTTCTCCACCAGCGGCACCCAGAAGCGGAAGCGCGCGCCGCTGCCGGGAAGATTCGTTGCCTCGATGCCGCCTCCATGCACAATGAGAATCGCGCGGGCAATCGCCAGGCCCATGCCCGAGCCTTTGCGGACACGTTGGCTGCGCTTGCCGCGATAGAACTTGTCGAAGATCAGCGGGAGATCGAGGGGTTCGATTCCTGGCCCGTTGTCCTCCACCGTGAATTCAAGGCGGTCGCCGCTGCGGTTCGTGCTCAGCACGATGCGGCTTCCGGGCGGCGTGTAGGCGGCTGCATTCTCGAGCAGGTGACGCAGCACACGTCGCAACAGGTGCGGATCGAACCAGACCGGCTTGTCCTGTGCCGAAGCTCGTGACTCACCGGCTGCGTTTTCGGCCTGAATCGTTACCTTATGCGAGGCCAAGGTCTTCCGCGATTCCTCCACTGCCTGATCAAGCAGCTCACGGGGATGGTGCGGCGACGTATGAACCTGTACAACGTTGGCATCGATCTCTGCCATCTCCACGGCTTCGCCGATCAGCATATTCAGATGTTCGGCTTCTTCTTCGATGATCGAGGCGAGATCATGCTGTGCGGCCTGATCCAACCCTTCCGCTTCGAGGAGCGTGGTTGCCGCGGCACGGATGGAAGTAAGCGGGGTGCGCAGCTCATGAGTGAGCGAGTCGATGAGCGCAGTGCGCAGCCGCTCGGCCTCTCTTGCGGCCTCTACGCGAGCGGTGCTCTCGATGGCGATAGAACGCGCCACGGCAATGGAGACCTGGGCGCTGACGGCCGCTGCGACCTCGCGCGACAGCTCCTCTGATTGCCAGGCCAGCGCGCCAACGGGGCGCAGGCCCAGCATCAGCGCCGTGGTGTGATATCCGGCAAGCGCGGTGATGGCAGGGTTCAGCTCCCGCGCCACAGCCTGCATGCTGGCCTGAAGGCCCATGGGCGTATCGGTCTTTGAAGTGTAGATTGCGTCCTGGTCTCGAATGTAGAGAGCGACGCCATTCAGGTTGAAGATGCGATCGATGAGACGCGGCAGGTCATGAACCAGCCGGGCGCCGTCTTCGTACAGCATCATCTCCTGGCTCAGCTCGTAGAGTCGCTCTACGTCGGCCTGCCGCTGTTTTGCCTGCCGCGTCTGGCGCTGCGCCTGCTCCGCGACACGGCCTACCACGACACTGCAGGCGAGAAACGAAAGCATATCGATCCATTGCTCCGTGCCGGCCAGCCGCAACGTGTGATAGGGAGGCAGGAAAAAATAATCAAAGGAAAATGCGCAGAGGACCGCGCTGCAAAGCGAAAGCCGCACGCCCGCCTGGGCGGCCGACCAGACTACCAGCACCAGCAGGACCATCCCCGCCGTCGTGGAGCTGGCGTGAAGCCCGGTGAGCACAAGCGCAAAGAGAATCGGCAGGACTGTTACGGCGCCCCAGCGAAGCAGTGCGTTTGAACGTGGCTGCGTGCTCTCGATCACGTTTCTGTCTCTTTTTCGCCCTCCGCGTCATCATAACGGTCAGGCCCGATGATGTAATCTTCGGGTAGAAAGTAATGCCTGACCGAATCCTGGTGATCGACGATGAGTCGCAAATTACGCGTGTGCTGCGAGCGGCACTGTCGGCGCGTGGCTACGATGTGCGCACGGCCAACGAGCCAGAAGAGGGCCTGCAGGTCTTCCACGACTGGCCACCCGACCTTGTGATCACCGACCTGATCATGCCGAGCATGACAGGCGTCGATGTGTGCCGAGCCATTCGCCTGCTGGGACAGACGCCGATACTGGTGCTCTCTGTGCGCGACCATGAGCGTTCCAAGGTGGAGGCGCTCGACGCCGGGGCCGACGATTACGTCACCAAGCCGTTCAGCATTCAGGAGCTGCTGGCCCGCGTGCGCGCCCATCTGCGCCGCGCGCCGGAACGCGAGACCAGCGCCATCACGGCGGGCGAATTCGTTATTGACGCCAACGCGCACAGCATCACTCTGCAGGGCAAGCCGATTCATCTTACGCCGAAAGAGTTCGATCTGCTTCTTCACCTGGCGCGCCATGCAGGCAAGGTGATCACGCACCGGGCGCTTCTGACTGCCGTGTGGGGTGCGCAGTCGGCGCATCAGCCCGAGTATCTGCGTGTATTCGTGGGGCAGTTGCGCAAGAAGCTCGAAAACGAGACAGGAAAGCAGTACATCCAGACCGAACCCTGGGTCGGCTACCGTTTCGTTCCGGAAGGCTTCAGCGGCTCCCAAGAGTAAGTTGCCGGATTCCACCGCCGGCATCCGTTTGGCCCTCATTTACAAGAACTTCTCTCGAAAGGGCGGCGGATATCTGCGCGTCCTTACACTTTATTTAGAAAATCTTTTCGATACTCAAACCTGACGCGCGACAAAATGATTCTTGTGATGCAGGCGTCCTTCGTGATGAATGCGCCTGCGGACTTCGGAGAGGTGCCATGCAAGACGTAACCATGCTGCTGTTCACCGCCGCATTCTTCGTTCTGGCGTTTCTGTACGTCAGAGCCTGTCAGAAGCTGAGGTAGATCGCCATGCAAATTGACGTAGTGACGTTGATCGCTCTGCTGCTTTCGATTCTGTTGCTCGGTTATCTCACCGTCAGCCTGCTTTTCCCGGAGAAATTCTGAAATGACCGCTAATGGCTGGTTGCAATTCGCCATTTACAGCATTGTCCTGCTTGCGACCGTTCGCCCGGTCGGCATCTACCTGGTGCGCGTGCTTGAGGGCGGACGCACCTGGCTCGACCCTGTGCTGCGCCCCCTGGAACGGCTCATCTACAAGCTCGCCGGCGTGAACGCCGAAAGCGAGATGAATTGGCGCGAATATGCGTTCGCGGTCCTGGGCTTCTCGGCGGTGAGCCTGCTCGTCACCTACGGCATCGAGCGCCTGCAGGCGCTTCTACCCTTCAATCCGCAGCATTTGGCAAATGTGGGGCCGGACCTGGCCTGGAACACAGCCGCCAGCTTCACTACGAACACCAACTGGCAGTCGTACACGCCGGAGAGCACGATGAGCTATCTCACCCAGATGGCCGGCCTTGCGACGCATAACTTCTTTTCGGCTGCCGTCGGCATCGTCGTGGCTGTGGCGCTGATTCGCGGCATCAAGCGCACCAACTCAAGCACCATCGGCAACTTCTGGGTCGACGCAACGCGCACAATGCTGTATGTCCTGGCGCCAGCCTGCGTGATCTATGCGCTGCTGCTGGTGGCGCAGGGCGTGCCGCAGAATCTGCACGCCTACACCGTGGCGCATCCTCTGGAGCAGCCAAGCCAGACACAAACAATCGGCCAGGGTCCTGTGGCATCGCAGGAAGCTATCAAGATGTTGGGAACCAACGGCGGCGGCTTCTTCAACGCCAACAGCGCGCATCCGTATGAGAATCCCACGCCGTTTTCCAATTTTCTGCAGATGCTTTCTATCTTCATCATCCCTGCCGGACTGACTTATGCGCTGGGGCGGATGACCGGGTCGCCCGGTCACGGATGGGCGGTGTTCGCAGCCATGTATGTGCTCTTCGCCGCGGGCTTTGCCACGGCGTATTGGGCTGAGTCGCACCCTTACAGCGCAGTCCACGGGGCCACAGTGAGCGGCACAGCCACGCTGCCCGCCGGCAACTACGAAGGCAAGGAAGTCCGTTTCGGCATCGCCAACACGTCGCTTTTCGCCACAATTACTACGGACGCGAGCTGCGGCGCGGTGAACGGCATGCACGACAGCTTCACGCCGTTGGGCGGCATGATTCCACTATCCAACATCATGCTGGGCGAAGTGGTCTTCGGCGGTGTCGGTTCCGGTTTGTACGGCATGCTGATCTTCGTTGTGCTGGCGGTCTTTATCGCGGGACTGATGGTGGGCCGCACGCCCGAATATCTCGGCAAGAAGATTGAAGCCTATGACGTGAAGATGTCCATGCTCTATGCGCTCATCTTCCCACTCATCATCCTCAGCCTGACGGCAGCTTTTGTGATGATGCCGGACAAGGGGCTGTCCAGCCTGAACAACCCCGGCCCACATGGGCTTTCGGAGATTCTGTATGCCTTTACCTCCGGCGCAGGCAATAACGGATCGGCCTTTGCCGGCCTGAACGCCAATACCTGGTGGTACAACGTGGCGCTGGGGTGGGACATGCTGATGGGGCGGCTGCTCATGATGATTCCGGTCATCGCTCTGGCCGGCAACCTGGCGCAGAAGAAGAGTGTTCCGCCTTCGCCGGGAACCTTCCCCGTGAACACTTCGCTCTTTGCGGTGCTGCTGGTGGGAACGGTGCTGATCCTTGGCGCGCTGACTTTCTTCCCGGCGCTGAGCCTGGGGCCGATTCTGGAGCACCTGCTGTTGAAGGCGGGGCAGCTCTTTTAAGACAGAGACTAGGGACTAGAGAACAGGTCGCCTTGAGCGATTTCGGAGAGAAGACAGACTGTCATGGCTGAAAAGACGAGTCTTTGGAATACGGAAATCATGGGGCAGGCGCTGGTCGATTCGGTGCGCAAGCTCGATCCTCGCTGGATGGTGAAGAACCCGGTGATGTTTGTGGTGGAAGTCGGCAGCGTGCTCACGAGCGCGCTGCTCATCGACAACGCCATCCACAACCGGCCCGGGTTCGGGTTCAATCTTCAGATCACGCTTTGGCTTTGGTTCACGGTGCTGTTCGCCAATTTTGCCGAAGCGATGGCCGAGGGCCGTGGCAAGGCCCAAGCGGACACGCTGCGCAAGGCCAAGGGCGAGACCGTTGCGCAACGCTACACGGCGAGCGGCGGCTTTGAAGAGGTTCCCAGCGGCCAGCTCCGCGCAGGCGATGTGATCTACGTGGAAGCCGGCAAGTACATCGCTGGTGACGGCGAAGTGATCGAAGGCGTCGCCTCGGTGGACGAGTCGGCGATCACCGGTGAATCGGCGCCGGTCATTCGCGAGGCCGGCGGCGACCGCTCAGCCGTGACCGGTGGCACCAAGGTGCTGTCCGATTGGATCAAGGTGCGCATCACTTCGAATCCCGGCGAGACCTTTCTCGATCGCATGATTGCGCTGGTCGAAGGCGCGACGCGGCAGAAGACGCCGAATGAGATCGCGCTGAGCATTCTGCTTTCCGGCCTCACGATCATCTTTCTGCTGGCCGTCGTGACGCTGCAGCCATTCGCCATCTACTCGAAGGCGCCGCAGACGGTCTTTGTGCTGGTTTCGCTGCTGGTCTGCCTGATTCCGACGACGATCGGCGGCTTGCTTTCGGCCATCGGCATTGCCGGGATGGATCGTCTGGTGCAGTACAACGTGCTGGCGATGAGCGGACGCGCCGTGGAAGCTGCAGGCGACGTGAACACACTGCTGCTCGACAAGACGGGAACCATCACACTGGGCAACCGGCAGGCAACGGAATTCATTCCCGCGGCCGACGTGAGCCATGAACGGCTCGCCAACGCGGCGCAGCTCGCATCGCTCTCGGACGAAACTCCGGAGGGCCGGTCCATTGTTGTGCTGGCGAAAGAGAAGTACAACCTACGCGGGCGCGAACTGGGCAGCATTCATGCTGAGTTCGTTCCGTTCACCGCGCAGACGCGCATGAGCGGCGTGAACCTGCCGGGCACGCGCATCCGCAAGGGATCGGTCGACGCGATCGCGCGTTTCCTCGAAGAGCAGGGAACCTCGCTGCCGCAGAAGGTGCGTGACAGCGTGGAAGAAGTTGCGCGGCTCGGCGGGACGCCGCTGGTCGTCGCGGAAAATTCGACCGCACTCGGCGTGATCTATCTCAAAGACATCGTCAAGGGCGGATTGAAGGAACGGCTTGCGCGGCTGCGCTCCATGGGCATCCGCACCATCATGATCACGGGCGACAACCCGCTGACTGCGGCGGTGATTGCGCGCGAGGCGGGCGTGGATGATTTTCTCGCCGAAGCCAAACCCAAGGACAAGATGGACCTGATCAAGCGCGAGCAGGGCAAAGGCAAGCTCGTGGCAATGACCGGGGACGGCACCAATGACGCTCCTGCACTGGCACAGGCCGATGTAGGCGTGGCCATGAATTCCGGCACGCAGGCAGCGAAAGAAGCCGGCAACATGGTCGATTTGGATTCAAATCCGACCAAGCTGATCGAGATCGTCGAGATTGGGAAGCAGCTGCTCATGACGCGCGGCGCGCTGACCACCTTCTCCATCGCCAACGATGTGGCGAAGTACTTCGCCATTATTCCGGCGATGTTTCTCGGCGTTTTCCCGGTGCTGGGCGCGCTCAACATCATGCACCTGCATTCGCCGGAGTCGGCGATTCTTTCGGCGGTGATCTTCAATGCAATCGTCATCGTCGCACTGATCCCGCTGGCTCTGAAGGGCGTGAAATACGAGCCGCGTTCGGCCGACGTCCTGCTGCGCCAGAATCTGCTGGTGTATGGCGTGGGCGGCATCATTATTCCGTTCATCGGCATCAAGGCCATCGACCTGTGTCTGGTTGCTTTGCACATGGCTTAAGTATCCGGCTTCGGCTGGAAGGAGATTGATCGTGCACTCGACTGCTACTCTGGAAGTAAGTGAGATAACATCGCACAAGGAAACGCAAAGGAGCTCGACCGTGCATTCCGTCTGGAGAACCTCCATTCGCTACACGATCGTGACCACGCTGCTGCTTGGTCTGGGTTATCCCTTGCTGCTCACCGGCATTGCGGAGTTGTTCTTTTCGCACCAGGCCAACGGAAGCCTGATTCTGCGTAACGGCCAGGTGGTTGGCTCGGAGCTGATTGCGCAGAGCTTTACGTCAGACCGCTACTTTCACCCGAGGCCATCGGCGGCAGGCAATGGTTATGACGCTACCTCTTCGGGCGGATCGAATCTTGCGCAGTCCAATGCCAAGCTCGCGCAGCGCATCCAGGGTGATATCGACAAGCTGCAGAAAGAAAACCCCGGCAAGCCGGTTCCGATCGACGCGGTGACGACTTCCGGTTCCGGCCTCGATCCGGACATCACGCCGGACAACGCGTACTTCCAGGCGCCGCGCATCGCCAAAGCGCGGGGCTTATCGGAAGATGCGGTGCGGGCGCTGATCACCAAGCACATCACGGGTCGCCAGCTGGGTCTGCTTGGTGAGCCGCGCGTGAATGTGCTGGAGTTGAACCTGGATCTCGATAGCGTCTCGAGGTAGTTTCAGCTGGTTATTTGCCCTGCCATGAGCAAAGCGGGAGCGTCTCCGTGCGCTCCCGTTCTTTTTCGCTAGATGTCGCGGCGGCCTTCGAGCGCACGGGCCATCGTCACTTCGTCGGCATATTCGATGTCGCTGCCGGCGGGGATGCCTGTCGCTATCCGCGTGATCTTGACCGAAGAGCTGCGCAACGCGGTCGCGAGCCAGTTGGCGGTTGCTTCGCCTTCGAGAGTGGGGCTGGTGGCGAGGATCACTTCGTCCACTTCGCCGCGTTCTGCGCGGCCTAAAAGTGAGCTGGTACGCAGCTGGTCGGGGCCGACGCCATGCAGAGGTGAGAGCGTTCCGTGCAGTACATGATAGACGCCCTGGTAAGTACGCGTGCGCTCGACCGCCGCGATGTTGGTCGGCTCCTCGACGACGCATACGAGGCGCTGATTGCGGGACGGGCTGGCGCAGTACACACAGGGATCGATGTCGGTCACGTTGTTGCAGATGGAGCAGAGTCGCAGGCTCGCTTTGAGAGTGCGGACGGCGTCGGCCAAAGCGGCGGCGTCTTCGTCGCTGGAGCGCAGAATGTGGAAGGCATAGCGCTGCGCGCTTTTGGTGCCAACGCCCGGCAGCTTTTTCAGCTCTTCGATGAGCCGGGCCATGGGCTCGGCATAACGTGACAAGATGTTCTCTCCCTCAGCATGCGTGAATCATTAGGTGAGGCCCGGAATCTTCAATCCACCGAGCGCGCCCTGCACGCTGGACTTGATGATCTCTTCGGCCTTGCGTCCCGCTTCGTTGACCGCGCCCACGATCAGATCCTGCAGCATCTCCACGTCGGCCTGGCCGCCGGTGAGACTCATCACGGCCGAGGGATCGATGTGCAGCTTGAGGAGCTCCTTCTTTCCGTTCATCGTTGCGGTCACGGCGCCGCCTCCGCTCGTTGCCTCGACAACCGTCTCGCTCAGCTTGCGCTGCATCTCCTCCTGCATCTGGCCGGCCTGCGAAAGCATTTCAGAAATTTTGAGCGGATTGAACATAAAGTTCTCCTGTTTCGGATGTTTTTATTTCTGGCGAAGATCGACCACGCTGCGGACCTCGGCGTGGAATATCTCTCTCGCGCGCTGCACCAGGGGATGCGCGAGCGCTTCTTCCTGAACGCTTCCGGATACGGGCGCGGACGTGGCAGCGGAGGTTGAGGCCGAGCCCGCGCCGGGAACTACGAGGAAGCGTGCCGGTCCGCTGAGGCGTGTCAGCTCCTGGCGAATGATTTTTTCAGCCGCGGCATTTACGGTAAGGCTGAGCATCTTCTTGCCCATGCCGGGCACTTCAATGCGCAGGTTCGAGCCGTCGATGATCCAGCTGCCGGAGCTGAGCAGTTGGGAAGCCGTACCGTGGCCGCCGCTGGCCAGAGCGGTGACAATAGCCGTGCGCAGAGCGTCGACAGCGGGACTTTGTTGGGCAGGCGCTTCTGCGCTGGCTGCGGCGTTCTCTTCCGCTGGTGCCGATACGCTCTCCAACGCCGGTTCGCTGGCGGCTGCGGCAGGAAACGGTGAAGCTGCAACCGGCGCGGGTTTTGGCGGTTCGGGGATGGCGACGGGAACACTAGGCGCGGCCGGTGGCGTAACGTCTGCGACAGCTCTTGCGACGATGGCTGGCGCGGGGCCGGGCACAGGCTCAAGTGCTCGGCTGGTCGCGAAGGGTGAGATGGAAGATGGCGCTGGTTTGCTTGCGGACGCCGCAGGCGAAGCGGGCCGCGGTGCGCTTGCCGTCGGACGTGGTGCGCTCGCGGATGCCGTGCTGCGCGGAGCTGCGCCACTTGCCACGCCGCTCAGCAGCTCTTCGATCGGCAGCAGGCGCTGTGCGTGGATGAGCTTGAGCAGGCCCAGCTCGAGATGGAACCGCTGTTCCTGCCGGTAGTTCAGATCGTCGAAGGTGCGTAGCATGATCTGCAGGTTGCGCGTGAGATCCTCTTCGGTGAAGAGCATCGCCGTGCGCGCCGCGCGAGCGCGCTCATCCGTAGAGATCTGCAGCAGCTCAGTCTGCTCGCCGCCCAGCTTGGCCATGAGCGTGTTGCGCAGGTAGCGGACCATCTGGCGCGCCAGCGACGAAGGGCTGTGGCCTGCGTTCAGGAGCACATTCAGCTGCTCCATCAATTCGGCGCTTTGGCCGGCGGCGATGGCTTCGAGCAGCCGTTCGAAGACGGCATTCGGCACCGAGCCCATCAGTTCGCGGATCTGCGCGGCGGCAAGCAGCGGCTTGCCATTCTCGAGCGGCGCAGAGGCGATGGCCTGGTCCATGATGGAAAGCGCATCGCGCATGGAGCCGTCACCGGCCTCGGCAAGGAGCGCGAGCGCTGCTTCTTCGGCCTCAACCTGCTCTTCGGCTGAGATGGCTTTCAGCTGGTCGAGAATGTCATCGAATTTTACGGCGTGAAAGCTGAAGTGCTGGCAGCGCGAACGAATGGTCTGCGGAATGTTCTCCGGCTCGGTCGTTGCCATCATGAAGACCACGTGCGCAGGAGGCTCTTCCAGCGTTTTGAGCAGCGCATTGAAGGCGGCTTCGGTGATCTGATGCGCCTCGTCGAGGATGTAGATCTTGTAGCGGTCGCGGGCGGGCGAGTAGCGGGCCGCCTCGCGCAGCTCGCGGATCTCGTCGATGCCGCGGTTGGTGGCCGCGTCGATTTCGATCACATCGACGGCGTTGCCGGCGCGAATCTCTGTGCAGGAGTCGCACACGCCGCAAGGCTCGGGCGTGGGACGCTCGGCAGAGCCCACTTCGTTACGGCAGTTGAGCGCCTGGGCAAGAATGCGGGCGATGGTGGTTTTGCCGATACCGCGGTGACCGGAAAAGATATAGCCGTGCGCGATGCGGTTCTGGCTGAGGGCGTTCATCAGCGTGCGCGTCACGTGGTCCTGGCCGGCCACGTCGGCAAAGCGCTGTGGACGATATTTCCTGGCCAGAACCTGATAACCCATGTATGCGAAGACTCCTCACGGCCGATCCAAAATTCAAGAGGCCTGGAGGAGATTGTAACGTCTCAGGCTGGCGCGGGACAGGCCGCGCAGGGTTGCCAATCAGCCGAGGATCGCGCGGGAAATTCGGATCCATGGAGCCCAGTTGTGAATTCCGACATACATCACTGCGGATTGGCAAACGAACACGATCGGCAGGGCATAGAGATAAACCTTGTGCACACGGCGGTCTACGACCGCGTCGCGCACTACGCCGAGAAGAATCAGCATGTCGACGCCGCTGTAGAAATATGCCGGAGGAAAGAAGTTTGTGGGAAAGCGGCCGAAGGCCGCGGCCGTGAGGGCGCATGTGGCCAGGAAGATGAAGCGCCTGTGTAGCTCCGGTTTCTTGCGCCAGTAGATGGCCAGGGCAAACACTACGGTGAAGAATGTCATGTCAAAAAACGGGACGATGAGAAACGCTACTGCATCCTGCTGATGGAGCGTGTGCAGGTCGAAGCGGTTCATGATGACAGCGATGGAATAGCCCAACAGGATCATCACCGCGCCCAGTGCTGCGCCAAACCATCCCGTCGTGCGATGAATGCGGACGTTGCGCGTCCTCACCAGCGCGGACTGGAAGATGAAGAAGGCGACCCATGCAGAGAAACATATGCCGTGAAAGTAGAGCAGCAGCGGGCGCGGAATGGCCGGGTGAATGAGATTGTCGCCGATGGTGTGGCTGAAGCCATAGATCACGATTGCGGCGATCAGCAGCGACATTGAAAAGTAGAAATAACCATCGAGAAATCGTACGGGCAGCGGCCGGGGATCACGGCGCGGTTGCGCGAGACGGGTGGTTGCCACAAGGCCTCCACGAAAGGCGAGATTACCCGGGGGAATGGCAAGGATAGTAGCAGGCCCGATTGCGCGAGGCAAAGGAAATCGGAAAGCAGCGGCTAGGCGTACGGGCTGAAGCCCGTACCCTTCACACTTTGCAGTTTGGAAAAATCAGGAGGCGTCGAGGTTCAGGCTGATGTCATTGAGCCATTCGGCAATGAGGTCTTCGTCTGCAGGATCCCACACGTACGCGTCATTGAGCAGCAGAACCGTGGCCCATACCACGAGATCGCGCTCGGTGATCAGATCGAAGCGCTTCAGTTCGAGCGCGTTCTCGATGTGTTTGCGGGTGATCCGTATACCGGGCTCGGGCAGGCGGAAGTTCCCGGTGGCGGTCCGGCGCTGGGCATAACCATCGGCGGCTGCCTGTTTCGGCCCGAACTGGAAATCGAATACACCGGCGAGGGAACGGCGCATCTCTTCGATGGTCACTTCAAAGAGAGCAAACCTGCGCAGGACCTCCATCTGGTCCACAGTGAGCGACGGTAGTTGCGATTCTTCTTTCAACTTCAGATTCCACAGTCACCGCTTGCCTGCGCCGCGCGGTTTCCTTCTGCCATTATTATTACGCGTTTTGGCCGGTTTCCGGCGTGACGCTTTGCGGGTCTTAACTTCCTGCGGCGAATACATGGTGCCGCGGCACTTTCGCGACCCGCAGTTGCAGATGGCCTCGTCATCACCGCCGTCGTAGAGGCAGTAGTCGTAGGTGATCTCTTCACCCGGAGCAATGTTACGGATGGCGGTAATCCACACGTGGCCATCAATCTCTTCAGTCTCGCAGTTGGCCTGGCAGCTGTGATTGATGAACATGGCCATGGCGTGGCCGTCGATGACCATCGAGCCGTCGCCGAGTCCAAACAGGTAGGTGATGGGCGACTCTTCGTAGCGCTGGTCGGCTTCTTCTTTGCTCATCAGATGGCCGGTGTACTCGGCGACGCGGGAGCCTTTGCGGATGGCCGCGGTGGTGTAGCATCCCGCGGCATGAATGGCGGAGGAGCGGATCATGAGTGCCATGCGAATTTGCGTTGCATTCCTTTGCTGGTTCGTGAATCGACACCGTATGGACCGCATCGTAACATTGAAGGGTGAGGGGAAGGGTGAGGGAATTGGAGTGAAACCCGCCTATCGAGTTGTCGTCGCGTTCAGTTGCCTGTTGGCAGCAGGAGTGTGGCTGCAGGCGCAGGCGCCCGCGGGCAACGGCAACAACACGAATCAGAAGAAGCAGAACTCCTCCCAAGCGCCGGCTCCTTCACAGCCCAACGCAAATGCTTTTCCAGAAGATGAAAGTTCAGTCCCGGTGCTGCCTTCGCGCAACACTCCGGATTTGCCGCCGGGCAGCTTCGGTGGATCTGCAGACGGCCGCGCTGTGTTGCCGGCCGGCGATGTGGACCCGGTGGAGAGCCCTGACGATGGGCCGGCCTCGGCGAGCGGTGCGGGCGCGAACTCCGGTTTCAGTTCGAGCCTGAGCGGAATGGATACGCTGATTCCCGGCCCGGCTGACGAGGAGCCGACCAAGCACGGCAAACACCAGCAGGACGAGATTGTGCCGGAGCACCACGAAAATGCAGCCGAAGATGAGAACGTGGGCAAGTATTATCTCGACAACAAGGACTGGCGTGCCGCGCTTTCGCGTTTCCAGTCGGCGATGGTCCTCGATCCGGATAATCCCGATGTGTACTGGGGACTCGCAGAGTCAAACCGTCATCTTGGCAACTATGCCGCTGCAAGAACCAATTACCTGAAGGTGATGGAGTACGACCCGGACAGCAAGCACGCAAAAGAGGCGAAGAAGGCTCTCAATGAGCCGGAGTTGGCGAATGCGAAGCCGGCGCAGCCGAAAGCCTCGCAATAAAGCGCCGAAAATACGGCAGAATCAGCCGCTGTTGATGACTGATTGGTAACGGGATCGGAACAGCTAATCTGCAGATTTTGAAGGCGTTGCTACCCGATAAGAGCCGGAAAGGGAGGCCTTTTCGGACCCCCGGGGGTGGGTGTGGTTCCGACCGGGCTGAGCCCTGCTCTTTCAAACAGAGTAGCTGCATGCGGGAGAATGTTC
>Ga0335073_10004514_pt1 | contig 19441 bp, 17 predicted proteins | sample Lox_Sample_22_FD_207093 | JGI IMG/M metagenome (GOLD analysis project Ga0335073, IMG submission 207093) | Soil microbial communities from Loxahatchee National Wildlife Refuge, Florida, United States - Lox_Sample_2.2 | ecosystem: Environmental > Terrestrial > Soil > Wetlands | place: USA...
GCGGCTGGCGTACCGGCGGCACGCGTGCGTGGCGGTGTCGCCGTCGACGGTGGCGGCGATGCGGGACCGGCTGCGCTGGGCCGGCGATATCTACCTGATTCCCAACGGGACCCCCAGACCGCAGGCAGCCGCCGTCGCTCGCGCCGAGGCCAGGAACCTGGTCTGGGTCGGAAGGCTGGTCGCCCACAAGAGACCGGAACGACTCGTCCCCGTAGCCGAGCGGATGCAACTCCGGCCCGAGACGGAGCGCCAGGCCCTCGAGGTCGTGGGCCATGGCCCGGGGGCCGGGCCGCTGGCGGCCGCGGCCGCCGCCCGCGGCCTCGACGGCGTGGTCAGGCTCCGCGGCTTCCTGCCGGAGCAGGCCAAGCAGGCGCTGGTGGCCGGGTCGGTCCTGCACCTGAGCACCTCGCAGGGCGAGGGTTGGGGATTGTGCGTGCTGGAGGCCGCGGCCCTCGGCGTGCCCACGGTCGCCTACGACGTCGAGGGGCTGCGCGACGCGGTCCGCGACGGAGAGACCGGCTGGCTGGTCCGCGACGGTGAGCCACTGGCCGACGTGGTGGACCGGGCGCTGAAGGAACTGAGCGACCCCGCCCAGCGCCAGGCCGTCGCCGCGGCCTGCCGTCGCTGGGCGGGACAGTTCGACTGGGGCCGGAGCACCGCGCGGATGGCCGCGCTGATCCGCGCTTCGGTCCAGGCCGGATCCTCGCGGGCCCGCCGGCGCGGGGCCTGGATCGTGGCCGGGACGGACGGCGACGTACTGGCCGAGGGGCCGGTCCTCGACCAGCTCATCGCCGAAGGTGCCACGGTGCGCCGGGAGGCCACGCCGCTGGAACGGCTGACCGGAGCGAACCAGCCGCCGTGACCCCGCGGGCCGCGCTCAATCATTTGCCTGAAAGCGCCGGCAAAACGCCGGCCGATGAGCCTTAATTCGTTACCGACATGTGCTAAAACTGCAGGGCAATTCGCACCAGAGTCGGCCATACTACCCCGAGGTAACTTCAGCCTTTTTCCGCCACATGGGCCGCTGCTTACAGGAGGATCGATGCGTCGTGTCGGGCTTGTGCTTGCCGGGCTTGGGACGTGTCTCATCGTATTCGCGGTGCTCATGCCGACCTGGGTGAGTAACCGGGTGCTCAAGTTCCCGTTGAACGAGTACGCGTCGGTCATCCTTACCGGCAACAACGCCTCCTACTTCAGCGCGGCCAAGCTGACCGAAATGAACGACGTGAACATGGAGGCCACCTACACCATCAAGGGCAATGCCGCGGCGGGCTCGTCCTCGACGGCGGTGTGGAACCAGTTCGTCTACGTCTATGACCAGTCCAACCAGCTGCCGGTCCAGACCATGACGCGCACCTTCGCCTTCGACCGGCGCACCGCCCTGCTGGTCGACTGCTGCGGCGCGCACGTGAACGGCGACTCGTCGATCCAGCAGCGGGGATACGTCGGGTACGTGCTGCCCATCGGCACCCAGAAGCAGACCTACGACGTCTTCGACACCAACCTGGGCCGGCCGGAGCCCTTCAACTACGCCGGTATCGACACCGTCGGCGGCACCGAGGCCTACCGGTTCGTCGAGAACGTCTCCCCGACCCAGAACGGCACCCAGACCGTGCCCGGCTCGCTGGTCGGCATGAGCCAGGCGACGGTCACGCTGCCGCAGTACTACGAGACGCACGTCACCTACTGGATCGACCCGATCACGGGCGCGCTGCTCAACGTCACCCAGAACGAGAAGCTGACCCTGCGGGCCCCCAGCGGCAGCCGGAGCCTGGTGCTCTTCAACGCCAACCTGGCGGCCACGCCGGACAGCGTGGACGCTCTCGTGGCCCTGGACAACAGCCAGCTGAGCAAGATGTCCTTCGTCCGCACGCTGCTGCCGCTGGTGACCGGGATCCTGGGCGTCATCGCGCTGATCGTGGGTGTCGTCCTCGCCCGCCGAGGGCGCGAGGACGCCGAGGTCGGCGCGAGCGCTGCCGACTCCGGACTCGCCGCCGCCGAGCCCGAGGCCGCTCGATCTGAGGTGGCTGGCGACCGTTCGGCCCAGTCCGCCACCCAGCCCTCCCTGGTCCCCGGCCTCGATGACGAGGCGCACGAAGCCACCGCCGAGTCGCCTGTGGTCAAGGCGGAAGCCAAGGAAGAGCCGGCCGAGGCCGACGCCGCCGAGCCCGAGACCGCTGAGCCCGAAGCCAAGCCTGCCGAAGCCGAGGCCGAAACTGCTCAGGCCGAAACTGCTCAGGCCGGCGCCACGCAGGTCGAGGCCGAGTCTCCGAAGGCCGAGGCCGCCGCAGCTGCCGAGGCCGCCGCAGCTGCCGGGGCTGCCGCGGCGGCCGGGGCTGAAGCTGAGGCCGCCGCCGAACCCGAAGCCGCCCAGGCTGAAGCCGCCCAGGCTGAAGCCGCTGAAGCGCCCGCCGAGAGCGCAGCTGCCGAGGCGCCCGCCGCCGAAGCCAAGGCCGACACGGCTCAGGCCGAGCCTGCCCAGCCGGAAGCCGCCCAAGCCGAGACCGGGGACGCGAAGGCCGAGGCTGAGACGGCCGAGGCTGCCTCAGCCGAGGCGCCTACCGCCGAGATGCCGGCGGCGGCCGCGGCCGCGGATGCCCCCGCGGCGCCCCGGCGCGCGCGCCGCGGCGCCCACCGCCGCTAGCCCTCGCGCCGCAGCACCAGCAGCAGGTTCCAGGTCAGGAACTCCCGCAGCACGGGCATGCGGAGCAACGGCCGGGTCCAGCCGGGCAAGTAGCGCGGCACCGCGTCGATCACGACGGCACCCGGGTCCGAACGGGCCCAGCCGAGCACTTCGGCTACGGATACTGGATGCAGGCCGTAGCCGAAGCGGTTCTTCGGCATCTTGCCGTGCTTGCGCTGGTACCGGGCCACCGCGCGCTCGCCGCCGAGGTAATGCCACGGTGACGTCTCGTGCCCGCCGTAGGGGGACAGCCAGTTCGTGAACGTGACGAAGACGATGCCGCCCGGCTTGGTCACCCGCACCATCTCGGCCAGCATCGCGCGCCAGTCCCTGACGTGCTCGAGCACATTGGAGGAGAAGCACACGTCCACCGCGCCGGCCGCGATGGGCATGCGGGTCGCGCTGGCCACGATGCTGTCGTCTTCCGGGGGACCGAGGGCGGCCATCTCGCCGCTGTCAGCGTCGATGCAGAACGACCGGGCCCCCATGCGCTTCAGTTCCCTGACGAAGAACCCGGGCCCGCCGCCGACATCGATCACGATCCGGCCGTCGAGTTCGGTGTAGCGGCCGAGTTGGAGAATTGTGTCCCTGGCCAGCGCGGTGTAGTAACTCTCCGGTTCCTTCTGCTCGGTGCGGAACGCCCGGAACAGCCGGATCGACCGCGCCAGGTCCGCCCGGAACGCCTCGCTGTCGCTCATGATGATGCCATCTAACACGTTTTCCCCTACCCGCGGGTAACAACGGCGCATCCCATGTCACCGCCACTGCACGCCCTTGCAACATAGACCCCATCCCGCACGGGCACGGCGAATCCGGGAGGTGGCCAGCCTGCGGGCGATTACCCGTTCAGACGATGCCTAAGCACGACCTGGATGGCGGCGGGCGTAAACGATGTTGATGACCGCGATGACCACCCAGATCAGCACGATCAGGACCACCTGCGCGGTACTGACCGAACTGGTGTTGGCCATCAGGGATGCCTTGAACGGCCCCAGGTCGACTACCGCGCGGGGTACGGTTCCGGTGGTCGACAAGGAATGCAGCGTTACCGCCGTGGCCCCGATGCCCAGCCCGACCGAGCCCAGGCCCATGGCGACGTTCGCCCACGCGGTCCGGGCGGGCTGGACGCCACGCTGTTCCAGCCGGGCGTCTACTTGCTTGTCGATCTCCGAGCTGATTCTCGCGACCAGCCCCTCGGCCACGGCATCGTCATACGCGTGGCCGAGTTCGGTATGCACAGCCGCCGCCGCAGCGACGTCCTCGTGGGCCCGCACGTCCATGGAGCGACGGTATATCGCGATCAGCGACCTGGCAACGGCCCGCTGCCCCAGTGTTCGTGCCCTGCGCGGATGTCGTCGGGCAGCGGGTTGGCGCGGTGCGGGCGTGGCTGGCGGACCGGGCCGTGTCCCGTATCAGCTGTCCATGCAGGGGCGGGAGGTTGGCCTGGTCAGCCGGCGGTGCCGTTCAAGATCGCGGCGCGAAGCGCGGGCCAGCGTTGTTCGGCACGCAGCAGCAGGTCGACGCCTAGCCGGATCTGGTCGAGCGCGCCGTGATTTCCGTCGGCGTGGCGGTCGATGAAGAAAGCGACATGCCCCAGGCTGCGGGCCCGCTGGGCGGTGGCGATCAGGTCCAGCTCGTGTTCTGCCGGGGAGCGCGCGCCGAAGTAGCCGGCCGCGATCTGCGCCGAGTCCTCGACGCCGGGAATCAGGGCGGCGATCGCAACATCGACGAGGGGCAGGTCGCAGTGGGCGAAGTCGAAGTCGAGAACCCCGCTGACCGTCCCGCCCTGATACAAGATGTTCCCGTCGTGCCAGTCGCCGTGCACGAGTTGCCCGTCGAGCCGGCCGCTGGCGATGGACCGGGCCGCGGCGCGCACCTCGGCCAGCTTGCGGCGGATCAGCCCGGTCAGGACCGGGTCGTCCAGGGCGTCGAGACGCTGCCAGGCCGGGTCGGCGGGCATCTCAAGGATCCGCGGGAATGTATCCGGTGGCCCCGCGACCGGAACAGCGGCGAGATCGCGGTGCAGCCGGCCCAGAAGCCGGCCAAGCCGTACGCAGCCAAGACCAAGCGCAATGTCACCGACGCGCATCGTAGCACCCCGAGTGGAGGGCGGGGTGGCGAGGAGCAGGCCGACGCTAAATCAGCGTTCACCCGGCCAGGGACGTGGGTCACTATGAGGACTGCGGCGCGGTCTGACGCCGAGCCCTGACCCACCCAGCCACGGCCTGACTGACCTACGTACCGCCGAGACGGAACCGTCAGCCGCTGGTCAGTTCAGGCGGTGAACTGCCCGGCTCGATCTGGGCCTTCAGCGCGGCGAGTTCGTTGTCCACGTCCGCCGCCGTCCCGGCCTCGTCCAGTTCCTTCTGGATGTCGTCGGTGTCGCCGCCGACGTCCTCAAGCACGCCGGACTGCAGCAGTTCGTCCAGCGCGCCGGCCCGGGCCTGCATGTTGGCGATCTTGTCCTGGGCCCGCTGCAGCGCCGCCCCGGAATCATCCAGCGTGCCCGAGATTCCGGCCACGCTCTCGTTCACCGAACTCGCCGCGCTCGCCGCAGCGTACTGCGCCTTGAGCACTTCCTTCTGCGTCCGGAAGTTGTTCACCCGCTGCTGCAGCGCCTGCAGCGTCTGCTCCAGCTTCTGCTCCTGTTCGGTGAGCTGCTGATGCTGCGGTTCCAGTGCGTCGATCTGGGCCTGGGCGGCGGCCTTGCGGCTCAACGCCTCCCGGGCCAGGTCTTCCTTGCCCAGGGACAGTGCCGTCTTGGCCTGTTCTTGCAGGTGGTCGACCGAATGCTGCAGCTGCTGCTCCTGCAGCTCGATCTGCTTGCGCGACGCGGCGATGGTGACCAGGGCCTGCCGGACCTTGGTGATCTGGTCGAGCATCTGCTCGTAGGAGAGGTCGAGCATTTCGTCGGGCTTCTCGGCGGCATCGAGCGCCTTGTTGGTCTTGGCCGCCAGGATGTCGTGTGCCCTTTGGAAGAGTGACATGCCGCAAATCTAGCGCCCCGCTCCCGACCCGCCGCCGCCGCGCACCCGCCGCCGCCGCGCACCCGCCGCCACGGAAGCAGACTGGGCGGATGGATGACACAGACCTGGACGCCGACCCGCTGCGTCAGCTCACCACGTGGCTGCACGCGGCCCGCGCGGCTTCCGGGTGCTGCTCTCCCGCGTCGAGTTCCGGCAGGAATCGCCGGACGGCCTGAACGACCGGATCCGCTACCGCCGGGAAGGCGAGCGCTGCCGGGAAGGCGACGGCTGGATCGTCGAGCGGCTGTCGCCGAGACGACCCGGCGCGGGCACCCCGGGGGCCCGGTAACGCCATCCTGCTGCCTGCCAGCGTCGTCGGTCGAGCGCGTGCCGGGCGTCGATGACGGCGCGCCGCGGAGCGGCCACCTCACCTAGCTCGGCAGGATCAATGTCCCTGAATTCGGGCCATTCGGTGAGCACCAGCACGACCTGCGCGCCCGTTGCTGCTTCCCTCGCCGACGCCGCATACCGGAGCTGCGGGCATGCCAAGCGGGCGTTGTCCATCGCGACCGGGTCGTATACCGTGACGCGGGCCCCCATGCCGTGCAGTATCTGCGCGACATCGAGGGCCGGTGAATCGCGCACGTCATCGGATCCGGGCTTGAACGCCGCGCCGAGCACGCACACTGGTTCGCCCGCAGGCGAGCCGCCGATCAGGTCGCACGCCAGCTCCGCCACCCGGGCCCGCCGCCGCAGGTTGATGGCGTCCACCTCGCGCAGCAGCGCCACTGCGCCGCCCGCGCCCAGCTCCGTGGCCCGGGCCGTGAAGGCACGAATGTCCTTGGGCAGGCAGCCACCCCCGAAACCCAGGCCGGAGTTCAGGAACGCCGGCCCGATCCTGGGGTCGGCGCCCAGCACGCGGCCCAGGACCGTCACGTCTGCCCCGGCTGCGTCGCACACCTCCGCCATCGCGTTGATGAACGAGATCTTCGTGGCCAGGAACGCATTCGCCGCGACCTTGGCCAGCTCCGCGGTAGCCAGGTCGGTCACGTGCAACGGCACGCCCGCAGCGATCTGCGCGGCATAGACCTCGCGCATAATAGCCTCGCCGCGCGGCGAGGTGACGCCGACGACGATCCGGTCCGGCGTAAGCGTGTCGTCGACCGCATGTCCCTCACGGAGGAATTCCGGATTCCAGCAGAGTTCTACCGACCTGCCCGCCGGGGCACGCCGCGCTATCTGCGCGGCGATGGCCGCGGCCGTCCCGGACGGAACGGTTGACTTGCCGACGACCAGGCAGGGGCGCGCGAGCAGTGGCGTCAATGCTGCGACACACGCCTCAACCTGGCCGAGATCGGCACCGTCCCCGTCGCGGCGCTGCGGTGTGCCCACGCAGATGAAATGCACGTCACCAAAGGCTGCGGCGCGCTCATAGGAGGTGGTGAAGGCCAGTCGCCCGGAGGCCAGGCCGTCACGGAGCCGGCGGCCAAGCTGAGGCTCGAAAACCGGCGGCTCACCGCCGGACAGCTGCATGACCTTCTCGCGGTCGGTGTCCACACCGAGTACCTCGAAGCCGAGGTGCGCCATGCACGCCGCGTGCGTAATGCCCAGATATCCCGTGCCGAGCACGGTCAGCCGTGGCCGACCGGTCATTGGCTGGCTCCTTCCCGGTAATCAGTGGCCCTTTGTTTTCGCAGAACGCCCGCCGGCCACCGGCTGCCACCCGTCGGCCAAAGGCTTGAAGTACGTGCCAACCGCGCGCTCGAACGTAGATATCGCGGCCGGATCGTTTTCTATGCGCAAGTTATGGCCCTTCACGTCGAACCACACCACTCCGAGCAGGCCGTGCGCCCGGGCGCCGGCGAACAGATCGGTGATCTTGTCGATCCCGACGTCGGGAGCGATACCGGACTCCGCGATGAGCACCGGGTCGCGGGTAAGGCCCCGGACCTGCCCGAGCGTGGCGCCGAACAGCTGAGGGAACCGGATGGACGGCTGGAAGTAGTGCCCGTCGATGCCGGCCCAGGTGACGTACGCGGCCCCCGGCCACCATGCTTTGATCGCGCTCACCTCAGGACCGCCGACCACGTTCACCGTCCAGAGCCACCTGACGTTATCGGCGCCTTCGGCGGCGAACACCTGGTGGATATGCCGCCATGCGGCGACGAATACGGCCGGAGAGGTATGCCGGTACCCCCAGCCGTACCAGTCCGCGTTCATCTCATGGCCGAAGGACAAGATGACCGGCTGGCCGTACGAGCGCACCGCGCGGGCGTACGCGGTGACGTAGGAGTCGTATTGGCCGGCCGCGATCGCGGCCAGGCTGATGCCGGTCGGCTCGATCTGGACCATCGGGGACGCGCCGTGCGCATGCGCAGCCCGGGCAAAAGCACTCTGGAATGGCTCGAACCAGCTGCTGTAGTACACGGCGATCTGCGGTTGGTGCCCGATGAGCCGGGTGAATTCCTCGACGCCGGAGTACGAGCCGGGCGAGGCCGGTTCGTACACCCCCAGGTATGACATCAGCGGCGGGCTCGGCCGGGTGCGCTCGCGCGGGACAAAGCTCTTCTCGTGCTCGAAGTGCATTCCCGCGGCGATGACGATTGATACGGCGGCCGCGAACCCTATGATATTTAGCGCCGCGGCACGCAGGCTAAATTTCATCGGTTATCACGCCTACAGCGGTCTTGATGTAATTGCGGCGGGCCCCGATGGCCATCCCGGTGATGATGCTGGCGAACACGCCGGTGGCGAGGATGACCGCGAAGTTCGCGAAACCGTACTGCAGCATGCGCCATAGCGCGAGCACGACCCAGGCGAGGCAGGTAGGAATGTTCCACGCGGCTATCCCGGCCCATACCCGCCGGGTTCCCGCTTTGCGCTGGCCGGCGCCTGTTGCCTGCCAGCCCATCCGTTTGCCGCGGCAGATGTCGAACAGGCAGAACAGGTGCGCCCAGCCGTAGAAGAATTTAGCCAGGAATCCGGTCAGGCCGAACCGGCAGCGATGCCAGGCCGGGAAGATCACCGTATTGTAGATTATCGACGGCGCGATAGCCACGTAGTTGATAAGGCGGACATGCTCAGGCATGAAGATGAGCATGGTCAGCGGTATGGCCGGTGTCACGAAGGTGAAGAGTGCGGTGTGCAGGTAGTAGCAGAACCCGGACAGGTAACAGAACCGGGTACGCAGGCGCATTTTCGTGGTCCAGAACTTACGCGACCCGAGCAACGACATTGATCCCGCGCACCACCGGTACTGCTGGGTGAGGAAGGAATCCGGATCGGCGGGACACAGGCCGGTCGCGAGCGGGATCGGGAGGTACCGCAGGTTCCATCCCGCCCGGCGCAGGTCGAAACCGGTGTGCACGTCCTCGGAATGCTCAATCAGCGTCGTGCCGCCGTTTGACTCCAGGGCCCGGCGGCGGTAGATCGCGCAGGACCCGACGCAGATCGCGCCCCGGTGCCGGTCACGTGAGACCTGCACCATGCGGTAGAACAGCTCCTGCACCGCGCCTGCGCCCCGCTCGGTCCAGGACTGCCTGGCGTGGGTGCGGAAGTACTGCGGGGACTGAACGATGCCCAGCGCCGGGTCGGCCTCGAAGTACGGCAGCATCTCCCGCGGAAGGTCGTGGCGCGGGGTGAAGTCGGCGTCGAGGATGAGGATGAACTCGCCCGCTGACTGGGTGAAGGCGTGCCGCAGGTTCCCGGCCTTCTTGTACCAGCCGCGGTTCGGCCGGACGAGATACTCGAAGCCGAAGTCCTCCGCCAGCGCCGCCACCTCGCTGCTCGCCCCGTCGTCCAGGACATAGGCAGTGGCCACCCCCGGGTAGCTCCAGGCCAGTTCGGTGACGTGCTGCCACGTGTTGTGCAAGATCTCGATGGGCTCCCCGCAAACCGGCAGGAAGATGTCGAGGCTCGGGTAGGAAGCCGGCCGCCACGCGTTCACGCGCGCGCGGTGGGCCGCCATGTCGAAACCGCGGGTACCGAAGTTCACGCAGAGGGAAATCAGATAGTAAACGACGGTGAACAAGAGCAGTGGCGCGAATATGAGCAGGGCCGGCGAAGTCAGCACGAACCGGGACTGGCTGATCAGCAGGGCGCCGAAGCTGAACAGCGATGCCCGCATGATGAGAGCTATATTCCGGTCGGAGTAGCTCTCCTTCTCAAAGTCCGTCGGCGGCACCGGAAGAAGAGGCAGTCCCCCTTGCGTCCTCCGGTGTTTAACTGCGGTCCCGGACTTATGGATGGCCACGATACCCCCTCGGGTGCCCGCCGGACGGCTGATAGGCCCAGATCGTGAACTGGCCGGTCCCGAATTTGTCCCAGTACCGGGCCTCGGCGATGACATGATAGTCGCCTGATTCGCGGATATCCTGGGTGATGGACTTATCCACGTCTGCCGTGTCTCCGAAGTCGAGGATGATCAGCGAGAAGTAGTGATCTTCGATGGCCGCGCGGTACGCCGGCATTCCCGTGATCGGGTGGCTGGCCCCCGGCCTCGTATAACTGAAATACCAGGTGTCGTCCCATCTTTGCCACTTGATGGAGTCTTCCATGTAGTACGCGGGAACGTCGTAATCCTCGGCCAGATAGTTGCCCGGGTGCGAGCGGGTCAGCGCTTTGAGTTTCGCGACGACTTCAGTGCTGTTAGGCCATACTTGAAAGAAATCCCCGGCCTGCGTCCGTCCGATAACCCCGAGGATAAGGACGGCTCCAAGCGCGAGCGGGACCGTCGCGATCTGAAGTCCCTTCCATTTCCCCGGCTGCGACAGCCGGGCCAGCGCGTAACCAGCGGCGGCGGCGGCGAACCAGGCGCCGAAGTCGACGTGCTTGGACAAAGAGGTCGTGGTATGGATGCGCGCCTGGTTCAGGGGCGCCAGGAGCCCGGCCGCGGCGAGCAGCGCGAAGGTGGCCACCTGGAGCCGGCCCTGCCGCGCGAGCACCGCCACGATGACGGCCATCGCGGCCAGCAGCACGTCAAGGCCGACCCACTTCGCGGAGTCCGTCATCACCACCAGGGGCGAGTCCCCGCTGCCTGCCCGGGCGAGCGTCGTAGACAGAACGCCGGTCACGTACAGGGAACCGCCGAGCCCGAGCATGAGCGCGAGCAGGCCGACCGAGGAGACGGCGACGAACCCCGCGCGGCCGAGTCTCGGCTTGGTGCCGCGCTTGGCCACGGTGAGCGCCGCCAGGAGGACGATGACCGGGTCGAAAATCCCCGTCGCGTACTTGGTGGCGTTGGCCAGGGCGAGCAGGGCCCCGCCGGCGAGCAGGAGCGGGGTCGAGTCCGGACGGTCTCGCGCGGCGACGACGCACCATGCCGCGGCGGTCATCAGGAACAGGGCCATCGCGTCGTAGGTCGCGAACGCGCCCAGATACTGGGTCGGGCCCAGCGCGGCGAAGACCGCCGCGGCGAAAAACGCGGCCCGGCGGCCGGCCAGCCGGGACGTCATGCCCCAGAGGAAGGACGTGGCGCCCAGCATGAAGCACAGCGACAGCAGTCGGGCCGCCGCAAGACCGCCAACGCTGGCGGCCAGCGCCGCCAACGGCGGGTAGATGACCGGCGCCCCCGACAGGTACGTGGGGTAGGCCGGCACGGATGACCTGGTGAGGAAATGAGCGAGCTCGACGTGACCGACGAAAAGGTACGTGGCCTCGTCGAGGAAAGCCGTGTTGGACCAGACCAGCCGCAAGGACAAGATCGCCTGGATGGCGAGGACGCAGAACAGGCCCAACGGGGCGAGGGTGGGCCGGCGACCTCGTGCCCCGGTCTGCGGAGGGGCCGCCGGTCCGGGGGCCGGCTCCGCTCGCGGCACGGGCTGTACCGGTCGTACCGGCGTGGGCGGAGGAGGAACCGGCGCGCGCAGCCCGCTCATCGGTGCCGTGACGTCGGCTGGTCCGGTAAATGCCTGGGCGTTCTTTCCGCTGCGGCCGCCAATCAAGACCGCGCCCGATGCGCGTCAGGCTCCACGTCGCCGCCGGAAGCCCGAAGCGCGACCAGACACGGCACCTCCGGCGGCGTAACGGTGCTGGATGGGAATCTCCCGGCCCGCACCGAGGTGCGGCCGAGGGCCGGACGATCAGGCCGATCACAGGCAATGGCGTACCCGGTCATACGTCCCCTCCCTCAGGGCGCGTGTTCAGCACCCTCCTTTCTCGGGCGCCGTACGAGGGGCGACGCGTACCCGGCACCGAGCGGCTTACACATCGGCCCGAGCGAATTCACCGTCACCGGCCCGCCGAAGGCCGCGGACATCTACGATTCGCCGAGCAGCCGACCCAGTTTAATTACACAATAAAAAATTCATTTTCGACCGAACCAAGACGGCTTAACCCCCGGCCACCCCTGATTCGCCCTCCTGGGCCGACGCTCCGAAGGCCGCCAGCCGGTCGATGCCCACCCCGCTGATCAGCAGGCGCTCTTTCCGGTTCGCCGTGAGCCGCGCGGTCCAGTTGGTGAACCCCCCGTCGCCCACCTCCTGCGGCTCGCCTCCGGCGTAGACGTGCACCTTGAAGCACAGGTCGCGGTAGTACCCCCGCCCGGCCCCCCGCCCCCGGTCGATCACCACCTCAGCCCCAGACCCCCCGCCAGCCCCCGCGCCAAGGTCGGCAGTCACCGCGGCTGCGATCCGCTCGCCCGCCTCCGACAGAGGCGTCAACGCGATCTGCGCCCGGGCCGCGCCGGCCGCGCCCGCGCCGCGGATCATCACCCGCAGCTGCCCGGCCAGGGCGGCCCGCTCGAACCGCAGACTGCCCGCGTCCCGTCCGGCCGTCACCAGCGCGAACAACCCGAAGTGCGCGAAGAACCCGGCCGCGAACGGCTGCGCCCGCACCACCCGCTGCACCGCGGCCAGCCGCACGGTCGCGTCCGTCGAGCGCACCCGCCGCAAGGCCGCCTCGAGGGCCAGCGCGTTGGTCGGGTCGGCCGCAACCTCGCAGGACCGGACGGTAGTGACCACCTTGTCCTGGCTGACCGGCCCGAGCGCCGAGTGGGCGCCGAGCGGCACCAGCGGCGCCAGCAGCACCACCTCGACGTCGTCCGGCAGGCTGCCGAGTAGCATGTCCTCGGCCCGCCGGACGGCGCGCGCGGACACTTGCCCGGGCCGGACGAACCGGTCCTGCTCGTAGCGGCGCAGCACGCTAGCCGGGGTCTCCCGGCCCGCGCGCCGCCGGGCCACCTCGAGCATCACGCTGGTGAAGTCGCTCCCGCTCAGCCCGGCCAGCCGCTCCACGGCCTCCACCCCGCCCACGCGCGCCAGCACCCGCCTGACCGCATCCCCCATCCCGCCGCTACCCGGCCGTATCTCGTCCTCCATACCGAGATCCTGCGCGACCTCAGCCCCGCCCGCCAAGCATTTTCCGGCCTCCCCCTCGATGCACGCCCGCCCGCGCTGCGCCGTCGGCCCCGCCACCGTCGATCTCACGCCCGCCCAGCGCCCGCCATCATTGTGGATCGCTACCCCCGCGATCACGGGGGTAGCGATCCACAATCATGCTCGGCCCGACGGTTCAGTGACGTGAGGGGTCCGTGAGACGTTTGTCGCAGCCAAAGGCAGATCACCGCCCGAGGGGTGACCACCGGCCGCCGCGCCGGGCGGCAACGTCCGGGCAGTAGCAGCCCGGGAGCTTGGCACGTACGCGCCGCCTGGGCGACAATGCCGGGATGGCTCGTGATAACAGCTGGGCCCGGGTGCTGCGGGTGGCCATTTTGCCCATTCTGGACGGGGCCAGGCCCACGGGGGTGCTCGGATGGGTGTCCCCGGTCGCCCCCGTTGTGACCCAGGCTGCCGTCGGGGCCGGGCACTGGGCCGCCGGGCGCCGGCGGCGGGCCCTGGCCGCGTGGACTAGCGCTGCTGGCTACGGGCTGGTGGCCTGGGGCCTGGGCACGGAAGCGCCGACTCCGGCCGAGGCGCGGCAGAACATGCAACAGAATCTTCAGCGGCTGCAACGGGAGGGGGTGTTGCGCGAGCCTGGCCCTGAGGCCCCGGCTGCCGCCGGGACGCAGACACCCGCGGCCCCCCGCCCGTCGCGGTACGACCCCCTGTACAAGCTGGCTGCCACTGTCATGGAGCACCCCCTGTTCAAGCCTGCTGTCACTGTCGTGGGGATGGTCCTCAGCGTGTGGTGGGGCCTGCGCTGGCCGCGGCGGCTGACGGTGCTCGTGATCGCCGTCGTAGCCCCGAACGTCGTGATCCAGGTCCCCTGGGTGGCCCGGGCCGTGCAGCGGCGCAGGCCGAGGACCGCCGCCGGGTGGGCCCTGGTCGCAGCCGGATCGGTAGCCCGGCTGTGGGCAGCAGCGGCTGAACCCCTCCGGTAACAGCAGGCCCGCAGCCAGCCGACGCCACGACCCGAACTCTACGAGTTCAGTCTGGTTAATTCCGATATATTTTCCCCGGTCTGCCCGCTCGGCGGGCGTGCACCGGGATTGTGTGTTGTTAATACCATTATGGCGGAGTTTGCGGCCCGCGGTCGTCTTTGCCCTGCCGCGTCACGGGATCCATGCAGCTGAGCGCCTCGATGGCTAGTGTCAACCGCATGGGGTACTTCGTGAATCCAGGGAAAAACCAGCCGGGCGCCAGGACGGGTGGGTCATGACCGTCCGGCGCCTGTCCGAGCTGGAAAAGACCGAGCGGCGGCTGGCCTGGCTCCGCACCGTCGCCATCCTCACTCTGGGGTGGGCCGTGCTCATCACCATCTACTACCTGACGCCGCCCGGTGTGGTACCTGCCCGTCACCACGGGGGGTTCAGCACGTTCCTGCGCCTGGGCTTCGCGGCCGCGTTGTTTGCCGCCATCCTGGCCGCGCAGGCCCGCCGGATCGTCAACGCCGAGCTGCCCGAACTGCGGGCGATCGAAGCCCTGGGCTTTGTCATCCCGCTGTTCCTGGTCCTGTTCGCGTCCTTCTACCTGTCCCTGTCCCACTCCTCGGCGACCACGTTCACCGAGCAGCTCGACCACACCCGGGCGCTGTACTTCACGATCACGATCTTCTCCACGGTCGGATTCGGTGACATCACGCCGAAGACTGATCTGGCCCGGATCGTCGTGAGCGTCCAGATGCTGCTCGACCTGGTCCTCATCGGCGCCGTGGTCCGCCTGCTCCTCAACGCCGCCCAGTCCAGCCTGGCCCGGGCCCAGCCCCCCTCGGGTTAATCCTGACGCCGGGCCGCCACCGCAGCCGCCCTGCCCCGGCCGCCGCATCCGCCCGGCCGCCGCATCCGCCCGGCCGCCGCGCCCGGCTGCCCGCCGCGCCCAGCCGCCCGCCCAGCCCCCCGCCGCCCGCCCCGCTCCCGCCGCCGTACCCAGCTTCCCCGCACCCCGGCTTCTTAGCGCCGCTAGTGGTAAATTGGTTAGCGTAACTAACGAGTTTCGACGATGGGGAGCCCGTGCCACTCGCCTCTCCGGCCACCCGGCCGAGCCCTGGGACCGCCCAACCGGGCCACCTGGCCAGGCGCCCGCGCTTCCGGCCGAGGCAGATCGTCTCGTCGCTCCGCGAGCGTAACTACCGGCTCTTCTTCTTCGGCCAGCTCGTCTCGGTGGCCGGCACCTGGATGCAGACCGTCGCGCAGTCTTTTTTGGTGCTCGATCTCACCCACAGCGGCACTCAGCTCGGCCTGACCACCGCGGCCAGGTTCCTGCCGATGTTCCTGTTTGGCCCGGTCGGCGGCGTGTTCGCGGACCGGCTGGACAAGCGGCGGGTGCTCTATGTCACCCAGTCGCTGTCCGGCCTGCTGGCCGGGGTCTTCGCCGTAACCGTCGCCACGAACAGCATCAGGCTGTGGATGGTCTACCTGCTGGCCGTCGCGCTCGGCTTCGTCAACGTCTTCGACAACCCGGCCAGGCAGAGCTTCATCTCCGAGATGGTCTCGCCTGCCCACCTCCCGAACGCCGTCACCCTCAACTCGGTAGCCATGAACATGGCCCGGGTCTTCGGCGCCGCCCTCGGCGGAGTAATCGCGGCGGCCATCGGGCTGGCCCTGTGCTTTGCCTGCAACGCGCTCTGGTTCGCGGCCGTGCTGGTCTCGCTCGCCGCCATGCGCAAGACCGAACTCTTCCCCGCCACCCGGATCCCCAGAAAGAAACGCCAGGTCCGGCAGGGTCTGCGCTATGTGAGAAGAACACCGGAGCTGCTCATCCCGCTGGTCATGATCGCGGTGATCGGCACGCTGGCCTGGGAGTTCCAGGTGACGCTGCCGCTGATGGCCAGCAAGGTCTTTCACGGCGGGGCCGCCGCCTACGGCGTGATGGCCTCGGTCATGGGCGCCGGCGCGGTCGTCGGCGGCCTGATCTCGGCCGCCCGGCCGCGGCCCCGGGCCCGCGCCCTGTGCCTGGCCGCCATCGGCTGGGGCGTCGCCATCCTGGCCGCGGCGGCCGCGCCGAGCCTGGCGCTCGAACTGGCCGCCATGGTCTTCGTCGGCTACGGCAGCATCACGTTCAACTCCCTGGCCAAGACCACCCTCCAGCTCGCCGCCAAGCCGGAAATGCGCGGCCGGGTGATGGCGCTGTGGGCGCTGGCCTGGCTGGGATCGACGCCGATCGGCGGGCCCATCGTGGGCTGGGCCGGGCAGGCGGCCGGCCCCCGCTGGGCTCTGGTCATCGGCGGCCTGGCCACCCTGGTGTGCGGGATCCTGGCCCTGCCTGCCCTGACCCGGATCGACCGCCGGGCCAGCTCACCGGAGCCCCTCGGCCCGGGCGCTAGCCCGCGCTAGCGATCAGCTCGCTGAGCCCGGCCGGGTACAGCGGCGGGCTGGTCGCGTCCGCTCGCCGCCAGATCACCCGCCGGTCCGCGTTGTCCCTGATCGGCTGCTCCTCGATCTCGTACGCGGCCGCCGAGGCCAACGCGGCGCTGAAAATGAACACCACCTCGTGCTCGGTCTTCCCCCGCCAGCCGAAGATGTTCTCGAGCACGCCCAGCCGCCGCACGTCGGTCAGCACCTGGCCGATTTCCTCGAGAAACTCCCGGCGGACGGTGTCCAGCGCGTACTCCCCGAACTCCACGTGGCCGCCCAGCGGCCGCTGGAACGGCGGATCAAGCGCATCGACGTGCTCGGACACCAGCAGCGCCCCGTCCCGCGGCCGCCTGATCACCGCCATCGCCTTGATAACCTGCCGCCGGCCCGCATCCGGCGGCCGGCCCGTGTCCGGCTGCTCGCCCGTCTCCGACGTCACTGACCTGTCGTATCACGCCGGGCCGATGAGTTTCCCGCCCGCCCGCCGTTACATTCCAAAGAACGGAGGCAAATATGACTGACCACGCCCTCACCACCTGCCTGTGGTTCGACACCGAAGCCGAGCAGGCCGCGCACTTCTACACCGGCATCTTCAAGGACTCGAGGCTGGGCCGCGTCCACCGCCACACCGAGGCCGGCCCCGGCCCTGTCGGCTCGGTGCTGCTGGTCGAGTTCGAGCTGAACGGCCAGAAGTTCTCCGGCCTGAACGGCGGCCCGCAGCACAACTTCAACGAGGCCATCTCGATCGTGGTGCCGTGCGCCGACCAGGCCGAGGTCGACTACTACTGGGACAGCCTGCTGGCCGGGGGCGGCCGGGAGATCGCCTGCGGCTGGCTCAAGGACCGGTACGGGCTGTGCTGGCAGATCGTCCCGACCAGGTTCTTCGAGATGATCTCCGACCCGGACACCGGCAAGGCGGCCCGGGTGACGCAGGCCATGCTCCAGATGATGAAACTCGACATCGCCACCCTCGAGCGAGCCTACGCTGGCGGATGACAGCGGCGGGCCCGCCGCCGGGCCAAGTCCCGGGCCTGCCGCGGGGCCCGGGACCGGGCCCCGCGGCGGCGATACTGCCCGTTTCGTTATAAACGCCTTTGAACCACACGGACGGCCATCGCGTGAACAGGGTTGTGGGGAGCATATGGGGGGCGTCACTGCCCCGGCGGTCCTGGTACGGGATCGCCGGGGCGGCTCTGCTCATCGCCTCGGGAGCCATTCATCTCGACTTGTACCTGACTGGGTACAACTCGATACCGACCATCGGCTGGCTGTTCCTGCTGCAGATAATCTCGGCCTTCGCGCTGGCCGTCGCGATTCCCGTCACCGGCCTGCGGCTGGCGTACGCGGCCGGCGCGCTCTTCGCGATCGGGACCCTCGGCGGTTACCTGCTGTCACTGAAGATCGGCCTGTTCGGCTTCACCGAAGTGCGGACGACCGCGGGCATCGTCGCCGCGATCATCGACGTCGCCGCGTTCGCCGTGCTGGCGGCCGGCGCGGCGTCCGGGCTCGGGCTGGCCCGCCGGGCCGTGCAGGCGGTCGCGGCGGTCTCGGTCGTCGCGCTCGCGCTGCTGGCCGGCGCCCTGGCCACGCCGAAGACGCAGCCGCAGCCGGCCGCGACCAGCGGCGGGCAGATGCTCCAGGCCCGGGATATCGGCGGCGTGAACCTGCTGGTCAACGCCAAGGGCTACACGCTTTACTGGTTCGCCCCGGACAGCTCGGGCAAGTCTGCCTGCTACGGCTCCTGCGCCGCCTACTGGCCGCCAGTAGCCGGGAACGCGTCGGCCGGGCCGGGCGTCACCGGGACGATCGGCGTCATCACGCGGACCGACGGCACCAAGCAGGCCACCTACGACGGGCATCCGCTGTACACCTACATCGGCGACAGCGGGCCCGGCCAGGACGGCGGGAACAACATCAACCTGAACGGCGGGCTCTGGCACGACGTGCCGGTCGCGGGCGGGTGACCTCCGCGGGAGTCCCGCGCGGGTGACCTCCGTAGGATGGCCGCATGGCGGTTCCGTTCCCCGAAGCCACCACCCCGGCCCGTTCGCGCGCCGAAGTGTTCCTGCGCTACCTCGATTACTTCCGGTCCCGGCTGGCCGCCAAGCTCGAGTCGCTGCCCCCCGCCGAACTGCGCCGCAGCATGCTGCCGTCCGGCTGGACGCCGCTCGAGCTGGCCAAGCACCTGCGCTACGTCGAGCTGCGCTGGCTCGTGTGGGGCTTCGAGGGCCGCGACGTCGGCGACCCGTGGGGCGACCGCCAGGACGGCCGCTGGCACGTCGATCCCGATGAGAGCCTCGCCACCGTGCTGGCCGCCCTGGACGCGCAGGCCGCGCGGAGCCGGGCCGTCATCGAGTCCCACCCGCTGGATGAGGTGGGCCAGCCCAGCGAACGCTGGGACGGCGACGACCCGCCGACGCTCGAACGGATCCTGCTCCACCTGGTGCAGGAGTACGCCAGGCACGTCGGGCACCTGGACATCATCACCGAGCTGGCCACCGGCAGTTCAGAAGAATGATCCCGAACGAACGGGGTACCTGCCCTTCCGTCCCCGCGTGCCGCTTGTTCACGAACCGTTCTTCTCGGCCACGCAATGGTTCAGGCACTCGCCCAGGCCCTCGATCCGGGTGCGCAGCACGTTGCCTGGCTGCAGGTACACCGGCGGCTTCCTGGCGTCGCCCACCCCGCCGCAGGTGCCGGTGAGGATCAGGTCGCCGGGCCGCAAGGTGATCGCCTGGCTGGCGTAGGAGACGATCTGCGCCGGGCCGAACAGCAGGTCCGAGGTCCGCGACTGCTGCATCACGGCGCCGTCCACCTCGCACCGGACCTCCAGGTCGGCCGCGTTCCCCACCTCGTCCGGCGTGACCAGGTACGGCCCGACCGGGGTGGAGTGCTGGAACATCTTGCCGGCCAGCCACTGCAGCGTGCGCCGCTGCCAGTCCCGCATCGACACGTCGTTGGTCACCGTGTACCCGGCGATGGCCGCCGAGGCCTCCGCCGCCGTGGCCCGGTACACCGGCGCGCCGATGACCACGCCGAGCTCGACCTCCCAGTCGACTCGCT
>Ga0335073_10004515_pt1 | contig 19440 bp, 13 predicted proteins | sample Lox_Sample_22_FD_207093 | JGI IMG/M metagenome (GOLD analysis project Ga0335073, IMG submission 207093) | Soil microbial communities from Loxahatchee National Wildlife Refuge, Florida, United States - Lox_Sample_2.2 | ecosystem: Environmental > Terrestrial > Soil > Wetlands | place: USA...
TGACGGCGCCAATCGTCCTCTCGGCGCCAACCACGGATGCGATATCCAAGTGCGTCATGCCATTCTGCAGACCGATCACAAATCCGTCCCGGGCCAGAATTGGCGCAACCATCTGGGTCACCCATTTCGTGTCATAGGCCTTGACGACGAGAAAGATCAGGTCGAATTTTTCCTTAATCTCGGCGACCTGGCAGAAATGCAGCGCCGGCACTCTGGCGTTGATCGTTCGCGCCGGCAGATTGACCGTAATGCCCTTCTCGCGGATGGCTTCGACATGGGCGGGCCACTGCTCGATAAAGGTCACGTCGAATCCCGCCATAGCAAAGTCGGCGCCAATCGAGGCTCCTTGAGCGCCCGTTCCAACGAAGGCGATCTTTGGGTTGTCAGTCACGCTCGAAGCCAAATTCCCCTCCGACCCATTCCTTTATTCTCCTGATCGCCCGGTCCGCGTCACATCGCTTCAAGCTGGGCCCCGCCCACGCACCGTCGAATAGATCAGGGCGGCGGTCAGGACGAGAATGCCTTGAAACACGTATTGATAGGTTTCAGACAGACCAAGGAAGGTGGCGGCATTGAGAACTTCCGTCAGAAGGAGCGCGCCGAGCACTGTGCCGATGAATGTTCCACGTCCGCCGCGCAGGCTCGTTCCGCCCAATACGACCGCGGTGATGCTCGACAGCGTATAGTTCGCGCCTTGCCTGGGATCGCCGACGCCGATCTGGCCGAACAGCATCACCGCGCCAAACGCCGTCATCAGCGACGAAGCGATATAGCCGGCGACGAAGGTGCGATCGATCCGAACGCCGATCCGCCGCGCCGATTCCTCGTCGGAGCCTATCGCGCGAAGCTGCCAGCCGAGCCGCGAGCTCCGCAACGCGTACTCGCCCGCAACGGCGAAAGCGACCAGGACCAAAAACGCCACGGGTATCGGCCCATACTGCCTGTTGATGACGTCAGCGACAGCGGCGTTGATGTATCCGCCCGGGCCCTCACGCAACAGGAAGCTCATCCCCTGAAGGCCGATATACATCGCCAGCGTCGCGGCGATCGCAGTGAAATTCGCAAATCTTATGAGAAGTCCATTGATCGCGCCGACAATGAACGCGCCGCCGAACATCAGGAGGAAGCCAGCCGTGATCACCAATGGAGGCTTGCCATCGTTCACGAAGAAGGATGCGACAACGACCAGAAAACCCGCGAGCGGGCCGACCGACAGGTCGATTCCACCCATCAACAGCGCGACGGTTTGCCCGAGCGCGATGAAGCCCAGCGCGGTCGCCAACAGCAGGATGTTGGAGATATTGAACGCCGACAAAAAGTTGGGGTTTTGGCTGAAGACGTAGAGCCCGAGCAGACAGGTGACAAGCGCCAAGGGGACCGCGGGCGCATTGTCCGATTGCAGAAAGTGCCGCCATCCGCTGCTCCCCGAAGCGAAGCGGTCCTGCAAGTCGGAGTCGCCGACGTGGGTGTCGGCATTGACAGCGGCGGCGACGATCCTGGCCTCCTGGACTTCGTCGCCGCTCAGTTTTGCGACGACACGCCCCCGCGACATAACAATGACTTGGTCGCACAACCCTTCAAGCTCAGCCGCGTCGGAAGAATTGACAATCACCGGCGTGCCCGAGCTCGATACTTCGCGCAAAATGCGATAGATCTCGGCGCGCGCGCCGACATCCACCCCTTGGGTCGGTTCGTCGGCGACGATGAGGTGGGGGCCCGACAGCAAGGCGCGGGCCATTACGACCTTTTGCTGATTGCCGCCGGAAAGCGACAGGATCGGAGCTTCCAGGCTCGCCGTTTTGACCGCCAGCGACTTGAACGTCGTCGCGACCTGTTCAACTTCTCTCTTTCGGCTCAGCAGTCCATACGCGGCAAACCTGTCCAGAGCGGCGAAGGTCGCGTTCTCGCGCACCGTCAGGCTTCCGGCCAAACCTTCGGTATGCCGATCCGAAGGCATGAATGCCGCTTCGCGCAAAAGGTCGCCGTGATCGAGGGCGCGGCCATTGAGTTGAATCGCGCCTTTGGATTGTTGGAGGCCCGCAAGCGCGCGCATCAACTCCGATTGGCCGTTGCCCGCCACGCCGGCGACGCCCACGATTTGGGCCCGCGGCACTTCAAAGCTCACATCCGTAAATCTTTTGCCGCTAAACGACCGAACTGCAAAATTGATGTCCTTCGAGACATTTTGAGACTTCTGCGGGAACGTCGACCCCAGCGTTCTCCCGACGATCATGCTCAGAAGCTCGGCGTCGCTTACCTCATCGACCAGCCTCACGCCTTGTACCCGACCGTCGCGAAGAACCGTGACCCGTTGGGCGATCTGACGCAGTTCCGCGAGACGATGGGTGATGTAGATCACCGACGTTCCCGTCCTGACCACCTCTCTGATGCGGTCAAAAAGCATATCGGTCGCCGCTTGATCGAGCGAAGCCGTCGGCTCGTCGAGGATCAGCACCTTCGGTTTGATCGCCAGGGCCTTGGCGATTTCGAGCAAGTGCTTCTGGGCGACCGTCAGCGCATCGGCGCGTGTCCGCAATGGGACGCGCAGGTCGACTGCGTCGAGCGCATTTCGCGCAACAGTCTGTGCGGACTTTCCGGCAAACAACGAGGGCGCGAGAGCGACCTGGAAATTCTCCATGACCGAGAGGTCGTCAAGCACGGCCGGGTGTTGAAACGAAATCGATATGCCCAGCGACGCGGCGGTTTCCGGCGACATCGAGGAAACCGGGGTCCCCTCGAATTCGATCACGCCCAGTTCCGGCTGCAGGGCGCCGGAAATGATATTGATCAGGGTCGACTTGCCGGCCCCGTTCTCGCCGAGGATCGCGTGAACCTCGCCCTCGTAGAACTCAGCGCTTACATCGCGCAGCGCCGGAACGCCCGAATAGAATTTTGAGATGTCGGACAACCGGATCGTCATGTCGCCATGCGTAGGCCCGACAGTCAGACGAGGTTCGTCGCTACGAACATTCACGGTCAGTATTCCGCTTTGGACACCGCATTCGGCGCTCGCTGAAAAAGGCCGGTCCCCCGGAGGCTATTTTGCCTCCGGGGCGCGTGCGACGCTACTTGGTGCTGACCGCTTTAGCCTGTTCTTCCGGAGAGAGCTCCGCCGACAAATAGATCTGACCGGGCAGATCCTTGCGGCACTGGACCGGATGAGGGACCCCAGTCACAGAATTTTCGAAGACAGGGCCCTTGAACGTTTCCTCTGTAGGCGGCGTGCCGCCAGTCGCGGCTGCGACCGCCCATTGCACGGCTAGGCGAACGTTGTCGTTTTCGGTTGAGACGGTGAATAGCTTGAAGTCCGGGTTGTCCTGGTGGACGTCGGTCCAGAAGCAGCCCAGTGAATTGCCGTCAGATGTGGCAAGCGCCGGGATCGACCGACCGGATTGCTTGAATAGCGGAAGGGCGCCGACAAGCGACGGCCCGAAATCGGAAACGATGACGTCGATCTTGTTGTTCTTGGCGATTTCGGCCGTCAGAACTTTTTGCGTCAGCGCAGGATCCCAGTTCGTCACATCGAAGGGCTCGGGGTTGATGAACTTGTATTCGGGTCCAAGCACGGACTTCAGCCCCTTAAGCTCGTCGAGACCCTGGCTGTTGCCGGCAGGGCCGCTCAGGAACAGGAGGTTGCCGCCCTGAGGCAGCACGCTCTTGATCCAGTTGCCCCAGTTCCGGCCGTCGTTCACGAAATCGGTGCCGATGAACTTGGTGTAGTTCACGCCGGCCTGGCCCCCGGCCTCGACGCGGTAAGGCACAATGACTTTGCCCGACTTGTAGACGGCGGTTATCGCAGGCAGCATCGCCTGTCCGGCGTCAGGGAAGACAACCAGGGCGTCGATGCCTTTGGCGGCCATGGCCTTGATGTCGGAAATCGACTTTTGAGTGTCGCCCTGGCCGTCAGCATATTCGTACTTCGTGATACTGGGGCACTTGAGCGCTTCCTCCTTGCCGGAAGCGGTCGTCACCTGGCGCCAGCTGTTGCCGCCATAGCCGTCGAGCAAAGCAATTGTCGCCTTCTTCGGGCCGCACCATGACGGCGTTTCGGCCTGCGCCAGATTGGAGCACCCGAAAGCGATAGCTGTCGCCGCCGCGGCGAGCGCCAGTTTCTGTGTGTCCGATAACCTCATTTTCTCCTCCACTCACACTGGTTTAGTTTGCCTGTTCATGTTTACCGTCCACCGGACAGAGTAGACGCCGATACCAAAACCCAAGGCCAAAGCCTGGATGATGGTTTGAGCCGAATACGGCACACCGACTGCGAGTGCGAATTGGCTCAACTGGTTCAGGAAGAACGAAGCAATGACAGTCGAGATCGGAAAACCACGACCGCCAAGCAGCGACGTTCCGCCGAGAACAACAACAGCAACCGAAGGCAAAAGCAGGGAATCGCCTTGGAATGCTGTGGGTTCACGAGTGATGCCGGCCACAAGCAGGCCGGCAACGCAATAAAGGAGCTGGGCATAGAGATAGGCGAGAAGTTGATGAAGTTTCACCCGAAGTCCCGCGGCCTGTGCAGCCAACGGGTTTGCGCCGATCGCTTCGAAACGCCTTCCGGCCGCAGATTTTTTCAGGATGAATGAAACCACCAGCAACGCGGCAAACGCGAAATAGAGGGAATTTGGAAGCCCAAATGCGCGGCCGCCGGCGATCGCGGCCAGCAAATTGGTCGTTGTTTTGGGCACGCCGCCGGAAACAGCGAAGACGCCGCCATACAGCAGGGCGTTCACGCCGATAGTCGCGACAATGGCGTTGAGGCCAAAGAGGCTGACCAGAATCCCGTTCGCAAGGCCGGCTATGAGCGCGCAAGCGATCGCGATCAAAACGGCCGGGAGGAGCAGAGCGTCATCTCCTTGCGGATAGTGTGTCGATATGACGACGGCGAGCGAGACGCCTCCTGCCAGGGAAAGGTCAAAGCCTCCCTGTTGAACGACTAGCAGCTGCCCCAGGCCGACAATCGCAATGATGGCCGCAAACGGCAGGCTTCCCTCCAGCGCGCCATGCGACAGACTGGACGGCGCGAACAGGAGACAGATACCGATCAGCGCGATCGTTGAAATCACGATCGTCACAAACCCCTTCGCGTGCATGAACGGAAAAATCCTCCGCCGCCCAAAGAAGGTGCTTGATCTGTCGACGACTTCATTCATCAGGCTGCTTTTGCCGGCATTGCGAACCTGTGCACGGTTCGGATTTCTAGGCGCACTATGTCGGCGCGTGAGTCAGGTAATCTCCAACGTCACTTTGACGGCTTCGGTCAGCTTCTTTCCCTGCTCGAGCGCGTTGACCGCATCGTCGAGCGGGAAGGCATGCGTCTGAATGGGCGACAGATCGATTCCCGTCCGTTCGAGAAATCGGATGGCGGCAGGCCAGACGCCGGGCGAACCGATGCAGCCGCGCACCGTCAGGTTCTTCATTTGGATCTTCCCTAGTTCGGTCGGGATCTTGTTTCCGATGTTGATTCCGACCATTGAGATCCGGCCTTCTGGCCGCGCGTAGTCAAAGACGCTCGCAAGCGACGCGGAATGGCCCGACGCCTCGACAACAAGGTCGGCACCACCGTGGGTCAACTCACGCACCGCATCGCCTGAATCGGCCGCCGTTGGGTCAACGGCCGCGTCGGCGCCCAACCGTTTCGCTATGTCGCGACGCAGCGGCACGGGGTCGACGACGATCACGCGCGCGCCCATGCCGATGGCAGCCGCGGCCGCAACAAGGCCGATTGGCCCTCCGCCCGAGACCACGACCGTCTCGGAAGCGTTAGGCGCGCCATTGCGCAGGACGGCATAGAAGCCGCAGGTGAAGGGTTCGATCAGCGCACCTTTCGCGTCATCAACCGCGTCCGGCAGCTTGTGGAGCCATTCGGGGCGGGCGGGGAAATACTCGCGGTTGGCGCCGTCCATCGAGAAGCCGAAGTGGTGAATGCGCTCGGGCGTCTTGATCACACACTCGCCCACGACGCGATCGCCTACCTCGAGACCGGTCACGTTCTTGCCGACTTCGACCACCTCGCCAACCCACTCGTGGCCGGGAATAACCGGATAGGAAATCGGGATGATGTACTTGCCAGCAAGGAGCTCGTAGTCCGAATGACAGATGCCGACGCGACGCGAACGGATCATCACTTCATTTGGGGTGATCGAAGGAGACTGAATGTTCGAGACAATCGGCTTCTTCGGTTCGTCGAAGAACAGGGCTTTCATCGCGGGCTCCCTTGTTCAACGCGGCCTGTCAGGCCACGGTTTCAATCTTTCCGCTCTTTGCGGATGCGAACACCGCCTCAAGCAACGCGATATTGTTCACGAGTTGGTCGGCGGTGATCGGATAGCGCTCGACGCCGCGAACAGCCCGGGCGAAGGAAACGAGGTTATCCTTCACCGGCTCGGCCGGGGGAATCTGGGCCGACACGATCGGGCCGCCCGCCTTGGCGGACGTGACGATCCAGCCGTTGGGCGCTTCGACGTGAGCCTTGTCGCGAATCTCAATCCAGCGTTTGGAGCCATAGACCGCGAAACGAGATATGAACGGGTTGGCAAGCGAGGCCGAAACATAGGATGTTCCGCCGCCCCGAAACTTGACGTAGGCGGCGACGGTGTCGCCTTGCGGCAGGTCGGACGAGAGCTGTTCGCAAATGCACCACACGCTTTCAGCCGGGCCGAGCAGGCGCACCGAAAGATCGAGCAGATGGATGCCAGTGGCGGTCATCCCGGCGGCCGGAGCCTGGTCGGCTTTCAGGCGCCAGTTATCCCGGTCGAGCGCCAGAAACCTGTCGTGGCTGAAGTTCGCTTCGATCTGATGAATCCGGCCCATTTCTCCGGAGTCAGCCTCGGCCAGAAGCTGGACGATCGGAGGCTCCCAACGCCGCTCGTGCCCCATCCCGAGGACCAAGCTCGCATCACTGCAGAGGCGAACCGCCTTCTCAGCGCCGGCTTTGTCCATAGCCAGCGGTTTTTCGCAGAACACGTGCTTCTTGGCCGCAACAGCAGCCTCGATCTGGGCGCCATGCAGAGCATGAGGCGTCGCCAGCACAACCGCTTCCACCTGAGGGTCGGCCAGTGCGTCTGCGTAATCGGCCGTCAGCGGGACTCCCTTTTCGGCGCAAAGCGCGCGGACGGTCTCGATGTTCGGCTCGACGGCGCGCGCCACCCGGATCTCAGCCGGCGCCGCTTCAAGCACGTTGAGCATCTTTTTGCCCCACCAGCCCATGCCGATGAGGGCAATCCTCACTGGCCTGCTCATGACGGCTTGTCGTGACGATTGATGAAGATTGGAAGCGCGAGAGGCGGTCGGGCCGTCCGGCGCGCTGGGGGAGGGACTGGCGGGCGGCGCACCAAAGACGTGGCGAAGAGTGTGAAAAAGAGACTGACGTGCATTCTCTCGATACTCCTCCCTCGCAGCATCGCCGCTGCGTCGCCTACCGAAGCCGCGCTTCAGCGCTGTTCGACCGTTCGAAAGAAGCTAACAAACTAATTCACGCGGCATCGCACTGATTTGTCCAAAACGGACAAATTGCGGTCGAAATCCCGTGCGCATTAGACAGGCCGCTCGCCGCGCCGCCGCCAAATAACGGACGGCCTGCGTTGGGGTCTCAGTAGTAGCCGGCCGCTCGCATGATCTGGTCCGCCTGGGTCTGCGCGTTCGCGAGCGCTTCCCTGTCGGACGTTTCTTTTCGCAGCGCCCTATGGATTTCCTCGCCGAGGATGGCTTCGAGAGAAAGGTACTCGGGCACCGGCGGGCGGGGCCAACCCTTGAGCAGGTTTCGCTTGGCCAGCCGGTCTACGACACTTACGATTGGCGATGTCGCCGCTGCCTCAGGATCCGCGGCGACGCTGAAACGAGGCGCCACGGGAAAGCCATTCTGCACGTTCGCCTTCATCGCCTCCGGCGATGTCATCCAGGCGATCGCCTCGAAGGCGAGCTCAACCCGCTCGGACCGCACATTGGAAGGGATGCAGAGCAGGAAGCCGCCAATGGGGTTATTGGATGCGCCGCCTGGCCCGCGCGGCTGCGGCAGGTAGCGCACTTTTCGCTTCACTGCGGAATTGACGTCGTTCTCGAATCGGGCGGCGCGCACCGTCCAGCAATAGGCGAGTGCGGTCTCTCCGGAAAGGAATGATATCGTGCGTCGGTCCCAGTCCATTTCGAGAATGTCAGGCGGCGAGAACTCCATGAGCCGGTGCAGATAGTCGAGCACCCGCAGGCCCGCGTCGGACTGGATCTGCGGCCGCAACTGGTCGCCCTGCGCCTCGTCGACACCCAATCCAAGGCTGGCCTTCGGGATTCGCAGGATGGACTCACCGCAGCAACCCATCAGAAACATGAAGGTTGACGCGACCGGCATGCCGCGCCCGCCATTCCACGCGATGCCGTAACGGTTTTTGGCGGGCGCGTGGAAGTGTTTGGCGGCGGCGACAGTCTTCTCGAAAGTCGTCGGATACTCGATCTTGTCCTTTTCGAACAGGTCTGACCGCGCAGCGAGCAATTCTATCGTGCAATAGATCGGGATGCCGAACTGCTGGCCTCGCCACGACCCCATCGACCAGACGGAAGGGTGGAAGTCGAGCGAGGATAGGCCGGCGGACCTGATACGCTCGTCGAGCGGGATGACGAGTTTCTTCTTCACCGCCTCGCCGAGCCACGGCGCATTGATCGCGACGATATCGTACTCCGAAACTGCCTTGTCGGCGTTTTCAACGAGGCGCTCGTGCAACCGGGGCAGTTTGCGCAAATCAAAGTTCTTGCGCGAGGCCATGTTGTTGCGGAAATCCGCCCACATGTTGCGCATGGAAAGGAAATAGTTGTCGTCGTTGAGCAGGAATTGGATCTCGTGCTTGCCGCGGAACAGGCTCTCGATCAGTCGCGGCGGGGGAATGATCTGCGCTGCGAAATATGACCCCCCAAAGTAGAAATCCTCGTCGCTGTCGACCTTGGACCGCAGGCCGAAGGTCTCAGCGAGCAAGAATTTGATTTTGCGCGCGTAGTGGATAAAGCTTTCGAGCAGGGCCTCACTCGGCCGTAGCTTGAACCTCTTGCTGCCCTCGCCGAGGGGTTCCTGCAGAATGTCTCCGCGCTCGATCAACGCGTGGATGCGCCGCATTGCGGTCGCATGCGGCGCCTTCGCGACCGAGGCGAGTGTGGAGATCGCGACCGGCGTTCCCGTAAGGTGGTTCTTGATCAAGAACAACAGAAGGTTCCAGGTCGCGTCTTCCTCGGCGATCGGAACAAGCTCCTGGAACGGCTGACGGACCCGTTCGAGAAACGCGATAATTCGGAGCAGCTCGTGCTCGGTCATTCGATCGCCGTTTAGCCGGCTTGCCGCGGATCCTCCAGATCCTCCCGGCCTTCGCCTTCGGTTAGGCGTCGAAATTCCGCTTGTCCAGCCCGAAACTCTGCCGGCGCCATCCATCGGACAGCCTCGCATCCGTTGCGGCGCAGAAGTTGCGCCCCCGCCTTGGCGCTCCCACGTCGACAAGGTTCAGGGAATGACTTTCTCGGCGCGGAGGGTCGCAAACAGGTCGTGAAAGGCCTCCTCGGTGTTTTGATAAACGAGGAAGCCGAGCTTGCGGCTCCGGGTCATGTCCGTCATCACCTCGAGCGGCCGGCCCATGTCGAGGTCGGTGTGCCAGGGGGAAGCGACGCGCCAGAGATCGGGCTCGATAAGGCCGTATTTCGACGTCATCTCCTTCCAGACTTTGGGGTCGTTTGTCATCTGGCCTTCCAGAGGAACGGGCGCCGCTTCGAAACCCTGCCAGGTAACACCGAACCATTTGGCCAAGCGCGGCCACAGCCAGCTCCAGCGGAAGATGTCGCCGTTGACGATATTATAGGCCTCGTTCTTTGCGATATCGGTCGTGCTCGCCCAGACGAGCTGCTTGCCGAGGACACGCGCGTCGGTCATGTCCGTGAGACCATTCCACTGCGCGGCGCTGCCGGGGAATTTGAACGGCCGGCCGAGTTCCTTGCAGATCGAAGCATAGGCCGCAAGCGTCGTGCCCATGTTCATTGCGTTGCCGATCGCCTTGCCAATGATTGTATGCGGACGGTGCACGCTCCAGGTGAATCCGTCGCGCCTCGCGGCGGCGTACACTTCATCTTCCTGGTTATAGTAGAAGTTCGGGACGTCAAGACGCGGTTGCTCCTCTCGCACCGGGGTTGGCGGGAGGAGCCCACTCCGCGCGTAGGCCTCGAACGGTCCAAGGTAGTGCTTAAGCCCGGTGACGAGGGCGACATGCTTGACGCTTCTGGCTGGCGCGAGAGCGTCGAGCACGGCGCGGACGATTCCTGCGTTGACCTTGATGTTCTCTTCCTCGGTCGGCCGTCGTGACCAGACGGTGAGATAGACGTGGCTCGGCTTGGGCCCGCCGATCGCCTTGCTCACGCTCGCGGGATCAAGCAGGTCGGCGGAGACATGCTGGACGCCGGGGACGATCGCTTCCCGGTGACGCGAAACACCATAGACGCGGGCGCCGACGCGGAGGAGTTCTTGGGAGACCCCGCGCCCGGCGATGCCTGTTGCCCCGACGACCAGCGCTTCGATTTCCATGCTTGTCTCCCGAGTCCGTCGATGGGGGCGTCGCGCCAAAGACCGGAATTGGCCTCAGCTCATGTTCACCATCACCTTCATTTCCTGGCCGCTTGGATTGAGCAGCGAGCGGAATCCCTTTTCGACGATCGCATCCGGCTCGATGCGCCCCGTGACGATCTTTTCAACGGGCAACTTCCCGCTCGAAATCATGCGGATGACGCGAGGCCACATCGTCACCTCGTAACACCAGGTCGCCTCGATGGTGATATCTTTCAACGCCCACAGCGCGGGATCGACGAGCGCCTTCTTCACATGCAACCCGGTCTGCACCACGGTCCCATGATTGCGCACCGCCTCGACGCAGGCGTTCAGCGCGGCCTCGATGCCCGAGCATTCGATTGCGGCGTCGACCCCGACGCCTTCCTCGGTGTTCGCACGGATATATTCTACGACATTGACAGACTTGGGATCGAGCGTTGCAGTGGCGACGCCAAGACTGTCGATATGTTTGCGACGATTGGCGTTGGGCTCGCTGACAAAAATCTTCGAAGCCCCGAAGGCGCCGCAGATCAGGGTCACGAGCGCGCCGATCGGCCCGGCCCCCGTGACCAGCACCGTGCTGCCGCCCGTCACCTTGGAGCGATCGACGCTGTAAAGCGCGACCGCAGTCGGTTCGACGAGTGCGCCCTGCTCGTCGGTGACGTTGTCCGGGATCAAATTGGCGTTGTAGTCGTTGATGACCGCGAACTCGCCCATGCCGCCCCACGCCCAGCTCAATCCGATGCACCCCATGCTTGGGCTCAGATGGTTGAGGCCCCGGCGGCTGTAATAGTCGTCGAGCGGCATGACGAGCGGCTGGATCGAGATCCTGTCGCCTTTTCTGACCCGCCTCACGTTTCGGCCAACGTCGACAACCTCCGCGGAAAACTCATGGCCAAGAATCTGAGGCAGCACCGCGCCGGTGAACTTGTGCGGAGTCGCGGGGGTGACGATCGGGCCGCCTGCGAATTCGTGCAGGTCTGTGCCGCAGATGCCGCAAGTGCGAGGCTTAATGAGCACTTGGCTGTCCCCGAGCGCGTCCGGCGCCCGAACGTCTTCCACGCGTACGTCCTCCTTGGCGTAGAACCTCACCGCTTTCATGGTTTTCTTCCCTTTCAGTTCGCCCTCAGCGTAGAGCGCCGCGCTCAACGCGATGACGCGCTTTCCGCGCGCCGGCGTGACGCCGGCGCGCGGACAGACGCCCAAATCGGTCGGTAGCCTGACGGAGAAGATGCGTGACGCGCCAGGGCGGTCGGCGCTTGCCATGCCGGAGGACGCGACGGTCGAGCCGCCGACGATCGTCATAGAAGCGAAGATCTTCGCTCAGCCCTTTCAAGGCGTATCCCCCGTACCGCAGACCGTTAGATTTGACGAGGAATCCGTTGCGGCTGAGGCTTCCCCGCGGGGGTGTTACTAGCACCGCTGTTCGGAATCGGCCGAACGGTTTTGTCCAAAATGAGAATCCTCCTGACTGCGTCGTCTCCGGCGGCGCGGGAGGATCCGATGTCGGCCGTCGGGCGACCACTGCCGACGCCGTTCTGTTCACGCGGCTTGAAAATTCGCAATCAATCACGGGCCGATGGGTGCGCGAGCCTGACCAACAGCCCAGGCGGCGTGCGCAATCGGCGCGATCCGACGACGAGGCGGGGAAAAACCCATTTTGAAGATTTTTCCCGGACGTAGAGTCGTGGTTCTCTGGCAAGTTCTTGGGGCAACGACGTTGGGTGGGAAACGACCGATATGGCCTCCCTAAAGGCTGCAACCGCGCCGCGCGACCAGTTACAGAACGACGACATCGGCCTTGACGCCCGCCTCGAGCTGTTTCGCCTCCAGGTGGAAATTCGCGATTGCGAGAAACGTGCATACGACCTTTTCCTGCAAAACATGATCAAGGGCACCAGCCATTTATCGATCGGGCAGGAGGCCATCGCGGCCGGCTTCGGCGTCGCGATGCGCAAGGGCGACAAGTCGTTCTGCACCTATCGCGGCCACGCGCATACGCTCGCTCGCGGCGCGTCGATGGAGGGCATGCTCGGCGAGTTGATGTTGCGGGACATCGGCTTGATGCGTGGCAAGGGCGGCTCGATGCATCTGACCTCGGTCGAGCACGACGTGTTCGGGTCCTACGCGATTGTCGGGGCTCATCTGCCGATCGCCTGCGGAGCTGCCTGGCGAGCGCAATATCTCGGCGAAAAGGACGTGTCGGTCTGCTTCTTCGGCGACGGCACGACCAATATCGGCGCGTTCCACGAGGCGCTCAATTTCGCAGCGACATGGAAGCTGCCAGTTGTGTTCGTCTGCGAGAACAATCTCTATATGGAGTATACGCCAATCGGCGAGGTGACCGCAGTGAAGCATCCGGCCGCCGATCGCGCTGCGGCTTATGGCCTGGAGCGCATCCTCATCGACGGCAACGACGCCGACGTTGTCTATCGCACTGCGCTTGCAGCGTTGGAAAAGGCGCGCGAAGGCGGCGGTCCCTCGCTTATCGAATGCCTTACCTACCGCCATTCCGGTCATTCGCGCGCTGATCCGGCCAAATACCGGCCGCCGGGCGAGCTTGAGGATTGGCTGAAGCGCGATCCAGTGGTTGTCTATCGCGGACGCCTGAGGGACTTTGGCGTCGCGCAGGAGACGATCGACGCCATCGAGGCCCAGAGCAAAAGGAAGGTCGAGGTCGCGACCGAAGCGTGCAAGGCTTCTCCCCCGGCGCCCGTTGAATTGCTGACCAAGGACGTCTACGCGGACGGAGGCTGGGCGTGGCGGAACTGACCTATCGCGACGCCGTCGCACGCGGCATCGCGCAGGAAATGGAGCGCGACGAGCGGGTCGTCTTCCTGGGCGAGGACGTTGCGAAGGCGGGCGGCGTATTCAAGACCACGGTCGGCCTCTACGAGCGTTTCGGGCCGTTGCGGGTGCGCGACACGCCGATCTCCGAACAAGCGATTTTGGGCGCCGCGATCGGCGCGGCCATGACGGGTTTACGGCCGATCGCGGAGCTCATGTTTGCCGATTTCCTCGCAGTCTGCTTCGACTATGTCGCCAATGAAATGTCGAAGCTTCGATACATGTCGAACGGCCAGCTTTCTTGCCCTCTGGTGATCCGAACCGGCAACGGCGGCGGGGTGCGTTTCGGCGCTCAACATTCGCAATCGGTCGAGAACTGGACGATGATGATTCCGGGCGTGAAGGTTGTCGCGCCCTCGTCGCCAGTGGACGTCATCGGGCTGATGGCTGCGGCGGTGCGGGATCCCGATCCAGTGATCCTTCACGAGCACAAGGCGCTTTACGCGTTCAAGGGCGAAGTGCCGGACGGCGAAGTCGTTGACACACTCGGAACGGCCAAAATCCTGCGTGCTGGCCGCGACTGCACGATCCTCGCGCTCGCGCTGATGGTGCCGCGCGCGCTCGAGGCCGCCGAGATCCTGCAGCGCGACCACGGCGTGGACGCGGAGGTGATCGACGTGCGCTCGCTTGTGCCGCTCGACACCCAGACGATCCTCGGTTCGGTCGCTAAGACGGGTCGGTTGTTCACGGTGGAGGAAAACCCACGGCTTTGTGGCTGGGGCGCCGAGATCGCCTCAATCGTCGCCGACGAGGCCTTTTGGGACCTCGATGGCCCAATAGTCCGCATTACTACGCCGCACATCCCGCTTCCGGCCGCCGATCATCTCGAAGATCTCGCGCTGCCGAGCTCGGCGCGCATCGTCGACAAAGTGCGCCGCGTGCTGAACGGATAGAACATGCCTTCGACGATCATCATGCCGCAGCTCGGCGAGACGGTTGCGGAGGGCAAGATCCTCGCCTGGTTCAAGTCGGTCGGCGACGAGATCAAGGAAGGCGACGATCTCTTCGAAGTCGAGACGGACAAGGTCACGATCGAAGTCCAGGCGATCGTCGCGGGCCGTCTGTCCGAAATCCGAGTCGGTCCCGGGGCAACCGCAAAGGTCGGAGAAGTGGTCGCGGTCGTCGGCGACGGCGGGGCGGCGAAGTCGGCGGCTGACGACGAAGCTCCGGCGGCGAAGACAGCTCCTTGGCGCTCACCCTTCGAAGAGGTGTCGACGCCAACCGAAAGGTATGGGCCCGCCAGGGGGCCGAATGGCGTGAGCCTTACCCCGGTCGCCAGACGGCTCGTTGCGCTGCACGGGCTTGACGTCGCCGGGCTTGTCGCAGAGGCCGGGCGCCGGGGCGCAAAGAAGATCGACGGGCCGGCCGTACGCGCGGCGATCGCGGCGCGTCCCGCCACGGCGCCGACCGCCCCGGTCGCGCCGCTCCCGGCGCCATCCCCACTTCCGGTTCAGAATGGCGACGTCATCACGCTGAACACGGTTCGGCAGAGGACTGGAGAGCGGCTCGCCGAAAGCTGGCGCACAATCCCCCACGTGTTTCAGGCGATCGAGGTTGACTTCACGGCGGTCGGCCGCGTGCGAAGGAAGCACAAGGAGGCGCTCCAGAACGCGCACGGAATCTCGCTCACCTATCTACCTTTTATTGCGCGCGCGACCTGCCTCGCTATTGCCGCCTTTCCTCAGGTCAATGCCCGCTTCGACGGCAAAGAGCTCACGCTTTCGCGGGACATCAATCTCGGCATCGCGGTCGATCTCGATCACAACGGCCTCGTCGTGCCAGTGGCGCGCGACGCGGGCGATCTCACCCTGATCGGGCTCGCCAAGGCGATCCGCAGGCAGATCGACAAGGCGAAGGCGGGCAAGCTTTCCCCTGACGACCTCTCCGGCGGCACCTATTCGATCAGCAACAACGGCGCATTCGGCACGACGTTTACTGCTCCGATCATCAATGCGCCGCAGGTCGGTATTCTCTCTACCGACTCGATTCGCCTGAAGCCTGCGGTCGTGTCGACGCAAGAGGGCGACTTCGTCGCGCCACGCATGATCGGCATGATAGGGCAGAGTTTCGATCACCGGGCTTTCGATGGGGCGTATTCGGCCGCGTTTCTGTCGCGCTTAAAGCAAATCCTCGAAACTCGCGACTGGGTCGAGGAGATTTCGTCGGACCTCTGACGGCGCGCGCCGTCGACTGGCAAAGTTCAAGGGAGGACTCGTGAAGTACAACAGCCCGCATTCGACCGCTGCCTGGGGCATGATGGCCAAAGACTGGGAGCAGGGGGTCGATTACCATCGCCTGTCAGTCGAGCGACTGAAGCGCGCGCAAGCCGCGATACGCCACGGAGGCCTGGGCGGGGTGCTCTGCTTCAATTTCGACAATATTCGGTACGTCACAGCGACCCATATCGGCGAATGGGCGCGCGACAAGTTTTTCCGTTATGCGCTTTGTCCCTTGGAGGGCAAGCCGTTCTTGTGGGACCCGGCCCCGCCCGCGAAGCGCGTTTCTTCGCCCTGGATTTCCGACAACGTCGCAGCACCCATCACGACGATGCAGGGCGCAATCCCCCCATCGATGAACGTGCAGCACGACTTCGCCAAGCAGATCAAGAAAGCGCTCGTGCATTACGGCATCGACAAGGAGCCGCTTGGCATCGATATGATGGAGATCGGCATGTTACGGGCGCTCGAGGCCGAGGGTATCGAAGTCGCCGACGGCCAGCAGGCCCTGCTCGACGCGCGCGAGGTCAAGACCGGGGACGAGATCGAATTGCTGAAGGTAGCCGCGTCGATGGTCGATGCGACCTATGTCGACATCGTCCGCGCGATTCGGCCTGGAACCAAGGAGAACGAACTCGTCGCCATAGCCAACGACAGGTTGTTTCGCATGGGAGCCGAACGCGTCGAATGCGTGAATTCCGTGTCGGGCCGCCGCGGCCGGCCGCATTCGCATACATTTTCCGATCGCATGCTCCAGCCGGGCGACATGATCTTTCTTGACATCATGCATTCGTTCAACGGCTATCGCACCTGCTATTATCGCACCTTCATCTGCGGCGAGCCAAACAAGCATCAGATCGACGCCTATGAGACTGCATCGAAATGGATCAGCGCCTCGATCGACATGATCCGTCCCGGCGTCACGCCCGACGAGGTTGCATCCGTCTGGCCAGACGCTCAGGAGTTTGGCTATCGAGACGAGGCTGAGGCGTTCCTCTTGCAATACGGCCACGGCGTCGGATTGTCCCTTTGGGAGCGCCCCATTTTCTCCAAGCGCTTCCGTGGCCAGAACCGGCCGCTGGTCGAAGGCATGGTGTTCGCCCTTGAGACGTGGAAGGGCGCTGACGACGGCTCTGGCGCCGCCCGTATTGAGGAGGAGGTTGTCGTCACCAAGGACGGGTGCGAGATCATCACGAACTTCCCGTCGGACCGCCTGATCTCCTGTGGCCTTCCGGGTTGCGAAGTCTTCTGACCGGGGACCTGCATGTCTGCTGAAGGCCCGCCCGTCGAGACAAACAGTCGAATACCTGTGACCCTGGTAACTGGGTTTCTCGGAAGCGGGAAGACGACTGTCATCAACGCCGCGCTGCGCGCCCCAGAGCTTGCAAAGACGGTGGTCGTGGTCAACGAGTTCGGCGAGGTGGGTCTCGACCACCAGCTTTTCGCGCGCAGTTCGGACTCCGTGGTCGTACTTGAGAACGGGTGCCTTTGCTGCACTGTTCGGAGCGATTTGGTCGGCACGCTCAATTCACTCTACCACGCCCGACAGGCCGGCGAGATCCCGGACTTTAGCAATGTAGTTATCGAGACGTCGGGGCTCGCCGAGCCGGGCCCGGTTCTTCAGGCTTTCCTGTCGGAACCGACGCTGGACGGGCTCTATCGGGTAGCGAGCGTGCTGACACTCGTTGATGCTGTCAACTGGTCCGGAACAGCCGAAGCACACCAAGAGTCGGTTCGGCAGGTCGCGCTTGCGGACCAGATCCGGATCACGAAACTCGATATGGTCACCGGCGACAGGCAAAACGGAGCATCGAGGATCCGGCTCCATCTCCGCCGGATCAACCCGTCAGCCGAGATTGCGGAGGTCGATTGGTCGTCGGCGGTGGTCGCCAAGCTCCTCACGTCTCCGGGGTTCGACTCGGCCAACCCGCACGCGGACCCCCGATCGTGGCTCAATGTGGAAGCCTATCAAAATACGGCCCACAGCCACGTCGCGTGCGACGACGATCACCATCACGAGGGTGATCGTCACGAGCATGATCGTCCTCTTCACCCACACAGTCACCATCTCGAAGGCAGGGGTATTGAGAATTTCGTTCTCGTGCGGGAGAATCCTCTGACCCGCGGGGAGGTACAGTTCCTGCTGGACGGGATCGCCCAGAACCTTGGCGCTGGACTTCTGCGCGTAAAGGGACTCGTAAACATCGCCGAGGAACCCGGCCGACCGGCGGTGATTCAGGGTGCGCAGCATCTCCTGCACACAATGACTTGGCTCGACCGTTGGCCTGACAGCGATCGTCGGACGCGGATCGTATTCATCACCCAGGGTATTCCGAGAGCTAACCTCAAGGACATCATCGACTTGCTCGATCGCGTCAGCTCCCGGACCTTTAAGGCTCGGGCGCGCGGTCGAAAGGCGTTGGAAGTCGTAAGAACAACAACGCAGACCGAATGATATTCGACATTCGTCGTCTCAGATCTGGACCCCGCGGCTGGTGGCCATGACATGCGCGGGCGTAGATGATCTCCTCGATCAGCTGCCTATCCCAGGCAATACCTATGCTCGACCAGTTCGCCGAAGCGTCGTATCCCGAGTGTAAGCCGGGAATGGCCACCTAACCGCGCAATAAACAAGTAATGCTGGCGCTGCACCGTTGCGATAGGCGGTCCACGTTACAAGTCTGATTGGAACGGTGGCGCTCACGTAACATATTGAAATTGCTGGCGCGCCCGAAGAGATTCGAACTCCTGACCCCCAGATTCGTAGTCTGCGATTGTCAGTATTCACAAGCGATCATGAGCCATCGGGAAGCATCACAAAACTTGACATTTCAAGGGTAGCCTCAGATATTCGTGACCAAGAGCGATCGGGCGGCGTCACAAGATTGCTTCCCAACTGCTTCCCATATGCTTCCCAGAATGGCGAAAGGGCCAGATGAAGCTCACGGCGGCGACACTCCAAAAACTCAACCTGCCTGCTGGCGCGGCGGACAAGATTTTCTTCGACGAAGGCTTGAGCGGTTTCGGCTTGCGGGTCCGCGACGGCGGCAAGCGAACTTGGATTGCTCAATACAGGGTCGGAACGAAACAGCGCAGGGTGACGCTCGGCACGGTCGAAAATCTCGACCCCCAAGCAGCGCGCCAGCGCGCGAAAGACGTGCTGTCGAGGGTTCATCTGGGCGACGACCCGCAAACCGAAAAGGCGGAAAGGCGGGCGCAGGCGTCCGTGACCGTTGGCGCGATGGTTGAGCGGTACCTTGCCGAGCGCGCGGCGAAGCGTCTCAAGCCGCGCAGCTTGGAGGAAGTCGAGCGGCACCTGAGGAAGCATTGGTCGGTGCTCTCGAGTCTGCCCATTCGCAGCGTGACGCGCAGCGACGTTGCGGCGCAACTGGGGCGCGTCGCGAAAGACAGCGGCCCGTTCGCATCGAACCGGGCGCGCGCGGCGCTATCCGCGTTTTTCTCTTGGGCGATCGGCGAAGGCTTGGTCGACGCGACGCCGGTTCTAGGAACGAACAAAGCGACCGAAGAAATCTCCCGCGACCGCGTCCTGAGCAGCGAAGAGCTTGCCGCGATTTGGAATGAGGCGGGCGGGGGAGACTACGGGGCGATCGTTCGCTTGCTGATCCTGACCGGCCAAAGGCGCGAGGAAGTCGGCGGCATGCTTTGGTCGGAAATCGATCTCGACAAGCCGGTTTGGCGGATCGACGCGGAAAGAACAAAGAACGGGCTTGCGCATGACGTGCCGCTTTCATCGCCAGTGGTAGAAATCCTGCTGAAACGCGCGAGGGCCGGCCGCGCCCTCATATTCGG